>Ga0335073_10003914_pt1 | contig 20759 bp, 18 predicted proteins | sample Lox_Sample_22_FD_207093 | JGI IMG/M metagenome (GOLD analysis project Ga0335073, IMG submission 207093) | Soil microbial communities from Loxahatchee National Wildlife Refuge, Florida, United States - Lox_Sample_2.2 | ecosystem: Environmental > Terrestrial > Soil > Wetlands | place: USA...
CGCGGATGGCGCAGCGTTTTGGGGCCTGTGGCCCACAGGCCCCGCTACGGGGCCGGGGGAACCCGCGCCCCGGACGGCGGATGCGCGATCTCGCGAGAAAGCGGCAGCCTACCCAGAAGAGCCGCTAGAAAGTGCACATTCATTGGTTAAGTTAAGTGCAGCCGTGAGTGTGTTAGTCACGGGTCGGACGGGGCGCCAGTGTCGTAGGTGACTGCGGCCGAGATGCTCGACGACAGGGGCGGTGTCGCAAGACGGGCTGTTCGCGGCATTCGGAGTCCGCGCTCATGCTCCCCCACGCGTCAAATGACAAGTTTGCTTGACAGCAGGGGGGTGCGTGGTGAAGCCGTGTAAGCGATGGTTCTACGTGGTCGCGGGACTGGTCGCGGCGTTCGTCGCGATCAGCTCGATCGTGGCGGCGATCAGCGAGGGCAGCTGGTCGCCGGTCGTTTCAGCGGGCTGGCTGCCCGCGGTCATCGTCGCGTCCGGATCCGGTACCTGCCGCCGCGGCTCGCGGGGGCGCCGCGGCCCGGTCGGGTGAGCTGTCCCGCAGATGAAGAACCTGGTGCGCGCGCTGCGGACCGAGCGGAACATGGCCCAGGGCCAGCTCGCCGACGCGATGGGGGTGTCCCGCCAGACGATCAACTCGATCGAGACCGGGCGCTACGCCCCCTCGCTGCCGCTGGCCATGGCGCTGGCCCGGTACTTTGGCGTTACGGTCGAGGAGATGTTCGATGATCAAGGGTCGTAGCCAGGCAATATGCCGTTCCAGGTGGTTCACGCCGCTCGTCTGCCTGGCGTTCGGCATCGTCCTGCTCGCCTTCGGCCTTATCTTGCTGCTGCTGACCAGCCGCAGTGGGACCGTCCGCGGCCTTACCGTTGGCCGCGGCGAGCGCTTCGCGCAGCTTGACCTGCGCGCCACCGCGCTGGCCGGGCTGGTCGTGCTCGTCGCCGCGATCGTCGGCTGGCTGATCGCGGCGGCCCGCGGTCAGAACGGGCGTCCGTACGACTGGCTCCTGGCGGCGGGCGGACCTGGTCTCGTCCGCGTTCTTCCGCTGGCGTGGCTGATTCCGGCCGCTGGCCTGCGGATTGGCGGGCCGGGCGCACCGGCAGGCGACCACAGTGCTTGGATAGTCGAAACAAGCCTGCGGAGGTAATGGCGTGGACATCGGAATCGGCTTGCCCAACACCGTCCCCGGTACCGAGGGCCGGACGCTCATCGACTGGGCCCGGCACGCCGAGGAGGCCGGGTTCAGCACCCTGGGCACGATCGGCCGGCTCGTGTACCCGAACTACGAGGAGCTGATCGCGCTCAGCGCCGCCGCCGCGGTCACCAGCCGGATCCGGCTGACCACCGGCGTGCTGCTGGCGCCGCTGTACACGAACGCGGCGTTGTTCGCCAAGCAGGCCGCCTCGCTCGACCGCCTCTCTGGGGGGCGGCTGGTCCTCGGCCTCGGCCTGGGCGGCCGGGAGGACGACTTCGCCGCCAGCGGGGTGAGCACCCAGGGCCGCGGACACCGGCTGGAAGAGCAAGTGGCCATGATGCGGCGGGTCTGGTCCGGAGAGGAGTTCGGTACCGCCGGCGGGATCGGGCCCGAGCCCGTCCAGCGCGGCGGCCCCGAGATTATCCTGGGTGGCGCCACCGAGAAAAGCTTCCGGCGTGCCGCCCGGATCGCCGACGGCTGGATCATGGGCGGCGGTACGCCCGACATGTTCGGCCAGGCCGCAGCCGCTGTGGACCAGGCGTGGCAGGAGGAGGGCCGCCCGGGCCGGCCGCGCAAGCTCACCCTGGCCTACTTCGGGCTCGGGCCCGAGGCCCGCAGCCAGGCCGAAGGCTACATCCTGCACTACTACGCCTGGCTCGGCGACATCGCCGGCATGATCGCGTCCGGTGCGGCGGTCAGCCCCGAGATGGTCAAGTCCTACGTCGCGGCCTTCGAGGCCAGCGGCTGCGACGAGATCATCTTCGTGCCCACCTCGTCCCGGCTCGACCAGGTATCCCTGCTCGCCGAGGCGATCGCCTGACCCAAAGGCCGGCGTAGGCTGCTGGTCATGGGTTTCGAGCACATCCTGGTCGAGCGGTCCGGCGAGTTCGCCACCATCACGATGAACCGGCCGCAGCGGCGCAACGCCCTGTCACTGGCGCACATGCGAGAGCTGATCGCCGCGTTCACCGAGGTCGGGGACAGCGATGCCCTGGGCATCGTGCTGGCCGGCAACGGCCCGGTGTTCAGCGCCGGGCATGACTTCGCCGACGTCGCCGAGGCCGACCTGCCCGGCGTCCGCGCGCTGCTGATGACGTGCACCGACCTGATGACGCTGATCCAGCAGGTGCCCCAGCCGGTCGTGGCCCGCGTGCACGGGCTGGCCACGGCGGCCGGGTGCCAGCTGGTGGCCAGCGCCGACCTGGCCGTGGCCAGCGAAGACGCGGGCTTTGCCGCACCCGGGGGTAAGGGCGGCTGGTTCTGCCATACCCCGATGGTGGCCATCGCGAGGAACGTCGGCCGCAAGCGGGCCGCGGAGATGGCCATGTCGGGCGATGTCATCGACGCGCGCACCGCGCTCGACTGGGGCCTGGTCAACCGGGTGGTGCCGGCCGCCCAGCTCGACACCGCCGTCCAGGATCTCCTCGAGCGGGTCACCCGCGGGTCGGCGGACAGCAAGGGCATCGGCAAGCAGGCCCTGTACGCCCAGATCGACCTGGACCAGCCCAAGGCCTACGCCTACGCCGTCGAGGTCATGGCCGCCACCAGCCAGCTTCCCGATGCGCGGGAGGGGATGCGGGCGTTCCTGGACAAGCGCAAGCCGCGCTGGAGTCGCGGCCGCCAGTAAGCCCTTCACGGTCAACGACCAGGTACCCATTGAGGTATTTCTTGAGTTACCCACCGGCGGTTGTGGACGGCTTGTGAATTATCGGTGGATAACGACCATCGCCTGCGGAAAACTCCCCCATTAGCTGTGGACATTATGTGGAAAAGAATTGATTAAAAATAATCAGGGAAAGACTCTTGCGCCGCGCTCGCAGAGGGGGTAGAAATTACTTCACCGCCAGAAACGGGCACCACTCGGGGGAAACTCCGGAAGGTGGGAATGGCCGGGAAACCAGCCTTTCACACCGGTGCCTGGCCCTGGCGGGCGGCCCGAAGCGCCAACTGGCCAGGTGACTGGCTGCCCTGGTGCGGCGGGGCCGACGAGGCCCCCTCCATCTCATACATGGAGGGGGCCTCGTTCATGTTCTACCCCATCGGGTACCGGTGAAAAGCGACAGCGTATTCACACCCGGCGCCCAATCCGACGTAGCCATGAATGTTCCGCAGGAACTCGTCGGGATCGAAATCGCGACCGAGGCCGTCGATGTAGGCCTGGTGTTCCCGCAGCGATGCGATACCCGCCTCGATGGTGGCCGTCACATCCACGAAGTGAGTCGGTGAGCCGACCGTGGCCACGTAAGCATCCCGGATGCCGGTGGCCGGCGGTCCGGCCTCAGGGAAAACCCAGCCGTTCGCGGCGTCCCGGCAGGCATCCAGCACGGCCAGGCCGACCGCGCGATGGTCGGCGTGGTTGACCGGCCCGTCATCGCCCCAGGTGAGATCGAAACTCGTCGTGATGACGACCTCGGGCTGCAACCGACGGAACGCGGCCGCCAGGTCGCGCCGCAGCGGTATCCCGTATTCCACCAGCCCGTCCTGATGGTCGAGGAAGTCGACCTGGGTCACGCCCACCACAGCCGCGCTGCGCTTCTCCTCTTCCACCCGGAGCGGCCCGACCTGGTCCGGTGACATGCCCGCGATACCAGCCTCGCCCCGGGTGGCCAGCAGGTAGCTCACCTGCTTCCCCTGGCTCGTCCAGCGGGCAATGGCGGAGGCCACCCCGTACTCCAGGTCGTCGGGGTGTGCCACTACCGCCACCGCCCGGTTCCAGTCCTCCGGCATCGGCTCCATCGCCTGCCCCTTTCTCCTCGTCCGGTACTGCCGCAACTGTGCCATACCCATGAGAGGGTGATGGAGCCGAACTACGCGTGGAAAGGACCGGACCACGGTGGCCACAGCAGCCGACATCTCCTGGAGAGGCCCGGCCGGGACGTTCAATCTCCGGGTCGCGGCCATCGTCCTCCGCGGTGACCAGGTGCTGCTGTGCACGGTCGACAGCCTCGACTACTGGTTCCTGCCTGGCGGCCGGATCCGCTTCGGCGAGCCGAGCGAGGCGGCCCTGATCCGCGAGCTGGCCGAGGAACTCGGGCTTGACCTGCCGGGTGCTGAGCTGGCGCTGGTCGTGGAGAACATCTTCGACAAACAGTCCCTCCAGCACGAGATCGGCTTGTACTACCGCGTCATCTGGCCTGGTGCACTGGACCCCGGCGACCTGTACGGCGGCACCGAATCCGGGCACACCTTCCGCTGGGTGCCGGTCCGTGAGCTCGGCGCCCTGGACTTCCGGCCGGCCGGCCTGGCCACGATCTTGCCCGATCTCGGCCGAACCCTCCGGCATGTGGTCCTGGACCGCCTCGACCGGTCCGCGCCATGACTCCCGGGACCCTGCACCACGTAGAGCTGTGGGTGCCCGACCTGGACAGCGCCCGCGCCGAGTGGGGCTGGCTGCTCGGCCAGCTGGGCTACGAGCCGTTCCAGGACTGGGACGCCGGCTGCAGCTGGCGCCTGGGCGGGACCTACCTCGTGGTCGAGCAGTCGCCCGCCCTGACCGCCAGCCAGCACGACCGGCTACGGCCCGGGCTGAACCACCTCGCCTTCCACGCCGGCCCGCGTGACGCCGTCGATGCCCTGACCGCGGCCGGGCCGGCCCACGGCTGGAGCCTCCTGTTCCCCGACACGCACCCGTACGCCGGCGGACCGGATCACTATGCCGCGTACCTGGCCAGCACCGACGGCTTCGAGGTCGAGCTCGTCGCCACCCCGGCCGCCTTACCTCACCGGTAGGAGCGCTCCTCGTCCGGGAAGGCACCCGAGGTGACATCCTCAGCGAACGCGGTCGCGGCCTGACCGAGCACGTCGGCCAGGTCGGCGTACTTCTTGACGAACTTGGCGGTCCTGGGCGACAGCCCGGCCATGTCCTGCCAGACCAGCACCTGGGCGTCGCAGGCCGGACCGGCCCCGATGCCGATGGTGGGGATGGTCAGGGTTTCGGTCACCCGGGCGGCCAGCGAGGCCGGCACGCACTCGAGCACCACGGAGAACGCGCCGGCCGCCTGGAGCACCTTAGCGTCGTGCAGCAGGCGCTCCCCGTCCTCGCCGCGGCCCTGAACCCGGTAGCCTCCGAAGGCGTTGACCGACTGCGGCGTCAGGCCGAGGTGCGCCATCACCGGGATGCCGGCCGCGACCAGCTCCTCGACCTGATGCGCGACCCGCTGCCCGCCCTCGAGTTTGACCGCGTGCGCGCCGGTCTCCTTCAGGAACCGGGTCGCGGCGGCGAGCGCCGCACCCGGTGAGGCCTGGTAGGAGCCGAACGGCAGATCGGCCACGACCAGGGCCCGGCTGGTCCCGCGGACCACGGCGGCGGTCAGCGGGATCAGGTCGTCGACGGTGACCGGGATCGTGGTGTCGTGGCCGTAGACCACCATCGCCGCCGAATCGCCGACCAGCAGCACCGGGATACCGGCTTGGTCGAAGATCCCGGCGGTGAGCGCGTCATACGCGGTGAGCATGGGCCACTTCTCACCGCGAGCCTTCGCGGCAGCGATATCGCGGACGGTGACCCGGCGCCCGGTGCCGGTCCCGCCGTATAGGGGCTCGCCGGAAATAGATACTGTGGTCCGCTGTCCTGTCGCGGCCACGGATGCAGCAGTGTCCTGTGACATCGTCACCAGCCTCCATGTCTCGTGTCGCCCTCGCGGCGTACCCGGACGGGATCAATAATCGCACGCCGGCCGAGTGCGGTGATACACCCTGGGCGGTTCTGAAAGACTGGGGCGATGATCGATTTCGCGGACCTGGACGCTCTGGCGGCGGCCCATCAGCAGCGCGGCGGGCAGCCCGGGCTGGCCTACGGGATCGTGCTGGACGGGGAGCTGGTGCACGCGGCGGGGCTCGGCGAGCGGCACCTCGGCGGGCCGGTGCCGGACGCCGATACGGTTTTCCGGATCGCGTCGATGACCAAGAGCTTCACCGCGTCCGCGATCCTCGCGCTGCGCGACGACGGTGTGCTGAAGCTCGACGACCCGGCCGAGGAGTACGTCCCCGAACTGCGCGGCTGGCCGCCGGTGACGCCGGACTCGGCCCGCGTCTCGGTCAGGCACCTGCTCACCATGACCGCGGGCTTCCCGACCGATGATCCGTGGGGCGACCGGCAGCAGGGACTGCCGCTGGAGGAGTTCGCCAGCTTCCTGGCCGGCGGCGTGCGTTTCAACTGGGCGCCGGGTACCCGGTTCGAGTACTCCAACCTCGGCTACGCGATCCTGGGCCGGGTCATCACCGCCGTCACCGGCGCGGCGTACCCGGACTACATCCGTCATCGCCTGCTCCACCCGCTCGGCATGACCCGCACCGGGTATGAAGCCGAGGAGTTCGAGGAGCCCGGCCTGCTGGGCACGGGCCCCGCTGGTACCGCTCGCGGGTATCGGCGCACGCCCGGCGGCTGGTCCGAGGTCGGCTTCGACGCCACGGGCGCGTTCGCCCCGATGGGCGGGATCTTCAGCTGCGTACGGGACCTGGCCCGCTGGGTGGCCGGCTTCGCCGCCGCGTTCCCGCCGGGCGGCGCCGAACCGGGCGGCGCCGAACCGGGCGGCGCCGAACCGGGCGGCGCCGAACCGGGCGGCGCCGGAACCGGCGGTGCCGAAACGGGCGGTGCCGGAACCGGGGGTGCCGAAACCGTCGGCCGCGCGCACCCGATCCGCCCGGCTACCCGCCGGGAAATGCAGCTCCCGCAGGTGCTGACCGGCTGGGACAAGCCGGCCGCCTTCCCCGGGGACACGGCGCCCGCCCTGTCGGCCTACGGTTTCGGGCTGTTCGTCGAGGACCACCCCGCCTTCGGCCGGATCGTCAGCCACAGCGGCGGATACCCGGGGTTCGGCAGCAACATGCGCTGGCACCCGGCCTCGGGCACCGGCGTCATCGCGCTCGGCAACAGCACCTACGCCGCGATGCAAATGCTGGCCGCCCGGCTGCTGGACGCCGTGCTGCGGCACCGCGACCTCCCCGAGTACGGCTACGCCGTGGCCCTCGCCCCCGCCGAGCACCACGGCGAGCACCGCGGCGAGCACCACGGGGAGCACCACGGGGAGCACCACGGGGAGCATCACGGGGAGCATCACGGAGAGCACCGTGGGCCCGAGCCGTGGCCGGAGACGCTCGCCGCCCGGGAAGCGGTCAGCGCCTTGCTGCGGTCCTGGGACGATGCCCAGGCCAGTCGGCTGTTCTCGCCCAACGTGGCCCAGGACGCGCCATTCGACGAACGGCAGCAGCTCATCGCCGCGATCCGCGGGCGGATCGGGGACTTCCACGACGACAAAGGCCGCCGCCCCGAGTTCGACACGCCCGCGCACTGCCGGTGGTGGCTGGCGGGGGAGCGCGGCGTGGTCCAGGTCCAGATCCAGCTCAACCCGGAGCGCCCGCCCCGGGTGCAGTCCCTCACGCTGGCCGTGCCGCCCGCCGCCGACTCGCCGCTGCGTGACACGCTGGCCGCCGTCCTCGCCTTCGTGAACGGCACCGACGCCGACTGGCCCAAAGCCATACCGGTCGCCGAGACCGTGGATGTCGGCCTGCTGGCCCGCCGGCTCCGGATGGCCGCGGCCTGGGCCGGCCACTGCCACCTGGGCGCATACCGGGCCGGCGACGGCACCCGCGCGGTCGCCGTGGAACTGTCCGGCGAGCACGCCACCCTGACGCTCACCCTGGTCGTCGACCCCGCCTCCGGCCAGATCCGCCAGGCCGACGTGCTCTCGTAACGGGCGCACCCGTGGCCGGTTAGGGCGGGACAGCGCTCGCCAAGCCGTCGCGCGAGCACGCGCCACAGCCCGTTCGGTCCGAAAGAAGGACAGCGCCAGGAGCGGGACCCGCAGCCTCGATGTGACGTGGATCACAGGCAGTCCGCGGAAATAGATTCCGATACGATACTGTTCCGTATCGATAGTAGCGGTGCCTCAAGGTCTCGATCATGGCAACACCTCGATGACCGAAGGCCTTCCCGGTTCCGCGTACAGACTTCCGCGGGGTCGCCCCGGGGGCAACTACACCAAGTGATCCGGAAGGGACACATGGACACGCAGACGATTTACCGTCGCCGCTGGGTCATCCTCAGCGTGCTGATCGTCGGGCTGCTCGCCATTGTCATCGACAACACGGTGCTCAACGTGGCGCTGAAGACTATCGCCGAGCCGCACGGGGGCCTCGGCGCTAGCCAGAGCCAGCTCGAATGGGCGATCAACTCCTACACTCTCGTCTTTGCCGGCCTGCTGTTCACGTTCGGCGTGATCGGTGACAAGGTCGGCCGCAAGCGCATGCTCATCATCGGGCTGGCGCTGTTCGGCATCGCGTCGCTGCTGTCGGCTTACTCACGCACGCCTGACCAGCTGATCTTCGCGCGGGCCGCGATGGGCCTGGGCGGCGCGGCCGTCATGCCGCAGACGCTCTCCATCATCTCCAACGTCTTCGAGCCCGCCGAGCGGCCGCGTGCCATCGGCCTATGGGCCACGGCGGTGGGTCTCGGCATCGCCACCGGGCCGGTGCTCGGCGGCCTGCTGCTCGACCACTTCTGGTGGGGTTCGGTCTTCCTCATCAACGTGCCGGTGACGATCGCCGGTGCCATCGCCGCGGCGATCCTGGTGCCGGAGTCGCGCAACCGCGAGGCCGTCGGGATCGACTACGTGGGCGTGCTGCTGTCCATCGCGGGCCTGGTGACCCTGGTCTACGGCATCGTGCAGGGCGGCGACGGCGACTCGTGGCTGAGCCTTGGCGTGCTCGGCCCGATCGTCGGCGGCCTGGTGATCCTGGCGGGCTTCGCCGCCTATGAGGCTCGGATCCAGCATCCGTCGCTTGACGTGCGGCTGTTCCGCGACCGGCGGCTCTCCGCCTCGGTCGGGTCGCTCGGCCTGGTGTTCTTCGGCATGGGCGGCGTCTTCTTCTTCACCAGCTTCTACCTGCAGAACGTCCGGGGTTACACCCCGCTGACCGCGGGCCTGCTGACCGTGCCGTTCGCGGCCGGGCAGCTGCTCATGTCGCCGCGCAGCGCCCGCCTGGTCCAGCGTTACGGGGCCAAGGCGGTCGGCGCGACGGGCATGTTCGTCATGGCCGGCGCCATCGCGGGTTACGCGACGCTCGGCACCGCCAGCCCGATCTGGATGCTCGGGGTGCTGTTCGGCATCCAGGGCGCGGCGATCGGCATCAGCATGCCGGCCGCTACCGCCGCCGTCATGGACGTGCTGCCGCGTGAGCGTGCTGGCGCGGGTTCGGCGCTGACGAACACCGCCCGGCAGGTCGCGGTGGCGCTCAGCGTCGCCATCCTCGGCTCGATCCTGGCCGAGTTCTACCGGAATTCGCTCAGCCCGTCGCTGACCGGCCTGCCGGCCGCGACCCGAAGCGCCGCGTCCTCCTCGATCACCGCCACCCAGGCGGTGGCGCAGCAGCTCGGCACGGCCGGCCGGTCGCTGCTGGCCCCCGCGAACACCGCGTTCGTCGACGCTATGCACGTCACGACGCTGATCGCGGCGCTGCTCGCGCTGGCGGGCGGGTTCGTGGTGCTGCGCTGGATGCCCGGCAAGCCGCGTCCAGCCGCCGAAATCGCCACGGCGAGCGAGGACTCGTACGAGCCGGAGCTGGCCATAATGGAAGCGAGTGTGCTCAACACCGCTAACCGAGAGGGATGAGCAGCCATGGAGCCCGTGATCCTGGATCAGGGGCCTGGCCCAGTCATCGAAAGTACTGAGACGGAGGCCGGGCCCGGGCGGGAGACCGTCCGCCGGCCCGGCCGGCCGCGTAGCGAGCAGGCCGAGCAGGCCATCATCGAGGCCACGCTCGACCTGTTCGCCGAACAGGGCTTCGAGGGCGTGTGTGTCGAGGCCGTCGCCGCGCGCGCCGGGGTCGGCAAGGCCACCATCTACCGCCGCTGGCCGAACAAGGAAGAGCTGCTGCTGGCCGCGTTCGGCTCGCTGAAGTCACCGTTCCCCGAGCCCAAGGGCGTCTCGGCCCGCGACGACCTGCTGGCCATGGTCCAGGTGATGTGCGCGGACAAGTCCGACCCGCGCAAGGCCCGCAGGTACGCGCTGCTGCTCGGCGAGGGCGAGAAGTACCCGCGGCTGATGGCCCGGTACAAGGAGACCGTGGTCCAGCCGCGGCGCGACGCGATGCGGGCGGTCATCCGCCACGGCATCGAGGCCGGCGAGCTGCGCCCCGACACCGACGTCGAGATCGCCATGCTCACGCTGACCGGCGTCATCATGGCGCATGAGAAGGACGCCGGGACACTCGACGAGGAATTCGCCACCCGCCTGGTCGACGGTCTGCTGCTCGGCCTGTCCGCCCGCGCCTGAACCCGCGCCGGGCCGGCCGCCCGGCCGGCGCGGAAGTGGCCGACCGGCCGGCGCGGAAGTAGCCGACCGCGGCGAGCCGCTCCGGGGCTGGGCGTGAAGATGGCGGCCAGCGTGGTCATCGCGCGGGCCCGCAGTGCTCGCGCCAGCGGTTGGTGATGGGCAGCCGCCGGTCCCGGCCGAAGTTCTTCTGGCTGATCTTCGGCCCGGGCGGGTACTGCCGCCGCTTGTACTCGGCCCCGTCGACCATCTGGATGACGCGCTCGACCAGCGCCGGGTCGTGGCCGGCCGCGATCAGCTCCGCGCTGCCCATGTCCTTCTCCACGTAGTCGTCGAGCAGCGCGTCGAGCACGTCGTACGACGGTAGCGAGTCGGTATCGAGCTGGCCGGGCGCGAGCTCGGCGCTGGGCGGCTTGGTGATGGAGTTCTCCGGGATCGGGGGAGTGACCCCGAGCCGCGCCGCCTCGGCGTTGCGCCACCGGGCCAGCTCCCAGACCAGCGTCTTGGGCACGTCCTTGATCGGTCCGAACCCGCCGGCCGAGTCCCCGTACAGCGTGGAGTACCCGGTAGCCAGCTCGCTCTTGTTGCCGGTGGTCAGGACCAGGTGCCCGCCCGCGTTGGACAGTCCCATCAGGATCACGCCGCGCACCCGGGCCTGCAGGTTCTCCGCGGGCAGCCCGGTCTCGGGGAACCCGGCCGGGGTCAGCTCCCGGTCGAAGGCTTCCACGATCGAGGCGATGGGGATCGTCACCGCGTGCACGCCCTGCCGCTTGACCAGGTCCTCGGCGTCGGTGACCGAGTGCTCGGAGGAGTAGCGGCTGGGCATCAGCACCACGTGTACGCGGTCCGCGCCGATCGCGTCCACGGCGATCGTCGCGGTCAGCGCCGAGTCGATGCCGCCCGACAGCGCCAGGATCGCCGACCGGAACCCGTTCTTGCCCACGTAGTCCCGGACCCCGGTCACCAGCGCCGCGTACACTTCAGCCGGATCCGAGAGCCGCGGCCAGATCGGGCCCTCGGCGTCCTGCGACCCGTCGGCCGGCGCGGTCGGCGTCGCGGTCGGCGTCGCGGCCGGCGGCGCGGTCGCCGGACCGGCGCCGCCCGGCAGCGCCACCCGCTTGATCGTGATCACCGTGCCGTCCTCAGCGTCCACGGGCTGGTCACCTGGCACCTCCGCGGGCGGCGCGGCCGGCAGGTCCAGGTCCGCGACGACGAGCGCCTCTTCGAACTGCGGCCCGCGGGCCAGCAGCGTGCCGTCCGCGCTGACCAGGATCGAGTCGCCGTCGAAGACCAGCTCGTCCTGCCCGCCGACCATGTTGGCGTAGGCCAGCGCGGAACCCGCCTCCCGGGCTCGCCGCACCACCAGATCCAGCCGCACGTCGTCCTTGCCCCGCTCGTAAGGCGAGGCGTTCGGCACCACGAGCAGCCCCGCCCCCGAAACCCGGCAGACCGATACCGGCCCGCCGTCCTGCCACAGGTCCTCGCAGATCGCGATCGCGACCTCGACGCTTTGGCTGTCCGCCGTCGGCACCCGGAACACCGGCAGCGTGTCGCCCGGCACGAAGTACCGGAACTCGTCGAACACCCCGTAGTTCGGCAGGTGGTGCTTGGCCGAGGTGATGACCACGCGCCCCCCGTAGATCAGCGCCGCCGCGTCCTGCGGCGCGCCGGCCGGGAGCCCGGTGCGCGCGGCCAGGTCGGTCCTCCGGTCCAGGTACCCAGTCACGACCGCGATCCCGCCCAGGCCCTCGTCCCCGAGCCGGGCCGCCACCGCGTGCAGCGTCGCGATGGAGGCCTCGACGAACGACGCCCGCAGCGCGAGGTCCTCGACCGGATACCCGGTGAGCATCATCTCGGGAAACACCACCACCCGGGCCCCGCGCTGCGCGGCCCGCCGCGTCCAGGCCACGATCAGCTCAGCGTTCCCGTCCAGGTCGCCGACCGTGGCATCGACCTGGGCCAGCGCAATCCTCAGCTTCGTCACACTTCCAGCCTAGGCCGTGCCACGGCTGACCCTCCGCGCCCGGTGCTCTAAGGCTTTTGGGCCGAACGGCCCGTGGTTCACGCTGTAACAGCGCCGAAACACGGACCGGGCAGACTCGCACCAGGACAGTCAACGAAGAACGTCTAAAGGTGATAACCGTGGATAGGCAGGAAGAGTTCGTGCTGCGCACGCTGGAGGAGCGGGACATCAGGTTCGTCCGGCTCTGGTTCACCGACGTGCTCGGCACGCTGAAGTCGGTGGCGGTCGCCCCCGCCGAACTGGAGGGCGCGTTCGCCGACGGGATCGGCTTCGACGGCTCGGCGATCGAGGGCTTCGCCCGGGTCTACGAGGCGGACATGATCCTGCGTCCCGACCCGGCCACGTTCCAGTTGCTGCCCTGGCGCGGCGAGTACCCGGGTGTGGCCCGGATGTTCTGCGACATCCTCCTGCCCGACGGATCGCCGTCCTACGCCGACCCGCGCTGGGTGCTCAAGCGCAACCTGGCCCGCGCCTCTGAGCTCGGGTTCACCTTCTACGCCCACCCGGAGATCGAGTTCTTCCTGCTCAGGGAGCGGCCGGAGCCCGGTGCCAGGCCGCGCCCGATCGACACCGGCGGCTACTACGACCACACCCCGCACAGCATCGCGCATGATTTCCGCCGCACCGCGATCACCATGCTGGAGTCGATGGGCATCTCGGTGGAGTACAGCCACCACGAGGGCGCACCCGGGCAACAGGAGATCGACCTGCGCTACGCCGACGCGCTGACCACGGCGGACAACATCATGTCGTTCCGGCTGGTCATGAAGGAGGTGGCAATCGAGCAGGGCGTCTACGCCACGTTCATGCCCAAGCCGTTCACCGACCATCCCGGCTCCGGCATGCACACCCACGTGTCCCTGTTCGAGGGCGACAAGAACGCGTTCTACGAGGCGGGCGCGGAGTTCCAGCTGTCCAAGACGGCCCGGGCCTTCATGGCCGGGCTGCTGCGGCACGCGCCGGAGATCACCGCGGTCTGCAACCAGTGGGTAAACTCCTACAAGCGGCTGTGGGGCGCGGAAGAGCGGACGGCCGGCGCGGGCGGCGAGGCCCCGGCCTACGTGTGCTGGGGCCACAACAACCGGTCGGCCCTGGTCCGGGTGCCGATGTACAAGCCGCAGAAGGGCAACTCGACCCGGGTGGAATTCCGCTCCGTGGACGCGGCGTGCAATCCGTACCTGGCCTTCGCCGTGATCCTGGCCGCCGGCCTGAAGGGCATCGAGGACGACTACGAGCTGCCGCCCGGCGCTGAGGACGACGTCTGGGCGCTGACCTCCGCCGAGCGCCGCGCGCTCGGCATCCGGCCCCTGCCCCAGGACCTGGACCAGGCCATCAAGGCCATGCAGGACAGCGAGCTCGTGGCCGAGACGCTGGGGGAGCACGTCTTCGACTTCTTCCTGCGCAACAAGCGCGAGGAGTGGCAGGAGTACCGCCGCCAGGTCACCGAGTACGAACTAGGCCGCTACCTCCCCACGCTCTGACCGGCGTCACTCCTCGAAGCGGCCGCCCAGGTACTTGGCCAGGAAGCGCTCGGCCGCGGCGTAGAACTTGATCCGGTTCTCCGGCTTGGCGAAGCCGTGGCCTTCGTCGGGGAACAGTAGGTACTCGTAGTCGATCCCGGCGTCCTTGAGTGCCGCGACGATCTGCTCCGACTCGGCCTGCTTGACCCGCGGGTCATTGGCGCCCTGCGCGATCAGCAGCGGGATGCGGATGTCACGGGCCCGGGACAGCGGCGATCGGGACCACAGGAATTCCTTGTCCGTTTCCGGGTTGCCGACCCGCTTGTACAGCTGCGCCTTGACCGGCGCCCAGTAGGGCGGGATCGTCTCCAGCAGCGTCTGCAGGTTCGACGGGCCGACGATGTCCACCGCACAGCGGAACACGTCCGGGGTGAACGCCGCGCCGACCAACGCCGCGTAGCCACCGTAGGAACCGCCGTAGATCGCGACCCGGTCCCGGTCGGCCCAGCCCTGCTCCACCACGTACCCGACCGCGTCGATCAGGTCGTCGTGCATCTTCGCGCCCCACTCGCGGTCGCCCGCGTTGACGAACGCCTTGCCGTAACCGGTCGAGCCGCGGTAGTTCACCTGGATGCACAGGTAGCCCCGGTTCGCGAACCACTGGGCCTCGGGATTCCAGCCCCACACGTCGCGGACCTGCGGCCCGCCGTGCACGTCGAGCACCGCGGGCAGCCCGGACCGGCCGCCGCCGGGCGGGAACGTGACATACCCGTGCACGGTCAGCCCGTCCCGCGAGGTGAACGAGAACGGCTCCATCCGGGCCAGCTCGTAGCGAGCCAGCTCAGGGCGGCTGTCGAACAGGAAGCCGGCGGTGCGGGTCGTCCGGTCATACGCGTAGTACCGCACCGGGCGGACGTCGTCGTTGAAGGCGACCAGCCACGTGGTGTCGGCTTCGTCCCGGCCGACCAGGTTCGGGTCGCCGGTGTTCAGCGCCCGGATCGCCTCGTAGTCGGCCGCCACGGCGGGGTCGAGCACGTGGTACTCGGCGCGGTCCTTGAGCACCACCCCGAGCTGCGGCTCACGGGTGTCCGGCGCCAGGACCGCGCCGGTCACGTCCGCGTCGGGGTCTTCGAGCAGCACCTGTTCCCCGGCGTAGGACAGATCGACCCGGACCAGCCGACCAGTGTTCACCCCGGCCGAGCTGATGGCGATCAGCGACTTCCCGTCGCCGGTGAAAGCCAGCACGTCGCTGTTCGGCGCGTCGTCGGCCGAGATGGTCAGCAGCGTGCGCCAGTCGGCCGTCGCGTCGTCGCGGACCAGTAGGTCGAAGCCGCCCTCGGGCAGTGGTTCAAGCGCGCCGCGGACCACCATGTCCTCGTCCGCGAGCCAGCCCGCGTAGCCCGGGTTCTTGATCAGCATGGTCAGGTCACCGGTCTTCAGGTCCAGCCGGTAGACGTCGTGCAGCTGCGGGTTGTCCCGGTTGATCCCGACCAGGATCTCGTCGCGGTGGCTCTTGCGGGTCGCGATGATCCGCGCCTGGATGCCGTCGTAGGGCGTCAGGTCACGCTTGGCCCAGCTGGTCCGGCCGTCCGCGCCGGCGGGCGTCGCCAGGTCGACGTCGTACAGCCGCCAGTTCTCGTCCCCGCCGGTGTCCTGCAGGTAGAGCAGGTGCCTGCCGTCCTTCGCCCAGGCGAACACCCGGACACCGCGGTCCTTGTCGTCGGTCACCGCCACGGCGGCGTCCCAGTCCACGCCGGAGGCCCCGACCGGCGCGACCCACACGTTGAGCACCCCGTCGCGCGGCGCGATCCAGGCCAGCCGGGTGCCGTCGGGGGAGATGTGCGGGCTGACGCGCTCCGGGTTGCCGAACAGCACGTCGCGGGGGATGAGATCGACCATGATCCAATGCCTACCATAGCGGTCGCACCATCCGGACCGGCTGGCTGCCCGGTTCGCCCACAGGAGACGCGGCTTACACCGAGAACCAGCGCGCGGGGGCCGGGCTGGTGTTGTGGTAGATGTGTTTCTTCTCGGTGTACTCCTCCAGGCCCGACGGGCCGAGCTCGCGGCCGATGCCGGACTTGCCGAAGCCGCCCCACTCGGCCTGCGGCAGGTACGGGTGGTAGTCGTTGATCCAGATCGTGCCGTGGCGCAGCGCCCCCGCGACCCGCTCGGCGCGGCCCGCGTCCGAAGTCCACACCCCTCCCGCCAGCCCGTACGCCGTGTCGTTGCCCAGGGCGATCGCCTCGTCCTCGGTGCTGAACCGCTCCACGGTCACGACCGGCCCGAACACCTCGTCCTGCACCACCGTCATCTCCCGGCGGCAGTCGGCGAAGACCGTCGGCCGCAGGAAGAACCCCCGGGCCAGCGCGGGCGAGGACGGCCGCTCGCCTCCGGCCCGCAGCGAGGCTCCCTCGGACAGCCCCAGCGCGATGTACCGCTCCACCTTGGCCCGGTGCGCCTCGGAGATCAGCGGGCCGCACTCGGTATCCGGGTCCAGGCCGCTGCCCAGCCGGATCCGGTCCGCCCGGGCGGCGAGCTCGGCGACGAAGCTGTCGTGCAGCCGGTCCTGCACGATCAGCCTGGCCCCGGCCGAGCAGACCTGCCCGGAGTGCAGGAACGCCGCGGTCAGCGCGTTGTCCACCACGGTGTCGAAGTCGGTGTCGTCGAAGACGATGTTGGGGTTCTTGCCGCCGAGCTCGAGCGCGACCCGCCGCACCCCGTGCGCGGCCGCGGCCATGATCCTCTCGCCGGTCGCCAGCCCGCCGGTGAACGAGATCAGGTCCACTCCGGGGTGCGCGACCAGGGCCTGGCCCGCGGTCCCGCCCTGGCCCAGCAGCAGGTTCACCACGCCCGGCGGGACCCCGGCCTCTTCGAACAGCCCGACCAGCGTCACCGTGGACAGCGGGGTCAGCTCGCTGGGCTTGAGCACCGTCGTGTTGCCCGCCGCCAGCGCGGGCGCGAGCTTCCAGGAGACCTGCAGCAGCGGGTAGTTCCACGGGGCGATGAGCGCGCACACGCCCACCGGCTCGTGCGTGATCCGGCTGACCACCCCCGGCCGGCCCGGGTCGACCACACGTCCCGCGTCCGTGCCCGCCATCCCCGCGTAGTACCGGAACACCGCGGTCGTGTCGTCCACGTCGGCCCGCGCCTCGTTCAGCGTCTTGCCGGTGTCCAGGCTCTCGGTATGCGCCAGCTGCTCGCGGTCCCGCTGCAGCAGCTCGGCGATCTTGTCCAGCAGCCCGGTCCGGTCGGTGATCGTGGACCGGCGCCACGGGCCCTCGTCGAACGCCTCCCGGGCGGCCTTGACCGCCGCGTCGACGTCCGCCGGGGTGGCCTCGGCCAGGGTCTCCAGCGGGGTCGCGTCGAACGGGTTGATGGTCTGCGACGTGCCCTCGTCCGCGGCCGGTGTCCACTTGCCCGCGATGTACAGATACTTCATGAGCCCTATCTTCCCGCTCGTCCGGCAATTCCGCTCGGCTGTGGTCCGCAGTTATTAACGGACCGTCCCCGATCGGTTAGTTTGCTGGGGTGAGCGGCTCGCGGACCACGCTGGCCGGGCGGCTGGCCCGGCTGGGCTTCGCGGATGCCGCGCGGGCCGAGCGGCTGCTGCTTACCGATCTCGGCGGCACCGGCGCGGGCGGCGTGCCCGGCGGCGACCCGCTGCTGACCGCGCTGGCCGCCGCGGCCGATCCCGACCTGGCCCTGACCGGGCTGGCCCGGGTGCTCGGGGCCGCGGCCGACCCGGGCGAACTGCTGCGGGCGCTGCGCGACGAACCCGAGTTCCGGGACCGGCTGACCGCCGTGCTGGGCGTCAGCGCGGGACTGGCCGACCACCTGACCCGGCACCCCGGCGACATCCAGGTGCTGCGCGGCACCGTCTGCCGTCCCGATCCGGCCGAGCTGCGGGAGCAGATGCTGCGGGCGGTCGGGGCCAACCCGCGGCTGGCCCAGCCGGTCGCCAGCCACGAACACGCCGAGCCGGTCGCGGCGCTGGCCGCGGCGTACCGGCGCCGGCTGCTGCACCTAGCGGCGCGCGACATGACCGCGGTGGCCAGCGTGGAGGAGGTGGCCGAGGAACTGGCCGACATCGCCGCCGCGGTCCTCGAGGCGGCGCTCGCCGTAGCCCGCTCCGAGCTGGCCCCGGGGTCCGCGCCGTGCCGGCTCGCCGTGGTGGCCATGGGCAAGTGCGGTGCCCGCGAGCTGAACTACGCCAGTGACGTCGACGTGATCTTCGTCGCCGAGCCGGTCACCGAGGCCTCCGGGGACGAGACCGCGGCGCTGGCCACCGCGAGCCGCCTGGCCGCGGGCCTGATCGGCGTCTGCGCCCGGTCCACCCCGGAGGGCAGCATCTTCCCCGTCGACCCGAACCTCCGCCCGGAAGGCCGTCAGGGCCCGCTCGTCCGCACCCTGGCCAGCCACCGGGCCTACTACGAGCGCTGGGCCAAGACCTGGGAGTTCCAGGCCCTGCTCAAGGCCCGGCCGGTGGCGGGGGACATGACCCTCGGCCAGGCCTACGCGGACACGTTCGCCCCGCTGGTCTGGCAGGCGGCCCGCCGCGATCACTTCGTCGAGGACACCCAGGCCATGCGGCGCCGGGTGGAGCAGTCGCTGCCCGCCCGGCAAGCCGGGCGCGAGCTGAAGCTCGGCCCCGGCGGGCTGCGGGACATCGAGTTCGCCGTCCAGCTCCTGCAGCTGGTGCACGGCCGCACCGACGAGACACTGCGCGCGCCCGCGACGCTGCCGGCACTGGCGGCGCTGGCCGCGGGCGGGTACGTCGGCCGTTCCGACGCCGAGGAGCTGGCCGCCGCCTACCGGTTCCTGCGCCGCACCGAGCACCTGCTGCAGCTGTACCGCCTGAGCCGGACGCACACCCTGCCCGAGGATCCCGCCGTACTTCGCAGGCTCGGGCGGGCGATGAGATCTTTTGATCTGCCGAACGGGCCGTGGTACCAGCCCCCGGCCACCATGAACCGCGCCGACCCGGCGGTCGAGTTCGACGCGATGTGGCGCGTGCACGCCAGGCAGGTCCGCCGGCTGCACGAGAAGCTGTTCTACCGGCCGCTGCTGGACGCGGTGGCCCGGCTCCCGTCAGACGCGGCCCGGCTGACCCCGGCCGAGGCCCGGGCCCGGCTGGAGGCGCTGGGCTACGTCGACCCGGCGGGCGCGCTGCGCCACATCGACGCGCTGACCACCGGGGTCTCCCGGCGGGCGGCGATCCAGCGCACGCTGCTGCCGGTCCTGCTCGGCTGGTTCGCCGACGCCGCCGAACCCGACGCCGGCCTGCTGGCCTTCCGCCAGGTCTCCGAGGCGCTGGGGGAGAGCCCGTGGTACCTCCGGCTGCTGCGGGACGAGACCAAGGCGGCCGAGCGGATGGCGCACGTGCTTGCCTCCAGCCGCTACGCCACGGGCCTGCTGCTGCGTGCCCCGGACGCGGTCGCGATGTTCGGCGACGACGCCGAGCTCGCGCCGCGCACCCTGGCGGCGCTGGGTTCGGAGATGATGGCCGCGGCCCACCGCTACGACGACGACGCCGAGGCGGCGGTAGCCGCGATCCGCTCGGTCCGCCGCCGCGAGCTGCTCCGGATCGCAGCCGCCGACGTCCTCGGCGTCACCGAGGACCTCGACGCCACAGCCGAGGCGCTGACCAGCGTCACCCGGGCCACGGTGCAAACCGCGCTGGCCGTGGCGATGCGGAAGGTCGCCGAGGAGCAGCGGCGGCCGCTGCCGACCCGCTTCGCGGTGATCGCCATGGGCCGGTTCGGCGGTCACGAGTGCGGCTACGGCAGCGACGCGGACGTCCTGTTCGTGCACGATCCCCTCCCGGGCCGGGCCGAACGCGAGGCCTCGGACGCGGCTCACGCGGTGGCCGCCGAGCTGCGGCGGCTGCTCGCTCTCCCGGTGCCCGACCCGGCCCTGGTCGTCGACGCCGACCTGCGGCCGGACGGCCGGCAGGGCCCGCTGGTGCGGACGCTGGCCGCCTACCGGGCCTATTACGAGGGACGGTCCGCGCCGTGGGAGACGCAGGCCCTGCTGCGCGCCGAGCCGACCGCCGGAGACGAGGAGCTCGGCGCCCGCTTCGCCCGGATGATCGCCGAGTTCCGGTATGCCGAAGGCAGCATCGACCTGGCCGCGCTGCGCGAGATCCGCCGCATCAAGGCCAGGGTCGAGGCCGAGCGGATCCCGCGCGGCGCGGACCGGGCGCTGCACGTCAAGCTGGGCCCCGGCGGCCTGTCCGACGTGGAGTGGACGATCCAGCTGCTCCAGCTCCGGCACGCCCACGCGGTGCCCGCGCTGCGCACCACCCGGACCGGCGCGGCGATGGCGGCGGCCGTGCAGGCCGGCCTGCTGCCCGCCGACGACGCGGCCGCGCTCATGGCCGCCTGGCAGCTGGCCGCGCGGATCAGGAACGCGATCGTGCTGGTCCGCGGTTCTTGGGTCCAGCCGGGCGACACGCTGCCGACCCGGCACGAGGAGCTGACCGCGGTGGCCCGGCTGCTCGGCTACCCGCCCGGCGACGCCGCGCAGGCGCTCGAGCAGGATTACCGCCGCGCCGCCCGCCGCGCCCGCACGGTCATGGAACCCCTGTTCTATGGGTGAATGGGCGGCGGCGGTAAGCCGCCCGCGAACGCGGCCGGCCTCGGGGACCGCGTTCGGTTAGCCTCGCTATGTGAGCCCGGTGGCCGCGTATGACGCGTACGCCGACTGGTACGAGCACTACATCGCGGACTCGGCGGCCTATTTCAGCGACCGGGTCAACGCCAGCCTGCGTGAGCTGCTCGGCCCGGGCCGCGGCGTCTGCCTG
>Ga0335073_10003915_pt1 | contig 20758 bp, 20 predicted proteins | sample Lox_Sample_22_FD_207093 | JGI IMG/M metagenome (GOLD analysis project Ga0335073, IMG submission 207093) | Soil microbial communities from Loxahatchee National Wildlife Refuge, Florida, United States - Lox_Sample_2.2 | ecosystem: Environmental > Terrestrial > Soil > Wetlands | place: USA...
GGCGGCATAGCGTTCGCATGCGAGCTGGAATGAATGGTCAATGGAGGTCTTTGAAGAATTCGATTTCATTTTTGTTGTGTTGCTCACTGCCATAAGCCCGGCGCTGTGTTTATTGATTTCCAGAAATTGAATCAGTTTGCAAAATCAATGCAACTTGCAATTCGATGGCTTCAAAAATATTGCGTGCAGCAAGTCCTGAGAAAAGCAATTTCTTCCAATGACGCAAAAACAAAGGGGTTTCTGCTACGCGGGATGATGGCATCCTCGTTGCTTAAGGCTCGCAATGGCGAATCTTGAATTTTGAGAATCATGAAATTGATCATTATTTGCCTGCGCAAAATTTGACTTTTTAAAATCTTACCGGCGCTGTTAACAAGCGCCCATTACCCCCAAAAAGGGCCGGAATTATGCCTGTGTTCCGGCCCATTTTTTTTATAAGCCACGCCGGGTTCCCAGTCATTGGCGCAATTTTCCCCTGTTACAGGGAAATCGCATCCGAGTGCCACAGGATAGGCAAGATAATCCGCATCGCTCGCTCACGCGCGCGGCTCTGCGCGCAATTTCGCTGGCGCATAAATCACAAATCGTCAATCATCGTGCAAAAATGCCGTTTACAACAGAAGACATAGCCAGACATGTCGGGGGCCAGGTTATTGGCGATTCAGCGGCCGTGTTGAATCATTTTGCCATCATCGAAAATGCCCGGCCGGGGGATTTGACGTTTGCAGAAAACGAGGCGTTTTTTTCTCGCGCCGAACAGAGCGCCGCGACTGCAATCATCTGCGACAACCGATTTTCATCGACACGCAAGACCCTGATTCAGGTGCCCAGCGCACGGGTGGCATTTGCCAAGGCCCTCACTCTGTTTTTTCCGGAAAGAAAATTCGCGGCCGGAGTTCATCCGACGGCGGTGATTGCGGCATCGGCGAAAATTGACCCGACCGCGCACGTGGGCCCGCATTGTGTGATTGGCGAACGGGTGAACATTGGAGCGGGAACCGTTCTGCAGGCGGGAGATGTTCTGGGTGACGATTGCTCCCTTGCCGAGGAGGTGAATTTATTTCCGAATGTGACTCTTTATCCGAGGACGCAAATCGGCAATCGCGTTCGTATTCACGCGAATTCTGTGATTGGTTCGGATGGTTTTGGTTACGTGCAGGACGGTCCGATACACCGAAAAGTCCCGCAGATTGGGAATGTCGTGATTGGCGAGGACGTGGAAATTGGCGCGGGTGTGACGATTGACCGGGGCGCGCTGGGCTCGACGACCATCGGAAAGGGCACAAAAATCGATAATCTGGTGCAAATTGCGCACAATGTGCAAGTGGGTGAAGGCTGCCTGCTGGTTGCGCAGGTGGGCATCGCGGGCAGTTCCAAGCTCGGCAATTATGTGGTGCTGGCGGGACAGGTCGGAGTAGCGGGACATTTGAAAATCGGCAATCAGGTCATTGTCGGGGCCAAATCGGGAGTCATGCACGATATTCCGGACGGCGAAAAATGGCTGTGGATACCGGCTCAGCCCGACCGTGATGTGAAACGGCAGGTTGTGGCCTTGCAGAAATTGCCGGAACTCATAAGAAGGGTCGCGGAGCTGGAAAGGAAACTCGGAGAAAAATAAGCAACAGGCAAGATGCCTGTTCCACTATTATTGCGGGATTTCAGGCCCAATACCATCCCGGATAATATTCACGAAAGAGGGCCGCCATTTCGGAAGCGAAATGGTCCAGGGCCTTGCCGGCCCTTTCGGTCAACATGCGAACCTCGGAAAAATGGGTGGATATGACACCTCTCACCCTGCCGTCATGATCGATGACGGGCGTGGATTGGACCGCGCGGACGCCATTGGCGCTGGTGGTGGAAAGATAGGGACGAAAAAGCCTGTCGGCGGAGATATCGTGGCATACGACGCGGCGCTTATGCCGAAAGGACCGGCCGCAAACGCAGAAATCGTCCGCGCGAACAACTCCAAACAACTCCAAAAACGCCGAATCAAAACCGCGCTGGCCCACGATGCGCAAGGCGTCGAGCGCCGGGTCGAACAGTTGCACATTCCCCTTAACGGCGCCATCCATTTCGATGGCGGCGTCTAAAATCTGAAGGACCGAATCCCGGAACGCGAATAACTGACCCTCCTCCGTTTCTCTCTCCATTTGCTCACTCATTAAGATAAAGACCACAATATGGGCTTCACATTCAAATTCAAGTGAAATGAAATGGCAGTGAAATGAAATGGTGAATGGCAGATTCTGGCGCCTTATTTGGGAACCAATGCGATGTTAACCTGGGTTTCATCGAGCGACCAGGCGCCGGGAGTAAAGAGACCAATTGCAGGAACGAGAAACAGCGCCGTTCCCACGGCATCGAGAGCTCCAGTCGCGTTGAAGTGGTACCCAATTGTCCGTTGATACGGGACAAAACCGTCTTTGTAACACTGAATCGAGACCTCCCTGTTCCGCTTGACGGTGACGTGGGCCGGCGGGGTATAGCGATCTCCATTGACCATAAGGATTGAGTCCTGAGGCGCACAATTGATGTTCATCGTCTCGACGCTGCTCCTGAACGCCGAACAACCGGTCGCGCCGGCAAGAAGTACGGCACTCATCAAGACGCCAGTAATTGATTCTATAGCTTTACGCATTTATTTCTTTCTGTTTGATTGTTGACTCAACCGCCAACATTGTGGTGGACGAATCATGGACGGCCCGCCCGCAACTACCGTTGCCTTGACCACAACATTAACAACACACTGGCTCTTTGTAAAGACTTTTTAACAGCCCTTAAGGTAAATATTTAGAAAGAGGTTTTCGAGGACGCGGACGATATTCTCTGACACGTCAGGCGGCGAGCTTCTCGAGGAGGGTGGGGTCAAGACCGGGAGTGAAGCTGATTTCCGTTTTGCCGGTTTCGGCAAGGATTTCCAGCTCGTTATAGCGTCCACTTTCGTCGTTTTTTCTCAGCACAAAGCGGAACGGCTCGATAATTTGGTGCTGCAAAGGCCGTTCATTGGGCGGGCCGGCTTCGACGGTCATAGTATCGCTGCAAGACTCGCTTTGTTTTTGAAACACGAAACGTTGCAAAGGCATGTCCTGGGCCACAACACGCAAGTCGCCTCCAGGCTGGATCCAACGAATGCTGACGACGCCGCGATACCAGTCTTTGAGCCGCTGACAAAAGGGATCCCAGGATTTTTGGGGAAGCTCCGTGGTCATAGTCATCGAGTCCGCCCGCGGGCCGAGGGCTTGCGTTTGACGTTGCTGCGGTTTAATCGCAGAGTGCTGGGCGAACGCCACAGGGCCCGGCCGGCTTTGGACTGCGGGCGAGAGAGAGGCTGCTTCCATCGGCTGCTTGTTTCAAGCGAAAAATTCATTGCCGCAGGCACAAATTTTTTCTGAGTGTGGCGTTCGCGCCCACTACGATAGACCTCATCAATAAACCGTTCGGGCTTGAGCTGCCGGCGCTTGAGGTTCGATGGGGGTTCGAGAATGGTTTTCCCGGAAGCATGAATCTTCATAAGCCGTGGCTAACCCTCGTTTTTTGTCCTGGTTTTTGCCGCTTGCACCATTTCATCGTGTTCGGCCTCATCCACTCCCTCCTGGACGGTTTGAATTTCTGTCTCATCGTCGGTTGGCAGTTGCGGTTTTATGCGTTTGCCGGTTGACGTTGGCGGCGCGCCCATTCCGCTGGGGGTGATGCCCGTGTCATCGACCGCCGCGTCCCCGGAATCATCCCCGAGCAATTCCTTTTTGGCCTGAATCCGGTCCGAAGCGGTCACCCGGTTTGGTTCGCGCCCGGCGATGAGAGCCAATTCACGCGCGCGATTTTCCACCATATCGGGCGTGACGAGCGACCTCGAAATCGTGCCATGAGCATGAATGGTGGTTTTGGATTGTCCTCTTGCCGATGAATGTTTGCTCTTTGCCATAAATAGACTTTAGCATGGGCCATGCCCTGTGAATGAGGCATTTTTCGCGAGATTCGCGGTTGCGAAATGCAAATTTCACTGAAAAAAGCAATAGTGACCGGACCCGCTTGTGAAAAAAATCACAAATTCACTTGCTCCGAGCCAACTCAGCCTTTAGATTTTTTTGCCGCCATTTCTGGGGGCAATTATGCAAGCGCAAAGTGAGATCGGCTACAATTCAAAGATCGAGGGAGACGTCGTTATCACGACGGTGGACGCGGCACTTAATTGGTTTCGGAAGAATTCGGTCTGGCCTATGCCGATGGGGCTGGCTTGTTGCGCCATCGAATTGATGGCGGTCGGCGCGAGCCGGTTTGATATTTCACGGTTCGGGTCTGAAGTGATGCGTTTTTCCCCTCGCCAGGCTGACTGCATGATCGTGGCGGGCACGGTCACCTATAAGATGGCGCTGTCAGTCAAGAGGATCTGGGACCAAATGCCGGAGCCCAAATGGTGCATTGCCATGGGCGCCTGCGCCTCAACCGGCGGCATGTATCGCAGTTATGCGGTGCTGCAGGGAGTCGACCACATTGTTCCAGTGGATATTTACGTGAGCGGCTGTCCGCCGCGTCCGGAAGCGCTTTTGGACGCCCTGATGAAACTCCAGGACAAAATCAGCAAACAGCCGGTCGTCCAAAATCTCACTATCATGAATTTAAAAAAGGAAGTGGCGTGACTTTAAGCCATCGATTTTCGCAAATGATGCGGAGATTTGAGCGTCGAGTTCTCGCGTTTTTCAGTCGAATGGTTCCGAGAACTGAAACCGCAATCTAACATTAATAATATTGTGACCTCTTTGGAAGCGGCAAAAAAAGTGAAGGCGAAATTCGGAGAGTTGATTTCCGAGCTGCCCGAGTTTCGCGGCGAAGTGTCCGTGCGCCTGGCGGACGCCGAAAAGATCGTCGATGTCTGCCGTTACGCAAAGAACGATTTGGATTTCAATTACCTTGTGGACATCACAAGCATTGACAACTACGGAGATGACCCCCGTTGGACCCTCGTTTATCTTTTACGGGGGCTCAATCACGGCTGCGAATTGCGGATTAACACGAGCGTCAGCGAAGAAAAATCAAAGCTGCCAAGCGTTGTAAGTATTTGGTCCACAGCCAATTGGCACGAGCGCGAAGTTTACGATATGATGGGCATTCATTTCCGGGACCATCCTGATATGCGGCGCATTCTAATGTGGGATGGGTACCCGTATTTTCCCTTGCGCAAAGATTTTCCGCTGGCAGGCAAGGAGACCGAGCTGCCGGGCATTGCCTTTACACAGGTCACGCCAATGATGGGCGGGCCGTTTGTCACAGTGGCAGGCGGAAATTCCGCGATGGCGAGGGAGCCGCGAATCCGGATTCCTGACACCGATGCCATTGAAACGATGGGACGGCTCGAGAGACGCAAAGAAATCCAGGAAGCGCATGGCCATCCAAAAGGTCCGGGGCCGATCGAGAGGAAGTGATTTTCATGCCGACCGTTCAAGACATTAATTATAAAGACACCGTTGCCCGCACAGCGCAGGCGGAGGAAAGCATTTCGGAATTTCAGGACGAGCGAATGATACTGAACATGGGGCCGTCGCATCCGGCCACGCATGGAGTATTGCGCATTATGCTGGAGTTGGACGGCGAGGTCATCACCAAAGCGGACCCGGAAATTGGTTATTTGCATCGCGGCGACGAAAAAATCGCCGAGAACATGACCTACACGCAGTTCATCCCCTACACCGATCGTTTGGATTATCTGGCGCCGCTGGCCAATAACGTGGCCTATGCCCTGGCGGTCGAAAAACTGCTGGGGATTCACGACAAATTGCCGCCGCGCTGCCAATACATCCGCGTGATGTGCACCGAATTGGCGCGGATTTCCTCCCACTTGCTGGGATTGGGCGCTTTCGCCATGGACGTGGGCGCCGTCACCGTGTTTCTTTTGACTTTCACGGAGCGCGAAAAGATTTACAACCTGGCCGAAGCCGTTTGCGGCGCGCGTTTTACAACAAGTTATACCCGCGTGGGCGGCCTCACGCGCGACATCCCCCACACCTGGTTGGACCAATGCCAAAAGTTCTGCGACGAATTCATTCCGGCCCTCAACGAATTTGGAACCCTGCTCACCCGCAATCGAATCTGGGTCGACCGCGTCCGCGACCTGGCTGTGATTTCGAAGCAGGACGCGGTGGACTACGGCTTGAGCGGGCCCAATTTGCGCGGCAGCGGGATTGAATGGGATTTGCGAAAAAAACAACCCTATCTTTGTTACAAAGATTTGGAGTTTGATGTTCCAATTGGGTCGGTGGGAGACTGTTACGATCGCTACCTCGTGCGCATGGAGGAAATGCGGCAGAGTGTCCGGATTTTGGAACAGTGCATCAAAAAAATTCCCGGTGGCGCGGAAAATAAAGAAAAAGAGCCGGTCAATTATGACGACGGCAAAATCCTGTTGCCGCCCAAGGAAAACGTGATGACGAAAATGGAGGAATTGATCCACCAATTCATGCTCGTCACGGAGGGGATGAATTGTCCGCCGGGCGAAGTCTATTTCGGGCACGAAAATCCCAAGGGCGAATTGGGCTTTTATATCGTCAGCAAGGGCGGCGGCGTGCCGTACCGGCTGAAGATCCGCGCCCCGAGTTTTGTGAATTTGAGCATCATACCCAAACTTTTCCAGGGCAACATGATCAGCGATACCGTGGCGATTTTAGGATCGCTGGATTTTGTGATGGGAGAGTGCGACCGATGAATACGATGAACGCGATGTACACTGAGCCGATTCCGAACCCGCTGCAACGTCAGAGCGGCTTTTCGGTAACGCCTGAACTCGAAGCGGAGGTAAATGAGTTGCTCACGCATTATCCCCAAAAACGAGCCGCTTCGCTGATGGTACTGCACGCGATACAGGACCAATTCGGCTGGATTTCGCAGGAGGCGGTCGAGTGGACGGCAAAGAAACTCGATTTGCAGCCCATCAACGTCTATGAGTTGGTGACGTTCTATCCGATGCTGCGGCAAAAGCCAATGGGCCGGTTCCAGATCAAGGTTTGCCGGACGCTGAGCTGCGCGCTGGGCGGCGCGTATGAACTGCACAAGCATTTTTGCGAAAAATTGGGCCTGGACTCCCATGCGCACGGTCCGCAAACGACGAAAGACGGAAAGTTCACGGTCGAGTTCGTCGAATGTCTGGCCAGTTGCGGGACGGCCCCGGTGATGATGTGCAACGACGCCTTTTATCAAGGAGTGAGCCAAAAAACGGCGGACCAGATACTGGAGGGCCTTAAGTGAAGTTGAATTGGCTGCCCGACATGGATTTGAACCATGACAAACAGATCCAGAGTCTGCTGTGCTACCGTTACACCATCGGGCAACCCGGAGCAGTGGCAAACTAAAGATTTTTGAGCAGGAGTCAAGCTATGGCGCAGGAATACAAACTGATTTTGAAATACGCCGATGAGCCGGGTTACACACCGGACATCGAATGCTACGTCCGTCATGGCGGTTACGAAGCGCTGAAAAAGGCGCTGGCGATGAAGCCGAAAGACCTGCCGGATGGGAAAAAAGCATCGCCCCAGGAGCAAATCCGGGAAGACGTTAAGATTTCCGGGTTGCGCGGCCGCGGGGGCGCGGGATTTTCCTGCGGGCTCAAATGGAGCTTTGTGGATCGCAAGAGCGGCAAGCCCATTTATCTGGTCTGCAACGCGGACGAATCCGAGCCGGGCACGTTCAAAGACCGGCAAATCATGTATAAGGATCCCCATCAATTGATTGAGGGGATGATTATCGCCTGCTACGCGAACGATGTGCATCTCGCGTACATTTATATTCGGGGAGAAATGGTGGATGGCGCGAAGATATTGAACCGTGCGCTTGCCGAAGCGCGGTCGAAGAATTTTCTGGGCAAAAACATTTCGGGCAGCGGCTACGACCTGGATATCCACGTACATCGCGGGGCAGGCGCTTACATTTGCGGTGAGGAAACGGGACTCATCGAATCGCTCGAGGGAAAACGGCCGTATCCGCGCATCAAGCCGCCCTATTTTCCGGCGGTGCTGGGTCTTTGGATGTGCCCGACGATCGTGAACAACGTGGAAACGCTTTGTAACGTAAAACATATCGTGGCGATGGGCGGCGCGGAATTCGCCAAGCTGGGCACGCCCAACAACACGGGTACGCGGATTGTCAGCATAAGCGGCCACATTAAAAGGCCCGGATATTATGAAATCGAGGTCGGCAAGGCGACTATCGGGGAACTGATCAACGACCCTAAATTTGGCGGCGGCCTGCCTGACGGACGCAAACTGAAGGCCGTCATTCCCGGTGGTTCATCAGCCAAAGTTTTCAAGGCGGGCGAAAAATTTAAGCTCAAGAAAAAAGGGCCGGACGGCCAAATGACCGAGCAGGAAGTGGACATGCTGGATTTGCCGTATGATTTCGATTCACTGATCGCCGCGGGCTCCATGAGCGGCTCCAGCGCCATCATTGTCATGGATGACAGCACCGATATTGTGGAAGCATTGGCAAACATATCTGTGTTTTACGCCCATGAAAGCTGCGGCCAATGCACTCCCTGCCGCGAAGGCGCGCTTTGGATGAACAAGGCATTGGAGCGGCTCACCCACGGAGAAGGCCGCGCCAGCGACGCGGATTATTTGGTCAAGATCGCAGACAATATTCCCAACGGCCGGACGATTTGCGCATTCGGCGAGGCTTGCTCCTGGCCGGTGCAAAGTTTCGTCGGCAAGTTCAAAGATGAATTTGTGGCCCGGGGAAAGGCTGATGAAGAACGCCGGGCGAAGGAAAATGTTGAACCAGTTGCCGCTACGCCGCCAGAACGGCATGAGTTGGCGACGGCGCATTAGAGGATTTGCATAAGATGTCAACAGCAACCACAACTGAAAGCAAGCCGGCGCCCGCGGCCGTTGAAACAATCAAGGTGAAGGTGGATGGGCGGGAAATTGAGGTACCGAAGACAATGCCGGACCCGATTTCCGGCAAACCGATTCCGACCACGATGATTCAGGCCTGTGCTTTTAACAACGTGGATGTGCCGCATTATTGCTACCATCCGAAGCTGCCGGTGGTGGGCAATTGCCGCATGTGTCTGGTCGAATTTGGCACGCCTGCACTGGGACCGGATCGCAAACCGATCATGAACCCAGACGGCACGCCTAAAATCGCTAAATCCCCCCGTCCGGCCATCGCCTGCGCCACGCCGATTTCGCCGGGCATGGAGATTTACACAAACACGCCGGGCGTGAAACAAATGCGTGAAGGCGTTTTGGAATTTCTGCTGATTAATCATCCCCTGGACTGTCCGATATGCGACCAGGCGGGTGAATGCAAGTTGCAGGAATATTCTGTGGATTACGGGCAGAGTGCGAGCCGCTTTGTCGAACCCAAAGTCCATAAGCCAAAGGCCGTTGATCTGGGTCCACGAATCGTGCTGGACGACGAACGATGCATTCTTTGCACCCGCTGCATCCGATTCACGAAAGACATCGTGGGCGACGACGCGCTGGGCATCGTCAATCGCGGGGGCTATAACACCCTCACGGCGTATCCGGGGAAGGTATTCGACAACAATTACACGCTCAATACAGTGGACATTTGTCCGGTGGGAGCGCTTACATCCAAGGATTTTCGCTTTAAGATGCGGGTCTGGTTTCTAAAAGAAACTAAAAGCGTCTGCACAAGCTGCGCCACCGGCTGCAATATTATCATTGGATCGCGCGAAGAAAAGATTTATCGCTATGAACCACGCCAGAATGACGCCGTGAATTCGTGCTGGATGTGCGATTATGGCCGGTTGAACTACAAGTGGGTTGGCCGTGAGGACCGACTGACCGAAGTAAAACGACCCGTTGAAAAAGGAAAAAACGAAAAATCGGCCTGGAACGTCGCCCTAAATGAAGTCGGCCGGAAACTCAAAGGCGCTCCTTCGGGTTCGGTGGCTATTGTCGCCTCGGCACGTCAAACCAATGAAGAACTCTGGCTATTGAGCAAATTGAAATCAAAGCTCGGGGCCATTAGCGATTCCATTCCGCGCACTGGTGAAAGTGACAAACTGCTTTTGAACGCCGACCGCAATCCGAATACAAACGGCGCCCGGTTGACCGGTATTTGTTTTACCGAAATGGGAAACAATATGCCGCAAATCGCCAATGGCATTGCCAGCGGCAAAATCAAAACACTCATCGTTTTCGGCGAGGACGTAACCCGGCATGGAATCGGGCCGGATTTGCTCGCCAAATTGGATACCCTCATCGTCAGCGATATATTGCCGAATGAGACAACACGGCTGGCGCACTATTTATTGCCGGGTTGCGCCCATGCGGAAAAGCGCGGCACATTCACAAACGCCAAAGGCCGCGTTCAAAAGTTTATGAAAGCCGTCGAACCGCCGGGCGATGCCCGCGCGGAATGGGAATTTCTTCACGATTTGGTTTTCAACGTAACCGGCCGGAACGGATTTTTGACAATCGAAGGCCTGTTCAATGAAATGGCGAAGGATGTGCCGGCATTCAAAGATTTGACCTGGGCCGGGCTGGGAGACAGCGGAGCGACTGTGCAAATTTAACATGGACTGGAAATTCATCATTTTTAGCGTCGTCAAAATCGCGCTCGCCATCGGCGTGCTGCACGCGATCGCCGCGTACGCGGTGCTGGTGGAGCGAAAGGTTTCCGCCTGGATCCAGGACCGCGTGGGACCAAATCGCGTCGCGCCCCCATTCGTAAGATATATCCCTGTCGTGGGGCCAATCCTGACACGCTGGGGTATTTTTCAGCCGTTGGCGGATGGGCTGAAATTCATGCTTAAGGAGGACTTTACGCCCGCCGGAGTGCACAAAGCGTATTTCTGGCTCGCGCCCGCGCTGGCAATCATCCCATCCCTCCTGGTCATAGCCGTGATTCCATTTGGTTCCACCATGGGCAGCCAAAAGATGGTCATCGCGGACTTGAATGTCGGCATTCTATACACGTTCGGCATCGTCTCGCTCGGCGTGTATGGGATCGTGCTGGCGGGTTACGCGGCAAATTCAAAATTCCCGTTCTTTGGCGGCATCCGCTCCAGCGCGCAAATGATTTCATATGAGATAGCCATGGGAATGAGCGTGATTCCTGTGTTTCTGATCGCGGGCGATCTAAATTTGAGCACCATCATTGGCTGGCAGGCGCAACATGGCTGGCTGGTGATTTACGCGCCGCTGTCATTTATCATTTTTCTGATTGCCGGATTTGCGGAAACGAACCGTTTGCCCTTTGACTTGCCTGAGGCGGAAACGGAATTGGTAGGAGGATACCACACCGAATACAGTTCCATGAAATTCGCGCTGTTCTTTCTGGCTGAGTACTCCAATATGGCGGCGGCGGCGGGAATGATGACAACGCTATTTTTCGGCGGCTGGACGCTGCCGTTTTGGGGGTTGGACCAACCGGCTCAGAACGTCGGTATTGGCATTCTCCAAATCCTCATTTTTCTGGCAAAAATGTGCGCGTTGATGACTGTGTTCATCTGGGTACGCTGGATGTTTCCGCGCTTTCGTTACGACCAATTGATGGATTTGGGCTGGCGGCGGTTCGTGCCGCTGGCGCTGGTGAATATTTTAGTAACGGCAATCGTGTTGTGGGCAAAAAGTTGAATTATCTAACTTAATGAATTATGTCAAGACAACGGCCGGAGCAAATTTGCTCTCGCTAACACCCCGCTTTAGCGGGGTGTGTGAGGGCTTGGAGGAGGAAAAAACTGTTTTGACAGTTTTCTTCCCAGGAAACGACATATGATCGTAAATCGAAGACCATTAACATTTTGGGAACGGCTTTACCTGCCCGCGATTGTGGGTGGACTCAAGGTTACGTTCCGGCACGCCTGGCGAACGCTCGTCGAAGGCAAAAAAGTAACAATGGAATATCCCGAACAAAAATGGACGGTGCCGGAAGGTTATCGCGGCGCGCCCTATCTTGTGCGGGACCAGGAGGGAAACACCAAGTGCGTCTCCTGCCAGTTGTGCGAATTCGTCTGCCCGCCCAAGGCGATCAAAATAATTCCGCCGGGGCCGGCGGGACAATTGGCCGATCGCGCCAACGCCGAAAAAATGCCGCATGAATTCGAGATCAACATGCTGCGCTGCATCTATTGCGGCATGTGCCAGGAAGTTTGCCCGGAAGAAGCAATTTTCCTGCTCAAAGATTACTCGATTACCGGGCAATCGCGGCAGGAATTGGTATTTAATAAAGAAAAACTGCTTTCGCTGGGCGGAGTCCATCCCGGAATCCAAAAATGGAAACATAAAGCGGAAGAAGCCAAAGAGCAGGAAGATTTCCCGGTAAAAGTTTAGGCGACAGAAATGGAGCTGGATCACACTCAATTGATTGGAGGTCTGAAGTGCGCCCGCCTCGCGGCGTTGCGCGGACAGACGTGCTCCTGCATTTTTTAAGACATGGATTTGCAAACCATCTTGTTTTACGTATTCGCCGCGCTCACGCTCGGCTGTGGAACGCTCGTCATCGCCAACCCGTTGAGCCGCAACCCGGTCACCAGCGCGATGTTTCTGGTGCTCACCATCATTTCGATGGCCGGGTTGTTCGTGCTGCTGCATGCGTTTTTTCTCGCGGCCGTCCAGATACTGGTCTATGCCGGAGCGGTCATTGTTCTATTTCTCTTCGTCATCATGCTGCTCGACTTAAAGGCGGAAGCGCTTCGGAGGATCAAAATTTACGGCGTTCTGGCAGGCGCAGTTTCCGTGGGTGCGATTCTGGCAATATTCTTAAAGAGTCTCGGGGCCACCCTGTTTAATACCGATTCGCAGCCCACAATCGAAGGCGGCACGGCTGAACTGGGCAAATTGCTGTTTCAAAGTTACGTTTTACCGTTTGAGGTCGTTTCCGTGTTGCTGCTGGTGGCGATGGTTGGCGTTATTCTGTTGAGCAAAAAGAACCTGGATTAAAATGCAAATTGGACTTGAACACTATTTAACCGTCAGTTTTCTGCTTTTTGCGCTGGGGCTGCTTGGCGTCGTTATGCGGCGCAACCTGCTCGTCATTTACATGTCCCTGGAACTGATGCTCAACGCGGCCAATCTCGCCCTCGTCGCCTTTTCCCGGTTCAACAATAAATTGGACGGCCAGGTGCTCGTGTTTTTTATCATCACCGTGGCGGCGGCGGAAGTTTCGGTCGGCCTTGCGCTCATCGTGGCGCTCTATCGCCGGCGCCAATCGGCCCACGTTGAAGATTTGACCTCAATGAAATTATAACGGATGAAACTCGAACTTCTACCCTGGCTGGTCCTGTTCATGCCCCTGGGGGCGGCGATTTTTATTACGCTTTTCACCCTGCATTTCAGGAATATCAGCAGTTTCATTTCAATTGGCGCGATTCTGGCGGGTTTTATCCTGACCATCGTTTTTATCAATGCGAATGGCTGGCAACCGGCCGCGGGCCATGCGAACGGCGGGCAAGCGGTCCCTGGCGAATCGGTCCTTCAATGGTTGCCCGTTGACGGATTGAACATTGATTTTGGCCTGAAATTGGACCCGCTCAGTTTGATGATGATGCTGATTGTCACAGGGGTGGGCGGAGCCATTCACGTTTATTCCCGAGGTTACATGTCTGACGACAGCGGCATGTCGCGGTTTTTTGCCGAACTAAGCCTGTTTACTTTTTCAATGCTCGGGATCGTGCTGGCCAACAACTTCATCCAAATGTTCATCTTCTGGGAATTGGTGGGCGTGTCCAGCTATCTGCTTATCGGGTTCTGGTTTGAAAAACCCAGCGCAGGCGACGCCGCGAAAAAGGCGTTCATTGTCAATCGCCTGGGCGATTTCGGCTTCATTTTGGGCATTCTGATGGTTTGGAATGCCGTTGGTTCCCTGAATTTTTCCGCCCTGCAGGGAACGGCAGTCCTCGGAGCATCGGCAACCGTTGCCGGTCTTTTAATTTTCTGCGGGGCAGTCGGAAAATCCGCGCAATTCCCGCTGCACGTTTGGTTGCCGGATGCGATGGAAGGCCCCACGCCCGTTTCCGCATTGATCCACGCGGCCACGATGGTCGCCGCAGGCGTTTACATGTTGTGCCGCATTTTCGTTGTGCTCAATCCGCCGGCTTTGGAGGTGGTGGCATATATCGGCGGCTTTACCGCGCTGTTGGCCGCGGTCATCGCCGTCCAACAAAATGACATCAAACGGATCATTGCGTACTCGACCCTGTCGCAACTGGGCTACATGGTCATGGCGGTCGGGTTAAACGGGCGGACGCCGGCGATGTTTCATTTGACCACTCATGCCTTTTTCAAGGCCCTGCTGTTTCTGAGCGCCGGTTCAGTCATCACCGCTTTGCACCACGAACAGGACATTTGGAAAATGGGCGCGTTGCGGCAGAAGATGCCAATCACATTCTGGACTTTCCTCATCGGCACCCTGGCGCTTTCCGCGATTTGGCCTTTTAGCGGTTTTTACAGCAAAGACGGCATTCTGGGGCAGGCGTTGTCGCAACATAATTATTTGCTGTTTGCTGTTGGCCTTTTTGTTGCCTTCCTCACGACCTTTTACATATTTCGGCTTTTCTTCGTCGTGTTTTGCGGGAAGGAGAAATCGGACCTGCCATCACACGCGCACGAGTCGCCATTGGTCATGACCGTGCCCCTGATTATTTTGGCCGTTTTTGCCTTTATCGGCGGGTTGATCGGCGTCGAGGGAGTTTACGATCGAGTTTTCGAGGGCGCCTCGCCAGAATCCGCCGGTTTTGTCTCGGCGCTCTTGGGGCCGTTCGCCCATTCGCCGGTGGCGGCGTGCCTGGGTATTCTGGCGTTTTTTATCGGTATTGGATGCGCTTATGCCCTGTACGCAAAAGCGGATAAAGACCCGCTGCCGGAGAAGCTTGGGGGCCTGGCAACGGCGATGAAAAACAAATTCTATTTCGACGAAATCTACGAAGCCACCTTCGTCCGGGCGCACGACTTTATCGCAGCGGTCGCCGATTGGATTGATCACTGGATCCTCGAGGGGGCCTGCATTGGATTGATCCGCGGCGGAACAGATTTAAGCGGACGCTGCCTGCGATTTTTGCAAACGGGCAACCTGCAAACTTACGCCTTTTTGTTTGTGCTCGGCGTGGCAGTGGCCCTGTATTTCGTTTTGAAATAAAAATGTCCATTCTAACTCACATTTTTCTATGGCCGTTAATTACGGCGCTGCTGCTGGCCTTTGTGCCGCGCAATTTCCGTGTCGTCATTCGGATCCTCGCGCTGGCCGGCACGTTCACCTCGATGGTCCTGGCCATCATCATGTTTTGCCGGTTCGTGCCCGGCGCAAGCACCTATCAATTTGAGCAGCGAATCCCGTGGGTAGACGCCCTGGGCATCAGCTACCACGTCGGCGTGGATGGCTTGAACGCCGGGTTGATTTTAATGGGCGCCGTTGTCGCGTTTGCCGCCGTACTCTGCTCGTGGGAAATCCAGACCCGTGAAAAGGAATTTTATATCCTGCTGCTGATCATGAGCGGGGGAATCCTCGGCGCATTTGCTTCGCTGGATTTGTTCTTCTTCTATTTCCTGCACGAGTTCGCGCTGGTTCCTACCTTCATCATGATTGGCGTGTGGGGCCGCGGCGAACGCAAGAACTATGCGACGTTTCAAATCACCCTCTATTTGAGCATTGGCGCCCTCCTTGCGCTGCTGGGAATTATCGGGCTTTATGTCAAATCCGGAGCCAATACGTTCGACATTCCGGAAATGATCAAATACGTAAATGCCAATCCGATGTCCGTTCACGCGCAAAATTTCGTTTTCCCGCTCCTCTTGTTCGGGTTTGGGATTTTGGTTTCGCTCTGGCCATTTCATTCCTGGGCGCCGCTGGGGTACGGGTCCGCGCCTTCTCCAACGGCGATGGTCCACGCCGGTGTCCTTAAGAAATTCGGCCTTTACGGATTGATTCGCATTGCCCTGCCGTTGATGCCTCAGGCCGCTCACAGTTGGATGCATATTCTCTCATGGCTTTGCCTTGGCAACATTCTTTATAACGGCTGGGTGGCGATGCGCCAGCGCGACTTGAACCTGCTCATCGGCAATTCCAGCGTCGCACACATGGGCTTTATATTCTTGGGCATCGCCAGCTTGAATTTGATCGGCGTCACTGGCGCGGTCTTCGTGATGGTCGCCCACGGGTTTCTGGCGGCGCTCACGTTTGCGTTGAGCGGGTTCATTTATCAGCGAACCGGCACACTCCACATGGCGGAACTGGGAGGTCTGTGCCGTCCCTTGCGGTTTATCGGCACGGCCCTGGTCATGGCGGCGATGGCTGGCTGCGGCCTGCCGGGATTCGCCAATTTTGTCGGCGAAGTGACCGTCTTTTTCGGGGCATGGAAAGTTTTCCCAGCGGTCACAGTATGCGCCATTTGGGGCGCCCTGATGATTGGCGGCATCTACATGACCCGTGCCGTGCGGACCGTTTTGCACGGCCCGGCGCCGGTCAAGCTTGCGAACCTCGATGACGCCGGCCTTTGGCGTAAATTCCCGTATGCCCTGTTGCTCGCGGCTTTGTTTGTCTTTGGCTTTTTTCCAAAATTATTGACCAACCAGATCGAACCGGATGCCAGTAAGGTCATTGCGCCTTATCAGTCATCCTCTGTGGTTTTGAAAAAAGCGGGAAATTCGGCCTCCCTCGGCGGTTTCCAGGCGGCATCTATAGACGCCCGCCAGACGGCAATTGAAAATCGATGAATGCTTCTTTGATGACTTTGGAATTTTGGGTAATCGCCCTGGGCATCGTTCTGATGCTGGCGGACTTCTTTTTTGCAGTCACGCCCCAGCGAAAAAAGGCGCTGGCCTATCTTGGGATCGCGGCGCTGGCAGTCATGCTTCTGACTCTTTTGGGCAATGACGCGCCGACAGGCACGGCCTTTAACGGATCTTTCGTCGAAGACCCGCTGGCCATTTTCTTTAAACGATTCTTCCTTGTCGCTGCCATCCTGGTATTGTTTTTAACGTCAGAATTTTCGGAGAATATCCTGGCGAGCATTCCTGAATATTATTCCCTGGTCATTTTTGCCCTTACAGGGATGCTTTTTGCGGCCTCTTCAAATGATTTCGCGATGTTGTTTGTTTCCATCGAATTGATCACCGTGACTTTTTACGTCCTGGTGAGTTATCAGCGCCGGAAGCTTTTATCCCTCGAGGCCGGTGTCAAATACCTCATCATCGGCGCGTTGTCGTCGGCTTTCATGGTTTTCGGCATCGCGCTGATTTGGGGAACGACAGGAGAAATTAATTTTACCAAACTGGCCGCCGTTGCCCCCCAATATTTGACGAACAAAATTTTTCTGGCGGGCGTATTGTTTCTGCTGACCGGCCTCGGGTTCAAGATCTCCGCCGTTCCATTTCAAATTTGGGCGCCTGACGTTTATCAGGGCGCGCCGACGCCAACCAGCGCCTTTTTGGCGGTGGGCTCCAAAGCGGCCGGTTTTGTCCTTCTCCTGCGCGTTTTGTTCACCGCGGTCCCGGACGTCGCGCATCATTGGAGCAATTTTCTCATTGTGATTTCCGCCCTGACGATACTTTATGGAAACCTCTGTGCCCTGCCCCAGCGTAACTTAAAACGGCTTTTGGGTTATTCAAGTATTTCGCACGCCGGTTATTTGCTGCTGGGCGTGGCCGCATTGAGCGCAAGCGGCAGCTCCGCCGTGATGTATTACCTGGCGGGTTATCTGTTCACGATCATGGCGGCGTTCACGGTGATCACCCTGGTGATGCAGCATTTGGATAATGAAGATGTATCGGGCCTGGCCGGCTTGAATCAACGCTCTCCTCTGCTTGCCACAACCATGACCCTGGCCATGGTTTCGCTGGCAGGGTTGCCGCCGCTCGCCGGATTTTTTGGGAAGTTTCTGCTGCTCAAAGCCATCATCGCCGAGGGACCCACGAACTACCACTATTATTGCCTCGCCTTCATCGCTCTCGCCGGAATCGTCATTTCATTTTACTACTACTTTGGCGTCATTCGCGCGATCTATTGGAGCAGGGAAACCCCGGATCTGACTCCTATCCGGCTGTCGGGATTCGCGAAAACCCTGATCGTCCTTTGCGTTGGGGGCATGTTTTGGCTGGGCACTTTCCCAAATGTCGTGGTCAACCTGGCCGATCAGGCTGCCCAGTCGTTTAAGTAGGCCGTTTTCAATGGGGATCGCGCCCGATCCAAAATAAGTACAGCGAAGATTGGTGCTCTTCCGGCGGCGGCAGCACGGGAAATCCGGGGCGCATTCCTACAGTCTGCATCCATGGCCGCGAACTCATCCCGTCAACACTCCAGACCTTATGTGGGACGACGGGCCTGGTCAAAGACATCAGTGGAGTCGAAACGATGTGTTGCGGCGGCGCTTGCGCACTTTCCTTTTTAACCAGCGGTACTGACGGCTGGGTAATTGCTGCGGGCGTTGCCGCGGATTTTTGCGCGGGGGTCGAATTTCCCGCCGGTTGCGCATTTTGTGGCGGCTGCGCGAAAACTACCATTGAAGCGGTTGCAACTGCCAACATGACAATTGTCCTTTTCATGCATAAAACGTCGTCCCGTTCGCCCTTTCTGTCAAGCCCATCCACGACAGCCGCTAAACCACCCGCATTTGGACGGCATCCACAATTTCCGTTCCCACGGAAATAGCGCCGATGATGACTACCGTAGCGCCCGGGTGCAATCTGCCCTGTTCCGCCAGGGTTTTGAGCGCCATTTCCACAGTGTTCTGCGGATCGATAAAGTCAAAAGGCATCACGAAACCCGTGGTGCCCCAGTTCATGGTCAGTTCGTTCGCGCAAACGTCATTATCGCAGATGGCATAGATTGTGGAATAATGCGGTCGCATCCAACTGGCATAGCGCGCCATGCTGCCGTGCCGGGTAAACACCAATATCGCCGCCGCCTTCAACTCATTCGCCATAACCACGGCGCTCTTGACCAGCTTTTGCCTGGCCGTCGTCAGTTCTGCCGAGTCATGATACTGCGCGCTCCCACTCCGTTCGATGCGCAGGGCAATCCGGTCGAAAACCTCGATGCACTTGAGCGGATATTTTCCCACCGTCGTTTCGCCGCTCAACATGATGGCATCGGCTTCTTCAAACACGGCGTTCGCCACGTCGGTCACTTCGGCTCGCGTCGGCATGGGCGAGTCAATCATGCTCTCGAGCATGTGCGTAGCCACAATGACCGGACGCCCGATACGCAGACACGTTTTGACGATGCGCCGCTGAACGATGGGCAGTTCTTCGTAGGGAATTTCAATGCCGAGGTCGCCGCGAGCGACCATAATGCCGTCGGATTCCTCCACAATCGACTCGAGATTTTTAATGGCCTCCTGGTCCTCGATTTTGGCTATGACGAACGGCGCCTTTTTATCTTCAAACAGCTCCCGCAATTGCATCAGGTCGCGTGCTTCCCGCACAAATGAAAGCGCGATAAAATCCACATTCAGCTCGAGGCCCAGCTTCACGTCCTTGATGTCCTTGGCCGTAAGCGCCGGCAAACTGACTTTGACTCCCGGCAAATTGATATGGCGGCGGCTGCCCAGTTTGCCTTCGGTCAGCACCTCGCACTCCACCTTGTTGCCCGATTTGACGAGCACCTTCATCTCGATGGCTCCGTTATCAATCAACACCACGTCACCCACGCTGATGTCATTGACGAAATTCTCATAGTTCACGTCCACCGAATGCTGCTCCAGGTCGCGTTCGCCGCGGACCGTCAGCGTAAACTTCTGGCCCGGCTGCAAGTCCAATGGCACTCCCAGATCGCCCGTACGGATGGCTGGTCCCTGGGTATCCATCATGATGCCAATGAATTTTTTCCGCGACGCCGAGGCCGCGCGGATGTCCGAAACCACCCGCCGCACCCAGTCGTGTGGCGCGTGCGACATGTTCAGCCGGAAAATATTGACACCGGCGTCAATGAGTTTTCCGATCATTTCCGCCGAGTCCGTCGCGGGCCCGAGAGTTGAAATAATTTTTGTCCTGCGAACGCTGCCTCGTTGCATGGCCCAAAACATACCTGCGGGCGCGCGAATGAAAAGTTTTTTAATCCAAATGAAACAATTCGCGTTGCCGATACTCTCAAGGATGCTATACTGACAAAATTAATCGGCCTCGCTTCTTGAAACCGAAACTGCTTGTCATCGAATTGTGGAACCTCGGCGATTTGGCAATCGCGACGCCGTTTTTGTGCGCGGCCTCAGCACAGTTTGATGTTACGCTTCTGGCCAAGCCCTTCGCGTTGGACATGCAACGCCGCTTCTGGCCGCAAATTAAAATCGTTCCTTTTACCGCCCCGTGGACCTCTTTTCAGAAGAAATATTATCTGTGGGAATGGCCGTTAAAGGAGCTGATTCACCTCATCCGTTCGCTTGCGAAAGAAAAATTCGATATCGGCCTTTCCACCCACCCGGCCGGCCTCGGCGGCGATCCCCGGGACCATTTCCTTCTAAAAATGGCCGGGGCCGGGGAACGGATCGGTTTCTCGAACATCGGCAGCCCGTTTTTTTTGACCCGGGTGCTCCCGCGACTGGCGCCCGAATCGCACCGATACGAAAGCTGGCGCGCTGTCGGAAAAACGATCGGCGTTCAACTGCCGCCCCGCGACCAATTGCCCGCGCCTCCGAGGCGCGAAAAAATCGTTTTGATTCACACGGGCGCCAGACACCCTGTTCGGGTCTGGCCGCTGGAAAATTATCGGCGCCTGGCCGCCAAATTGCGCGCCACAGGCCTCGAAGTCCAAATCGTCTGCAATCCCGAGCAGAACGACTGGTGGAAACAAAACGGCGAAAGCAGCGTCGAAT
>Ga0335073_10003916_pt1 | contig 20755 bp, 16 predicted proteins | sample Lox_Sample_22_FD_207093 | JGI IMG/M metagenome (GOLD analysis project Ga0335073, IMG submission 207093) | Soil microbial communities from Loxahatchee National Wildlife Refuge, Florida, United States - Lox_Sample_2.2 | ecosystem: Environmental > Terrestrial > Soil > Wetlands | place: USA...
TTCTTACTGCAGACCATTAGCGCCAGCCTGCAAAAGAGCCCGGTCTTCGACGAGCCGGCGCACATCGCCGCGGGTTTGTCCTACATCTCGACCCGGTCGTTTTACGCCAATCCACAGCATCCGCCGCTGCTCAAGGAGCTAAGCGCGATTTCGCTTTTGCTGGCGGGTATTCGTTGGCCCAGTACGGCGCTGGCGAGGCAATTGACGCAAGGCACGGACCCGTCGGCGGAATGGCCGGTCGGAGCGGACATTATCGCTTCGAACGGCGCGGATCGCGTGATGTTTTGGGCGCGCCTGCCGCTGATCTTGTTGGGCGGTTTGCTTGGCGTGCTGATTTTCCTTTGGGGCTGCGACCTGGCCGGGCCGCAGCCGGCCCTGGCCGCCCTGTTTCTGTACGCATTCGATCCCATCGAGATCGCGCACTCCTCGTTGGTCGCCACCGACGCGGGGGTGGGGACATTCACAGTGCTGTTTCTGTTTTTGCTATGGCGCTATCTGCGAGGTCCGTCGGCCAGGAGGCTGGTATGGTGCGGCCTGGGGTTGGGAGCGGCCTTGGCGTCGAAATTCTCCGCCGTGGCTCTGCTGCCGATTGGCGGCATGTTGCTGTTCGCCGGGATGTGGCGCCGTAAAGAGCCGGACAAGCCAGCACCGCCGGCGTCGCTCAATGCGCCCTGTCCGTGCGGAAGCGGAAAAAAGTTCAAGCGATGTCACGGCGCGGGACAAGCAGAGAAACCGGCGTCCGGCTGGTTCACCACGGCGGTGGCGGCGGCCCGCGGTGCGGTCTTTCCGTTTCTGGCGATGGCCGGTGTAGCGTCCGCCTTCAACGAAGTGACGTATCTGTTTTTGAATGCGCCGTCGCTCTATATACAGGGGCTGCGCAGCGTGAACGCTGACCATCTGGCTGGTCATGTTGGCTATCTGCACGGCATTCTGGAGGGCCGATCGCTGTTCTATTTCGCGGCGGCGTACCTGCTGAAAGAACCGCTGGCGACGATAATCCTGGTGACGATTGGCTGTTTCCTCTGGTGGCGCGCGCGGGCGGCGCAGCCGCTCGCCAAGTGGTTTCTCTTCCTGCCGGCCGCAGTCTTGTTGGTTGGCTATTCCATGGGCGCCGACCCAGCGGGCGTCCGCTACATAATTCCGGTCTTACCCTTTACGTTTCTGATCGGCGGCCTGGCGATTTGCCGGCTGGCGGGCGCGCGAGCGGCGGTCTGGCGGGCGGCGGCCGCGGTCTTGTGCGTCTGGGTGGTGGTCGCCGCCGCCGGAATCTATCCGGATCACCTCTCCTACTTCAACGAGAGCGCGTGCGCATTGGAGCAGCCCGGCCAGATTGGCTTGGATGGCGGCAGCCGGTGCGGTCCGTTATGGCTGGACGACAGCAATGTCGATTGGGGACAGGGGCTGAAACAACTGCGGAGCTGGCTGAATACTCAGCCGGCAAGCCAACCCATTCGTCTTTATTACTTCGGGATCATGTCGCCCCAGACCTATGGCATAACCGTGGAAAGCAGGAATCCCTCGGAGCTATTGGATGCCGCCCCAGGCCGGTATGCAGTCAGCGCCAATTACGTGGCTCGCCTGCAGCCGGAGCGAGGCGCCCGGCTGCGCGACCTCGCCCCCAAGGCCATCGTCGGCCACGCATTCTATATTTACGACGTTCAACCCTGAAGCGGCGCCGGCCTACTTTCCCGCCAGCGCCTGCTCGCGATTTTCCTTCACGGTCTCATTTGCCGGTTCGATAGCGAGGGCGCGGTCGAACTCGGCTACTGCCTCGGTGCGCTTGCCCAGCTTCAGCAGCGCGATGCCGAGATCGTTGTGCGCCGATGCATCATCGGGATTCAATTGCGCCAACTCGCGATCGCGCGCGGCGGCCTCCTCCCATTTCTCCTGCCCCGCCAATTGGCGGGCGCGGCTCTTCAGAGCCAGCGACAGCCGCTGTTTCGCCTGAGCGTCATTGGGAAAAATCTCGCGCGCGCGCCGGTATTGCTCGATGGCGTCGTCCAGGCGGCCTCCCTTCAGGAAGGCGTTGGCCAGGTTGAAATGCGCGGCCGCGTAGTCCGGTTTCAAACGGAGCGCCGCTTCGTATTGTCCAATAGCCTCGGTGGTGCGCCCGGTGGTCGCCAGCGCGAGTCCCAGCATATTCCGCGCTTCCGGCTGATCGGGTTTGGCGCGAACGGCGGCTTCCAGAACTCCCACGGCGTCCTGCGCGTTCAAACGCGAGAGCATGACCGCGCCCAGGTTGAAATTGGTCTCGAAGTCTCTTGGATTCTTTTGCAGCCGATGGCGCAGTACAGCTTCCTGCAGTTCGCGCCGGCGGTCACCCGCGCCGGCCGGCAAGAGTTGCAGCCATAGATGCGCCATTTCATCGGTTGTCTGATTCCCGGCCTGCACCCGCTTCGGCGGCGAATTCGGGTTGCGGATGTTCGCGGCCGAATTGTCGTAGTGATAGCGCAGGGAAACCACCGACCCTTTGGGCAGCAGCAGCGGCTCTTTGAGCGAATAGACCGCCTGCCACGACGGGTCCCAGTTGGGAATGCGGATCAGCCACCGGCGCGAGCCATCCGGCAGCGTCGCGTATCCCTCCAACAACTTGCCCAGATAGTGTGCGTGCGGATATACCGCCAGCACTTCCACATCCATGGGAAGCTGAAAATCGTCGCTCACCGGAAAATCGCGGGCGCCCGGAGGAATGTCCAGAGCCTGATCGGCTTCGAGTTCCACCACCAGGGGAAAATGCGTTTGCGGCTTATCGGTGAAGTAGAGGCCGATCTCGGGCCGCACTTCTTCCGGCTTGCCCGAAGGATGCATGTGGGTGTTCAGCACCAGCTCGTTGCCCGGATCGAGGCGCCAGGCGAAGCCATCCGGCTCGACCGGCGGCGGCGCGCCTGGCTTCCAGAACAGCAGATGCCCGTCGGGATCGAACGGACTGCGCAGAAGCGTGACGTCCATGCCGCCGAAGCCCTCGTCCGGCGCGATCTCCTGCTGATGCGCGCTGCCCAGCCGGTCGACCAGCAGGTTTGAATGGTGAACCGCCGCGCGATTGCCCGGTCGAATCTCCACCGCGCGCACGAAGTGCGGTTGGGTCACGTTCGGGCGGAAAACGAAATTCCAATACTGGTCGAGGCCGGAAGCGGTCAGATGGTAAGCCGCCGGGGCTTGGAGCACCAGGTCGGGAGTGCCCAATTGCCACCCGCTGGTGAAGACCGGCGGCGGAGTTTCGGCAGGACTGCCCTCCGGCGCGCCTTGCGCCACCCAATCGGCGATTTCGTGGATTTCGGCATCGCTCAGGCGCTGCTCATTCTGAAACTCGCCGTAGCCTTTCTCCGGCAGCCATGGGGGCATGTAATGGCTGGCCGTGACCGCGGCGATCTGCTGCGCCCGCTTCCGCACATCGGAGTAGCTCAACAAGGAAAATGGCGCCGATTCCCCCGGCCGATGGCACGGCGCGCAGCTTCGGTAGACGATGGGCGCGATATCGTGGCCGAAGTTGAGCGGGTCCGCGCATGCCAGGAGTCCGCAGGCGAGCAACAGACCAAGCGTACGGGAAGCCACGGCGGGCATCACTTCTATCTTCCTATACTGGGACTCTGTGTCTTCATTCCTGGTCTATGCCATCGCAGCCGCCGCTATCGGAGGGATTTTCTTCCGGCCGCGCCAATGGCCGGAGGCGGTGTGGGCCTGCGCCGGAGCGGTTCTGCTGATCGCCCTGCGGCTGGTTTCCGTCGGCGCCGCGATGGCAGCAATCGGCGAAGGCCGCGATGTCTATCTCTTCCTGGCGGGGATGATGATGCTGGCGGAACTGGCGCGCCGCGCCGGCGTCTTTGACTGGCTGGCCGCCATCGCGGCCGCTCACGCCCGCCATTCGCGCGCGCGGCTGTTCCTGCTGGTGTACGTCGTGGGTACGGTTGTCACGGTGCTGCTCTCCAACGACGCCACGGCGGTGGTGCTCACGCCGGCGGTCTATGCGGCTGTGAAACGGGCTCGCGCGACGCCCTTGCCGTATCTGCTGATCTGCGCGTTCATCGCCAACGCCGCCAGCTTCGTCCTGCCGATTTCCAATCCCGCGAATCTGGTGGTCTATGGAGCGGCCCTGCCGCCGCTACTCACGTGGCTGCGCAACTTCGCATTGCCTTCCGCGCTTTCGATCGGCGCAACCTTCGCGATTTTGCGCCTGCTTACGGCCCGCGAATTGCGCGGCTCGTTCGAAGACGACGCTCCGCCGCCGCGATTGACCAGGGAAGGCCGGCGCGCCGCATGGGGAATCGGTCTGGCAGGCGTACTTCTGGTTGGAGTTTCCCTGGCCGGCCGCGACCTCGGACCGCCGATCTTCGCGGCGGCCCTGATGGTAGCGATTTGCGTGACCTGGCGGATTCGGGGCGAATTTCTCGGGACTCTCCGTGGAATCGCCTGGAGCGTCCTGCCGCTGGTAGCAGGCTTGTTCGTCCTGGTTGCGGCGCTGGAAGCCCAAGGCGCGGCGCATCTCGTGCGAATGGCCTTCGATCGCGCCGGACCGCTTGGGGCGTCCTTCGGTATCGCGGGTCTCTCCAATGTGATGAACAACCTGCCTTCCGGTTTGCTGACGCGCGCGGCTTTGAGGGAGGCGCCCGTCACGGGCCACCTGCTGGCGGCGCTGGTGATCGGCGTCGATCTCGGTCCGAATCTCTCGGTGACCGGCTCGCTGGCGACCATCCTGTGGCTGATCGCCCTGCGCCGCGAAGGCGAGTCGGTCAGCGCCTGGGGGTTCCTGAAGTACGGCATGCTGGTGATGCCGCCGGCGCTGCAGCTGGCGACGTTGGCGGCACGGGTGTGAGTGTCTGAGATGGAACCAGAAGGCCGGCCTAGTGATGTTCGGTATCGTGGCGCATCTCGTCGATGATCTCGGGCGCGGCCGGCGAATTCAGTTCGGTTTCGAAACGGCGCAAAGCCGCGCGGATGACATCGCGGTGATGCAAATTGGCGCCGAATTCCTCGCTCAATTGCAGCCACAGCCGATGGACGCGGTCGACGTCGTCGGGCCAGAGCCGCGGCGGATGCGGTCCGAGATTATAAAAAGTGGACTCACCATCGGGTTTTACGATCTCCAGCGACAGCGAGGGACGTGGCTCCGGCAAGGTCTCCCAAGCCAGGCCGACCCGGCGGGCCTGATCGTCGGGGCTGACGGCGGCCGATGTCCCGGTTACGATTTTCGAGGATTGCAGACGCTGCGCGATCTGTACCGCCGCCAGCGGCGGGTCGATTCCGGGAACCGCCAGCAGCTTGACCGGCTTGCCGGCCTTTTCCGCCAGCGAAACCACCCGGCTGAATAGCTTGGTCTCGTCTTCCGCAAAGATCTGATCGGGCTCCAGATCGTGTTCGCCGGAGCCGGCGGGATTCACCACGCGGACCGAGAGCGCCACGATATCGATCTTGCGGTGATCGGTCTTTTCCAGAATCTTGCTGAGGTGGTCGAGGCGGTTGGGATTGCGTACCGCCACCAGCACGTTGCCTGGCCGCGCCTTTACTTCCGAAAGCGACGAATCGTCGGCGACTTCCACGCGGAATTTCTCCAGCTCCGCGGAATGGGCCCCACTGCGTCTCTTGTGATACCGCTCCGACAGTTCGAAGACGATGAAGAAGGCGATGGTGAAGGCCATCCCGGAAATCGTGGCGGCTTTCTTGGTGACCACGTTGATGAGGGCGAAAAGGAACAGAGTTATCGTAATCAGGCCCAGGCCGACCGGGATTTCGGTCTTGCCGACCATGAAATTCAACGGCACTTTCCACTCCCGCGCTTCCGGACGCTTGTAGCGCAGCATCAGGACCGACAGCGCCTTCATGAAGAAGCTCCACATCACGCCGAAGGCATACGCTTCGCCCAGCAGGTAGACGTCGCCGCGGCTGATGACAATGGTCGCGATCTGCAGAATCGTGATCAGATTGATCAGGCGGTAGGTGGTTCCGAAGCGGGAGTGCGGATGCCGGAACCAGTCCGGCAGAACTCCGTCCTCCGCCACCCGATTGAGCACGCCGTTGGAGCCGATGATGGAGGTATTGACGGCGCCGGCCAGAATCAGCGTTCCGACCAGCACCACGAACGCATGGAACGGCAGCCGGAGGGATATCGGTCCCGACAAAAAGATCGCCAGGCCGCCGATGAGATTGTCCAGGTACTTGGCGCGCTCGGCGTCGGGAATGATCATCACCGCGAAGAACGAAACCAGCGACGTGAAGAGCATGCTGTAAACAAAAATCACGAAGCCGGCCTTCTCCAGGTTCTTCAGTTTGGGATGGGCGATTTCGCGATACACCTGCGCCATGCTCTCCTCGCCGCTCATCGCCAGCAGGGAATGCCCGAGTCCGACCAGGATGGCGACGGCCGTGATCCCCGGCAAAAACGTGCCCTTCAGCCAGCCCAGCGATTCATCGTTGAAGTGCAGGTTGTGCGGGACCGGCGCCGGCACCGGGGCGTAGCCGCGTGTCAGGACCGTAAACAGGCACCAGGCAATCAGAATCACCACCATGACGGTGGTGACCTGCATGATCCGCAGCGCCTTCTGGCTGGATTCCGGGATGCCGATGATGTTCTTGCGCCAGAAGTACAGCGTCACTACGATGGCGAATGCCGCCGCGAAATAAGGCGCATTCACGTGCATGCCGAGATGGAAGGTGTCGGCCATCTCGTTGATCAGGCCGCCGAGATACAGGCCGGCGCTGACCGCGCTGATGGGACCGGTGAGAACATAATCGAACATCAGCGCCGAAACCGAGAACTTGGCGAGGGTCCCGCCCATGGCCTCGTGGACCACTTTGTACACGCCGCCGCGGACGAACATGCCGCAGCTTTCGATGTATACCGCGCGCACGGCGTAGGAGAACAGCATGATGCCGAGGATGAACCAGGGCGCCGATTTGCCGATAGCCGTTTCTGCAATGCCGCCGATATAGTACGCGGTCGACGCTAGGTCGTTCAGGACGATGGCAGCAGCCCGCCAAAACGAAATAAACGACAGCATTACCGTCGTGGCAACCACGACCTTGGTGGTGGTGGATCGCTGTTGGTTGGTCAACTGCGGTTCTCCCAGCGGGACATCGGGCCTCTGACACTATATCGTCATTACGGCTGTACGTGGCGGGGCCGGACACGGTTCCGCGCCGCGGCGGTATGCGAACCTGTAGGGAGGTATGTGCAGGAGCATCAAAACTCTGAGAAGGCCGGGGCCGCGGGCGACGGCAGAGGAGTTGGACGCCGCGGCGTTGCAGTTTGTACGCAAGATTTCCGGGTTTCGCAAACCATCGAAGACCAATCAGGAGGCCTTCGAGAGGGCCGTGCGGGAAATCGGCGAGGCCAGCGGACGGCTGCTGGAGAGCATTGGGCGGCCGCGGGCGGCGGCAGGCGAGGCCCTTGATATTGTATTAATGAAGTAGTACACTACTTCATTATGACACGGCGCGAGTTCCTTTCCGCAACGCCGGCCGCGGTGCTGTCCTGGCGGGACCGCGAAACCATCTACCTGCCTGTCAATCTCATCCTGGACTCCAGAATCCCCTGGCGGCCGGAGAAGATCGCCAAATTCTGGCGCCACATCTGGCCGGAGACAGTCCGCGAATTCCGTGGGTGCGGCATTCGCATCGAGCCCTCCATGGGGCAGGGTGAGGTCGCGCGTCCGCCCGGACGCGAGCCGATGGTCACGGGTCTGAAACGGAGCTTCCTGAACGTCGTGGTCACCGACACGCTGCCGATGGAGTGGGACCAGGGCCGGGCTCTGGCCGGAGTGACGACCATCTATCGCGGATTCCATCTCTGCATGTTGGCGTGGGCCTTCGCGCACGGGAACCAGGTGCCATTCCTTGCGACCAATACCTGCGTGCACGAGATGCTCCATGCATTACTCCTGGACATTTTCGAGTTCCGCCCGAGCGGGGTCGCCGGCTGGATGCGGGAATCGCGCATCGATTGGTATGCCACGCGCTTGTGGCTGCTGCTCGACGGAGGCGCGATTTACGACAGCACTAAAGTGTACCTCGAGCGGCTGCGGGAAAATGCGAGAAGGCTGGGGGAGTAAACTGCGTTCAGTCCGCCACCTGGACAAGCCTGGACCCGATAGTGGGCTGGCCGGAAGCTACCAGGCGGAACTGGTGAATGCGCGCCGTCGCCACAATCGCCCGGTCCGCCGGCGATTCTACGAATTCGGACAGGCGCGCTTATCCAGTGCGGCGTGAATGGAGATGCCGCCGTTGACGTTGCGGACGCGGATTTCGGCTCCGCCTTTGTTGATGCGCGTGTGCAGTTCGAGACCCTCGTCCCCGCGGATTGCCCTGCCGAAATCGCTCTGGATGCCGCCGCTCTGATTGTGGGCGTTGACGGTCGCGCCCGTTCCCGACGGAAGGGACAGCGAGATGGGCCCGTTGATGGAGCTGAGCGAGATATGATTGGCTGCGCTGACGCGGTTGAATTCTGCAGAAAGCTTTCCGTTGATGGTCGACAAGTCGGCGTGTCCCGCCAGTTTCTCCGCGCGTATGCTGCCGTTCACCGCCGAAGCCGTGACTCCGCCGGAAAGTCCGCTGATCCACAGCCCGCCATTGATCAGCCTCACCTGATCGAGCGTCGCCGAGCGCGGAACGGTAATCCGATACTCCACGCTGGTGGGGTGGGTGGCGCCGCCGCTGGAATACTGGGTACGGATCGACAGACCCGCTATCGATGGCTCCACCACTACCTGAGCTTCATTTAACCGGCGCGGGTCGGCGGAGTGCTTGATCGCCTCCACCAGCACTTCGTCCCGGTCCCAAGCCATGATGCTGACGTCGCCGTAGAGATTTTGAATGATGACATGTCCGTTCGAAGGCAGAGAGTAGCTCCGATGAAAATATGTCCGCTCCGACGGAATAACATTGGCATACAACAAGCTGCCGGCAGCCAGCACCGGCAGGAACCGGGAGACCTTTCTCAGAACAGCGTTCATTGCGATCCCTCCTCTTTACAGCGCCTCAGCCGCCGAAACACTCCAATTGCCATTCAACGGCCGGCCGCCCCTGCTACTTACCCAAAAGCCCCAGAGAATATACACTAACTCTGTCGAGATTGAAGATTTCTTCTTACGCAGCGCGGAAGAAAAACTCAGGAGTTAATTCTTAGCCGATTCGACGCTCTCTTCGACGATCCGGCCGTCGAACAGGCGGATCGTCCGGTCGGCGAATTCGGCGTAGCGCGGATCGTGCGTCACCATACAGATGGTCGACCCGGCCGCATGCAATTCGCGCAACAGATTCATGACAGCCTCGCCATTGGCCGAGTCCAGGTTTCCGGTCGGCTCGTCGGCCAGCAGGATCAACGGGTCGCCCGAAAGCGCGCGCGCCACGGCCACGCGCTGCTGCTGACCGCCAGAGAGCTGCGACGGATAGTGCTTCATGCGGTGCGACATTCCCACCCGCTCCAGCGCCTCCTGTACGCGCCGCTTCCGCTCGGCCGAAGGCATGCCGCGATAGGTGAGCGGCAGCTCCACGTTCTCGTAAACCGTCAGGTCGCCGATCAGGTTGAACGCCTGGAAGATGAACCCGATTTCGCGATTTCGGATTCGCGCGCGTTCGGAGAGCTTGAGTCCGGTCACCGGCTTCCCGTTCAGATAATACGTGCCATCCGTGGGCGTATCGAGCAGGCCGAGAATGGCCAGGAGCGTGGACTTGCCGCAACCCGATGGGCCTGCGATCGACAGGTACTCTCCCTTCTTCACATCGAAGTGAATACCCGAAAGAGCATGCGTTTCCACTTCGTCCGTTACAAAAACTTTGCTCACCTGGTCCAGCCGAATCAGCGGTTGGGAGCCGTTTTCCATGTTCATTACCTCTCTAACGAGATTCGAACCCGTTTAGTTCAACTTAATCCGGTCGTAGGCATCATACGCCGACATATCCGAAAGAATAACTTTGTCGCCGACGTTTAGGCCGCTCTTTACTTCTATATAACTGACGGAACGTTTTCCAAATGTAACTTTCACCTTATGGGCGAACTTCCCATCCGGGTCAACTTTGAAAAGCTGCACAGTGGCGTTTTCCTGCCCGTAAACCGGACATCCGACATACAAAACGTCCTTCAACTGTTCGAGTTGTACCGTGCCGTCGACGCTCAAATCCGGCCGCGCGCCTTGCGGCAACAGGCCCCGCAGGGAAACGTCGACGGTAACCGTGCCATTGACGATCGATTGTTCAATGCGCGACACCGCGCCGTTCACCTGACCATTCGATCCACCACCCGCCAGGCGCGTATCGATGATGGCGGGTTGGCCACTGGCGATATCGCGCACCTGGGTTTCCGGAATCTTCAACTCGGCTTTCAACTTCGATTGCTGCGCCACCTTACCGAGCGGCGTGCCCGCCGTGACGCGCTGTCCTTCTTCAACCGGAGTCAGGGGAGCCGGCAGCGATTCCAGCATGCCGTCGAATTGGGCGCGCACCGTCAACTTGTCAACCTGGCTCTTCTTCAGGTCGAAATCGGCTTTGGTGGTGTCGATTTTCACCTTGGCGGAGGTCAGATCGGCATCGTCCTTCTTGGCCTCCATATCCACCTGTTCCTGCGCGGACGCCAGAATCTTCTTCTTGCTGGCGGCGTTGGTGGCCGAAATCCCGGCGTCGATCGCCGAAACCAGACCATCCTTCAACAGCTTGGCGTCCCGGTCGGCCTGAGCCTGGGCGTTGTCGTAATCCGCCTCGGCAATCACGACCTTCGATTTCAGATCCACCAGGGTCGCCTGCAACGTCACGGCCAGCTTGTTGTAGTCCGCCTGGGCGGTCTTGACGGCATTTTCCGCCGTAACCAGAGCATTATCCAACTCGGGACTGGTCAGAGTCATTACTATGGAATCGGCGCGCACGGGCGTGCCTGGCTTGATCAAAATCCGTTCCACGCGAGCGTCTACCGGGGCGGTAATGAGCAGGGTGTCTTCCGGAACCAGCGTACCGATGCCGCGAACTTCCCGCACCATATCGCCGCGCTTCACCGTGTCGGGCCAGAGCGCCGAGAAATCGACCGGCGGGGCGGCCGGTTTCAAGCGGCCGACCGCGTACGCGATGCCCGCGACAACCAGCACCAGCACCGTAACCGTGACGGAGATCCGGATGACTTTCTTCTTCTTGGCATCTTTACGTATGACGTCCATTTTTAATTACCAGTCCCGTCTGAGGGGCACGGCGTCTGCCAAATTACCGGTTCCGTTTACCATATGACGCCACAGGGGTTATCGGCGATAGCCCGATTTTCCCGGTGTTCGCTATTGGGATCGCCTGTGCCCGCATGGGACTATTGCACCACAATCCCGCGCTGGTCGAGTAGCTCTCCTGTCTGGCTCAGCAAATTCAATAAGTTACGCCTCAATCCGACTTCAGCCTGAACCACTTGCGATTCCGCCTGCGAAAGCTGCGTCTGGGCCTGCAAAACGAACTGCATGGGTTCGCTCCCCAGAGCGAATTTCCGGTTTTCCGCGTCCAGGTACTTGTCGGCGAATTCTCTCAACACCACCGCCAGCTTCAAAGACTGCTTACTGGATTCTACGTTGCTCACCGCCTGCAGAACGCTTAATCTGATCTGCTGCTGCGCATTGCGAACGGTGAGGGCGTCGCGCTTTTTCTGCACCAGGGCATCCGCCATATCCGCCGTCGCGGCCCGATTGCGGATCGGCAGGCTCAAATTCAGCCCGAAGGAATAGCTTGGGTACCCGAAGCCAAACATCTGGCTCAAGGCGTCCCCGTATCCTCCGGGAATCGGAGGCGCGGAGGTGGATGCACCGGTCAGCGCGTCGATGCTGTTCTGGTAAATGTTCCCGCCCACTCCCTGCGTGGTGTAGGATCCGGTGAGCGACAGGTTGGGTAGAATCTCATTTTTCGCCTGCCGGATACTGAGATCGTCGGCTTCCATGGCTTGCACGTTAGCCCGCAGGTCCGGACGCATGTGCAGCGCCTTGTCCACCTCCAATTCCGCATCGAGGGCGCCCTCCGCCACCGCGCTCTGGACGCTTTCCGTCAGTTCGACCGGGAGCTTCCGGATGTCCGGATCGAGATCGGCGCCGATCTGTTTGCGCAGCGCCTCCTCCACCTGAACCAGGGCGAAGCGCGCCTGCGCCACGGTCAGATCGGCGCTGGCCACCTGCTGTTGCGGATTGTAGATATCGAGCGGCGATATGGCGCCGAGATCCAGTTCCCTCTGCGAGAGGGCCAGCGAATCGTCGGCAAGCTTTTTGGCGTTAACCGCCACGCGCAGGTTCTCCCTTGCCAGGACCACGTCCCAGTAGGCGTTCTCCGCGGCGTTCACCAGTTGAAGGAGGCTGGCGCGCAGCGACGACTCGGCGATGTGCAGCCGGCTTCGGGCCAGCATCAGATTCAGCCGGTTCACCTCCGTGCCACGGTTTCGAAGCAGCGGCTGGCTGAAGCTGAAGCTCAGGTTGGAGGTCAGGCTGGGGTTCAGGGTGGCGAATGAGCTGTTCGTGGTGAATTTCGAAGCGGAGTATCCCACCGTGAAACTCATTCCAGTGGGCAGGGTTTCGTTGTACGCGAAATTCGCCGGCTGGTTGAGGGAAACCGTGGTGTTCGCGCCGGAGAGGGCCGTCACCGAAGCCGAAGTCGACCTGGTGCTCGTGAAACTGGCGGAGGCTACCGGGTCCCAGACGGCGAACGACCGCGTGATGGCATTCTTCGGTGACTCCAGCGTCAGGAACTCGAGCTGGATATCGGTATTGTTGGACATCACCAGTTGCAGGTAGGACTTGAGCGAAAGGGAAAGCTTATCCCCGGCCACGAAATCCCGCAGCCCCACCGGCGGCTTCAACTCCACGTGGGTATTGATGGAGGCATATGTCTCGCGAAAATAGGATGGCTTGGGGAAGGAATTGCTCTGCGCGGCCGCCTGGCTCGAAAGCAGCAGAGCCGCGGTAAGAAATCGATAGGGGATTGAAATTCTGGGCATCGGAAAATCCGTACCATAGACGTTAACGCGATTCGGCGCGGCTTCGTTGAGGTCAAAATGGCACACCTGTCTCCGCACGTCCGGGTATGTTTAGCAGACGCCACTGGAAGGAAAAAGTTTGCGGGTTGGCGCGGAACGGCGCCCGGCGTGGCGACCACTGGAGTCCAGCCGATGCCTGCATCCGCGCTATCATGTAGGCATGAAGAAGCAGGCAAAGTTCATTCAGTACACCATCCGCGGCGTTCCCCGCGAGGTCGACAGCCGGCTTCGACAGCAGGCGGCGACTCGCAAACAAAGTCTGAATCAAGTGATATTGGAAGAACTCTCGGCCGCCACCCTGGGCCATCGAAAGCGCGCGGATTTCTCGGATCTGGCAGGGCGCTGGACCCCCGATGCGGCCTTCGATGAAGTCATCGCGTCGCAGCGCCAGATCGACCCTGATAAGTGGAAATGAGGGTCGCGCTGGATACCAACCGCTTGACCGATCTGCTTCGAGGAGATGCGGTTCTGGCGGAACTGCTCGGTGACTGCGACGAGGTCTGGATTCCCCTGATCGTTCTGGCGGAAGTCAAGGCAGGATTCCTTGGTGGTTCCCAACAGCCCCGCAACGAAATCCTGCTCAGTCAGCTTCTGGCAAAAGACACGGTTGACGTTCTCATGCCCGACCGCTGGACGGCCGAACTGTATGCGCGCCTGTTCGTCCAACTGAAGCGCGCGGGAACTCCGATTCCGGACAACGACCTCTGGATCGGGGCCCTGGCATTGCAGCACGATTTGATGTTGATCACGCGTGACCGGCATTTTGAGAACATTCCGCAGTTACTTCGAGAGTGATCCTGCTCGCCCGAAGCTGAATCCGCGGTTTCCTGCTAACATCAGCCTTCATGCCGACCGGCCCGGAACTCCTCGTCGATCGTCTCTCAGGCTGGAAATCGCGCTACGGAACAGGCGGCAGCGGCGAGTTGGAGGGCCTCCTCCAGCGAGTCGCCCAGGGGCGGCTGCGTGATCCCGCGCTCCTGGCACGGCTGCACGAGACCGTGCTGTTTCTCCGCGCGTATCCGCGGACCGTCAGAGTCGCGCGGTTGGCGGACCGGATCCTGGCATCGATGGAAGGGCGCGTAGCCGTCCTCCGCAACGCCGCTTGGGACTTGTCGGCTCTGGAAGAGCCGGAAGTTTCGGGAATTGCCGGGACGGCCTTTTCGGCGGTCTTCAGCTATCCGGTTGTGCGCAAACTGGCGGCCCGAAATCCCAAGCTGGAGATCGATTGGGAAGCCTACGACCGGCCGGAGCGGCTTGGCCCGGTAGTCTGCCGCTTCCTTCTCCTGCTCAACGAAGACTGGCCGGTGGAAGCGCACGCGCCCTTCGAGCGCTGGATCGACGCCGCGCGCGGCCGCCGTACGGGTCTGCAGTACCTTCTGGGGCAGATCGGCGCATTGCCGGTTTCAGAACGCGAACAGGCGGACCTCTTCGACAGCCTCGATCTGCCTATCCGCATGGATTTCTCCGGAACGGCGCGAAACCGTTCGCAATTGACACTCGCCCACGGTCCGCTTTATGTCCATCGGGACGCGCTTATTGCCCGCCGCGAAGTCTCGCTGGCCGAATCGCTCGCCGGCCCGCGGCTCCCGATCCGGCGGGTTGCCGGGCGCGAGGCGAAGCGCGTTCTCGATCTGATTCTCGATACGTCGGCCATGAGGTATCGCGAGCTTTACGGCTTCTCGCATCCCGACGAGGACCGCGTGTTTCACACCACGCCCGGCCGCGGCGTCGACATCTATTTCTTCGGAGTTCCTCCCGCCTGGCGGCTGCCGCTGCGGGCGTACCACAGCGGTATGTTCTTCAAGAACGGCATCCCGGCGGGATATGTGGAACTGCTGAGCCTTTTCGAGCGGGCCGAAGTGGGATTCAACCTGTACTACACGTTCCGCGAGGGCGAGTCGGCCTGGCTCTACGCGCAGTTGCTGCGGCTGTTTCATCAGACGCTGGGCGTGACCACATTCTCCGTCGATCCGTACCAGATTGGACACGAAAACGAAGAAGCGATCCAATCAGGCGCGTTCTGGTTCTACCGCAAGCTGGGTTTCCGTCCGGCCGATCCGGAAATCGCGCGGCTCACGGAGGTCGAGGAACGGCGTCTGGCGGCGTCCCCGGGCGCGCGCAGCACTCCGCGGACCCTGAGGAGGCTCGCGGCCGGCTACATCCTGTACGAGGCCCCCGGCGCCGATCCCGGCGCCTGGGACCGGTTTGCGATCCGCAATCTCGCGATCGCGATGACACGCCATGGCGCCATTCAATTGACCGATCTGGCGCCGCGCGCGGGCTGGAGCGCCGAGGAGAAGACCACGCTGCACGCAATCGTCAAGGCGAAGCATTCGGCGGACGAGTCGCGCTACCTGCGGCTGATGCAGCGTCACACGCGGTTGCGCGCCGCCTGTCTCAGGCTCGGCTCCGCAGGCTAGCCCGGTGCGCCGCCACACGGTATTCCATAGGTGAATTGCCGGTCTGCTTTCGAAACAGCGAACTGAACGACCCGAGGCTCTGGAATCCGCTTTCCAGGCAGATCGCCGTCACCGGAATATCGGTCTCGGCAAGCAAGCGTTTCGCCCGTTCCAGGCGGCGCCGCACCGCATAGCGATGGGGCGTCTCGCCGAATACCCGGGCAAACAGGCGGTGCAAGTGATACGGCGAAAGACCAGCCCCCTCCGCGATCCGGTCGAGACGCAACGCCTGATCCAGCGATCCCTCGATCATGGAACGCGCCGCCGTCAGCCTGCGGAACAGTTCCATCCTGGTGGACGGCCGCGCGGCCGGAACGCGCGCGGCCGAGGCCCTCAATTCCGAGCGAAACGTCAGCAGCTCGCCGGCGACCAGCAGAAAATCGTCATCTAGCGATTCCGGGGACGCACTGCCGGAAATCACTTCGCGCCGCATGCTCTCCAGAAGCCGCGCGATGGGGCCGGTTTTGGGGTGCATCCTTTCAAAGAATCCGACGCCATCGGGCAGGCGTTCCGGATCGTCGAGTAACTCCGAGGCAGCGGTGGTGTGGCATCGCCAGGCCTGCTCCACCAGTCCGGTGCTGAAAAACAGGCAGAAGGTATGCACCGGTTCGGGCGCGTCGATAAGAATTGTGTAGCGCTGGCGATGGTTCAGCACCAGGATGGAATCGGCGTCCACTTCGAAGCGGTTGCGGTTGGCGGTCCAGGTTCCCTTGCCGCGCACCACGGATTTGATGGAAAGCGGCCCGGGGAAATCGGGGACGTAATAACGACGCCCGCTGCCGGCCAGGATCACGTTGCGGCTACCGGATGGGGCGAAGGGTGGATTGACAACGGTGCCCGCGTCCGATCCCCTCATCCTTTCAGCCTACCCCAAAATTAGCAAGATTCGAGAAGCGGTCCGGTCAGGATGGAGCGCATCATCGAACCATGAGCAGCACTCGACGTCAACTTTTCCAAGCAGGAGGAGCCATGCTTGCATCCAGCGCCATTACGTCCGCCGCCGCGGCCGACGGCACTCTTTATCATCGCGACGCGGCCGGCCGGTCCGCATTTCTGACGGCATGCCTGGAAGGAAATGCCGCGGTCAAAGACGATCTGCTGAAAAAGGGACTGATTCTCGATCTCCACGAGGCCGCCGCGGCCGGAGCGAGTTCGCGGGTGGAAGCAATTCTGGCGGTGAATCAAGGTTCGGTGAATCACCGCGATCTTCAGGATGCCACGCCCCTGCACTACGCCGCCGCCTGCGGGCAGATCGCCGTGGCGAATATCCTGCTGATGAAGGGCGCGGATCTGGGCGCCAAAGCTCCGCGCCTGGGAGACGCGACGCCGGCGCATTTCGCCGCCGGAATCGCGGACCACAAGACCGCGCTTCTCATGTTGGGGACGATCGCCGGCAATGGAGCTCCCGCAGATGCTCGCCAGGCCGATGGGGAATCGCCCCTTCACATCGCCGCACATCATGGGCACGCCGACGCGGTGCGGCTGTTGATCCGCCGCGGCGCCGATCCGTCCGCCGCCAACCGCGCCGGCAAAACTCCGCTCGAGCTGGCGGCAGGCGATGCCATCGAAGCCTTGCGAAAGGCATCTTCCATCGCGAGGGATTGCGAAACCGGCCGGTATCGCGGCGTCCAGCGGGATGATACCCGCGGCCTGCCGCAATTCTGGATCAACGAGTTCGTCATTGCCTCGCATTTCGACCTGGAAACGGTCAAGCGCATGCACGCGCAGTGCTCCGATCTCTTGCTGACGCGCTCGACGTGGGACGAAATCGGCGTGGAAGCCGCGGCGCACATGGGCCGCGAGGACATGGCCGGCTTCTTCATCGAGAAGGGCGCGCCGGTATCGTTGTCGACGGCCTGCATGCTGGGCATGACCGACGAAGTCCGGAAACTGCTCGCCGAGGATGCCAACCGCGTCCACGAGCGCGGCGCACACGATTTTCCGGTCCTGTGGTACACGGCTTTCGGCAAGGAACGGCCGGACCTGTTGGAGTTGCTGCTCGCTTCCGGCGCCGACGTCCATGCGGGCATGATGGGCAACACCACCCTGCAGCTCGCGGAGAAGAAGAAATATAACCGGCTTGTCGAGATTCTGCGCGCTCACGGAGCATGATGCCGGTCATCGATATGAATGCCGATGGTGAACCGCGTCCGTCACCGGATCGATGAACTGCGATGGCGGCTGAATCCGTCGCCCTGCCGGGAGTCTCTGAATCGTTCCGAAGGTCATCCGGCCGTCAGCTCTTGAGGTCGATCGTCCGGGCGATGTCGCCCGAGCGCTCCGGCACGAAGTGCACCGCCACCGTCTTGTTCGCGTCCGACTCGAGTTGCTCCAGCGTGAGTTTTTCGTTCCCCGATTCGATTCGGGTCGATGGCCTGACCACCATGTCGAACGGGACGCCATCCGCCTGCACGATCAGCAGATTCTGAGCCGGGTCAACGGACACGATTTTGCCGGTGACCGTTTCGGGAGGCCACACGCTTCGCGGAGCCGGCGCAGTTTTGGCCGCCGTTTCAGCCGGTTTCGCCGACGGCATGTTGGCCGCGGAAACGGGGAACACCAGAAGAACGGTACAGGCCGCCAATCCCAGTAGTTCGAAGAAAGCTCTTCTCATTAAGGTTCTCCTTTCAGTTGTCTGGATGGGTTCGTGGCCGGGTGAAATACCGTCGATGCGACGGCCCCGTCCGGATGGCGCCCCTGTTACGGGGGCATTCCGCGAGCCGACATCCTGCCACCTTGCCGCCGGATGCAGCCGCCTCTTTCTACGTCAGGCCGGCGGCCGGCTCAAGGCTCAGTCTCAGTATCAAGCGGGCCGTGCGTGTTGCAAATCCTGTCGGGACACTACAGGCTGCCCATCGACGATGGGCTCTGTGCTCTTAATCCCGATGGCACAGCCGCAACATGAGGTGGATCAGTGCGTCGATTTCGGTTTGCCGCCGGAGATAGTACGGGGCTCGCGAATTCGCGCTGCGGCCGATTCGGACGGCGACAATGTCTTCCTTCAGAGCGAAGGCGTCTTCGTCGTTGTCGTCATCCCCCACGTACAATACCGAATCACAGCCCAGGCTGTCGCGTTCGGCGGTGAGCGCGGTTCCTTTGTCGGGCGCGTCGGCTGGTAACAGATTGATTACCAGCTTGCCGCCGATCGTGCGGACATGCCGCAGTTTGTCCACCGCGGCCAGGATTCTCCGCCGTGCTTCGGTTTTGCGGACGGACTGGCGGTAGTGTACCGCCAGAGAATAGCCCTTGTCTTCGATCCATACTCCTTTAAGGTGTGCCACAGCGGCCGCCAACACCGGCAACCATTCTCCGACATCAGGGGGTGGGGCGGATTGCGGACCGCCGGTTTCGGCGCCATGATTGCCGATGATTCGCGCCAATTCCAAACCCGCGAGCCGGCCGGCGAGATCGCGCCGGGCGCGCCCGGAGATCACCACGGTAGGATACAGTGCAGCCAGGCACGCCAGCAGCCTGCGCGTGCCGGCGCGCATCCGTGCCAGCCCGGGTTGTGCCACTATGGGCGCCAGTGTCCCGTCGAAATCAAACGCACAGAGCGTCCTTTGCGCGGCCAGACGCTCCGCGACGGAGCGGCTCGACGCGGAAAGAAAATATCGCATGCGGTAGCTCGCGGTCGGTGCGATTCCACACGCAACCCGCGCCGGTAAAGCGACGCTACTGGAGCAACGTCAACCGCGCATCCGATTACGCGTCGCATTCCAATCATACCCGCAGACGGGTCGGCGGCCGGTCGTAACCACCGACGCAAGCGTGAGTTTGCACACGCAGACGAGTCCCCACCGGACGCTAATGTCAGTGCCCGAATCGGGCGATGAATTTATTGTGCAAGGCCCGCGAAATTGCCCGATATCGGAATCAGTAAAGCCACCCAATCGCGCAGCTTGGCACTTTGATAACCAGGACACTCTTTGGGAGGAGTGCCCGACAGCCATTGCGTGACACGGCCGCCGGGTGTTCTGAAATCAGCGGGGTGAACTCCGCCGGAAGAGGAATACGCCGCGAACATGAATAGAGAATCAGAAAATCGGGTCATCCCGGCAAAGATCAGTTGGTATATCCCAAATTTGGCGGAGCATCCTCGGAACGTTTCAGAGCGGGGCCGATCGGTTACAAGCAGACCGCTGATTGTGGAACGGATCGGCCCCGGCTCAATTCTCATTCAATGGTCCACGATTTGGCCGCAGGCAAAAAGTCTACTTTGCCGGCATTATCGACGCCGCGAACGAGGAACGTGTGAGGACCAACGGCAAGATCCGCGAGAAACACCGCACTTTCACAGGGCGCCCAGGCCGCATAATCGAGGCTGCACTGGAATCCAACCCCGCGCTCCGATTGGAATGAAAACGAAGCGGTCCGGCTGGTGGTGGTTTGGACGTCCGGCTCGGGAAAGCTGGTGAGCAGCCCGGTCCGCAGCAGGGCGGTCCCAGAGGGCAACGGGTCGGCAGGAACGCCGGCCGTGTCCGGTCCGGAGTTACCGTTTGCGCCGGCATCCCTGGCCGCGACGATCAACCTCTTCATGGCAGGGGGCAGTGCCGTCGAAGAATTTGGCGAAGCGCATGCGACCCAGCCGGCACTTGCGTTTCTGGTGCACTCGAAGCCCGACTCCTCGCCTTGTGACATGAATGTGGAGTTGGCTGTGTCCGTGGTCACGCCGGCTGAGTCCGCAGGCAGAGCAATCTTCGCCTGGACCGGCGACAGGTTTCGGGCGGGGACGAATAGGAAATGCAGAACCAACGGGGTCGGATCGCTATACCCGTTGGCGTGGGCAGTGATCGTCACGTTATTCATGCCTATCAGCCCGGGGTAGGACACGACCCCGGCATCGCAGGTTTGGGCGGTCGGCCCATTGTTGAGCTCGCAGTTGAACTGCACGTTAGGCGAAGGCTCGGTGGAATGAAAATGGATCGTGAGATTCACTGTCCCATTGCTGTTGGTGGTCGTTCCCTGATAGTTGTCGAGAATTGTGTCGATGCCGACGGAGAAAGTGGATGTGCTGGTAGCCGTACCCGCCGGCGTCGTCACCGAGACGGTCCCGGTCTGGAATGGGATGTTGGGAACGGTGAAGGTGACAGAGTTCGCCGTCTTGTTCGTGATCGCCGCGGTTACGACATTCTGGCTTCCGTTGATCGAGACAGAGCTCGCTTCGACCAGGTGCGCGCCGGTTATCGTGACACTACGGCCAGGCAGCGCCATGGCGGGCGAGATCGAAGTGACCTGCGGCGGCAGATCCTTGGTCTGGAAGGACTGCGTGGCGCCAATATATGTCGCGTTGCCGGAGGTGGTGTAGCACATCCGCCAGTAGGTGAAC
>Ga0335073_10003917_pt1 | contig 20754 bp, 10 predicted proteins | sample Lox_Sample_22_FD_207093 | JGI IMG/M metagenome (GOLD analysis project Ga0335073, IMG submission 207093) | Soil microbial communities from Loxahatchee National Wildlife Refuge, Florida, United States - Lox_Sample_2.2 | ecosystem: Environmental > Terrestrial > Soil > Wetlands | place: USA...
GCGGCCAGCAGGCGGCCCAGCGACGGTGAACCGATCTCCTCCTCCCCTTCGACGAAAACCGTCACTCCCACCGGAGGTTGGCCGCCGTGCGCCCGAAACGCCGCCAAATGCGTTGCGATACCGGCCTTGTCGTCGGCGCTGCCGCGCCCGTAGAGGCGTCCGTCGCGTTCGGTCGGCTCGAAAGGCGGCGAGGACCACTGGACGGGATCGCCTTCGGGCTGCACGTCATGGTGCGCATACAGCAGCACGGTGGGCGCTCCCGGTGGCGCGGGATGCCGGGCGATGACGGCGGGTGCGCCGCCCTCGCTGACGATCTGCACATCAGCGAAACCGGCCTGCGCCAACAGATCCGCCGTGGCCTGGGCGCTGCGCTGCACCTGAGCACGGCGGGCCGGGTCGGCCCCGACCGATTCGATGCGGACCAGGGCCTCGAGATCACGGCGCACCGATGGCAGGAGCTCGCGGACGCGTTCGACCAGATCGCTCACGGATTCGAGGTTAGTCGGTCTCCAGGATGGCGACGGCGGCCGCGGTATCGCCTTCGTGGGTCAGCGACACATGGATCGTCACGTCAGCAAGATGTTTGGCGATGGCCCCGGTCAACCGCACCCGCGGCCGTCCCCACATGTCGGTGACCACCTCGATGTCGCGGTGGATGTCCTCGCGAAGCACCGGCCGCTGGGAGAAGCGCGACCCGGACCAGGCCTTGATGACCGCCTCCTTGGCCGCCCAGCGTGCCGCCAGGTGCCGCGCGGCCGACGAACTCTTGTCGGAGGCGTCGCGGCGCTCACCGGGCGTGAAGGTTTCGGCGAACACGGTTCCGGGTTGGTCGACCTGCTCGGCGAAATCCGTAATGGAGACAACATCGATCCCCACTCCGACAATGCTCATGGGTTGCGAACCTATCGGATGCTCACTGGAGGTAGACGTCGTCCTCGCCCAATCGCGCCTCCGCGTCGAGCAACATCGCCGCTTCCTGCCGCTTCTCGGGCGCCTCGTGGTCGAAGCGACGGTCGGCGGGCCGCTCGTACATCGGCCGGCCGCCGGCTATCGCCGAGGCCAGACGGCGCTGACCGGCGAGCAGCCGAGCGTCGGCCCGTTGCCGGTAGTCGGCACGCTGGCCGGCATCCAGTGCGGCCAGGAAGGCCTGCGGGTGCACCAGCGCGACCAGGCCGGACACGTGGCCGAACCCGAGGCTGGTGACCAGCCCGGCCTTCAGCGGGATCTTGCCGCCCAGCCGCAGCGTGTCGCGTACCCAGACGAAGTGCGCCGAGCCGGCCAGTTCGTCGTCGACGCAATCCAGGCTGCGGTTCGGCGGGATCACCCCGTCGCGCAGGATCTGGCACAGGCCCATCATCTGGAAGACCGCCGCGCCGCCCTTGGCGTGCCCGGTCAGGCTCTTCTGCGACACGATGAACAGCGGCGCGCCGGGCGAGCGGCCGAGCGAGTCGGCCAGCCGCTCATGCAGTTCGGTCTCGTTGGGGTCGTTGGCCAGGGTCGAGGTGTCGTGTTTGGAGATCACCGCGACGTCGTCGGCCCCGACGCCCAGCTTGGCCAGCGATCGGGCCAACTGAGAATCCTTGCCGCCACGTCCGGCGCCCAGTGCGCCCAGACCCGGGGCCGGGATCGAGGTATGCACGCCGTCGGCGAACGACTGCGCGAAACCCACCACCGCGAGCACCGGCAGACCCATCTTGAGTGCGAGGTCGCCCCGGGCCAGCAGGATCGTGCCGCCGCCCTGCGCTTCCAGGAAGCCCAGCCGGCGCCGGTCGTTGGGCCGGGAGAACTTCGAATCCGCGATGCCCCGGCCGCGCATCATGGCGGTATCGGCGGTCGCGGCCATATCACCGAAGCCCATGATGGCTTCCAGCGTCAGGTCGTCGAAGCCGCCGGTCACCACCAGCTCGGCCTTGCCGAGGCGGATCTTGTCGACGCCCTCCTCGACCGACACCGCCGCGGTGGCGCACGCGCCGACCGGGTGGATCATGGCGCCGTAGCTGCCGATGTAGGACTGAACCACGTGTGCGGCAACGACGTTCGGCAGCACTTCCTGCAAGATGTCGTTCGGCTTGCTCCGGCCGAGCAGGTTGCCGTGATACATCGTCTGCATCGACGTCATGCCGCCCATGCCGGTGCCCTGGGTGCTGGCCACCAGGCCCGGGTGCACCCATCGCATCAGCTCGGTCGGCGTGAAGCCCGACGACAGGAATGCGTCGACGGTCGCGACGATGTTCCACAGCGCGACCCGGTCGATCGAGGTGGCCATATCCTGGCTGATGCCGAACACCGTCGGGTCGAACCCGGTGGGGATCTGCGCGCCGACGGTCCGCGACAGCTTCGTCTTGCGCGGCACGCGAACCTCGGTGCCCGCCTTGCGGGTAACCTGCCAGTCGCTGGAGTCGGGGACCGGCCGCACCACCGTGTGCTCGGGGTCGAACTGCGCGAACCCGCGGGCGTCGGCCTCCGAGGAGACGACGAACGTGAAGTCCTTGTCCAGGAACACGCTTACCAGCAGCGGCGATGCGTGGTCGGGGTCGATCGCGCCGTCGTCGACGAACTCACGAATGCCGACGCGTTCGATCACGGCATCGTGGTAGCGCTCGACCAGCTCGGCCTCGTCGACCAGGTCGCCGGATTCGGTGTCATACCAACCGGGTTGGGGGTCGTCCTCCCACTTGATCAGCCCGGTGGTCCAGGCCAGCTCGAGCACACCGGCGGCCGACAGTTCGTTGTCGACCTCCATCTCGAAGCGGGTGCGCGACGAGCCGTACGGGCCGAGTTCGGCGCCGCCGACGATGACCACCAGATCGGCGGGGTCGACGTCGAGGTCGTCCCACGCCGGCGGCGGTGCCGGGGTGAAACCGCGCGGCGGTGACGGCAACGCCGCGATGGTTGCCTCGTCGGCGGTGTCGTCGTCGGTGGTGGCCGTCGCCGCGTTCTCCTCGCGCGCTTTGGCGGCCAGTTCGGCCATGTCCAGCTCGACGTCGCCGAGCCCTCCGGTCAGGTCGACCTTGAGCGGCGCGTTGGCGGCGGCAGCCTTGGACTCGATGTCACAGAGCGCCAGCAGCATTCCGGCCATCTGGTCGGTGGAATACGTTGTCACACCGGCTTTTTCGACGGCGCTGACGATCGCGTCGTTGTGTCCCATCAGCCCGGTGCCGCGGGTCCAGCCGATCAGCGCGTGCGCCAGGCTGACTCGTTGCGCCCACGACGACTCGGCTTCCCACCGGGTCACCACGGCGTCCAGCGCCGACTTGGCTTCACCGTAGGCGCCGTCGCCGCCGAACATGCCGCGGTTGGGCGAGCCGGGGAGCACGACGTGCAGGCGCGAGGCGATGTCGCGCTCGGCGCCGATTCGCGACAATCCGCCGATCAGCCGCTGCACCGCCCACAGCAGCACCTTCATTTCCATCTCCGAACGCGAACCGGCCTCGGTCAGGTCGCCCGCGACACGAGGTGCCGCGAACGGGAACAGCAGCGTCGGCGTCTGCGCATCCTTGATGTGAATCGACTGCGGGCCAAGGCTTTCGCTCTGCTCGGTGCCGACCCATTCGACCAGCGCGTCGATGTCGGAGTAGGACGCCATATTGGCCGCCACCACCCACAGTGCAGCACCGAACCGGGCGTGATCGCGGTAAAGCGTCCGGTAGAAGGCCAGCCGCTCGTCGTCGAGCTTTGATGTCGTCGCGATGACTGTCGCACCACCGTCGAGCAGCTGTCCGACCACCGACGCGGCGATCGAACCCTTCGACGCGCCGGTCACCACCGCGACCTCGTCGCTGTAGCGGCCGTTTTCCGGGTTCTCTGCGCCGGCGGCGATCCGCCCGTACAGCGAGGCGTGGATATGGCGTCCGGCCGCGAGCGCCTTGCCCTGCCACCACGTCGCCTGGGTGGCCACGACGTGGCCGGCGCCCTCGAACCGCTCCGAGAGCCGTGCCCAGTCGGCGTTGGCCTCGTCATCGTCGATCAGCCACAGCTTGACCAGGTCTTCGCGCGCGCTGGCCCAGCGGTCGTCGAACACCACGGCCTTCTTGCCGTCGAACACCGGCGCGACCAATCGCGGCCAGTCCGCGCCCAATTCGGCAGTGACCAGGTCGATCAGCTCGGCGTCGGTCGCGGCGGGCGGCACGGTGACTGCCTCGTCGAGGCCCAGCTGGCCCAGCACGAGGCGGGCCGCCGAGGCGAGCACCCCGTCGCGGCCGGTGATCTGTTCGGTGAACTCACCCAGCGCCGCGGCGTCGACGGTGGCACCACCGCCACCACCGGACGAGGGCAGCGCCACCGCAATCCCGCGACGCGCGCCCACCGCCGCGACCGCGGCGTCGATGACCTTGTCGACGACAGCGGCGTCGGCCAGTGCGCCCTCGTGCAAGCTCCCCATGGAGCCGCCGCGAACGCTGGTGCCTTCGCGGGTTCCGAGTGCGACCTCGACCGTGACGTGCTTCACCCAGCCGTCGCCGAGCTCCCAGGTCTTCTTCACCCGTTCGGCGATGGCCGCGGGCCGCTTGCCGGACGGGCCCAGCACCGTGCGCAGCTGGTCGTTGATCGCGTCGGAAAGCACTGGCCCGTAAGGCTTATACGTGCGGGCCAGTTTGGTGACCTGCGTCCGCAGCCCGGCCAGGTCAGCCTCGGCAGCGCCGTCGATGGCACCGAGGTTCAGCTCGGAACCCAGGTCGACCAGCAGTTGGTTTCGCCGCGAGGACGCACCGTCGGTGATCGACTCGATGGAGTCCAGCTCCTCGATCTGGTCGATGCGCATCTTGGCCGAGAGTGCGATCAGCGCCAGTGTGGCGTCGGCAGCGTCGAACGGAATGTCGTCGGGGCGTGGAGCACCTGACGGAGCTGCGGCTGGAGCCGGAGCCGCGGCCGGGGCGACATCAGCCTGCGGCGCAACATCCGTCGCGGCCGCGGCGGAATCGTCAACCGCCTCAACCTCGTCCTCGGGCTCGGGGTCGGTGTCGGTGGCGAACAGCACCGCGGCGTCGCGTTCGGCGTTGAGCACTTCCACTGTGCTGTGCGCATATTCGGACAACTTGAGGGTGTTCGTGGCCAGTCCGGCGACGGTCGGCGCCGACTTCACGCCGATCTCGACGAACCGCTCCACACCCAAACCGCCTGCCGCCTGCTCGGTGAACAGCAGGTCCTGGGTTTCGATCCATCGCACCGGGCTGGCGAACTGCCAGGCCAATAGCTCGATGAGCACCGTCCGCGTCATCTCCCGGGGCCGTTCGTTGCGCCAGGTGTCGTAGTCGGCGAGGATCTCGTCCAGCGGTTCGGCCGGCACCAGGTCGCGGATCTCCTGGATGAAGTCGCGGTCCAGGCTGAACGGGCGCGGCACCAGGTTGGGGATGTAGCGACCGATGATCAAGTTCGGATCCTTGTCGCGTGGCATGACGCGCTCCAGCGACCGGCGGAAATCGGCCACGCCCACCCGCAGCACCTCGGAGTGGAACGGCACATCGATGCCCGGCACCAGGATGAACGACCGCCGACCACCCACGAGTTCGCGCCGGCGCTCAACCTCGGCTTCCAACTCCTCCAGGCCGCGCACCGTGCCGGCGATCGCGTATTGCGAGCCGCGCAGGTTGAAGTTCACGATCTGCAGGAATTCGCCGGTGCGCTGGGAGATCTCGTCGATGAACCCCGTGACGTCGGCGTCGTCGAGATCGATCTGCGACGGCCGGATCGCGGCAAGCCGGTAGTTGGAACGGCCCAGCTCGTCACGCGGCACGATGTCGTGCATGTTGGAGCCGCGCTGAAACACCGTCTCCAATAACGCTTCCAGTTGATAGACGCCGCTCACGCAGGCCAGCGCCGTGTATTCGCCGACGGAGTGGCCGCACGCGATTGCGTCCTCGACAAACGCACCCTGCTCTCGCATCTCGGCGACTTGTGCGGCGGCCACCGTGGCCATCGCAACCTGGGTGAACTGGGTGAGGTAAAGCACGCCTTCGGGGTGCTGGTAGTGCACACCGCTGGCGATCAGGCTGGTCGGGTTGTCGCGCACCACATGCAGGATCGAGAAGCCCAGCGTTTCGCGGGTGTACTTGTCGGCGTCATCCCACACCTTGCGGGCGGCCTTCGAGCGGGCCCGCACGTCCATGCCCATGCCCTTGTGCTGAACGCCCTGACCGGGGAACGCATAGACGGTCTTGGGCGAAGCCAGCCGAGCCGTCGCGGACATCACCAAATCGGATCCGATACGCGCCGCGATTTCCAAAACCTCTGCGCCCTGGTCAATTCCGACCCGATCAACCCGGAAGTCGACCTCGTCACCGGGACGCACCATGCCCAGGAACCGGGCCGTCCAGCCGACCAGTCGCGCGGGAGGACGGGCCTGGCCGTCGGTGGCGGTCACCACGTGCTGCGCCGCTGCCGACAGCCACATTCCGTGCACGATCGGCGAATCCAGACCGGCCAGCAATGCGGCGGACCGATCGGTATGAATCGGGTTGTGATCGCCCGACACCACCGCGAACGGGCGCATGTCGACCGGTGCCGGCAGCGTGACGTCCCGGCGGCGGCGTCGCGGCGTGTCGGTGGCGTTCTCGGATACCGCGCCACCGGCCCGCAGCGGGTCGGTCAGTTCGGCAGCACCGGTACGGCCACGAATCGCGAACCGCTCCTCCATCGTGGCCAGCACCGTGCGGTCGGCTGCGGCGACCGTCACCGAGATCGGGACCACGCGGCCGACTTCGGTATCGGTCGCCATCGAAGCCGTTGCGGTAACGGTCAATTCAGCCGGCACGTTGGGCAGGATGCCGTGCAGGTGCGCGGCGTGGTCCAGGTGCACCAGGCTCAGCAAGCCCTCCACGACCGGCACACCGGCAGCGGTGACCGCCGAGCCGATGGCCGCGAAGACCGCCGGCCAGGCGCGGCCGACCAGCGCGTCGGGCACGGTGGTCAGGGTGGGCGCCAGTGGCTCGCCGAAGATGGCGGTGACACCGGTGTGGTCGGCCACCCGCTCGGGATCCCACGGCACGGTCACCGTGGCCGTCCCGTTGTGCACGCGCGGCAGCGCGTCCGGGCCGTCGGCACCGGCGGCGATGGCCAGTACCGAGCGCATGGCTTCGATGGCGTCCTTGGTGCGGACGACCGGAATACCGCCGTCAATCGTGCTGGCGGGCAAGCTGAACCGGATATCGATCCAGGTGCCCGAGATCGGCACGCTCAATACGACCTGGTCGGCCCCGTTTGTTTTGAAGCCCTGTAGCCGCGCGCCGGTTGACGAATGGGTGGCCCGTGACTCTTCGGGCCCGTCATGCACCTGCCATTCGCCCGGATCGGCGATGCGGTGCACCGGGTTGGTCGCGACGCGGCCGGCCCACAGCACGTCCGGCGCGTCCAGTACAACGGCCAGCGGCCCCTGCACATCGCCGCGACCCTGTCGGCGCGCGGTCACCGGTGTGGGCTGCGCCCCGGCGGAGAGCACCTCGTCGATCGCGGCCTGCTCGAAGCGGTCGAGCAATTCACCGACCGGCTCATTCATCCGGGTGATGCCGACGACTGCGGCGGTGCCGGGGATGATGCACACCTGGTCGGCCTCGTAGCGGGCGTCATGGGCCTGCCACAGCGAGTCGCTGCGCCACCAGCGCCGGACGTCTTTATCGATCACCGGCACGAAGTTGACCGGCTTGCCCAGCGTCTTGCACAGCGTGACGAAGAACGGCACGTCGGCGGGGTGCAGTTGCACGGTCTCGGCGTCCGGGTAATGCGTCAGCAGGGCGGCGATGGCCTCGTCGGGATGCTCCAGCAGCCGCACGCCGGCGTCATCCGAACTGGAAAACAACGTGTCGATCGGGCCGTGGTCGGCCGGGTGCAGCCGCGCCTCGGCCTGTTGCAGCATCTGCTCGAACCGGTCGCGCCAGGTGTCGGCCAGCCACGGGCTGCCCGGCGCGGCGGTGTCGGCGGTGCTGTTGCCGTCGCCGATGGCCAGCTCGACATAGCGCTGCAGCCATTGCAGGTAGGTCATCTCACCGACGTCGCCGAAGTAGGGCTTGGCGGTGTCGGCCATCGCCGTGATGATCTCGTCGCGGCGCTCCGCGACAGCTTCGGCGTCCCCGGCGACCTGGTCGAGCAGGCGCCCACAACGCGAAGCGGAGTTGTCGATCTCGTGGATGTCGGCGCCGAGCTGGCTGCGGCTGGAAGCCATGCCGCCCTGGGCTTTTCCGGCGCTGATCCATTGGTCGGTGCCCTGCGTCTCGACCAGCATCCGCTTGACCGACGGCGACGTCGTGGATTCCAGCGTTGCCATCGCAGCGGTACCGACCAGGATGCCGTCGACGGGCATCAACGGGAAGCCGTAAGCCTCGGCCCAGTGCCCGGACAAGTATTCGGCCGCCCGCTCGGGGGTGCCGATGCCGCCACCGACACAGACGGTGATGTTGGGCCGCGACCGCAATTCCGAATAGGTGGCCAGCAGCAGATCGTCGAGGTCTTCCCAGGAGTGGTGGCCGCCGGCGCGTCCGCCCTCGATGTGCATGATGACCGGCTTGGTCAGCACCTCGGTGGCGATGCGGATGACCGAGCGGATCTGCTCGACGGTGCCCGGTTTGAACACCACGTGGCTGATCCCGATCTCGTTGAGCTCGTCGATAAGCTCGACCGCCTCTTCCAGCTCGGGGATGCCTGCACTGACGATCAGGCCGTCGATCGGCGCGCCGGACTGACGTGCCTTTTGCACCAACCGTTTTCCGCCGACCTGCAGCTTCCACAGATACGGGTCGAGGAACAGCGCATTGAACTGATAAGTCCGACCCGGGTCGAGTAGCCCGGACAGTTCGTCGATGCGGTCGTTGAAGATCGGTTCGGTGACCTGCCCGCCGCCGGCGAGCTCGGCCCAGTGTCCGGCGTTGGCGGCGGCAGCGACGATCTTGGCGTCGACGGTGGTCGGGGTCATGCCGGCCAACAAGATTGGCGACCGGCCGGTCAACCGGGTGAACTTCGTGGAGAGTTTGACCCTGCCGTCGGGCAAGCTGACGACCGACGGGGCGTAGCTCGACCACGGACGGGCAACCTCGGGGACGGCGCCGATCGTGAACAGGTTGCGCTGACCGCCGCGGGTCGCCGCAGGCACGATTCCGACGCCCAGGCCGCGTATCACCGGTGCCGTCAGCCGGGTCAAGATGTCGCCGGGGCCCAGGTCGAGAATCCAGCGGGCGCCTGCCTCGTGGACCTTCACCACCTCGTCGACCCAGTCGACCGGCTGGACCAAGATGGCCTCGGCCAACGCGCGCGCCAATCCGACGTCGAGGCCGACTCTTTCGGCCCAGTCGCCGACGATGTCGATGGCGTCGGCCAGGCGTGGCGTGTGGAAGCCCACCTCGACCTGCACCGGATCGAAGACCGGAGCGAAGACGTCGCCGCCGCGGATCTTGTTCTTGCGGTCGGCTTCCTCCTTGTCCGAGATCTGCTTGCAGTAGAGCTCAAAGCGGGACAGCTGCTCGGGGGTGCCGGTGATGACGACCGAACGGCGGCCGTTGCGGATCGACAACACCGGCGGCAGCACGGTCCGGACGTCTTGGGAGAAGTCTTCGAGCAGCCGGTAGATGCGCTCGGGGTCGGCGTTGCTGACCGACACCATCGGTGGGCGATCGCCGAGGACCGAGATTCCGCGCCGGCGGGCCACCAGCGTGCCGGCGGCGCCGATCAGCTGCGCCAGCGCCAGCAGCTCAGTGTCGCGTTCGCCGGCGGCCTTGAGAGCCTCCACGCCTAAAACGCCCTGCGAGTGCCCGATGACGGCGACCGGCGGGGTCTCCTGCAGGTCCATGCCTTGCCGCGCGAGCGTGCGGATCGCGGCGATCTGGGTCAGCAGCACACCGGGCAGTGACACCGCGGCCGACGTCAATTGCCGGTCGGACGGAACCGGGTCCTCCGCGGCCAGCGCGCGTACCCACCGCAGCGGCTCGAAGCCGATCGGACGCACCACGACGAGCTCCTTGGCGACCGGCTCGAGCAGCAGGTCCACCTCGCCGACCAGCGTCGCCAGCTCGGATTCGATGCCCGACGAGGACACCAGCTCTTCCAGCGTCTCCAACCACGCGCCGCCTTGCCCACCGAAAGCCACGGCGTAGGCCTCGCCGGCAGTCAGGCGATCGACCAGAGCATGAGTGCCCTGTGTGCCCTCCGCGGTCATCCCGTCGTGGTCACCGGACACTCTGTGGTGCTCGTAGATCGTCACGTGCGTATCTCCCTAAGCGCTCATCACCTTGCGTGTCAGAGCGGCGCTGCCCTGCAGATGTCGTCTCAATCCCGACTGAGTCCCCCGTCTAACCGACCGCGTCTCGACTGACCCGGCTTCGGCGGGCGGGCCGACGAGGCTCATCGGCTGCAATAAGAGTGTCATAAGAACCCGTGAGGGTTTCCTGCGCGAAACGGTTACTGGTGAGTTCTACGCGCGGGTAATGGTGCCCTAGGTAACACTCCGCTCAACCGGCGCCGGGGGCCGGTTGAACAAACCTGCTGGATGCAGGTGGTTACGGTCGAGTAGCAACAATTGCGCAGATCAAGGCAGTATTGTTATAGAATCGTTATCTAAAAATTCTGCGCTCCTTCGGGCGTGCCGATCCCCGCGTGACAACGCGTCATGTCGTGACTGACGAAAGCCGGGCCGGATGAGGAGCCTGGAAAAGTTTGCTGGAAACTTACCCGCGGGTCAGCTCGGTCAGACCCACTGACCGAATTGGGGCTTGCAGATGTTGTTGATATCGACCCCGACGCCCCCCACGCTGCGCTTGTCGATCTCGACCTGATGCAGATGCGCGGCGGGGTGCGTACGGCCCCCCGGTGAGCCCCAGTTGTGCTGCCAGAAGTAGGTGCCCAGGCCGTCGTGCAGGGCCCAGTCGATCGTTTTCGAGTTGCCGTACACCCCGACCCGTTGGTGGCCGATCACCGACTCCCAGCCCCGCAAATAGGGCGCCACCTGCTGCTTGTACTGCTCGTAGGACGGGTCGTCGTCGATCGAGGCGTAGATGGGGGCGCCGGCGGGACCACCGGCGGCGGTGTGCAGCGCCGATCCGCGCTGGCCATGCGTGATGCCGGCGCTCTGGCCACCGAGCCAATCGGCTGAGCTCTGCTTGCCGTACTGGTAGCAGGAGACGATCTTCAGACCGTTCTGGTTGAGGTCGCGGGCTTCGGCGATTTGTATCGGCTTGCCCAGCATCCAGGAGCCGCCCGGCCGACGATCCGAGACGTAGCGGATCGAACCCGCGGCGCCGGCCGCCCTGATCTGGCTGGCGGGGATGACTCCGGCCGCGTAATCGAGCAAGACGCCCAGGCCATCCGCCGATGCCGACGGCGCGCACAGCGACTCCGCAGCTTCACCGAAACCGATCAGGGCAGGTGTTGCCGCGGCGAATTTCAGCAATGAGCGCCGAGATACGTGCAACACGCGTCACAGGATACGACAAATGCACCAATTAGCACGTCAACGCCACTGGTCACATCTGCATCAGGCTCGACTGCCCAGTGCGTCCAGACTCCCGGCCAGCACCTCCGCCAGGTGCCGGTGCCCGAACAGCTCGAAGCTGATCACGACGGCGGCCGGCGCCGCGGAGCTGCACATGTGTGCAGCTCCGCGGCCCAGCACCGGCACCTCGGCTGCACGCGCCGCCCTGTGTACGATCCTCCCCATGCCGCTGGTCGATGGCGCAACGGTGGCCGGATTCAGCATTGTCCGGCTGCTCGGGTGCGGACAGATCGGTGAGCTCTATGTGGCTGAACACCCAAGGTTGCAGCGCCAAGACGCGCTCAAGCTCGTGTCCGCCGATTTGTCGGCCGACCCGGAGTACCGCTACCGGTTCAAGCAGGAGACCGCCCGGGCAGCTGCGCTATGGCACCCGAACATCATCACTCTCCACGACCGCGGCGAGTTCGAGGACCGGCTGTGGCTTTCGATGGACTATGTCGACGGCGCCGACGGCGCCCAGCTGCTCAGCGATACCTATCCCGAAGGCATGCCGCCAGACATGGTCGTCGAGATCGTCCTCGCGATTGCGGACGCCCTCGATTACGCACATGAACAGGGCGTGGTGCACCGCTTTGTCAATCCGAGCAACATTCTCCTCAGCAATTGGGAGTCCCGCCGACGCCGGATTGTGCTGACCGGCTTCGGTTTACCTCGGCGCCCCGACGAGACCAACAGCCTGACTCGGGCGAACCTGGGCATTGGCACGGTGAGCTACGCAGCGCCCGAACAGTTGATGAACGACTCGATCGACGGGCGAACTGACCAATATGGCCTGGCGTGCACCGCTTTTCATCTGTTGACGGGATCGCCGCCGTTCGCCCACATGAACCCTGCCGTGGTGGCCAGCAAGCAGCTGGACGAATCTCCGCCACAGCCAGGCGATGTCAGGCCGGAATTGGCGTACTTCGACATGCCGTTTGCCCGCGCGTTGATGAAAAACCCCACCGAGAGATTCCGCCACTGCCGAGACTTTGCCAGAGCACTCGACTCGAAGGAGGGCCTCGGGCCGTACAGCCCGAACGCCGGAGCCGCCTCGCTCTTCACTCCGCCGTTGACGAACGGTGCCGTACTGACCGAACCGCCTGTTCGGCCTCCGCCAGTTGCGACGGAACCCGAACCCCCAACTGCCGAAGTCGACGAACCCCCCACGCCGCGAGAGGCCTTGCCAGAGGCTGACGTTCGCGATGCCATCGCTGCGCCCGATGTCCTGCCAGAGGCTGAATTCGACGACGCGGCCACGCTCGCGGACGCTGATGTATGGACCGCTGCAGATGACGATGCACGCGCGGCGTCAAATCGTCGCCGGCTGCGGAACACGGTGGGGCTCGGCCTTGCCATCCTGGCGGTGGCGGTGGGCGGCGCCTTGGGTGTCATGGCTCTGCGCTCGGCATCCGAGTCTCACGACGCGCCAGCCGATGTCGAGACCCCGACCCCGCTGACCACAGTCTCACCCGCACGCTTGGCCCCGGCGCCGGCCATCCCGCCGCCCATGGTCAAGGCCCCGAGTCCGGTCGCTCCCGTCACAACCACGCCCCCAACGACGACACCATCGTTGGATGCGACGACCCCGCCGGTGACCTCGTCCACGCGCCCAGAGACGACTGCACCGACAACCAGAACGCATTCGCCATCGCCGACGACCACGACAACGTCAGCGGGCCTGGATACTCGGCCCGCGATCGGTATGCCCTGCGGAGCCGTCGGCTCGACAGCCACGTCAAATTCGGGCGGACCCGTCGCGTGCGTGGACACGCCCGGTGGATCGGCCTGGGAACCTCCCGGCGGGTAGATCGCCGTCAGGCGCGCTCGGCCGTCGTGTCCATCTCGATCCAGCCCTGGCAGGGGCCGCTCAGGATGTCGGTGTGGATGACGCCGGCAAGTGTTCCGTTGGCTTGGGGCGTGTAGTGCACAGTGGATCGCGCCGGACTCCATTGGATCGTGGTGTCGGGCATCATGCAGTCCCATTGGAAATCGGTGACTTGCGCCCAGGACGACCCGTCCCAGGTGAATTGCACCGGTTGCGGAACAGTCGGGTTGCTCGGCGGCGGGCCGCTGACGATCGTGGCGACGCACTTTCCGCCCGTACAGCTTGATCGGAATCCGTAGTTCTCAGTGTGCTGGCTCTCAGGGTCACCCACCGCCATGCTGGTCCCCGACTTTGGACCAACCATGAATGTGATCGCATACTCGCCGTTCCACGACGGAGTGTCGGCGGCGGCAGTTGGCGGTAGCGACGGGGCGATCGCGAACGGCGCGGCACCCACAGCGACGAGACTCCTCAGACGATCTGGGGCCATGGGTTTCTCCTCTCGGCCCGCAACGGCGTTGGAACCAGGATGCGCCGCGACAGCCTTGGATGTATACCCACCTATACAATTATTGCTAAGTATTCCGTAGAAAAACCCTCCGCTACCTGCGGAAATAGCAGGCGGGAGGGGATAGTGGACGCTACCCTTAAGCGCCAATATGTGTAAGTCTCCCCGGCGTCGCTCATCCAGATTCTGCTAGCGCGCTTTAGTCAAAAGCCAAGGCGGGCAACCATATCCGTTGTGGACACCCTCGTCACCCGACCCGCGGCCGTGCTGGAGATCATCAACCTGCCGGCCCCGACCACCACTGAGGCAACCACCACCAAGAGCCGCGCCAACAGCTAGACCCCGACCGCGCCCCACATCAACTACGGGACCTGGGAAGTGTTCCCCCGGACAGACCTACGTGCGCCTCGGCGTTCAGCACGTCTACGACTGGCTGACGGCGTACTACCAGACGGTGGCCTAAAGGACGAGGAATATCTCCGGCCAGGTCACGGCGAAGATCAGAGCGTCATAGGGGATCTGAACCAGGTAGGCAAGATCGGTGCCCAGCGAGCTCAGGCCGCTGGCGTACAGCGCGTAGTCGGTGCCTACCGCCAGGGTAGCGAGGAGGTCTTGGGGGAAGCCGGCGTCGGGGAAGTCTTGGGGCAGGCCGATGTCGTAAGGTTCGATACCACCGAACCCGGTGGAATCGAACTCGAACGCCAGCAGGCTCAACGGATCATCCGTCGAGCCAGCGGCATAGAACGACTCGACGCTGGTGCTCAGGGTGGCGGCCAGGCTCGGGTCATCGGCCAGCAGCAGGGCGTCGGCACTCGGCGTCCAAGTGTTGATCCCGCCGTCGCCGAACAGCTCCTCGAAGGGGCCTGTGGTCGCCGCGGCCGGAACCGCTGCGGCCGGTTCGATGTCCGTCACGCCGCTGCCGCTGGTGGCACTGGCGTGAACCCCGTTGCCGAATGCGGCGGCGGTGTCGAAGAAGGCGGGGTTGCCGAAGAGGGGGGCGAGCGGATTCGTCACGTCGAAGGGGTCTCCGGGGGTTCCGTATCCCGCGTAGGCGCTGCTGTCGTTGCCGATCACCAGCGCGGTGTCGAAGGTACCGAGGTGCCCAGCCGAGGCGGTGCTGTCGTTGCCGTCGACGAAGGCGGTGGTGAACTGTCCGCCGCTGGCGTCGGCGCTGGCGCCGTCGCCGACCGCGGCGGCGAACTCAATGCTGCCGGGATCCGTCGTGGCGGTGGCCAAGTTCCCCGCGGTGGGAAACAGGTCGTAGCCGTCGATGGAGACTTGGAAGTCGGTGTCGGCCTTCGCCGCCGGGGCCAGCGCCAGCGCGGCAGCAGTGAAAGCGCCACCGACAGCCACGCCGAACCACCGGCCGTTGCGATTGTTGCTACTCATATCAGTGCTCCTATCTGAGAAACTACTGAGCACGCGCTGAACAGTGTCCGCCGCCGCAGAGGTGCACGCCTAAGTAATCGACTACTCAATCTGGTTCGGCGACTACTGCATTTCTGCCGATAAGCGGGGCGAGAAGCCGAAGGACCGCACCAGCCCCCGGGCCGGCTTCCGGTACCGCCGAAGGCGGATATTCGCAGGTAAATGGCCTCTTTTGTTCGAAACTGACTTACAGTACTTGCTAAGTTTGTAAAGTTAACCTCGAGGAGAGCGTCAGCCCGACGGTGGAGGACCGCGATGGAACGCGACCAACTCATCGACTTGACCCGGCGTGCCGTGAAGTTGGCGCGCGACAAAACCACCGACCTTGCGCGGGCCGAACATACGGTCCTGGCGAGCGAGTACACGTCGATCGAGCGCCACGAGCGGGACGTCGCGATGCTGATGGCCAGCCCACAGTTGGTCGGTTATGTATCCGAGCTACCGGAGCCGGGGAGTTACTGCACCAAGTCCGTGATGGGGCGATCCATTCTGCTGACGAGAACCTCCGCCGGGTCGGTGAAGGCGTTCAACAATGTCTGCTTGCATCGACAGTCGCAGGTTGTCACCGGCTGCGGGAAGGCCAGGCGGTTCACCTGCCCCTATCACGCGTGGACATATGACGACACCGGTCGATTGGTCGGTCTGCCCGGCGGCGAAGGGTTCCCGGGCGTGCAAGTCAAGTCCGATGGTCTGACCGAGCTGCCCGCCACCGAGTTCGCCGGATTCCTGTGGGTGGCAATGGATCCCGCAGCGACGTTGGATATCGCGGCGCACCTGGGGCCACTGGCCGAGGAGCTCGACTCGTGGGGCATCGGGCGATGGTCTCCGCTCGGCGAGAAGGTGCTCGACTCGCCGATCAACTGGAAACTGGCGGTCGACACGTTCTCGGAGAACTACCACTTCGCCACCGTCCACCGGGAGACCTTCGCCACGATCGCGCGCAGCAACTGCACCGTCTTCGATTCGTTCGGTCCGCATCACCGGTTGATCTTTCCGCTGAACTCCATTCTGGACCTGGAGAACGTTCCCGAGGATCAATGGGACCCGTTTCAGAACATGGTCGTGATCTACGCGCTGTTTCCGAATATCGTGCTGTCGGTAACCATCGCCAACGGCGAGCTGTTCCGCATCTACCCGGGCGGCGTGCCGGGCAGATCCATTACGGTGCACCAGAATTCGACGCCGCTGGACATCTCCGAGGAATCCGTGGCCGCCGGCGCCCAAGCCGTCTTCGACTATGCCCATGCCACCGTGCGCGACGAGGACTACCGCCTCGTCGCGGGTCTTCAGGCCAACCTCGAGTCCGGGGCCCGCGATCACCTGCTGTTCGGCCGCAACGAACCCGGCCTTCAGCACCGTCACATCTCTTGGGCCTCAGCCGTCGGCCGATAGCGCCTCGACCAATGCATCGATGACATCTCGGCCAGCCTGCTGATCGCTGGCCTGCAACAACTTTTGTGCTTCTGCGCGCCGGCCCGCGGCCACCAACGGGCGGACTTGGTCGACGAGGCCCGAGTCCTCGACGGTAGCGGCCAGCACGTCGATCAGCTCCCAATCCCGGTAGAGCGCCAGTGAGCGTTCGTAGAATGCGAAGCCGCTGACCGGCTCTCCGCGCAACGTTCCGCGATAGCGGTACGGCCCTTCCATGTATTCGATCGGCAGGCCATGCGCCGGGGCCGCCACCAGCGGCTCCCCGGTGAGATCCAGTTGCAGTGCGGCACTGCGTAACCGGTGGCGGTCGGGCATGAACCGGTTCGGCGCCAGCGGCCGCACGAGCGGCCGAATCGAATTCGGCCATTGGACGTAGCTGCTGACCGTGACCTCGACATCCTCCGCGCACTCGGGCGCCATCTCCGGGTCAGGGTAACTCACCGTCACACCCGAAAAAGGTTGCAGTGCATTGCCGTCCGTCCGGTCGAACTGCCGCCAGATGCTCATGTCGACGCCGTTGTCCAGGTTGATCGTGCGCCATTCGTGCGAGCGGGCACGCGGGTCCCCCCCGGTTCCCCCGCCGCCGGCGTATTTGGGAAACCACTGCCGATCGACGTGCCCTGCGCTGCCACTGACCCGTTCGTACAGCTCACCCCAGCGCAGCGTCCCGTGCATCGCCATCCCGGTCTGGAAATACGAATAGGTGTCGTCCTGTCCGAAGCAGGTGATCTTGCCGTTGCACGCCTGGGCCCCAACCGGCACCGGCGCACGCGTCGGCGTGACGGTCAAGTCCAGTTCCATAGACTGACCTGCCTGGTCGACTCCGAGGAGGCTGACGCGGTAGGTGTAGGGCTGTAGTTCGCCATCGTCGTCACGGCAGGCCGTCCACGTCACCGACCCGGCGCTACTCTCGTAGTGGATGTCGAGATATCCGGCCGCCATCGACATCTTCGGTCGCGCATCGGGCTGCATGTTCTTCGGCGGCATGTCGTAGTCGGTGTAGGTGCCGTATTCGCCAGTATCGCAATCGAATAGCGCCATGGTGTAGAAGTCCGCGACTACCGTCCCGCCCGGGCGGTTTTTGTTGAAGATGGTCAGGAACGCGAACGAGCGGCCCGTTGTGCCGGTCAGCTCGCCCGCGATGAACCAGGTGTCGGACTCCTGGTCGGCGTGTTCGCCTTCGGCGGCAGGGAAATCCAGTGCGCTGTCGCCGTGCACCAGACGGAACGGGTATTTGCGCCAGTCGTTGCTCATGTCATTCCTCGGGGACGTCGATCGCATCGTATTTGTCGGCGCCCAGGAACTCGCGCACCTTGTCGATGTGGTCGTCGGCGCCGAGCTCCAGCGTTTCGGCGGCCAGCCCGTAGTCGATGATCGCGACCGCCGTTTGAGCAATGTGCTTAGAGAATGCGCGTTTGGTGGTCTGCAGTGCGCGGGCCGGCTGGGCCGCCAGCCGTGTGGCCAATCGCAGCGCCTCGTCCATGAGAGTGTCGGCGGTGGTGACGCGATTGGCCAGGCCCAGATCGACGGCCAGCTCGGCCGGAATCCGCTCACCGGTGTAGATGTACTCCTTCGCGCGGATGAGGCTGGTCATATAAGGCCACAGCAACGCCCCGCCGTCGCCCGCGGTCAACCCGATCGAGACGTGTGGGTCGCACAGATAGCTGCGCTCGGACATCAACACTAGGTCGCAACACAATGCCAGCGAGGCGCCCAGCCCGACGGCGGGGCCGTTGACCGCCGCGACGACGGGCAGCCGGAAGTTGATCATCGCGTGGAGAATGTCAGCCGCCTGCGCGGAGATGTCATAGCGCAGGGCAAGGGAGCGGTGCTGAGCCTTCAGGAACGCGAAATCGCCTCCGCCGCTGAAGGTTTTGCCGGCGCCGGTGAGCACCACGCAGCGGGCTTCGGTGTCGCGCTCCAGGTCACGCCATACGTCGAGCAGCTTGTGATGCAGGGTGGCGTTGATGACGTTGAGATCATCGGGACGGTTGATCGTCACGATGCGGACGGCGCCGTCCGCAGTCACCCGAAGTTCGTCGCTCACGTCGCCTTCACCGTTGATCCAAGGCAGTTGCCAGGCGGCCCGTCTTTTTTGCTATGTTAGCATCAATAGCGAAGTTGCCGTCGCCTTTTCAGAGGTGGTGCTCCCATGCCGGAAGCCAGTGATCACCGTTGCTACAGCCAGCTTTTCGTCGGAGGGCACTGGCGTGAGCCGTCCACCGCGCAGCGCCTGACGGTCATCTCCCCGCATTCCGAAAAGCCGATCGGCGATGTGCCCGCGGCAACTCCTGCGGATGTCGACGCCGCGGTCGCGGCAGCGCGACAGGCCTTCGACCACGGCCCGTGGCCCCGCCTGGACGTGCGCGAGCGGATGCGTAAGGTCGAACAGCTCGCGACGATCTACTCCGGCCACCTCGACGAGATGGCCGATCTGATCACCGACGAGATGGGGTCGCCCCGCAGTTTCAGCCGGATGGGCCAGGCCGCAGCGGCGGTGTCGATGATCCATCTGGCCTTGGCGGTCGCCCGTGACTTTCCGTGGGCCGAGCGCCGTCAGGGGGTGCTCGGCGAAGTACACCTGCACCGAGCGCCGGTCGGCGTGGTCGGCGCGATTGTGCCGTGGAACGTGCCGCAGTTCCTGATCATGCCCAAGCTGATACCGGCACTGATCGCGGGCTGCACGGTGATCGTCAAACCCGCGCCCGAAACACCCTTGGACGCTTTGTGGTTGGCCGAAATGATCGCAGAGCTGGACCTGCCCGACGGGGTGGTGTCCATACTGCCCGGCGGCACGGACGTCGGCGAGGCGCTGGTGCGTCATCCCGGCGTCGACAAGATCTCGTTCACCGGCTCGAGTGCGGTTGGACGCCGGATCGCCGCGCTGTGCGGCGAGCAGCTCAAGCGGGTGAGCCTGGAACTCGGCGGCAAGTCCGCGGCGATCATTCTCGACGATGCCGACATCGACAAGACGGTCAAGAGCCTGAAGTCCGCGAGCCTGATGAACAACGGCCAGGCCTGCGTTGCGCAGACCCGGATTCTGGTCAGCGAAGGCCGTCGCGACGAGGTCGTCGACGCGCTGGCCGACATGATGTCGGGCCTGCACGTGGGCGATCCGTCCGATGAGCTGACCGACATCGGACCCCTGGTGGCCCAACGCCAACAGGCTCGGGTTCAGGACTACATCCGGTCCGGGGTGAAGGAGGGCGCCCGGATGGTTCTCGGCGGCGAGGACGCGCCGAGCAACCGGGGCTGGTACGTGCGGCCGACGCTGTTCGCCGACGTCACCAACGACATGCGCATCGCTCGGGAGGAAATATTCGGCCCGGTGCTCAGCGTGCTGACCTACCGCGACGAAGACGACGCGATCCGCATCGCCAACGACAGCGACTACGGTCTTGCCGGATCGGTGTGGACCGCCGACGTCGCACACGGCCTCGAGGTCGCCGCGGCCGTGCGCGCCGGCACCTATGGCATCAACATGTACACCCTCGACATCGGCAGTCCGTTCGGCGGTTTCAAGCAATCGGGCATCGGCCGCGAGTTCGGCCCGGAGGGCATGCACGAGTATGTCGAGTTGCAGTCGGTGATTAGCAAAGGAGCAATGCCGCCGCTGGCCGACTAGCCCCTACGGCTGCCAAATTGGCCCGGCATCGCGGCTATCCGGCTGCGCGGCTTGGCGGATCTTGAAGCACAGGTGTTGCGGCGGACAGGATGGCATCGCGATTGCCGTTGAGCGGCGGATAGATTCGTTGGGTGTTGATGCTGCGTTTGGTGGCCTTGGCTTGCTGGCCTCGGGCAACGACGTGTCGATCCCATCCTTCCGTGTACACCGCGCCGGCGGGTCCGAGGTCAAGAACCGTGACGTACCAAGGGATCTGCAGCGCCAGCATCGGCTCACCCAGTAGCTCGCTGACCACGTTATAGCCGGCGTATCGGCCCATAGGCCTGCTGTGCTGACATGACATCACCGACATACGGTCGTCATCGACGTGCAGTGCTGCGACATCACCCGCTGCGAACACCCCGGGCACCCCGACCACCCGCAGGTACTCGTCGACCGGCAGTCGGCCGAGATGATCACGTTGGACACCGAACTGTGCGGTGAGCGGA
>Ga0335073_10003918_pt1 | contig 20746 bp, 20 predicted proteins | sample Lox_Sample_22_FD_207093 | JGI IMG/M metagenome (GOLD analysis project Ga0335073, IMG submission 207093) | Soil microbial communities from Loxahatchee National Wildlife Refuge, Florida, United States - Lox_Sample_2.2 | ecosystem: Environmental > Terrestrial > Soil > Wetlands | place: USA...
CCCCGGCCCCGCGGCCGCGCGCCCCGCGGTGGCGCCGCCGAAACACACCGCCGACGTCATCCTCGCCCCCGCCAACGGCCGCGCCATGAGCCGCACCACCGAGCGGGTGGTCGCGCTCGGCACCTCCACCGGGGGCACTCAGGCGCTCGAGCAGGTGCTGAGCGCCCTGCCTGCGGTGACGCCCGGCATCGTGATCGTGCAGCACATGCCGCCGGTGTTCACCGCGACCTTCGCCGCACGCCTCGACGCGCTCTGCCGGATCACCGTCCGCGAAGCCCGCAACAACGATCGCGTGACGCCCGGCCAGGCGCTGATTGCCCCCGGCGGCCGGCACATGCTCCTGCAACGCAGCGGCGCCCAGTACTACGTCGAAATCCGCGAGGGCCCGCCGGTGTGCCGTCACTGTCCCTCGGTCGACGTGCTGTTCCGCTCGGTGGCCCGGGCCGCCGGGCCCAACGCCCTCGGCGTCATCATGACGGGCATGGGCGATGATGGGGCACGCGGCCTGAAGGAGATGCGCGATGCCGGCGCACACACCATCGCCCAGGACGAGGCGAGTTGCGTCGTCTTCGGGATGCCCAAGGAGGCACTGAAGCTCGAGGCGGCCGCGCAGGTGCTGGCGCTCGATCAGCTGCCCGCGGCGATCCTCGAGAGCTGACGGACCGGCCGCGAACGGAGGCCGCGGCGCGCCCAGCCGAGTCCAGGGCGCGTACCGGCGGCGTAGACTACCGGACCCAAGGGGGCCGGTGACATGAAGCTGCGCTACAAGATCCTCGGCGGGCTCGTGCTCGTGGTGGCCGCGGGGGCGGTCGCTCTTGGCCTGTTCGTGCGGCACACCGACCCCTGCCCCGCTCCCGAGGCCCTTCCCGCGGGCGCGACGTCCATCAAGGCCGTCACGCAGCGCTGCTACGGCCCGCCCGACGTCCTGCGCTACGAGGCCATTCCCAAGCCCACGCCCGCCGACGACGAGGTGCTGGTGCGGGTGCGTGCCGCCTCCGTCAATCCCCTCGACTGGCACTACCTCGAAGGCACGCCCTATCTCGTGCGTGCCGATCGCGGACTCGGCAGGCCCGGCGATCCCCGGCTCGGCGTCGACTTCGCCGGCAGCGTCGAGGCCGTGGGCAAGGACGTCCGGCGGCTCAAGGTCGGCGACGAGGTCTTCGGCGGCAAGCTCGGGGCGTTCGCCGAGTACGTGACGGTGCGCGAGGCGCGCGCGGTGACCCTCAAGCCGCGCAATGTGAGCTTCGAGCAGGCCGCAGCCGTGCCCATCGCCGCCGTGACGGCGCTGCAGGCGTTGCGGGACACGGGCCACATCCGCGCCGGCGAGCAGGTGCTGGTGAACGGCGCCTCCGGCGGCGTCGGCACCTTCGCCGTACAGATCGCCAAGGCCTACGGCGCCGAGGTCACGGGTGTGTGCAGCACGAGAAATCTCGAGCTGGTCCGCTCTATCGGCGCCGATCACGTCATCGACTACACGCACGAGGACTTCACTCAGGGGACGCATCGCTACGATCTGATCATCGACACCGTGAGCACCCACTCGCTGCTCGACTACCGGCGCGTCATGACGCCCCGGGGCATCTACGTCATGGTCGGGTCTACCGAGCCGGGCTACTGGTTCGGCTTCCTGGCGAAGCCGCTCGAGGGCGTGCTGCTCGAGCCCTTCGTGAGCCAGCGTTTCAGCATGATGCTCGCCGAGCTCAACCGCGGCGATCTCGCGCTGCTCGCCGACCTCATGCAGGCCGGGAAGCTGACGCCGGTGATCGACCGCCGCTACCCGCTGAGTGAGACCGCCGCGGCGCTGCGTTACCTCGAGAAGGGCCACGCACGCGGCAAAGTCGTGCTCACGGTGGATTCGGGAAGCTGAGGCGCGGCAGGCCAGGCAAGCGTGCGGCCACGGCCGGCCTTGCGCGCGGCGCGGGGGAGGCGTATTCAATCCGGGGTGCGCATCTGACCCGGAGGCTTGCCTGAAACTCGTCCCGCCCCTGCTGCTCTGCCTCAGTCTGCCGCTGGCGGGGGGTGTCTGCGCGGTCGCCAGCCAGGCGCCGACGGAGCCGGCGGAATGGCGCACGTACGATCTGCTGGTCGATCTGCAGGATCTGCCGCGGACCTATTCCTGCGACGAGCTGTGGTACAAGTTCCGCGACGTGCTGAAGGCACTCGGCGCGCGCGCCGGCATGAGCATTACCCCGTACCACTGCGGCTCCGCGGGCGGCGGCGCGGGGCAATCGCCCGATGTCGAAGCCGCGTTTCAGCTGCCGCAGCCGTTGCAGGGCGCCGCCAAGCGCTACGCGCAGTTCTCCGTGGTCGCGCACGCCGTGCGACTCGCGCCAGGCACACCGCGCTCACTGCTGCCATCCGACTGCGAGTTCGTCCGGCAACTGCGGGGTACGCTGCTCGCTGCACTGCCACTGCACGTCACGGCCGCCGACTTTGATTGCTCGGCCGCGCACGCCTCTTTTGCGCTGACCGTCGATGCGCCCCGCGCCGCATCGCAACCGGGCAGGCAAACGCAGGCCCCCGCGGCTGCGCCACGCCCCTAGCTGCCGGCATCTCCAGGGCTGCCGCCCGGCTGCCGGGCGCGACTCACGCCGCGCCCCGCACCGGCGTGGCGACGACGCCCAGCCGTGCGAGCAGCCAGCGCATGGTCAGGCCATGCACGAGGATCGAAAGCACCGCCACACCGAAAGTCATCGCGACCAGAAGGTCGCGAAAGGGAAACGTCCGCGGCAGAGTGAGGACCAGCACCATGGGGAGCGCGCCGCGCAGCCCGCCCCAGGTGAGCACCAGGCTCCAGCGCCACGGGGGCGGGTCGGTGCCTGCGGCGGCGAGCGCCCGCCCCACCCCCACGACGAAGCCGCGGCTCAGCGTCACCGCCAGATAGGCCACGACGATCGGCAGCCAGTAGTGCGCGAGGGCGGCGAGCGGCACCTCCAGTCCGATCAGCAGAAACACGATCGAGTTGAGCGCAAAGACCACGTACTCCCAGAAACTCTCGCACGCGATGCGGGTCGACTCGGACATGCTGCGCCGTACCTCGGGGCTGCCGCAGAGCATGCCGGCGGCCACCGTCGCAATCACGCCGGAGACCTGCAGCGATTCGGCGGTGAAGAACGAGCCATAGGCGGCGATCGTCATCAGGGCTATCTCGATCATGGGATCGTCGATGCGGCGGATGAGCCACGCGCACGCCGCGCCGATGCTGAGCCCGGCCAGGGCGCCGCCGCCGACGATGAGGACGAACTGCTCTACCAGCGCACCGGGCGTGGCGGATCTTCCCGCGAGCAGCGCGAGGCTCAGGGTGAAGAACACGATGGCCGTGCCGTCGTTGAGCAGGCTCTCGCCCTCGAGCAGCGTGGTCAGCCGTCGCGGCACGCCGAGGTTGCGGAACAGCGCAACCACGGCGACCGGGTCGGTGGCCGAAATCAGCGCGCCGAATACCAGCCCTTCCTCCCAGGTGAATCCGGTCGCCAGGGGGAGCGTCTGAATCAGCGGCGTCAGTACCCAGGTGGTGAGGGCGATCGAGGCGATGACCCCCGGCACGGCGAGCGAGCCGATCGTCATCCAGTTGGCGCGGAACTCGCGCGAGTCCATCTGAAACGCCGCCTCGAAGATCAGGCCCGGCAGAAACGCCTCGAACAGCAGGTCCTTGGTGAGATGCGGTGCCGGGAAGAGCTTCAAGGCGCCGATCACCAGTCCGGTCAGCACCAGGGCTACCGTGTACGGCACCGGCACGCGACGCACCGCGATCGCGACCCCCGTCGCCAGCACGAACAACAGTATGAACGCGGCTTCACCGTCCACGAGCGCTCTCCCGAAACGTCCGGTGCGATTATTACATTGCGGCAGGGCATGGGCCCGTGCCCATCCCGGAATGAGCGCCTGGTGGACGCACTGCCCGCTTCAGTATCGCGTCGTCAGGGCCGTCAGCCACGCGGGGCTATGGTCGAGGAGCCACGCCTCGAGGGTGCGATCCGCGTGCGTGAGGCTCAGAAGCCCGAGAGCGATGAGGAGCACGCCGAGGATGCCTCGCCCCCACACGCCGACGGCACGCAGCGAGCCGCGGCCGCGCGTGAAGGCCGCGCGCGACAGCAGACCGATCGCGAGCAGCGGCAGGCTGGCCCCGATTCCGAACACGAACATGAGCAGCGCGATTTCACCGAGATCCTGGCCGCGGCTGGCCAGGGTCACGGCGGCCCCCAGAGTGGGACCGACGCACGGCGTCCAGACGAGGCCGAGCAGCGCCCCGAGCGCGTACTGGCCGCCGAGACCGTCGAAGGTGAAGCGCGTGAGGAGGCTCTCCCCCGCCCCCGTGAGCCGTGCGGTGAGCTGCGCAAAGACCGTCTGCAGGCGGCTCGAGACGAGCAGCACGCCGACGGCGATGAACAGCACCGCGCCGACCACCCTGAACGCCTCGCTGTCGAGGCCGAGGCGCGCTCCGAAGGCCGCCAGGATGACTCCGAGGAGCGTGAAAGAGCTTGCGACGCCGGCCGCCAGTGCGAGCGGCCCGAGGCGGTGCTGCCCGACCGCGGCCGCCATCAGAATGGGCGCGAGCGGCAGAACGCACGGGGACAGCATCGTCAGCACGCCGGCCAGCGCGCCGAGAGCGTAAGTGCCGAGGCCGAAGGGCATCCCGCCGGGGGGCCCTAATGCAGCGCCGTACCGAGCAGGCGACTGAGCCCCGTGCGGCTGGTGTCGCCCGTCGAGCGCGCGACTTCCTTACCGTTGCGGAACACGATGAGGGTGCTCTGCATGCTCACGCTGTAGGTCTTGCGCAGCGCCATCTCCTTATCATAGTCGGCGACCAGCAACGTCAGGTCCTTGAACGCGGGCTCGCCCGTGATCGAGCGCAGGAGCGGAGCCTGGGCGCGGCACGTCGGACACCAGCTGGCGGAGAAGTCCAGGGCTACCGGCGCGCCGCTCGAGAGCAGCTTGTGGAAGGTCGTCTCGTCGTAGGGCGCCTCGGCGGCTCCCGCGGTGCCGATGGCGAGCAGCAGCATCAGCGTCAAAGCTCCGGCAATACGTTTCATCCGCCGCCTCCTTTATGGGTGATCAAGGCCTCACGTGAGGGCAGGCCTTCTCCACAGAAGACCGGAGAACCACCCGCCTTGTTGCGCGGGATCCTGCCGGGGCAGCCCGGGTCGGCTGGGCGCGCGGCACCTCGCGCGCGGCGCCCGCGAACCTTATGCTCGCCCGGCCCCCGAGATGAGCATTTTCCAGCCTGAGAGGTCGACGGCCCACCTTGTACGCCAGCGTCTATCAATTGCGGGCGGACATTTTCGAGCGCGTAGGTCGCGGCCAGCATCTGCTCCTCTACGGACCGCGCGGGAGCGGCAAGTCGAGGCTCGTAACGCAGTTGCACGATCGGTTTCTGCGGTCGAACATTCCGTGCGCGATCGCACCCTCGACTGCCTGTCTCGACGATATCACCCGCGCGCTGCACAACGCCTACCCAGACGTCGACATCGACGCCGTGAACCGCCGGACGGCGCGCTACCGCCTGCGCAGCGCGGCGGATCGAAGGCGCTGTGTGCTGCTGCTGGATCATCTCTCGAAGGTCAGCACGGCGATGGTGGGTTTCCTGCGGCAGCTGCGTGGCGGAATTGCAGGAGTGCTGTTCGTGGTCGATGTCGACGTCGAGCGCGAACGCATGCGTATGCGCAAGCGCGCCAAAAGCCTCGCCCTCTCCGTTCGCATGCCGCTCGCTCCGGTTGCGCAATTGCGGGCGTTGCTTCACGCGACATGCGCTGAGCGGGGCCGCGCGCTCGAGCTCGAAGACGAGCAGCTGCTGCTGCGTGCCGCCCGGGGACGTCCTGGATGGATCGTGCTTTGCACGGCGCTCATGTCCGCGGCGCCTTATTGGCACGAGGGACATCTATACGCCAGGCTGCTGTGCACCGACACCGAGATCAGCCTGCGCCAGGGTGGGCTGCGGCTGCTCGCACCCGAGGGCTGGAGCGCGGCCTCTGGTCGACCGTGGACGAGTCCGCTGACGGATTACGATGAAGAGGGGTTCTGGACGCGAATGCGCCGAGCGCCAACGCGGTAACCCGATTAGAATCCCGTCGCGCAGCGGTCATGTGACGGCGCCAACGCCAGCAGCAGCGGGTCGAGCTCATGCAGGGGTCGTTCCTCAGGTTCTACGTCCACCAGGATCACCGTCACCACGGACGCCTGGTGTGGGAATGGCTCCTGGAGGAAGCCAATAAGCGCGGCGTCCGTGGCGGCTCTGCGTTCCGGGCGACGGCCGGCTTCGGCCGCCACCACGTGTTGCACGAGAGCAGGTTGTTCGAGCCCCAGGGGGCGCTGACGGTAGAGGTTGAATTCATCGTCACGGATCAGGAAGCGCAGGATCTGCTCTCGTTCCTGCATCAGCACGAGGTGCGCTTGTTCTACGCCCGGATTCCGGCAGCATTCGGGATCCTCCATCCGGACCGCGCCGATCCTGCGAACTGAGCCTTAGGCGCACGCAGGGGACCGCGCCGTCGGCTCCGCGCGCGCCGCGAGTTGCCGAATTCCCCGGCCCTCCGTATATTGCCTCCACAGGGAGATGGCATTCCTCCCGCAGAAAAACCGCCGCAGAGGCTGATGATGCCTACGTGAAGCACCCAATGAGGGAGCGCTCCGTAGGTTTTTTTATGCCTGTTGCGGTACGAATCGAAATGGCAAGCGCCGGGCTGAGAGCCCGATGAGCGCGCGCATCGGTTTCAATCTCCTCCAGGTGCTCGTCGTTCTGGCATGCGCGCCGCTCGTGGCGGGCGTCACCTCCCGCCTCAAGGAAATCGTGCAGTCCAAGCGCGGACCGAGCATCTTCCAGCCCTACCGCGACCTGTGGAAGCTGTTCCACAAGGACGAGATCGTCTCCCGGGACAGCTCCTGGATCTTCCGCTTCACGCCTTACATCGTATTCGTCGCGCCGCTCTTCGTTGCGCTGCTGATCCCGGTCTTGACCAGCTACCCGCTCTTCTTTGCATTCATGGGCGACATGCTGGGCGGCGGCTTTGTACTCGCGCTGGCCGGATTCTTCGCCACCCTCGCCGCGGTGGACAGCGCCAATCCCTACGGACCGATGGGTGCCAGCCGCACCCGCATGGTCGGCTTCCTCGCCGAGCCGGTCTTCATGATCGTGTTCTTCACGGTGTCCTTCGTCGCCGGCTCGACCATTCCCTACATCGTGCAGCAGAAGTGGGTGACTCCGCTCGCGAATTTCTTCGCCCCATCCCACGTGCTGCTGGTGCTGGCTTTCATCCTGCTGATCCTCGCCGAAGGCGGCCGCATCCCGGTGGACAACCCGAGCGGACATTTCGAGCTGGCGATGATCGACGAATCGAAGTCGCTGGAATATTCGGGGCGAGGTTTCGCGCTGATGAAATGGGGCGGGCAGATGAAGTTCTTCGTGCTGCTGTGCATCTTCCTCAATGTGCTGGTGACCCCGTGGGGGCTGGCGGCGCAGCAGACCCTGGGCGCAGTGCTGCTCGCGATACCGCTGGTGCTCTTGAAGATCCTCTGCTTCGTGCTGCTGCTGGTCGTCATCGAGTCATCGCTGGCGAAGCTGCGGCTGTTCCGCATCGTAGAGTTCCTCGGCGCGGCGTTCATCACCTCGGTGGCCGCAATGATCGCCCAGGTGTTCGCCGCCTGACCGCATGATGGCTACGACGACCATGCAGCCACTGCTCGAGAACCTGAACGCACTCGCCGCCGGGCTCTTCCTGCTCACCGCCTTCGGTATGGTGGCCATGCGCCAGGCGCGGGCCTGCCTGCATCTCTTCATCGCGCAGTCGCTGCTGCTCGCGGCGTCCGCCGCGCTGCTCGCGCTGCGGTTCCACTCGGCGCATCTGTTCGGCGTCGCGCTGGTGAATGTCATCACCAAGCCGGTGATCGTCCCGTGGCTGCTGCGCCGGACCGCGCCCGCCGAGATCTACACGCGCCGCGAGATCGACCAGGTACTGAACGTCCCGACGGCACTTGCGATCGCGCTGGCGCTCGCGATCGGCGCCTATTTCCTGGGCATCCCATTGGTGCAGGCGCTTCCCCCCGAGTATCGCGGACCCAATGTTCCGATCGGCATCGCCGGACTCTTTCTTGGCGCCTTTACCCTCACCGTCCGACGCGAGGCGCTGCCGCTGCTGCTCGGCCTCCTGGCGATGGAGAACGGCGCGTTTCTCGCCGGGATCTCGGTCGCACGCGATCTGCCCGTGCTGGTGGAGCTGGCCATCGCCACCGACGGGCTGATCATCGTGTTCATCGTGGGGGTCCTGGTGCGGGCAGTCGCACAACACGCCGGCACCACGGCCGTCGGGGAACTGGCCAGCCTGAAGGAAGCGGCGGCGGAGGCGGAAGCGAAGTGACGCCATGAACGTCGTCGTCATCCTCTGGCCGCCGCTGATCGCCGCCGCTCTCGCGGTCATTCCCTCCAGGAGGCGCTGGTGGCAGCCGGGCGTGACGCTGCTCTCGTGCCTCTTAGTCCTGGTCCTCACCGTGCGGCTGGCGTGGCGCATCGCGGCGGGCGCCTCGGTGACCGCCGGGCTCGGGCCCGGCTGGTCGAACTGGGTCATGGTCGACGGTCTGAGTGCCCTGATCCTGCTGCTGATCGCGCTGGTCGCGACCACGGCGGCGATCTTCTCCGTCGGCTACATGGAGCACGGCGAGCGCACGCCGCGGAGGCTGCGGCTGTATTACGCCAATTACAACCTGTTCGTCTTCTCGATGCTGGCCATTCCGCTGCTCGCTGAGCCCACACTGGTATGGATCGTGGTCGAGCTGACGACGCTCTGCTCGGCGCTCCTCGTCTCCTTCGAGAACACCCATGAGGCGCTCGAGGCCGCATGGAAGTATGTGGTCCTGTCGCTGATGGGTGCGGGCTTCGCGCTGTTCGGGTTCCTGTTGCTGTTCGCGGCCATGCACGCCGGCGGTGCCGGGCCCTACACGTGGACGGGTTTGATCGCCGCGGCTCCGACGATGCCGCCGCTCGTCGCGCAGACCGCATTTCTCGTCATCCTGATAGGCCTCGGCACCAAGGTCGGTCTCGTGCCGATGCACACCTGGCTCCCCGATGCGCACAGCCAGGCGCCCTCCCCGGTGTGTGCGTTGCTCTCGGGCATCGAGACCACCACCATCCTCTATGTGATCCTCAGGCTCATGCCCGTGATGCAGGGCATACCGGGGGCTCACGCCGCTACCTGGGCGCTCGTCCTCGGGCTGACCTCCGTCGGCACTGCGGCCCTGCTGCTGCTGCAGGTGACCGACTACAAGCGACTGTTTGCCTTCTCCACGGTCGAGCACATGGGGATCATCCTCACGGCGGTCGGGCTCGGCACATCCGCCTCCTATGGAGCGATGCAGCAGATCGTCACCCATTCCGTGACCAAGTCGTTCTGCTTCTTTGCCGCCGGAGCGACGCTCCTTGCCGTCGGTACGCGCCAGATCGGCTCGGTCCGAGGCTTGATCCGCCGCGCGCCCGCCGCCGGCGCCGCGCTGCTGCTCGCGGGTCTCGCGATCACCGGCGCGCCGCCACTTGCAGTCTTCCTGAGCGAGTTCGCGATCCTGCGCGCGGGGCTCTTGCAGCGCCAGTATCTGGCGACCGGCCTCCTCGCCCTGTTCATCGTCATCGCCTTCTTCGGCGTCATGCTGCACGTGAACCGGATGGTCTTCGGCACGGCGGCGGGCGCAGAGGCGGCAGAGGATCCGCCGGAGGAGACCGCCGGGCCATTCCGGCTGCCGTTCAGCTGCGCCCTCGCGCTGCTCCTTGCCGCGATCCCAGTGATCGTACTGGGCGTCTACATTCCTGCGCCTCTTGACGAGTTGCTGAAGCAGGCCGCTGCGGCGCTGAGCAGGTGAGATTGCCGTGAACTACACCGGGCTCCTTGACTGGATCGAGCGAACCTTCACCGGTGGGGTGCGGTGCCGACTCGATGCGGCGCGGCGGGTGAGCGAGGTGGACTGCGACCGCGGCGCGCTTGCCGAGGTTTGCCGCCGTCTCTTCCACGAGTTGGATTTTGCCTTCGCGGGCCTGATCGTCGAGGAGCAGCCGCAGACCTGGGATCTGCGCTACGTATTCTGCGGCGGTCCCGAGGCGGGCTGGGTCCACGTGCGGGTGGAAGCGCCGATCGAGGAGAAGCTCTTTCCCAGCATCGTCATCGAATCGAAGATCCCGGCAGCGGACTGGCACGAGCGGGAGGCCGAAGATCTTTTCGGCGTACGCTTCGCGGGACACCCGCGCTTAGGCGACTTCGTACTGCACGACGACGCCTGGCAGGAGGCGGTCGAACCGATGCGGCATCGCTTCGATGCGCAGGCTGCGATACGCGACCGCAAACCGCGCGCCGACTGGCGGCCGCGGCGCGTCGTGCAGGAATCCGGGGCCTTCATGATGCCGATCGGCCCGAAGTTCTCCGGGGTAACCGAATCGGTCCATTTCCAGCTCGAGACCGTGGGCGAGGACGTGATCCGCTCGTGGACGCGGCTCTTCTACAAGTGGCGGGCGATCGAGAAGCTCGCCGAAGGCAAACTCGCCGAGGAGGCGTTGTTAATCGCGGAACGGTTCGCCGCGACGACCGCGTTCGCGCACGGCCTGGCCTTCTGCCAGGCCGTCGAGTCGATTGGCGGCTCGGCCGTGCCCAGGCGCGCCGGCGTGCTGCGGGTGTTCCTGGCCGAACTGGAGAGACTGCGGCACCATGCCGGCGCGATCCGCGAGATCTGCGAGTCCACGGCGCTCGCGGTTGCCACCAGTCAGGCGGCATTGCGGGAAGAGGAGTTGCTGCGGGTCTCGGGCGAGCTCACCGGCCATCGCTACCTCTTCGGCCTGCTGGCGCCGGGAGGACTGCTCACCGACCTGCCGACCCCGGCCTGTGAGGGGGCGTTGCGACGCGCACAGACCATTCTCGCGCGACTCGATGATCTCGAACGGCAACTGACCGTCTCCAGCAGCTTCCTCGACCGGATCGAGGAAGTCGGCGTCATCTGGCCGGGAACCGCCCGGGCCTACAGCCTGGTCGGTCCGGTCGCACGGGCGTCGGCACTGCGGCGCGACCTGCGGTGCATGCAACCCTACTCGGGCTACGAGTCGTTGCAGTTCGACGTGCCGACCGAGCAGGAGGGCGACGGCTACGCCCGGCTGCGCGTGCTGTTCGCGGAGGCGCGGCAGTCGGTACGCATTATGGAGCAGGCGGCCGCTGCCCTGGAGGACGGCGAGGTGTACCGCCCGGCTCCGCTCGTCGCGGGTGCGGCGCTCGGTTGGACCGAGGCGCCCCGCGGCGCGACCCTGCATTGGGTGCGCCTGGACGGCCTCGGACGCGTGCAGCGTTACCGCGTGGTCACTCCATCCTTCACCAACTGGCACAGCTTCCATCTGGGCGCGGAGAAATTCGCCTTCCAGGACTTCCCCATCATTCTCTCGACTTTCAACCTGTCCGTGGCAGAGAGCGATCGATGAAGAACAGAACGAGGCGGCCGGAGGCATCATGAGCGGATGGGTCCTCAAGGGCATCAGCACCGGCATCAAGACGACCGCGTACCCGCAACGCCCGGAGTCCGCCGCGGGAGTCACGCCCGGGCTCCCGGTCGGCGGGCAGTTCGGCGCCGCGGCCGCGGACCTCGCGCAGCGATGTCCCGTGCACGCGCTCGAGGAGGCCCGGGGAGCCGTCTCGGTCGACTACCGGCGCTGCGTTCACTGCTATCGCTGCGTTCGCGGCGCCGCGCGACCCATTGCATGGCAGAGCGACTATGAATGGGCGGGGCTGGCCGGCGCGGTCCGCACAGAAGACGCCTTCGGCCAGGCCTTCAGCCACTCCATCCACATCCTGGTGGTTGACGCGGGCGACTGCGGCGCCTGCTTGAACGAGGTCAAGCAGCTCAATAACCCCTACTACAACATGCACCGGCTCGGATTCTTCATCACGCCGACTCCGCGTCACGCCGATATACTCCTCATCGTCGGCGCGCTGACCGACCAGATGCGGGTCGCGCTGCGCAAGACCTACGAGGCGATGCCGGCACCGAAGCGAGTCGTCGCCGTCGGCGCCTGTGCGCTCTCCGGCGGCGTGTTCGCGGACAGCTTCGTTTGCGCCCAAACCGCAACGGACGTGTTGCCCATCGATGTCGAGGTTCCGGGCAACCCTCCCCCGCCGCTTGCGATCCTTCATGGTCTGCTCGTCGCGGTGGGACGCAAACCCCCGGCTTCGCTCTTGTCAGCGCCCCCTTGACGTAGCCCCGCCATGGTAAGTCTGACGTTCATCCTGTCTTGCTTTGCCGCCTGCGGCACTGGCATCGCGCTATCCCTCGTCACTCCCCCGAAGCGCCAGGGAGCGCTGCTCGCGTGGGCCGGCGGCATCGCCGCCATCGCAGCCGCAGCGGCCGGCGCCATGACGCTCGTCTCCGGAGACTCGTTCACCCGGGCGTTGTGGCCGCTGCCGGGACTCGCAACCTTGACGTTGCGGCTCGACCCGCTGTCGGCGGTACTCGTGCTGGTGACGGGCATGGTGCTGCTCCCGAGCTCGATCTACGCGGCAGGAGAACTGCGCGGCGGGTCGATGCCAGGTCGCGAGCGGGCTTTCACCATCATGTCGCTCGCGCTTGCGGCGTCCATCGTCCTGGTCCTCATCGCCGCAGACGCGCTGCTGTTCCTCCTCGCCTGGGAGGTCATGTCGATTCTGTGCTACCTGCTGATCGCGAGCGCTCGGGGCGAGCACGACGCGCAGGCGGGATCGGCATACCTGCTGCTCGCAATGGGCGAAGCCGGAACGCTGGCGGCTGCACTCGGGTTCCTGCTGCTCGCCACGCATGCGCCCTCGGTCGAATTCGCTGCGCTGAAATCCGCCGCCGCATCCCTCAGTCCGGGCGCCCGCTGGGCGGTGTTTCTACTGACCTTCTTCGGCTTCGGCGTCAAGGCGGGCCTGGTACCGGTGAATTCCTGGCTGCAGGGCGCCTATGCCGCCGCGCCGCGCGCGTTCGCTCCGGTCCTTGCGGGCGCCACGCTCAATCTGGGCCTCTACGGCATCCTGCGGGTGAACGCCGATCTCCTGTCGGCGAGCGATGCCACGATCGGCCTCGTCGCGCTGGGAGTCGGAACCGCATCGGCGCTCATCGGCATTCTCTACGCAACGACGGACAACGATCTGAAGGTGATGCTGGCGCACAGCTCCATCGAGAACGTCGGCATCATCGTCGCTGGCATGGGCGCCGGAATGGTCTTCACCGCGACGGGCCATCCGGTCCTCGGGTCGATTGCCTTCGTCGCCGCGCTCTATCACCTGACGAACCATTCGCTCTACAAGGCGCTGCTGTTCGTCGGCGTCGGGTCGGTGGAGGCCCGGACTGGCACGCGCGACATGGACCGCCTCGGGGGCCTCATCAAGGTCATGCCGCTACTCGCCGCGATCTTCCTGGTGGGCACACTGGCGATCGCCGGCCTGCCGCCGTTAAACGGGTTCGTCAGCGAATGGCTGACGCTGCAGTCCCTGCTGCGAGCGGCGGAGCTCTCCTCCACGGGTGCCAAGATCGTCTTCGCACTTTGCGGGGCGGCGCTCGCGCTGACGGCCGCGCTGGCAGTCACCTGCTTCGTCAAGGTCTTTGCCCTGACCTTCCTCGGGATGCGCCGCCTTCCTCCCGAGCGCGAGGTGAGCGAAGCCGGACGACCGGCGCTCGCCGCCATGGGGTTGCTCGCGCTGCTGTGCCTGGGCTTCGGCGTCCTCCCTACCTATGTCATTGCGCTGCTCGATCCGGTCTCGGTGCAGGTGAGCACCTCGAGTGCTTCCGAGGCACTGGTGCCGCCGTTCTTTGCTTCGGCAACCGGCGACCACGGGCTGCCGCCGGCGTTCGCAGCGGAGTTCCACGACCTCGGCGCGCAGGTCGGTCAGGCCGTGCTGCCGGGGCGGGGACTCGTGGTGCTGCATCGAGGCGGCGAGAGCAATCCCGTGGTGTTCGCGATGTCGAGCTCCTACATGGCGATCGCGCTCATTGTGTTGCTGCTCCTCACCTGGATCGTAGTGCGGCTATGGCTGACGCGCGCGCGGCGGCTCGCGCGCGGCGAGCGCTGGGACGGAGGGCTGCGGCGCTTGCTCCCGGAAATGACGTACACGGCAACGGGATTCTCCAATCCCGTGCGGGTGATATTTGATGCGATTTTCCGTCCGACGACGGTGGTGGACACGCGCGAGACGGTGGCGGAGCACTTCCGCAACGCCATCCGACGGGAGACGGAACGTGTCCATCTGGTCGACCGCCTCGTGTTTCGGCCGGTCAGGACGACGACACTCCGATTCGCGCGCCTGCTCGCCGCCATGCATCACGGAAAGATCAACGCTTACGTGACCTACGCGTTCCTGGCCCTGCTGGTCGCGCTCGTTCTGCTGCCGGGATCCTGAGGCTTCAGAAGCCGCCGAGGCCCAGGCGGCGGGGCCGGTAGAGCGCCTGGAGGCTAGGGTCGGAATCGAAGGTCGCGTCCAGGTCTTTGACCAGGCTGCACAAAGAGGTCGCTTGCGGTACCACGTACCCCGACTGCGTACCCTGCGGGTCCTTGCTTACCAAGCGAAATGCTGTTGGCGATGCAACAGACACGCACCGCTAAGTGGCTAGAGTCGCGCAGCAACTTCCGCAAGGCGCGCCTCGGTGACACGCGAACCAGCTTGACCGCTTCAAGCTTGAACTCCGGGGCGAAGGTCCGCCTTCCCATAAACCACCTCCCGTTGCATCATCCCACCTAACCGAGGTGTCAGGAAATTTAGGGACAGGCCAGTTCACGACCAAGGCGGCCGAGAAGTTGCAGGTCGTGAAAACGCCTCCAGGCACGAAGTCACCGGACCGGGCCGATGCCGTATGCATCGCATTCGGGCCGGCTTGGCGCGCAGCGTGGGCGGCCACATGGATCCGGCTGGCGGGGTAACCTCCGCGGACGGATACCTATCACTGGAAATTGGCATATCGCCATGGCCCCTAGCTAATATGGGGCTACGCTCATGCTACGCCCACGCTTGGAAGCGGGCGTCGGCGGGAACCGAGCCGTTATATGTCACGAAATAAGTAGGCGATGGCCGGTCAGCTAGAAAATGCGAAGGTGAACGTGCTTCTGGTCGGAACGTTCGATCCGAACACGGTGGGGCCGGACAGGCTGGGCGAGGCCAAGGTTATCCGATCAGACGAAGCGGCCGCAGCTCGCTTCAAGACGTTGGTCCCCGGACAGGTGACCGACTTTACGCTGGGGTGGTGCACAGTGACGGTCACGCGCGAGCGCTTCGCAGTGGAGTCGGCTGAACCCCCGTTCGTAAAGATCAGCGATTTCATACAGAAGGCCATCAGCGAACTGATGCCGCAAGCAAGTGTTACGGCCATGGGGATCAATCGCGCCTACACGATTCGTTTCTCTTCGCCTGAGGAACGGGACAGGTTCGGCACCCGGCTCGTTCCGCCATCGTCATGGGGCAACTGGGGCCGCAGAATCCAGCAAACAATGGCGACGGATGACGACAAGCATGGCGGAGTGTTAAATGTCACGATGAAGGAGTTTCCGATAGCCGACCGCGAAGGTGGCGCTCGACACGTAACCGTCGCTGCGGACGTAGCTTCGAACGTATCTGCACAAATCATAGTTAACGATCATTTCCAGGCGCCTGCCGATTCCAGCCTTCCGGCCGCCCTTGAACCTGACGAACTGGCGCGACGTCGTACAAACGTAATACTACGTGCCCTTGCTGAGCAGTTTGATGCGTCTCTGAATCTCCTCGAAACAATTGCGACGGAAGTGGTCAATGGCTGACACCGACGGTTGGCAGGGTTGGGCCAATCCCTTCGCCGGGAGAGCTATGACCGCTGGCCACAGCTGGCCGAACCTGTTCGCGACGAGGGGCGTGACGTCCACACCCCTTTGGCCAAGTGCGTTGCCGGGAGTCGGTTATTCACCTCGTGGAATCGTGACACCGTTCGGCGTTCCCGTCGGCGGTTGGGACTTTGGAGCAGGAGGTGTGTCTGCGGGAGAGCTGGGTCAACTGCCGCAGTGGAGTATCCCGGGCCATCAGGACTGGACCTTGATGTACCAGAGTTCCTACGCGCCAGATTTCGCTGCCGCGCTTGGAACGGTCGCGACCGAAGAGCAGCCATGGTTCAATGTTGGAGCATCGAACGTAACAAGAATGCTGAGAAGTGCCCCGAGAGAGACCGCCCCTGCAATTGAAGTGACCGCAGAGTGGGACGGCTACGTCGAGAAGATTAGCAAGGACCATTTCGTTGCACGTATGCGCGGACTGAAGGGTAAAGGCGTTGAAGGGAGCGACGAAGAGGCCGAGATCCCGATGTCGCTGGTCGACGCCGCGGACTTGGATCTAGTAGTGCCTGGGGGCTTTTTTCGGTTGATAGTTACAGATGAAAAGCCGAAGGTTGGTCCAAAGAGAAGCTACACAAGCGTGCAGTTCCGTCGATTGCCTGCCTATACGAAACGGGACCTTGACGCAGCCGAACGGGAAGCAGACGAGATATTAAATGCGTTTCGACTGGCGTCAGGTGGCCAAGCCACCGGCGCATGACGAAGCAGAGATCACCGTCATAGGGCCAGGCTTCGGCGAGTGCATTGTCGTGCACTCGGGCGACGGTCAGTGGTTGATCGTCGATTCCTGTCGCGAACCTGACACGAAGTCACCTGTCGCCCTTCATTACCTGAATGCGCTCGGGGTCGATCCGGTGCACGCCGTGCGTTGGGTCGTCGCAACTCACTGGCATGCAGATCATGTTGGTGGTTTGGGCGAAGTCTTCGCTGCGTGTAGGTCTGCCCAATTCTTCTGTGCGGCAGCGCTCGGCGAAAAAGAGTTCATACACTATCTCACCCGGACGGGGCGCGTCACCAAGCCGGACAACGCCAAGGACTTTCGTCAGGTTTTCGACGAGTTGGTTACGCGGCGCGGCACACCGTTCTGGACACTTGGGGGCAGAGTCCTCTTCACGCGGCCACCCACGCGTGTCCAGCCAGAGTTTCGTATCGAGGCGCTCTCGCCGTCAGACAAGGAATACAGTCTTTTCCTCGATCGGATTGCGTCGGACGTCAGAGCGAAAGGCGTGCCGTATCGAGCCGTGGTCGCTTCGGACCCGAACCATTTGGCGATTGTTTTGTCGCTGCGTTGGGGCAACGACGCTCTGTTGCTCGGAGCTGATCTTCTTCGAGAGGCTACATCCGACAGGGGATGGCTCGCTGCGGTGAGCCAGGGGCAAACGCTAAGGGCACCCCCCGCCGACTTGGTCAAGATTCCGCACCATGGATCTGCGGGCGCGCACTCCGATGAGATGTGGACCAATCTCCTCGCGAGGAAGCCCGAGTCCGTATTAACCCCCTATAGCCGAGGCAAAAAGGATGGCCGGCCGCCGAAGCGGTCTGATCTTGAGCGAATATCCTCACTGTCGCGGCAGACCATCCTTACTGCGCCAACCGAGTCGGGAAGGGCACGAAAGAAGAACTCAGCAATCGCTCTCGCGCTTTCTCAGAGGCACATCGTGACGCGCAGATTGAAGGCGAGGATCGGCATCGCGCGCTTTCGGCGAAATATTGGCAGCAGGAATTGGAATGTCGAGCTGTTCGGACAGGCCAAGCGCGTATGAGTGACTTCATGCGGGCTACCGAGTTTTTCGGGTCAGCAGCTCCCGCAGCAGGGAGATAACCGGCTTCGCGAGGTTCGGTTGGTCCGATCCGCCGATAAGAGCCTTCAGGGCCTCCACGATCTCTTCTCGGGCAAGGACAACTGTGTATCTGTGGGTGGTGCCCCTGTCGGGCACCCCATATCGCCCCCTCAGCGCGAAAACAACGTAGTTCGTTTTGTCTGCTCCATAGACATGAGCGGGAGCATGCGCCACGGTGATATGTCCACGTGATCTCAACGCCCCGTGTCGTTCTATTCGCATAGAGACCTCCTACTTACTGAAAGGCGCATCGCAGGTGATGCCAGGTGCGTACAGTAGTCCTGCGGTTAGTCAGGCGTCTCGGTTCGCCGGCCTCCGAGACGTCATGTCCCTCATCGGCGGATCACGCGCGTCGGATCGCGCTCGATCCCTACCACGATGCGCTCGCCCGCACGCCCCGCGAAGAACTGCGCACAGCGCGGCCCGATCTCATCAGCCTGCCAGCCGTCTGCGATCCGCGCCTCTCGCGCAGCGACCAGGGCGGCTCGCTGGTCCGCGTGCGGCGGCAGCTCGGTGAGCTCGAGCAGCTGGCTATACATGTTCCTAACGGCAAGCCATGTCGACGCATCGATGGGCGCGAGTGGATCGGGTGCCGAGCGTCGCGTGTGATGGCCGTGGCGCATGGCGCGAGGATCGCGAGAGAGTGCGGCTGGCGCAAGAGCGCAGCGCGCAGCTGGACGCCATACAGTCAGGGTCTGCAGGCCCGGCTGTATGCGAGATACGTCCGGTTCCGCAACCCCTCGTACAGCCACACGGCGCGGAACACTGACGCCGGCGCCAGCCGTTCGACTATCTCGCGGGCGGCCTCGATTTCGCCTTCGAACGCGAACTCACTACGATCCATGTAGGCAAGTAAATCGATCGGCGCCTGCGATTCATACTTGGTCAGCAGCTTCTGCTCGAGCCTGCTGAGGTCTGCACGGCGAGAGTAGTCGCCGGTCATGATGCAAAACCGAGGCACCTCGGGCATGTCGCCTGCTTCGTAGCGGTAGACATCGGCGTACGCGAGCGCCTTGCACCCGTCGGATGACAGGGGAACGCGCCCGCCAAAGTCCCAAGGCAGCCTCAGTAGGCTCTTCGCGACTTCCCCGGCGGCCTTGCGCAACTCACGCTGAGGAAATCCCGCCCGTGGCGCGATCACGACTCGCGCCTCGGTCAAGAGCATCGCGATCTGCTGCTGCTCCATCATGGTCAATGCAGCTACGGCCCGTTCGAAGACGTCGCCGGTATCCATGAGCTTCATCCGGTGAAGCTCTAAACGATCATTGAGCCTGACGAGCTCGAATGCCCAGGGGCCGTCCGGCCTCGTGTTGACCAGGATGTCCGGAGCTGGCTCAGGCGGTTGCCGCACGCTACCCGGGATGACGTGCAGCCTGATGCTCCCCGCAAACTGACGGAATGCCCGCAGCTCTTGTCGTTTGAGAGCCTCTTGGTGCTCCGACATGGTGGCCAATTGTACGCTTGACCCCGCAGTGGCACGGCAGGAGAGCGTGAACCCTCGTCATCGGTTAGCCGTGCGAATCATGCACTGGGTCAATGTGCTCGGTGACCGTGCTGCTGGCGGCCTGCCATCGATGAGCACGCGAAACGCCACGGACCTTCCCGACTACAGCCTGCAGCTGGTTACAGGCGAGCTATGGCCGTCCGCCGGCGGCCCCGGTGGATAGGTGCCGGAACCGATTATTGAATCGCCTGAGTGTCGTAGAGCGGTGCGCTCGAAGCTGAGGCACGGCTCCGCATCCCATCCACTGGAATGGCCTCAGCTCTACCGACTCCGACTCTACCGGTGTTGAGCTTGAACGTTAGGGTCGCGAAGTCCTGTCCGTGGTTCGGGAGCCGGATGCCGCCGTTTGACCAGTGGCGCATCGTCAGCTCCCCGATGACACGAGTGCCGGGGAGCCGGAATCGCACCCCAAGCTGTTCGGCAAAATCCACCCGGGTCGAACTGAGCTGATCCGACTCCGTCTTAGCGGCGAATCCAAAACCGAAAAACAGCCTCACCGGACCCCGTTCATAAAGCCGCCAACGACGCGACAGCGACATCCCCCAGTACGGATCAGCCATCACGCGACCGTATTCGCTATGGTCGTCGTAGAGCATCTGCTGGGTCGTGACGCGGAAGAACCCAAGCTCGTAGCGGCTGTCGTTCCAGTTTAGGACGATCGGTAAAACCACTCCGCCGGTCGCGCCCCAGAAGTGATAGGTCCCGCCGAGCCCGATCTGGACTTCGCAGGATTCGCACAAGGACTGCGCCCCTGCGAGACGCGGGCTGCAGCCAATGACAATCAGCAGCGCGAGGATTCCTGCCACGTTCAACGTCCTGTTGCGCGGGGATTGACGCTGCAGTCGCGCGAAGCGCGTGTGTTCTGCGGAGTGCACGCGCTGAAAGTGCGCGCCGCTGCACTCCGTCGTCTTGGAAGGAAGGCACTCGGTTTGTAGCCCCCTGCGACTTCCGGGGGAGCTTCTCAGAGCGTGTGACGGTCGAGAGTTAGAGGAATTCGCCCAACGCCCTCGTGGCTTGCGCCCCGATATTTTTCTAAGTGCGCGCTCGGAGGGTCAAGCCGCGCGCCATCGAGTAGCGATGGACCGCGTTGAACGCCAGACCGCGGGCGTCCCAGGTCACCGATCAGTCGCAGTAGTTCTTTCCGACTTGCATCGCAGTGATGACGTCGGCCAAGCTCCTCCGTGGCGGATCGCGCTCTCGACTAAGGAAGTCGCCCGCGCGCCTCCGCCTGCGCCACATCGTGCTCCACCAACCATGCCTCCAGTGCCGCACACATCGCTTCATCGATCGCCCCCGACGCAAGTTCCATGGCAGCGTAAGCATACCGGCGGGCACGCGTCGCGAACTCCTTGCGATCCTCGACGCTACTGCTAGGCAGTGGGTCGATGCCTCCGACGCTGGGGGCGTCGCGCTGCTTTCTCTGCCACTCTCTGACGTCAGCTTCGGCAGCGACTCGGCTTTGACGCTTCCAGGGATCACTGACGTGCTTGGCGACCGACCGATACCGGTTGATGATCGCATTGAGTGACACCCAGCGGGAGTGACGCGGCGGCGGTGGGATGCGACCGAGTGCCGCACCTCCCCGCTGCG
>Ga0335073_10003919_pt1 | contig 20745 bp, 17 predicted proteins | sample Lox_Sample_22_FD_207093 | JGI IMG/M metagenome (GOLD analysis project Ga0335073, IMG submission 207093) | Soil microbial communities from Loxahatchee National Wildlife Refuge, Florida, United States - Lox_Sample_2.2 | ecosystem: Environmental > Terrestrial > Soil > Wetlands | place: USA...
TCGGACTAGCCGACAGCGCGTCTTGCCTGTTCTGAGCGCTTCCGGTGAAACCCTTGGAACGGGATAAGCATGTAGTCTTCGGGTGGCAAGGCTTCTCGGACGGGGGTTCGACTCCCCCCGCCTCCACCATTTGTATGTAGCTGTTGACGCTTGGCTTAGCCAATTCGAGTCGCTTTCGTATAGCGGCTGTATAGCGGATTTTGTCTGTTCGAGCGATTTCATAGGTCCCTTTTCGACGTGTATTTGGTCCCTAGTTCCTCTATCCCTTCCAGACGCGTTTGACATGAGCCTCAAGTTGTTCTTGTCGTTCTTTCACCCATGCGGAGTAGTGCTTCAGCGTAATAGCCGGGCTCCGGTGCCCCATCAGGACCGAAACGTTCTCGACCGGCACACCCGCCATCAACAGTGTCTTTGCAAAAGTGTGACGAAACCTGTGCGCGTGCCCTCCTTGAACTCCGGCCAACAGGAACAGCTTCTTGAGTGTGCGCTGCCAGTTGCCAATCGCGCTCTTCAACTTTGAAGTCCCTGTCCAAAAGAAATATTCCGACGAACTACCTTGGACCAAATTCAATTCCTCGATGACCCACTGTGGTAGTGGACAACAAACCACCGTGCCAGTTTTCTCTGTTCTGATTCGTAACTTGCCTTCCGTAATGGAATCCCATCGGAGCTTGATTGCGTCGCCAATTCGCAAACCAGAATGCACCATGACTTCGACGAACGCGCGAATTCGCTGAGTGTGGACACTGTGTGCTCTACCTTTACCGCCAGGATACGCCGAACAGGCAGACCGTATCCTGTCCATCTCCTCGTCAGTAAAGGGCTCTGTTGGTGAAGATGTCTCCTTTGATGGCCGAAGGCGCTTCGCGTAATTCTCTTGAATCCAGCCGGAATCATGGCAAAAACGAAAAAACGAGCGTAGCTCTTCGAGCCGTTTCCGCGCAGACGTATTCCTGTGACGCCAAGTCCCCCGAAAATTTCTTAGTTCCTCGACAGAAAACTCGGCGACAAAACTAAGGTTGCGCTCCTTCGCGAAAGCCTGCAACCTTTGAAAAAGCAGATGGTACTTGTACAACGTGGGCTCCCGCAGCCCCCGAGCCTTGGCATCCGCTATGAATGCGGTACATGCCCCCTCGACGGTTCGTTTTTCTGCTTGTGGCTTTCCGACTTGAGAGGCCATCTGTACTGAGTCAGTCGCTTTAATGTCATAACGGTCAAGGGCTCCCATCGTTCGGAGCAAGTCTTCTGCCCTCTGCCAGTTCCGAGTCCGCAACGATTTGCAGGTTCTCCTGCCCGCAGAGCTAAAGTCCACCCAAATCGGGCAGCGGCATCGCTTATGGTCACGCCCTGCCGTACGCCTGGGGCAGGCCCGCTCGTGGTTGCGATAGAGGTTTCGCGAATCAGGCTCCATTTCGTACCTCCTCCAAGGGCTGAAGAAATTCGACTGAATCACTGATGCACGTTGCAGTCCAGGTTGTATTTATTCATAAGGGAATAACCCTACTTCTAAATATTCTTGTTGCCTAGGGAATGTTTTCGGAGGAAATTGCGAAGAACAGCGGGCGGGATTCGAAGCGTCTCATAAGGCCGACGGCCCAATCCTGATTGACTGACGATTTTTAGCACGCCAGGTTCGCTACGAAACATTCGTCTGACCTTGTCGGGGCTGATGTTTAATAGCTCTGCGACTTGCTGGACTGTCCGATACTTTTCTTGGTAAACGTCGGGGTCGACGTCAATCGAGTCTCGTTGTTCTGTGCTTTGCTGTTTTTCTTCGGGTGAACATACACTCTTCGTGGCCATAAACATGCCCTCCATTTCGAAACACAGTTTTTCGTCTCTTTGTCTCTTGTCTGTGTCTGAGGGCTTCTGCGCCGAGGCGAGCCATTTTGAGGAAGGAACTCGCCCCTTTGCCTATCGGGCCGGGGGGTAGGAAAATAGGTTGTAGGAAACTTAATTCTCCAAAACACCGAGATGTTGTCAAGCGGAAAAAAGGAGGGTAAATACCAAAATTATTGCTAAAAACGCCAAATTCGCAATTGCACGCAGGCCTGGCAGGATTTTCGCGAAAAATTAGGCACGTAGCCCCGCGGTCCAAGAAGGTTGGGAGTCCTCGTCCTCTGAATTAAAAACGGTCAGGGCCTCTTGCACAGCCATCGCAAATTGTTGATTCTGCGGTACAGACAATCATGCTTGCATGTGGAGATTCTTGAATCTTGTCCAGACGATTCAGAAGGGGACTCAAATGCTCGTTCGAGCAGGTCGAGAGGCCACGACTGTAAAGGACATCCCTCCGAGCAGGATTAAATCAGGGCTGGCCGTATCGATGCCGCAAGCAATTGACATGTGCACGGGTAGGTGCATACGACATCCGAGGCATTTGCAAATTTGCGAAGAACTCGCGAGACCCCGCATATCTAGCCCTTCCGCCAGTTAGCCTTGTGCAAATAACAAGAAAACTTTGTTTTTGCGGCGACAGTATTTATGATACGGGCTTATGGCGCTGCTACCAACTCGATTAAGTACAGAAACCCCATTCTTTCAGGACCTGATTGCGGATATCAAGGGTGGACAAATCAAGATTCCACAATTTCAGCGGAAGTTCGTATGGAAAGAAGAACAGGCTTTCAGGCTATTGGACAGCGTGAAGAATAATTATCCAATCGGCAGTCTTCTCATATGGAGGACCAATGTGCGTTTGGCCGCAGAACGCAATATCGGGAACTTCCAGTTACCAAAGACTGACGATATGATGCCGACAGACTATGTTCTGGATGGCCAACAACGCATCACCGTTATATATTCCAGCGTCGGCGCTCCCGACAGTGCGGGTGGATTTTCACCAGCATATGACCTGGCAAATGAAGATTTCGTTCTCTTAAGTGAAGTGTCGGGTCCGACTGTTTTCCCTTTGAGATGGATTTACGATACAACCCACATGCTCAATTTCAGGACGGCACTGTTGACGCGTCCTGATGGCCCAGAATTACAGAGCAAGCTGGACCATGTCGTTGATGCTTTTACAAAATATCGTATTCCCGTCGTAACGCTTAAAGACCTGACAATCGACGAAGTGTGTCCCATTTTTGAGCGCATCAACAGTTCAGGAACCAAACTCTCCATTTACGACTTGATGGTAGCAGCGACATGGTCTGAAGACTTTGACCTTAATCATCATGTCGATAGAATAGCGGAATCTCTGAAGGGCAAATCGTTTGAAAGGATTGAACGCGACACGATTCTAAAATGCTTCGCTGCGGTTCAATTCGGGAGCATAAAGCAAAGCGACATCCTTGCGTTGCGTGACCTCGATGTGGGGCCCAAACAGGTCCTAGTTGACCAAGTTCGCGAAGGTTTGCTGCAAGCCGTCGATTTACTCGCCACAGAATTTGGGATTTACAACTGGGACTTTTTACCGTACGAAGCCGTTCTAATCATTGTCTGCCGATTATGCTGCGACGAGGTCATCAATTCTGCCGACGCTATGAAAAGAGTGCGTCAATGGTTTTGGCGGTCTGGCTTCACGGAACGATATCGCGTCGGCGGAGAGAATTTTGTATCTAAAGATATAGAGGCAGTTTCGCAGTTTGTCCGCGGGAAAAGCGGAGTGCCAGACGATTTTGGAACAATGACGACAGAAGAGAATTTACGATGGATGAGGGTTCAATTTCGCTCTAACAACTCGATGTCGCGTGCTTTTATTTTAGCGCTCGCGTCCAGACGCCCACGGAGTCTCATGACGGGTCGCGTGATTGACACAGCAGTAGCTTTGTCAAAATATAACAAAAAGGAATTTCATCATATTTTCCCAACAGCGTACCTTAAGCGGACCAACGCCCCAGGACAGCACAATTGTCTGGCGAATATCTGCATGCTACCAGCGAGCGAAAATGGCGAGATTAGTGATGCAGACCCACATCAATACCTTCCTCAATGTGCAATTAAGCTGGGGAGCCACGCAGACGAGGTCTTTGCTTCCAATCTATTGCCTTCTTCACATTCTTTAGCTTATTCGTCAGCTAGCCTGGAAGATTTCACACGCAGTCGTTCCCTTCTAATCTCGCATGTCGTCCTGAATCTCTGTGACGGAGGAAAATCTTAGGTTGCTAGATGTTGGAAAATGCGCCGAGTCCTGCTTTAAAGGACGCGACCTCCGGCGTTGAGAGTTCGAGTTCACGTGCTGAGTGTGAGTCCCCGGCCTCGCTAACGTGTGAAACCAACTGTCATGCTTGCTTTGAGACATGGCCAACAGCCCTACGAACAAACAGAAACAAAACTGAGCCTCGTTTGTCCCCTTTACAAGGAGCTTTCCAACAAAAGTTATGAACATCTTCGTGCGCATTTTGAGGAGATAAGATAGAGAGTAAAATCGATTAAGAATAAAACCAGTCAAAACGGGTGTGAGAAAGTAGTCGAGAACTAAAGAGCGAGACCAGCTGTCACGTAGCTTGTCTGGACGCTGAGGGCAGTGTCGGCCCACCGCGAAGCACTGTCCCGACACAGAACTTGTTTTCCGGGTTTTCGTCCCCCGATGCTCTTGCGTCCGCTAGTTACAAGAGGAGAACATCTACGTGGGGAAAATGGGAAACGGATACGGCAGTGAATTCCACTTGCTGCGCTACCTTGGATATCACCGGCACAAACTGAATGAGACAGTGGAAAAGGAAACGGGCGGGCGAGTGATTGAATGGCTTGACTTCGCGTTCGGAAGAGAAGGAAAACCCGATAGAGAATGGAAAGGGTTGGATTTCCTTGAGCCAAGGTCGGATATCAAAACCGATTGGACAAGGTTCTGGCCCCAAACAGGAAACCCGCCTAACTGGGATGCGGTTGGGCGTCTCGAGTCGAATTCCAAAACTGAATACCTGCTTGTCGAGGCAAAGGCTCACGTCGAGGAACTCCAAAGCGCATGCTCTGCGAGCGAGAGCGGTGGGTTGGGCATGATTCGGAGGGCCTTGGAGACGACTATAACGGCCAATGGGTTTGCGACGGACGTAGAGGACTGGTTGAACCCTTACTACCAATACGCGAACAGGCTTGCCCATCTTCACTTCCTGCTGCAGCACGGTGTTCACGCGCGTCTCATCTTTATCTATTTTTGTGGCGACAACTGGGGCGGCAAGATATTGACCGATGGGAAGCAGCCGAATTGCCCTCGAAACTCCGAGGAGTGGCAGCCGTACCTGAAAGAGGTTTATGAGCGTCTAGGCCTGAATGGCCAGAGCAACCTAGAGAAGCGCGTTCACAGTTTATTCTTGTCGGTATAAGTGGCATCTCTTTACAGATTGTCAATGCAGCTCTAAGGAGCAGATTTCCCTGAAAGTGTTTTGTATTTAAGGGGGCGGTCCAAAACCTTAGGGAGCCCTCGTCTGCCCCGCTAAAAAACGGTTAACGGAGGAAATACTTCGAGATGCCCTCTCTTGTCACAACTGATTTGGTGAAGAAAGCCATCTGCTCCAAGGTGTGGGATCTCGGCAATCAAGTTCTATACGATCTATGCAGAAATCATCCTGACCACTCGCGCGATGACGTCATCATCGCAAAGATTTGGCTAATCGGCCGAACATATGCTGCTGCAATCGAGAGGCGTCTTGTCGCTCACAAAACAGAGGGGGACGCGTTCTATGAGACCGAGGTTGCTCCCAAGATTCGCAGTTCTGGCATTGATGACTGGTTCCGAACGCTTGTCTTCGCTAGCTGCCATGAAATTACTTGGTTTTCGTGGGAACCCTTACCAGTCGGGCCTGATTCGGGTCGTAGATGTAATCGGTGATCGTCCCGTCCTTGATGCGCTTGACGGCCTCATCAACAACGAAAACCGGTACAAGAAACCATTCTCGCGGTTTAACCGAGTTGCCGAATCGGTCCTTAATTTCAATGTCGAGCTGAGCGGGGTCGAACACACGATGTATCACGTTTTCCAGCTTGACCCGGTTGACGTTGTACAGCTCATACGTGGCGACCACTTCCACATCGGCCAGTAGAAAAGTCGGGTCCAGTGCAGCGTTTGCAATGCGCGTTTCAATCTTCCCGCCGGTCACGCCGATTTTATGCAGGACATCCCGGTTAGCTGCGACCACCGGATTCTCTGACTTGCTGCGCAGAACGTAGATCGTGCCACTGGCGAGGTCGTCCCCAAGAGTTTCGTCGCCAAATAGCGGCCCAACGGAAGGATTGGTAATGAGCCGCGCCGTTTCGTCACGGTGGAGCGCGCGCTGAAAGGAGCGCTGCAATACGTCGCTCTCGGTGCCGTTGTCATAGATGACCCGCAGGCGACTATCGGTGCGCTCGTACTTCGTCCTGATTGCTTCACCCACCTCGGCGACATAGGCCATTTGGCCTTCGACGATGAAAAACTCGCCCTTCTGGATCTCCGCCAACTTGATCTCGTCGAATTTATGCACAGGAAGGGTTTGGCGCACACCCGATTTCAGGTCGCGCCTTACGGCTTCAAAGAGCGGGCTAAACGTCTCGAAGTCCTCACACTTTTTGCGTTGCGCAATCTCTTCCGTGGCGCGTTTTTCAACGCTGGCGCGGACATGGCGCAGTTCTGTGATGGCGCTGTCGCCTGCCGCGCCAGCAAGTTCGGCCATGAGTTCGTCCTCGTCGATGCTTTCCGACGACTCGGGCTTTGGCGTCTGCCCGCCCTTCAGCAATCCCTGATGGTCGAGTGGGACAAGCAACGTGCGGCACTCCGCAAGTCCGCGCAGACGGTCGAGACGAACGGCATACAAGCGCTCGAAGATATTCCGGCCTTCCCCGTGTTGCGGAGCATGGCCTTCTTTCTCGACGAACCGCTGTATCTCCTCAAACCCCGCGATAATGCGCTCTTCGCGGGCCGGCCGCCCGCCCTCTTTCTCCGGCTCCGCAAATTCCGCGAGTTCCTGGGCCAGCTCGTCGAGATTGGGGTCACTCATAGCGGCCTTCCTTCTTGTAGCGCATGAAAGCGGCGGCTCCTTCAGCCATGCGCTTTTCCCATGCATCCTGCGAATCAAGCGCCGGAAGCCGCCCGCGTTCCTTCTTGAACCGGAACGCCCTCACGGCAAGGTCCTTCGCCTCCTCGGGAGTGAGGCTGGTGCGCTTAGCGGAGATGGCTGCCGCAATCTGTTTCAGGCTGTCCTCGCTCATGGTTTTTGCGAGAATCGCATAGGCCTCACCGAATGGATTGATGTGGTCAATGAGGTCGATGTCGAGGTCACGCACATCCATCGCGAAGCGGCGCACACCGTCGATTAATGCCGTGTTGGCGCTCTCCGTGTCGCCCCCCTCCCCGCCCAGAGCGTACTGCTTGGCCTGTTGCGTAATGTTGAGGGCGGCAATCGCGTGCTGGCGCACCGCCTCCTGATCCTCCTCATCAAGTTCAGGATACTTGTCCTTGATGATCTTCCCCATACGCGCCACGGTCAGTTCCTCGGGCACCAGTTCTTCATCGAAGAGTCCGCGCTCCAGCGTCGTCCTATCCTGAATGAACGTGGCGATCACCTCGTTAAGATCTTCGGTGCAGATGCGCGTGGCTTCCTTGCTTTTGGGTTCCGCAAGGCCCTTGATCTCAATCTGGAATTGCCCCGTGTCGTGGTTGAAGCCGACATTATTCTTGCTGGCGTCGTACCCACCCGCACCGTAATCGAAACCATCGGTCGGGCCGCTGTCCGGGCGCTTGGGCCGAAATTCAAAGCGCGGCGCGAGCACCTGCTCCATCAATAGGCTCGCAGCGATGGCTTTCAGCGTGTCGTTGACAGCCTCGGTTACAGCTTCCTCGGAAGCGTCCGGCTCGGCGATCAGGTTGGTGAAGCGGGCACGGGTTTTGCCCGGTGCATCGCGCGTCGCGCGCCCGATAATCTGGACTACTTCGGTAAGGCTTGCGCGGTAGCCGACGGTAAGCGCGTGCTCACACCAAATCCAGTCGAAACCTTCCTTCGCCATGCCCAGAGCGATGATGATGTCCACGTAATCGCGGTTGTTTTTCTGTGCAGGGTCTTTCAGCGCGGCGGTTACGCCGTCGCGGCGGTTGGGATCATCGTCCACCAGATCGGCAATACGGAGGATGCGCCCGCCTGGGGTTTTGACAAGCTGGAATCCTGTCTTGTCATCAATACCCTGCCATTCGCCCAGCGCCTCGATGATGTGCTCCACCTCCCGCATTTTGTCTTTCGTGCTTTCGCGGGAATTAACATTTGGAATGTGAATGATTGTTTTCTCGGCGGGGTCGAGCACTTTCAGGATGTCATTGACGTACGACCCGGAATAGAAGAAATAGCCGATGTCGAGTTGCTTCAAATATTGATAGCCGTTGAGCTGTTCGTAGTAGGTGTAGGTGACTGACTCGAATTTCGCCTCGTCGTGCGGGGCAAGAACGGCCTCCGCATCGCCACGGAAGTACGAACCGGTCATGGCGACGATGTGGACGCGGTCGCGGGCAATAAACTGGCCTAGGTGCGTGCCCAGCTTGTTATCGGGATTAGCGGAAACGTGGTGAAACTCGTCCACTGCGATTAAGCGCTCGTCAAACTTCTCGATGCCGAATTGATCGACAGCAAAGCGAAACGTTGCATGGGTGCAAACCAGCACTTTGTCATTGCTCTCCAGAAATGCGCCGACGGCATTTACCTTGCCGCCGTTGTCGCCGCCTGGAGCATTGCAGAGATTCCACTTCGGCTCTACGCGCCAGTCGGCCCAGAAGCCGAACTTGCTCAAGGGCTCGTCCTGGAAACTAGCGCCGATGGCCTTTTCCGGGACAACGATGATCGCCTGTTTGAGACCCTGATTTTGCAGCTTGTCGAGCGCCACGAACATAAGGGCGCGGCTTTTGCCGGATGCAGGCGGGGATTTGATGAGCAAATATTGCTCGCCGCGTTTCTCGTAAACGCGCTCCTGCATGGGCCGCATGCCAAGGGCATTGGCCTTGGTCGAACTGCCGTTTTGTGCATAGGTGACGGATATCGACGGCACTGATCTCGTTTCTGTCATTTTCTTTCTCCTGCAACGCTCGCGAGTGCCGCTTTGAGAACTTGAAAGCATAGTTTCGCGGTATGCTCGTCCGGCGTGAAGCCGGACACCATCTGCTCGTACGGATGAATGTAGTTGCGGAAATCCCGGAGGCCGTGACTGAATTTCTTCACGTCAGGCTTTAAGAGGTCGATCTCACAGGCAACATCTATGAACTGGGCAAGGCTCCACTCGTAGAATCGTTTCACGCTTCCATCACCGGCTTTTGGGCTAGCAGTGGCCCGGTTGAAGCGCGCCGGTTCTTTCTGTGCCGCACCAAGCAGAACAGCCTCAAGTACGCTTCCGCACAGGAAAATGACTGAAAGGTGCGCGCCCGCGCCCAGCGCCTTCCTGGCCTCGGCCAGGCGAGATTCGATGATAGGTATAGCTTGCGCTTCGATGGGGAGCTTATGGACATTCGGAATCGTAAATTCATGCGTCAGGAAATCATCCGCAGTCTGGGCTGCCTTTGCAGCCTGTGGCTTCCCGGAAAGCCTTGAAACGATGCCGCGCGATTTCTCGAAAAGCGCTGTGTCCATCGGTTTTTTGTTGAGATCGCAATCGGCTTCGTAGGAGTCGAGCATCTCAGCCAGAACCTTGCCAACCAAGGCATCCGACTCGGACTCCCAGAAAGCACGCATTTTCTTAGCTTTCGAGGTGCCATATGTCTGATATTTCGGGCCGTGAATGTCCACGCTGTGGCGATTAAAGAACGCGCCATACGTCGTGTCGGAATAGTCGAGCACGTAGCCGCTTCCCATTCCGAGCAGCTTCTCAAGATACCGCTTTTCAATATCCGTGAGGCTGCTCATGCCGTTCCTTTTGGCTTGGTCATCTTGGTGTATAGCTCAAACAGCTTTTCCAGTCGCTCGGTGTCGTTTCTGAAACGGCGGCCAATATAAATGCGCTCTAGGACTTCATCGTTGCGCGCATGTGCCTGTCGCAAATCCTCCGGCATGGTGTCGGCTTCGTATAATTCGGCGATCGTCGCTGGGAAATGGCGCTCGCGCGCCAGCAAAATATCTTCCGCACACTGCGTCAGATCGGCTTTGTTCTTTTCGGTCAGCGTCGGAAGTGGAAATGTATTCCAACCGAGGGTGTTGGAATACGAGAATCGCAATTCTAGGCGGACGCACACAGAGCCGACCCACACCCAATGCAAGCGCGAAGCCAATAGCGCTACGTTCCAGAGTGGAGCGTCATACAGCGCATAACATTTGTGCCCGATGACATGCGTCGCATCGACGACAGCCACCGGCAAGTATGGGCGGTTCTCCGAGGAGATGGCTGGCATGACAATTACGTGGCCCAATCCGACAAACTCTTCTCGGAACTTATGCGGAGTACGAGCGAGTTTCTGAGCGCCTTTGTCTGTCGTCTGTTTGGCGCGCGCTGCCGAAACTCTGCACAGCCGTTCCGCGATGGGAGGTATCGTTTTGGCGTCCTCCACATCGTCATTGGATATCCAAAGGCAATAGCGTGGCAGGCCGGATACAACCTCTTGTGAACCTAGGAATTGACGTAGAAATCGTGGTGCTGATGGCCATGTTTTTACTATATCGGCCGCTTCCGGGCGGGTCAGCAGGAGGTCAACACCGTAATAAGTGTGATTGCCAAACTGCATGGGCGATCTTTCGTCGGAGACCTTCGAGATCGGATGCACTTCGACATTCGGACTCGGAACGAGATAGCCGTTAATGTTTTCAACCTGTTTGAGGACAACCTCACCGTCATCGGACACTGAGAAAAGTCGTCGAGATTTTTCAGGGTGGTTAGAGAGGCCGACAATGACAACAGTCACGCCAGCATTGTGGCTTGCAAGATTGGCCCACTTGAAGCTGGTGTAGGCGAATGCAATGTGGTGATCAGTCTTGAAAATCGCAGGCCACAAAATAGGCACCGACTGACCTTGGCATATCGAGTTAGTCGCCACGAATGCCGCGACCGTGCTTGTGTTCTTGCCATAATCTGCTGCTTTAACGAACCAACCTGCTACATAATCAAGAGATTTCCAGCTCTTCAGACGCCCTTCGAGGGCCGTCGCGAGGTCGTCTTTATGCTCTTTGGATTGCCACTTCGAGCCTAAATAGGGCGGATTCCCGCATATGTACGTTTCTCCCCCTACGTTTTCAAAATCAATTTGTGCCTGGTCAAGCGGCGTACTGAAAAGATCATCACCCTGCAACTTCACATCGGTAGCCGTGGGCGGGCAGATACTCAACCAATCAAGCCGGAGCGCGTTGCCGCATGTTATCCAGTTGTCCGAACGGAGCGGGAGAAATTCAGCAAGAGCCAGTTTCTGCCCGCGGTAGAGAACATCGCACTGATATTCGGCAATGACGAGGGCGAGCCGGGCAATTTCCGCCGGGAAGTCGCGTACCTCAATGCCGCGAAAATTGGTGAGGGGAATTTCGCTGCGCAGCTCCGGTTCGCCACGCCGATTGTTGATTTCGGCCTCTATGGCGCGCATTTCCTTGTATGCGATAACGAGGAAGTTGCCCGAACCGCAGGCGGGATCGAAAACTCTGATTTTCGCCATGCGCTTGCGAAGGTTGAGCAGGGTTCGCGCATTGTTGCCTGCTTGTTGGAGCCGGGAGCGCAAATCGTCAAGAAAAAGCGGGTTGAGCACTTTGAGAATATTCGGCACGCTGGTGTAGTGCATGCCCAGCTCGCCGCGCTCCTCGTCCTCTGCTACTGCCTGGATCATCGATCCGAAGATATCCGGGTTGATTTTTGTCCAGTCGAGATTGCCAATGTGGAGAAGATAGGAACGCGCTATTTTGCTAAAGCGCGGCACGTCCATGTTGCCGGAGAACAGGCCGCCATTGACATAAGGGAATGAACCGGACCATCGGGGAAGGCCCTCTCGCTCCCGGTCTTCATTCTTCGTATTCATGGCTCGGAACAGCGTCTCAACGACCTGATGCGTGTTTGAAGAATCTTTCGCGCTCATCTGCGAGATTGTGTCAGTGAACAGGCCCTTACCGATGAATATGTCCGTGTCTTCAGCAAAAAAGCAGAAGATCAGCCGCGCCATGAAGTGATTCATGTCGTGGCGGCGCGCGGACGTGCCCCACTCGGCGTTGTCTTTCAGAAGTTCGACGTAGAGGCGGTTGAGGCGGCTGGTGGCCCTGATGTCGAAAGAGTTTTCGCTGATTTGGCGGACCGTCGAGATACCTGCCAACGGCAGGAAAAAGCCGAAGTGGTCTGGAAAGTCCTTATATGCACACGCGACAGTTTCGCCGCTAGCCAGATCTTCCGCCTCAAAAGCTGAGCCGTCGGTGGCGAGAATGAATTTTGCTTTCGCCTTTGTCGTCGCGGGGCTGTCTTTGAGAGCCTTGAGCGCTTTTGTTACATCGCCGGCGCTGCACGCCAGGATGTGGATATTGTTGGTCTGGAGGACTCCGCCAAGGTCGGACTTGTTCGACGCGCCTGCGCGCAGGCGCTTAATCGTCGTCTCCTTGTTGCCGAAAGCTTCAAGAAAGGCGTATGGGAAAGTTGCCGCGTCGAACGGCTGTTCGGCGAGTTCTGTTATTGCTTGTTCTATCTCGACCGCGTTCAACTATGCTCCCTCTTTGACCTCTCTGACTGATTTTAAGATCGAACGTGGAAAACGCCTACTTTCGTCCGCATCGTTACCGATGGCGTCGCGATCTGTTCTCAGTATCGACGGCTGGCCGAATCAAATGGAAACAGTATCGCTCTCGGTCTGCTCAATTTTAAACACACGAGCAAGGCCAAATCCCGGATTCCTGTTGTCACTCGTGCCGCTGAAAAACCTACAGGAATCAACTCATCGGCCTAATCTGCCCCTTTTTGCCCCCGCGTGTTTTTGTTAAGTGTCCATCCATCAGGAAGATGGATGGTAGGGGCGGTGGTGATCGAACCTACAACCCTCAAATACTTTCGTGTCGCTTCCTCCGGCGTAGATATTTCTCTCCGGATTCACGATAGGCAGGCGCGACGCGTGCTATTGGCCTCGCGGTCTTCACTTTGCGCTCCGCCTTGCGCACACTTTTGCCCGAACTTCGCATCAAGAAGTAGGTTAGCGACGCGCTTCTGCAAATTCCGTGATGGCACATAACCAACAGCTTCGTGTCACGTTTCTTCATCGCTCTTCGGTAGAACTTCAGCGCTCGCTTGTAGAACCAGCCGGGTCTTGGTTTCTTGTCGTCATGAAAGCGCAGCCAGATGTGGCGGAACTTGCGCACCTTCGCGTTGTTTTTGCCCCACCTAAGGTTGATGATGTGCGTTATGCCGAGTGCGCGAAGTCTTTCAACGTTCCCCCAAGTCGTTACTGCGCTGCCAAATGCAAGCCGCTTAGTCACAAAGAACGCCTTCAAGCGTACCGCCTTTCCCCCTCAGTTCTAAACGGCCCAGCCGTTTAGAAATCTTATATTTTGCAAACGCAATTTTCGTCCGTTCTGCACCTTTAGCATCAGTCGGTTACGCTTTCTCCGCCGTAGGGGATTTCTAAACGCCCCCTGCGGGCCGCATAAAAAGCCGTAGCCGCCGATACCCCTAGCGCCGCGCCTACCGCCCGCCACGACGCACCTTGCTCCCGCAAACGCTTAACTTCAGCCGCCTCCACTACGCTGCGCGGCCTACCCAACCGCCTACCTTTTGCCCTAGCGTTTCGCAAGCCCGCCCGCACCCGTTCCGCAATCAAACAGCGTTCAAGTTCCGCAACCGCACCTAGGACCGTGAACACCAACTTCCCTGTCGGCGTTGACGTATCGACTTGTTCTGACAGCGAAACAAACTCGATTCCGAGTGAACGAAACGTTTCTAAAGCTCGCAACAGGTGCGACACCGAACGAGCGAAACGGTCAAACCTCCAAACTACGACAGCGTCAAATAGGCGTCGGTGGGCATCCGCTCCCAATCGGTCGAGTTCGGGTCGCCTCTCTTTAGCACCTGAAATGCCAGCGTCAACGTATTCCATTGCGACAGTCCATCCACGACGCCGGCAATACTCGCGCAATTCTCGCAACTGCATTTCCGGGTTCTGACCGCCCGCCGTACTCACTCGTGCGTAAATCGCGGCGTTCACCTTGTTTTACCTCCTCCCTTCTTGCGCCCACGACCGCGGCAGTAAATGTCGCCTTTGGCCTGTCGAAGCCGCGCTACGTCCTCTGCCTCCCAAAGCCGCGTCGCCCGTCCATTTACGATTCGCAGCTGGGGAGAGCGTATATCGCCGTCGGCTATCCAACGCTGCAGCGTCATAAGCGATATCCCAACCGCTTTAGCCGCGTAACGGGTTGAAAAGGGCGGATTCATATATGTGATATATATAACGTATTTAACGGTAAAAGTAAAGCTCTTTTTTGTGAAATTCGAGGTTCGCCCTTAAAAGGGGTTTTAGGCTAGGGGCCTATAAAAACCCGCCCTGGCGCCCCCTGGCGCGTCTGGGGGTAGGATTAGGGGCCATTTATGGACCCTTTGGACTAGCTTTTTAGCAACAGCCCGTCCCTATTGAACTCATCCCTAAGACGAGCCGCGGACATCGGCGAGTGAAATGTCACCCTTTAGGAGGGACCACTTCTCTGCTACGCACCTTGTGCGGGTTCTACCGTGAGCGCCTACACAAATGCTACAATCCAACCGTTGACCGTCCAGCCGAGGAGTACGTTCAATGCGAGGACGGCTGGGAAGTGCCTTTTGTGACCCTTTCTCGCACTATAGGAGAGCAGAAAAAAAATAAACGAATACTCCCGCCACAAACATAGCCAGATCCATGGTCATTGCCGGATTCATCCGAACTCTCAATTGGCAGTGTTTTCATCACTCCGAACTGCGGCTTCTCCTCGCACCGGCAGGGCCGAAAGCGATATCTTGACAGATATATCCGCCTTGCCATCGTAGAACGCATTAATAAACGGGCATGTAAACTTTGGCCTCGACCTACCGATTGAGTTGAGAGCGCGTGAAGAGAATGTAAAAAGAAAGGAGAAGAACTCTCTTTTCGAATTTGATGAGTCACATATTCAAAAGCCTGGGCCTTTCCTTCGAATCTCTTAACATGTATTGGCTTCTCTTGCTTTTCCTGGCAATGGTGCAATCGGCTGGCGTAATCCTTGGAACAGATGTATATCAACGTCGCCCCCACAGAGGTTTGCGTCTCGTAAATGACTTGCTATCCAGATTCCAACTCGGCTATGCATTTTTCCTGTCCGCCATCCTGATTAATTTTAGCTTTCCGGATGAGTTCAAAATTCTAAAAGCAATCATTTTCATTCTTTTGTTTTTGGCGCTAATTTTTGGCCTTTGGGGCCTCCGTCTGGCCTCCTCAAGTCGACTGCAAAGAATTCTTGCGGACAAAACACATAGATGTACAGGCGAGGAGAAATGCACCATAAAGTTGGATTTTCGTACGGCAGCAAGAATCGTCTCGGGCAGTTTAATTAGCTTTTCCATCTTGACAGTATTTGTGGCACTCGTTGTTTTCTCCCTCAAACCTGCGAGCAATTTTGGGGGAGAGGTCATGCAGAAACCACAAAATGACGCAATTCTGAAAACCGTACCCTACGAAGGCGAACCAGAGTGGCAGGCTGACCATTTTTATCGGCTTCAGCAAGAGGGTGAACGCCTCAAACCCGCTGAGCTTATCAAGAAGTATGCACTCGGTGCATTCGAATGGACTGCGAGCACGCAAACTTATCCATTCACGATGGTCCTTCATGTGCCACAAGGATATACCCTCGCAGTTCGCGCCGCTTTCATCGAGGGGAACGAAAACGGTCGCAGCTTGTTGGAACCCCTCAATAAAATTTCATCTGATAATGAGTTTGAGCATTTCACTATTGAAGTTCCTGAATGCGGCAAACAGGACAAGGTTTTTGTGTTGTTCAGGCTCGACAGTAAAAATGCGAATGACTCGACTGACGTTGGCGACGTCGTGCAGGCAAGTATTCAATAAGAGGAAGAGCCATGACTACAGCGCGACGTGACATTCTAGCAGTGGGGGCTACTGTCATCGGAAGCATGGTTTTCGCTCGCGACGCGGATGGTCAGTCGAATCCAAAGTTGACGGGCGCCGTCGTAAGTAAGGAAAACTCTGGAATCGAGGGAGTCTTGGTAACCGCGTATCGAGGAGGGACAAAAGATAACGTACGTTATTTCTCGCACATTTGAGAAGGAATCGGTCTCGTTGGTAAAACCGAAGGCCTGAACAGGACGCGTAGATGGCGCCGAAGACGGATTTGTACTCCATGTCTCAGAGTCCCGTTTTGCTCCGCGGTCGTGGTGTAAGGAGGTTCCGCCGCTAGAATTCATGCTCACGAAGGAAAGCAGGCGCCATGCGAATCGTTCGACCAGTCTCGACGATGTTATGCATGCTCTATGAGAATCTGGAAACACGTCGAAACCCTACGCGAAAACGATTTTCTAGACTGACCGGGCCGACTTTTTGTACCGCGGCGAGTGAGAGAGTGTACATCAGTGAAGGTCTCCCCATTTTAGGTCCAGCTACGGAGTGAAAATTCCGGGTCGTGCAGAACCAGCAAGGGCGGGGCTAGCCCCGCCCTTGCTGGCGAATTCGCCGGGCGGCACGCCCCCGTTCGTCTACACCCTCCGGACGTATGGCCCTTCCCATATCATCCGGCCCTCTCGATCAATGTAGGAGATTGTCTTGATGCTCGATACGAGACAGCGCTGTTTCTCGAAGGAGTTTGTTCCCAAATATTCGCCGCTAAACGCACGCTCGCCATTTGCAGTAATGAAATGCGTCATCCTCTCGCCAACCGGTGAGACAGCAGCTAATCCCTCGGAAAATTGCTTCACATATCTATACACTGGTAAGATGGTAAATTGGCCGTGCTTATTTATATAGCCCCAAGGTCCCTTCTTTTCTGTTGCAGCGGCTGCTAAACCCTCTTGAAAGTCGTAGGCACTCCGGAATTGCACGGGAATCACAATCTCACCAAGCGTGTTGATGAATCCAAATGGCCCCCACCGCCCTCCCACTGCGACTCGAGCAAGATGGTTGTGGAATGGCAATGCAAAATCAAATCTCGGCTCGATGACGAAATGAGCCTTTCGGTCAATGTAACCCCATTTCCCACCCAATTTCACGGGAGCGAGCCCATGACTGAATTCACGGACGTCTTCGAAAAATAAAGGGATAAACTCCTGCCCTAATTCGTTGATGAATCCATATTGTTTTCCGTCCCAAACATATGCGGCCCCTTCGTTGAACGGGGATATCGCGTGGTATTTTGGCGGGACAATAATGCTCCCATCGCGGCCGAGAATGCCATGGCGATTACCAACGGTAAACTCTATTTTCCCCTCTGAGAACTTAAGTCCGACTCCTTGATGCGTGCACGGGATAACAAAAACGCCACTCCTGTCAATAGCGCCCCATTTGCCGTTCAGTCGAACAGGCGCTAGTCCCTCGCTAAAGGGTCTTGCATCATCAAAATGTGGATCAATAACCGTCTTGCCGGCCGCGTTGATGAACCCTGCCTTGAACTTGGTTCGGTTTCTGCCTTGCCGCACGTAAATTGGGTAAGCGTAATTATCAACGTAGGACATAGTCTCACGGAGGAGGAATGCCGCAATCGAGTTTGGAGTCATAAAACGTATCGCATTCGTTCGGTAGACGTTTCGGGAGTCTATCTTCTCCGTGATTCTTGAACGAACTCTAGGGGACGCATCCGGCTGGGCTGCCTCCACATGTCTCGTCTACCTCGTCGATGATTTCTTCAACTTCACCTTCGACTGCTTGGACAGTCGGATTTGACTGGGTGGTATTATAGGCTTTTATTGCGGCGTCCATGATGCCTCCAGCGTCTTGCCGTATCGTCCTTGCTGTGGGATCATCTGATGCGATCTGCTCCAGGAATGCCTGCACGTCTCCCCCGGCATTTTGAATGTCATCAAGCGCCATGTTGATGTCTTCCTCGTTCCATTGTCCGAATTGACGCGCGGTTTTCTGCTCCACATTTTCGATGATTTGCCGTATCTGTTCACTGTTGAGTCTGTGCATCGTAGAGTAGCCCCTATGCACGCCGGGATTTTGAAGAGGGCCTGTTGTCAAACGTCGAAAAAATTGTCCGGCCAAACTGTTCCAACCGTCCTTTGCTCGTATCAGCGCCAAGTCGACAAAATGGTGACCGACTGCGGCCACTAGCGGGAAAAAATCAAGATTACAACTGCCAGCATGAACGACTAGATTGCCGTTCGAATCTTTGGAATAAGTGTCTGGATCACACGAGTGACCATCCGCGTCCCTGTGAGATAGTGGATTATCCAGCACAAAGGCATAAAGGTTAAGGCTCTGAGGGTTGTTATAATCCGCGTAAGGCACAGCGCCTGGATTACTGGACCAGTCAGGCGAAGACGGAACAAGCTGGGACTCTCCCAGGAAGCGTTCGCGGACTTGTGCGGCCTCGACCGAACGTATGTTGGAGGTATTGAACGCGGTGAGCGAAACATTGCGCTCGTAAATATCGAAAAAGTCGCAAAGGCCTTCCGGCTTACGTTGAGCGAGTTATTCCGCAACGTCTGACAGCAAGTGGAATAAGCACAATTCTTGAGAATTTCGCAAAAAGTCTCGTCATTATGGCTGCTCTTTAGAACGCGCGGGAGTCCTCATCTTCGAGTGCTAAAAACGGTGAAAGAATATTAGGCTCGACTTCCGAGAGCACCGCTTTTACCGTAAGCACCTGGCTCCCAACCGCTCCCGAAAAACCAGTAAGCCTGCTCTTCAATTCCGTATTAGATATTCTTCAGTCTTTACCCTCCGCGAAGGCCCTTTTGGCCAAAGGAAAATGAGCAAATTTTCAATTGCTGCTGGAAATTCTGTAGTTCCCAAAGCAACTGTTCTTGGGCCGCCCCAGTCAACCGACCTGATTCAAGCCCCATATGTGAGGCGGGATTTCTGAATCCTCTCAACCAGAAGCTTCGCATCGGTGCGTTTCGTCCGCCCCCGAAGGGGGCGGACGCGCTCCGCGCGTCCAAGACCTTTTTGTTTTTCTCCATAGTTTTGGAAACTGCTCTTCGAGCAGTTTCGGCTCTCTTGGAGAGCCGATGGAATTCAAACAATGCTTGTGAACGGGACTCAAAGGCGTAAAACCGTATACCCTTAGGGTATACGGTTTTACGGTTTCAAAGTCCCTATTCCAACATCGCGAGTTCACTCACTCTCATCGTCGGGTGGAAAGTAGTGGAGCGCTTTTCCTTTGCCTCTCACAGAACGCCAATGTGGTCCCTCGCCTTCGCGCAGTGCATCTCGCCCTGAAGTTTCGGCCAAGCCAGCCCTGCGCAAGAGGTCCTTTTGACTTATCCCAGGAAATTCCCTAATCACACCCTCTATAGCCCTAACCAGTGAAGACGAACCAGAACTAGGTGGGCCAGCAGCGACAAAGCAACCCCTACCAATGTCAAATCGCATCGGGAGCGAGAATTCCTCTGCGAGGCGATGTTTGAAACACTCTAGGACCATGTGTCTGTTGTTCGGCCCTTTCTTACGAAGTTCGAAAGCAATGTCAACGCCCGCGAGAATGTCAGTCGACCCCCGGTACTGGCTTTTTGGAGACTTCGCTTTGTGATGTAGCAAAATGACTGTTGCTCCCGCGTCAGCTAAACGCCGTAATTCGGCTATAACTGATGCCATCTGATTGGCATTATTCTCGTCTGCGGAATGGGCCCTGACGAAAGAATCAAGAATGATGAGAGGTCGAACGCGCCTTGCAATCTTGAGGAGCCTCTTGTCGCCAATTTGTGGAGGAGGGTCGTGTAACCAGTGCCCCCACAATCTAATCTCCCCGTCCAATTTCAACACGTCCCTTCGCTCATGGATTAGAGACTCTGGATTCTCATAATCCACATAGAGGACTGGCGCTCGTATCGTCTTCCGCTCCAAGAAATCAGCGCCCTTAGACACTGCTCCGGCGAGGGACAATGCAAACCAGGTCTTGAAGCCAGCCGGCGGGGCAGTTAGCAATGTAAGAGAGGCTTGAGGGACCACACCTTCTATCAGCCATTCTCGAGGCAACGCTTGAAGCGTTGAGATTCTTGGTATATCCGAAAACTTTTTAATTCGTCCGGGACTAGTTGTTCGTGGAAAGCGTTGTATTCGTCTTTTGAAGCGCCCCTTTTTGCGCAAAAGCTCAAGCTCTCTTGCGGTTCCCCTTCTTACTGGGACATAAATTGATTCACCGTCTTCTAGAGATTCGACGGAACACCATATCGGGTTGTGATGACCTCTCCACTTTCGCTTCCATATTCTCCCCTTCCAAAAGCAATTCAAGTCGCCATTCGGACGCACTTCGATTACGGGTTCTGCCACTTGACCCTCCTAGTCAGCACGTAGGGGACTCTGGCGGAGAGGGGCCGTCTGACTAGGAGCCGCTGGGTAGCGGTGGAGATTTTCCCGGCCACCTCCGCCAGAAAATCCGCCTACGTTGTCTGGTGCAGGATGTGCCCGTTCAGAAAGCGCAGTGCACCGTTTATATTTACTCGCCGACACGACTGACGCCCTCCAACGAGCTATCATCCTCGCGAATTAGTTAAATGTTTTCATGAGGTGACCGCCACAAGAAGCTTTTGCCAGAACCCTGTATAGCGGCTGTATAGCGGACTTCTTCTTTTCTGGAAGTTTTAGACGTTTTGTCTACAATTGGAATGAATAACTTGCGGGGCGTCAATACGTCGAAACGGTTCGACTCCCCCCGCCTCCAAACTATAATCGTCAAGCGAATGAGCGTTTTATCGATGTTGTTTTGCTCGGATGCCAAATTTGTATCGTTCGTTGGC
>Ga0335073_10003920_pt1 | contig 20742 bp, 21 predicted proteins | sample Lox_Sample_22_FD_207093 | JGI IMG/M metagenome (GOLD analysis project Ga0335073, IMG submission 207093) | Soil microbial communities from Loxahatchee National Wildlife Refuge, Florida, United States - Lox_Sample_2.2 | ecosystem: Environmental > Terrestrial > Soil > Wetlands | place: USA...
GCGCGGATGGGGGAGGCGACCCTCGCCGCCGTCGAGGGCGCGGGCCTGACCCTCGAGGACATCGACCTGTTCGTCTACCACCAGGCCAACGGCAGGATTCTGCGCGCGCTGGCGGAAAAGCTTCAGCTCCCCCCCGAGCGCGTCGTGGATGTCATCGAGAACCTCGGCAATTCCTCAGCGGCCACCCTGCCGCTCGGTCTCGCCGCGTCCGAGCGCGAAGGCCGGCTGAGGCCGGGGGCGCGGGTCCTGCTGAGCGCGTTCGGGGCCGGGTTCACCTGGGGCGCCGGCGTCGTCGAGTGGGGAGGCTCCGAGGATGCCTGAGGCTTCTGGGTCGCGGGATCGTTCCGCGCTCGTCACGGGAGCGTCGCGGGGCATCGGTGCGGCGATCGCGCGCGCGCTCGCGCGCGATGGCTGGCGAGTCGGGGTCAACTACCGCTCGGATCGCTCCGGCGCGGAGACCGTGGTCTCGGAGATCGAGGATGAGGGCGGCCAGGCGGTCGCGCTGGCGGCCGACGTGGCCGAACCCGGAGCCGCCGACGAGCTCTTCGGTGCGCTCGAGTCGCGCTTCGACGCACCCGTGCTCGCGCTCGTCAACAACGCCGGCATCAGCCGCGACGACCTCACCCCGTCGCTCGGCGACGAGGAGTGGGACGCGGTGCTGCAGACAGATTTGACCGCGGCGTTCCGGCTCACGCGCCGTGCCCTGCGGCCGATGCTCCGGGCGCGAACCGGACGCATCGTCAACATCTCCTCGATCGCCGGGCTGCGGGCCAACCCGGGACAGGCCAACTACGCCGCCGCCAAGGCCGGGCTGATCGCGCTGACCAAGACCTCGGCGGTTGAAGTTGCGCGGCGCGGCGTGACCGTGAACGCGGTGGCGCCGGGCCTGATCGACACCGAATTCATCGGGGGTGCCTCGAAGGAGCTCATCGAGGCCATCCCCGCCAGACGCGTCGGCACCCCTGAGGAGGTCGCCGCGTGCGTGCGCTTCCTGACATCTGACGAGGCCAGCTACGTGACCGGCGCGGTGCTCACCGTGGACGGCGGGCTGGCCGCCTAATCAACTGAAACGAAATCACACTGAAGGGACTAACCACATGGCAACCATCACCGCAGAACAGGTCGAGGCGCGCGTCGTTGAGACGCTGGCCAGCTTCGGCCCCGACGCCGACCAGATCACCCGCGAGTCCACGTTCGAGGAGCTCGACATTGACTCGCTCGACCTGGTCGAGCTGGCGCAGGTCGTCGAGGATGACTACGGCGTCGTGCTCAAGGGCGAGGACATGAAGGAGCTGAAGACCGTCGGCGACGCGATCGACCTGATCGTCAGCCGGGCGGATTGAGCCGTTCCGACGAGACGATGGATGAGGGCGTGCCCATGAAGCGCCGTGTGGCCGTGACCGGCCTCGGTGCGGTGACGCCGATGGGCGTCGGCGCGGCGGCGCTGTACGAGCGCTGGGTCGCCGGCGAGGTCGGGATCGTCGACGGCGCCGGCGCCTGCACCGACTTCGAGCCGAGCGAACTTCTGACCGTGAAAGAGGTCCGGCGCCTGGACCGCTTCTCGCAGCTGGCGCTCGTGGCCGCGGGCGAGGCGATCGCCGACGCCGGCTGGGACGGCGGGCTGCCGTACGACGCGATGCGCATCGGGTGCATACTGGCCACCGGGATCGGCGGCATTCAGACGATCGAGAACCAGCACGATGTGCTCCGCGACCGCGGGCCGCAGCGCATGTCCCCGCTCGGTATCCCGGCCCAGATGTCGAACGCCGCCGCGGCGGCGATCTCGATGAAATACGGCCTGAAGGGTCAGGTGTTCAGCTTGGTCTCGGCGTGCTCGAGCGGCGCGCACGCGATCGGCTCCGCGTTGCGCATGATCCAGTACGGCGACGCCGACGCGGTCGTGGTGGGCGGAGCCGAGGCCACCCTGACCACGTTCGGGTTCGGAAGCTTCAACGCCATGCAGGCGCTGTCGCCGACGGGCATCTCACGGCCGTTCGACGCCCGGCGCGACGGCTTCGTGATGGGCGAGGGTGCCGGCGTGCTCGTGCTCGAATCCGCTGACGACGCGGCGGCTCGGGGCGCGACGATCCTGGGCGAGGTCGCCGGGTACGGATCGACCTCGGACGCCTATCACCTGACGGCGCCGGAGCCTTCGGGTGAGGCCGCCACGCGGGCGATCGAACTGGCCATGGCCGATGCCGGAGTCGGCCCGGACGAGATCGACTACATCAACGCCCACGGGACCTCCACCGAGCTCAACGACGTGGCCGAGACGGCGGCGATCAAGCGGGCGCTCGGCGAGGCGCGGGCACGCAAGATCCCGATCTCCTCGACCAAGTCGGCCACCGGCCACCTGCTCGGTGCGGCGGGCGCCGCCGAGGCGGTGGCGACGGTCAAGACGCTGCTCGCGCGCGTCATCCCGCCGACGCTCGGTTACGAGGTTCCCGATCCCGACTGCGACCTGGATTACGTGCCCGGTGAGGCACGGCCGCTCCTGATGGCGAACGGGCATCCGCCGACCGCGATCTCGAACTCGTTCGCGTTCGGCGGCCACAACGTCGCCCTGGTTATCCGAGGCTCCCACGGATGAGCGCCACTCTCGTTCGTGAAGCCGCGCGCCGTCTGGGGCCCCTTGAGCGGCTCGAGGCGCTGTGCGACCCGGGGAGTGTCCAGGTGCTGCGCTCGCGAGTGGTTTCGCAGCGCTTGGGCGCGCGCGCCATTCCTGGGGACGGTGTTCTGGGCGCCACCGGATGCGTGAACGGCCGCCCGATCGCCTGCTACGCGGAGGACGGCTCGTACCTCGGAGGTTCCCTGGGTGAGCGGCACGCCGACACGATCGTGCGCGTGCTCCAGACGGCCGAGCGCGCGCGGATCCCGGTGGTCGCGTTCGTCGAGTCCGGTGGCGCGCGGATGCAGGAGGGTACCGCGGCGCTCGCCGGGTACGGCCGCATCTTCCGTCACACCGTGGGGTTGACCGGGGTCGTCCCGCAGATCTCCGTGGTGTCGGGCGCGTCGGCGGGCGGTGGCGCTTACTCGCCGGCGCTGACCGACCTGATCATCATGACCGAGGACGCCTCGATGTTCCTCACCGGCCCCGGCGTGGTGCGCGAGGCGCTCGGCGAACAGATCGACGCGCACGCCCTTGGCGGACCGCGGGTCCATGAGCAGAACGGCGTGTGCCACCTGGTTGAGCGCGACGAGCTGAGCGCCGCCCGGCGGGTGCGCGAGCTGCTGGGGTACCTGCCCTCGGCGGCGGGCTCGTCGTTGCCGTTGGTCGAGGCGCTCCGACCCGAGATCGCCGACCCCGGTTCTGTGGTTCCGAGCGAGCCGCGGCGCGTGTACGACGTGCGCGACGCGCTGCGCGGGATCGTCGACGCCGGCTCGCTGCTCGAGCTATGCCCGCGCTGGGCGCGTAGCGTGGTCACGGTTCTGGCCCGGATCGAGGGTCGGCCAGTCGGGATCGTGGCCAACCAGCCGCGCCATCTGGCGGGCGTGCTCGACGCGGAGAGCTCCGAAAAGGCCGCTCGGTTCGTCTCGTTCTGCGACTCGTTCGGCGTGCCGCTGGTCGCGGTGGTCGACACGCCGGGGTTCATGCCGGGGTCGCGGCAGGAGCGAGCCGGGGTGATTCGCCACGGGGCGTCGTTGGTGCGCGCGTTCGCGGCCGCACGAGTCCCGAAGCTCACGGTCGTGCTGCGTAAGTCATATGGCGGCGCGTACATCACGATGAACTCGCGCGACCTCGGCGCCGACCTGGTGCTGGCGTGGCCCGAAGCGGAGCTCGGGATCATGAGCGCACGTGCCGCGGTCGGAGTTGTCCACCGCCGCGAGCTGCGCGCCGCCGAGGACGTCGAGGCGCTGCGCGTCCAGCTGGCCGACGAGTACTTCGAGGAGCACCTGAGGGCCGAGACGGCGGCGGCGTCCGGGTTCGTCGACGAGCTGGTCGAGCCGGGCCACACGCGCGAGCGACTCGCGCGCGCGCTGTGGACGCTGGCCGGCGGCAGCCCTCAGTTGTGATCCTCAAGGGCAAGCGGCTGGTGATCACGGGCGTGATCACCAAGGATTCGATCGCGTTCCATGCCGCTTCCCGTGCTTTGGACGAGGGCGCTTCGGTGGTTTTGACGAGCTTCGGACGGGCGCGGCGGCTGACCGAGCGCGCGGCCAAGCGGCTGCCCTCGTCGTCGGAGATCGACGTCTTGGAGCTGGACGTGAACCGCGTCGAGGATTTGGACGCCTTGACGGGGTCGCTGCGCGACCGCTGGGACGGCGTCGACGGCGTCCTGCACGCGATCGCCTTCGCGCCCGAGGACGCGCTCGGCGGCCGCTTCATGACCGCGCCGGCGCAGAGCGCGGCCGCGGCGTTCCAGACGAGCGCGTTTTCTTTGAAGGCACTGGCGGCGGCCGTGGAGCCGTTGATGTCGTCCGGGTCGAGCATCGTGGGGCTCGATTTCGATGCCGCGGTGGCCTGGCCCATCTACGACTGGATGGGCGTGGCGAAGGCGGCGCTCGAGTCGGTCTCTCGCTACCTGGCACGGGACCTCGGACCGCGCGGCATCCGGGTCAACCTGGTGTCGGCCGGACCGCTTGGCACGGTGGCGGCGCAGGGAATCCCGGGGTTTGAGCAGCTGGCCGAGCTGTGGCGGGTTCAGGCGCCGCTCGGCTGGGATGTGCAGGACGCCGGGCCCGTGGCCGACACGATCTGCTTCCTCCTGTCCGACTACGCGCGGGCGATCAGTGGTGAGATCGTGCACGTCGACGGTGGCTTTCATGCCATCGGGGCGCCTGCGCAACCGTAAGCCTGGACATTCCGGACGCCTGGCTGGGTCTAGCCTGGGTGGCGTGGAGCGCTGGCTGGCTGATGGCCGGGTCGTCCGAGCGTGCGCGCTGCTGGGCGCGCTGGCGATCGCGTTCTCGAGCATCCTCGTACGGCTGAGCCACGCCTCGCCGTCGACGGCGGCGATCTTCCGGTGCTTCTTTGCCCTGCCCGTGCTCGGGCTGCTGGCGTGGCTGGAGGATCGGCGGTTCGGGTCGCGGACCTGGGCCGAGCGCAGGGTCGTCGTGGCGGCCGGCGTGTTCTTCGCGGCCGACCTGATCCTGTGGCACCACTCGATCGATGACGTCGGCGCCGGCCTGGCCACCGTGCTCGCCAACATCCAGGTCGTCCTGGTGCCGCTGGTGGCGTGGGCGCTGCTGGCCGAGCGGCCGGCGAGGCGGGTCCTGGCCGCGCTTCCGGTCGCGCTGGTCGGAGTCGTCCTGATCTCGGGCGCGCTTCAGCACGGCGCGTATGGCCGGGACCCGGGGCGCGGCGCGGTGTTCGGCCTGTGTGCCGGCGTCGCCTACGTGGGCTTCCTGTTGCTGCTCCGCCGGGGCGGCGCCGACCTGCGGCGGGTGGCCGGGCCGCTGTTCGACGCCACCGCGACCGCCACCGTCGTCGCCGTCGCGGTCGGCTTGATCGTCGGCGACGCGGACCTGGCGCCGGCGTGGCCGGGCGTGGGGTGGCTGATCGTCCTGGCCCTGACCTCGCAGGTGATCGGGTGGCTGCTGATCACGACCTCGCTCCCGCGCCTGCCCGCGGCCATCACCTCGCTGATCCTGATTGTCCAGCCGGTCGGGTCGGTCGCGCTGGCGGCGCTGATCCTGGGCGAGTCGCCGAGCCCACTTCAGCTCGCCGGCGTGGCGGTCGTGCTGGGCGCGGTGGTGGTCGCCACACGGCCGCCGGCCCGACCGCGGCTACCTAAACAGGTCCTCCGCCTCCGGCCGGATCAGCGCCGCGGCCCCGGGGCCGTCATGCGCGCTGACGTGCCGGCCGGCGCCGCGGACCAGGACTAGCGGCAGCGCTCCATCTTTGGTACGCGCCAGGTCCGCAGCCGCGGCCAGCTCGTCGGCGACGGCGATCCAGGTGGCTCTCAGCTCGCGACCGGTGGCGTCGCTGCGGCCGCGCCAGTCCTCGAGGGGACTCAGGCCCGCGCAGCCGATCGCGATGTCGACCTGTCCGTGCCGCCAGGCGCGGCCGAACGAGTCAGTGATGAGAACGGCCGGTCTTGCTCCGAGACTTTTTTTGAGGTCCTTTCGGAGCTTCCGGGCCGAGGCATCCGGGTCCGCGGGCAATACGACGAGCGTGTCCTCGCCGGGTACGTTCGATGCGTCGACGCCGGCGTTGGCGCAGATGAAGCCGTGGTGGGTGATGCAGATCAGGACGCCGTGGGAGGCCCTGAGGACGGCTTGGGATTCATCGAGGACGACCTGCACGTGTCGCGGGTCCTTGCCGAGCGTTTGCGCGAGTTTGGTGGCGTCTCGTCCGGGTCTTATCTGGGTCAGGACGCGGATCTGGCCCTCAGCCTTGGACACGATCTTGTGGGCGATGACCAGCACGTCGTCGTCCCGGACCGCCTCTCGGGTGAGGGCGGTCGCGATGATCTCGGCCAGGTCGTCGCCGGGCCGGATCTCGGGAAGGCCCTCGACTGCGGTTGCGCTCAGCACCGGGTCAGGAGCGCGCTCGCATCAGCTGGTTCAGCATCCCGCGAGTATGGGCCGCGCCGCCGTGGGTGCTCTCGAGCCGACGGTGCAGCGCCTCGAGGTCGTCGGTGGTGTCGATGTCAAGCGCCAGCGACTCGAGGTCGACGACCTCGGCGGGGACGCCCGCGGCGCTGGCGTCGGCCAGGTGGCGCCGCCGGCTGTCCGGCCCGAAGCTCGGGGCGAGGACGTCGGGCGGAGTGAGCAGCAGCGCGTTCGTCCCGGTTCCGTGGCGGTCGGGGACGATCAGGACGGAGCGCTCGCCGACCGGGTGGGCTAGCAGGGCGTTGATGTCGGCGGCGGTGAGCATCGGGCAGTCGCCCGGGACGAGCAGCACGCGCTCGATCCCATCGTCGAGCACCGCATGGATCCCGCGCGTGGCGGCCGAGTTATGACCGCGCTCGTCATCCTCGATGACCGTCGCGCCGTACCCGCCGGCGATCCGCTGGGCGACCCGGTCACCGCTGACGACGACGATCCGTTCGAGCGTCGCGACCCGGCCGAGCGCGACGAGCGCGTCGGCGAACATCGCCTCGACGAGCGCGCGGCGGTCGTGGGGCGACAGCCCGGAGCGCAGCCGCTGTTTGGCCTGGGCGAAGCTCTTGACTGGGAGGATGGCCGCGGTGCGCATGGGCGGGGAAACGGTATCTGAGCGCCGCCGGCTAGCTGAGCGCCAGCGCGAACCCGAGCGCTTCCCCGGCGACCCGTTTGCGTTCCCCGGGGGTGGCCATGAGCACGCCGGTCTGGAGCACGGGGACCCGGCGTGCGCGCTCGTCGGCCACCAGCCCGTCGATCACCCCCTCGTAATAGGCGGCAATCCCGTCGCTGGAGAGCGGGAGCCCGGTGAACTCCATGAACGCGGCCGTCGGTCCCTTGAGCACCTGGCCGCCGACCAGGGGGCTGACCAAGACGACGGGCGCGGCGCTGTCGCGCAGAGCCTCCTTCATCCCCGGGACGGCCAGGATCGGGCCGATCGAGACGACCGGGTTGGAGGGTCCGATGACGATCGCCCGGGCGGCGGCGATCGCTCGTAGGACCTCGGAAGTGGGGCGGGCCGCGCGGACACCGTGGAAATCGACGTCCTCGACCGGATCCGCTGTGTCGGTCGCGCCGCCGGCCCGGATCATGTACTCCTGAAACGGCCACCATCGGCTCGCCGCCATGACCTTGGTGCGGACGGGTGCGTCGGTCATGGGGAGGACCGTGCCGGGGGTGTGGAGCGCTGTGGTGATCGCCTGGTGCGCCTCGGTGAGCCGCTCGCCGGTTTGCAGTCTGCGGGCTCGCTCGATCCCGATCGCCAGGTCCTGGTCGCCGAGGTTGAACCACACGTCGACGCCGATCGATTTCAGTCCCTCCATGACGTTGAAGGTGTCGCCGGCGAGGCCCCAGCCACGCTCATCGATCCGGTCGGCAAGCCAGAAGGTGACGAGGTCCGGGTCGGGCGAGACGTACGCGCCGTAGATCTCGATGTCGTCGCCGGTGTTGGCGATCACGACCAGCGAGTCGGCGCCGACGACGTCCAGCATGCCGCGGGCGAGTTTCGCTCCGCCGGTCCCGCCGGCGAGCACCACGACCGGACCGCTCACAGTCCCGTGATCTTGATCCCGGCGCGGACCTTGTTGCGCACGTTGATCGAGATGATGAGGGCCGTGAGGGGCTCGACGATACGAGCCAGCTCGAGCGGTCCGCAGTCGACCGGGCGCAGGCCCTCGATCGCGTTCACCAGCTCGCCCACTCTCGCCTTGTCCTCGGTGCGATCGCCGCAGATCAGGACGTCCTCGTCGAGCTCGTGGTCGAGGTCTGCTAGCAGCGCGGCGCTGACCGTGTGGAAGGCCGAGACGACGCGGACCCCGTCGGGGGCCATCTCCTGCGCCTGCTGGGCCGCCGAGCCCTGCCACACGCCGAGGGTGCGGGTCGCCTTCCCGCTGACCGCGGCCGCAAGCGGAACCGTGGCGTCGACGAGCAGCTGATCGGGTCGGAGCGCCTTCTTGAGGTTGGTGAGCGTCTCTGACTGGCTGCGGAACGGGACGCTCAGGATGACGAGATCGGCTTTCGTGACCGCCTCGGCATTCTGGTGGCCGGCGTAGGAACCGGTGGGAATGGCCTGGGCGGCGCGATGGGCCGCCTCGTGGGCTCGTTCCTCGTCGCGCGAGCCGATGACGATGGGGACGCCCGCGCGGCCCAGCCGGAGGGCGAGCCCGAAGCCGAGCGCGCCGGTGCCGCCGACGATGCAGACCGGGCTGGGTATTTCTTGATCGGACTGCGTCATCCGGCGTGCTCGGGGCCGGCGTCGATGATGCGCCGCTCGTGTCTTCCGACCCCGATCGTCCGGCCGTCTTGCGCGGTGACCTCGACCGCGAAGCGGAGCTTGCGGCCATCGACGATCTCCTCGAGCCGGGCGTGCACGCTGCACCGGTCGCCTTTCCGCGCGACGCCCACGTGCCGCACGTTGACCTCGAAGCCCACCGTCGCCTTTCCGTCCTGGAGCGCCGGGTAGACGAGCATCGACGCCGTCCGCTCCATCATCCCGATCATCCCGGGTGTCGAGAGCACCTGAGTGGGAAGCGTGCCGCCGACGTCGGTCAGCAGCCGTCCGTCCACCTCGAACTCCTGCGTGTCTTCCATTCCCGCTTGGAGTGAGCCGCTCATTCGGCGGCGCACCCTACTAGGTGGTGGGGGTGGGTGGGTGGGAACGGAACGATTCATAGAATCGGGATGGATGAGCGATTTGCCGGCGCGCGTGCGCATCCGTGAGGTCGGACCGAGGGACGGCTTCCAGAACGAGCCCGAGGTGATCCCGACCGCCGAGAAGGTCCGTCTCATCGAGATGCTTGGAGCCACCGGGTTGCAGCGGATCGAGGTGACGAGCTTCGTGCGGCCCGACGTGATACCGCAGCTGGCTGACGCTGCGGACGTTTTGTCGGCGGTCTCGCTCCCTTCCGGCGTGTCGGTCAGCGTGCTGATTCCGAACGAGCGAGGGCTCGAGCGCGCGCTGCCGCTGCGCGACCGCTTCGACGAGATCAACGGGTTCCTGTCGGCGTCGGAGACCCACAACATGCGGAACGTCGGGCGATCGGTGGCTGAGTCGATGTCTGGTTTGGTGCGGGTTTTTGACCGGGCGCTGGCTGAGGGGCTTCGGTGCGAGGGCGTGATCTCGACCTCGTTCGGCTGCCCCTATGAGGGGCACGTGCCGGTAGCTCGGGTGCTGGATGTGGCTTGTGCGTTGGCCGACGGGGGCGCGGTCGAGGTCGGTTTCGGCGACACCACCGGGATGGCCAACCCGCTTCAGGTGCGGGACTTCTTTGCCGCGGCACGAGAGCGGCTCCCCGGCATCGAGCTGACCGCCCACTTCCACAACACGCGCGGACAGGGTCTGGCCAATGTGCTCGCGGCCCTGGAGGCGGGCGTCGACAGCTTCGAGTCGAGCTTCGGCGAGCTCGGCGGGTGCCCGGTCCCAGCCGGCGCCACCGGCAACATCGCCACCGAGGACCTGGTCTCGATGCTGCACGAGATGGGGATCTCCACGGGTGTGGATTTGCCGGCGCTGATCTCGGCGTCGCGGGCGGTCCAGGACGTGCTCGACCGGCCGCTCGGGAGCCACGTGCTGCTTGCTGGGCCCGTCGAGTGGGGGAGCCCTTCGTGACCGGGGTTGAGCGCGGCGATCCGCTGTCGGATGCTGTCGGGCGCGCGGTGACGGGGGGTCCGGAGCACCACCGGGAGAAGGCTCTGTCGCAGGGCAAGCTGCCCGTGCGCGAGCGGGTGGCTCGGCTGCTCGACCCGGACTCGTTCGCCGAGGAAGGGTTGTTGGCCGGCTGGCAGGAGGACGGTCTAGGGGCGGAAGGAGTGATCACCGGTCTCGGGACGGTTTCCGGGACTCCCGTTGCAGTAATGGCCAACGATCCGACCGTGAAGGCGGGATCGTGGGCGCCCCGGACGGTCGAGAAGATCGTGCGGATCCAGGAGCGAGCGCTGGCCTTGCGGATTCCTCTGGTTTATCTGGTGGATTCGGCGGGCGCCCGGATCAACCAGCAGGTCCAGATGTTCCCGGGCCGGCGAGGGGCGGGGCGGATCTTCTTCAACCAGGTGCGGCTGTCCGGCGTGGTGCCCCAGGTGTGCGTCCTGTTCGGGCCTTCCGCGGCGGGCGGCGCGTACATCCCCGCGTTCTGCGACGTCGTGATCATGCGCGACGGGAACGCCTCGATGTATCTGGGCTCGCCGCGCATGGCCGAGATGGTGATCGGCGAGAAGGTGTCGCTCGAGGAGATGGGCGGCGCCCGGATGCACACCTCGCGCAGCGGGGTCGGGCACGCGCTGGTCTCGTCCGACGAGGAGGGGATCGATTTTGCGCGGAGGTACCTGAGCTACTTCCCATCCTCTTTTCTCGGCGAGCCGCCCGCGGGGCCGCCGGCTTTGCCGGTTGCTCCGGAGCTGTCGATCCGCGAATTGATTCCCGCCGACGAGAACAAGCCGTTCGACATGCGGCTGCTCATCGATTCGTTGATCGACGCCGAGTCGTTTCTGGAGGTGCACGCGCGGTGGGCGCGCGAGGTCATCGTCGGTTACGCGCGACTCGACGGTCGTGTGATCGGGATCGTGGCCAACCAGCCGAAGGTGAAGGGCGGCGTCCTGTTCGTCGACTCCGCCGACAAGGCCGCCCGCTTCATCTGGACGTGCAACGCGTTCAACATCCCGCTGCTGTTCCTGGCCGACGTGCCCGGGTTCATGATCGGGACACAGGTCGAGCGCGAGGGCATCATCCGCCACGGCGCAAAGATGATCAGCGCCGTGTCCGAGGCGAACGTGCCCAAGATCTCGGTGATCGTGCGCAAGGCCTACGGCGCCGGCCTATATGCGATGGCCGGTCCCGCCTTCGATCCCGACTGCTGCCTGGCGCTGCCGACCGCCTCGATCGCGGTCATGGGCCCCTCCGCCGCGATCAACGCGGTCTACTTCAACCAGCTCCAGGCGATTGCCGACGAGGCCGAGCGAGCTGCGCGGACGGAGGAGTTACGCCGCGAGTACGCGGAGGACATCGACATCCTGCATCTGGCCTCAGAGCTCGTGATCGACGCGGTGATCCAACCCGAGGACCTGCGCTCGGAGCTGATCCGCCGGTTCGGCCTTGCGGCGGGTAAGCACCGCGAGTGGCCGGAGAAGCGGGGTCCGATCACGCCGGTGTAGCGGAGCGCTGGGCGGGGGTCAGCGACGCGTCGATCGCGTCGATGAGCTCGAGGGCGAACTCGAGCGTCTGGTCGAGCGCGGCCTCGTCGATCGTGGGTTCGACGTCTTGTGGTTGGTGCGAGCGGGGCGCGAGGCCGCGTTCGTCAACGGAGCCGAGGGCGATGGCCGCCAGGCCGCGGGCCCGGGCGAGGAAGGCGGGTGTTTCGCCGCGGGCTCGGTGGGGGCCCGCGGTCTGGCTTCCCGCGGCAAGTTCTCGCAGAGGGCGGGCGTAGCGCAGCGGGATCAGCCGGCCGTCGCTGGACCAGTAGTGGGGCTGCGGGCTGCCGCAGGCCGCGATCCCGATGACGATCGCCTTGGCGCGCCTGAGCTCGCGCCGGCGGGCGCGCAGGTGGCGCCGGATGCCGATGTCGCCGCCCTCGCCGGCGCCAGCGAGGACGAGCTCGAGCTCGAGGCTCTCGAGCCGGCCGGCAGTGATGGCGCGTTGTAACGCGATCGCCACCGCGCTGCCGGTGGCGTTGTCGTTGGCGGCCGGCCCGTATGGAGCTGCCGCCGCCTCGAGCAGGAGAGCCAGCCCGAGCACGAGCGCGACGGTGGGGGGCAGCTGGACCGCCCCGAGCGCGGTCGACGAGTGGTGAGCGGTTGCACGGATGACCGCGACGGCGAGAAGCCAGATGATCGCGATCGCCAGCCAGGCGAGCCAGCCGAGCGCCAGCGGGCCGGCAACTTGCCTCAGATACGCGCTCGGCCGGCGCAGCACGTCCCGGTAGATGAGTCCGGTCCGGCCCGCGTCATAGTTGGCGGTGACGATCAGCGGTGTCCTGCCGTCGTGCGCCCCGGTCGTGGTGCGGGCCACGACGTTCTGGCTGGCGCGCTCCGGCGTCAGGCGCCGGCCGGGGGAGACGCCGGTGAGCTCGTCCATCAGGATCGCCGCGAGGGCAAACGCGAGCAGGATCGCGCCCAGGGTCGGGCTACTCGGAGAGAGCAGGCTCCCGGCAAGCGCCAACGCGACGTGCCACGCGTGAGCCATCGCCCAGTTGGGGCGGCACCAGAACGTCTCGATCCTCACTCGGTGGCGCTGGGCGATCAACTCGCCGGCCAGCCAGCGGGCGGCGCGCCGTTCGGCGTCGGTACCCGGACCGCGCCGCTCGAACGCCGTAAGCGCACCAATCGTCTCGAGCGGTCGCATCGGGCCGGATGATCGCAAGCCGGTTCGCGAGCCGAGACGGTACCGGTGGGATGCAGCGACGCGCCGGTAGCTCGTCACTCGCCGCTCGGCCGGGTGCGAGTGGCGAGAAATCGGTGCGATAGCCGAGCGGACCGCCGTTCACCGCGAGGATCGGGGCGAGTGGCGAGAAACCTGGGTTAGGCGGTGGCGCACGGGTTGAGGGCCGCGCCAAGCGGTACTCGTCGGCCGAGATCTCGGCCATGATCCAGGCGACCAAGGTGAGAGCGGCCGATCCGATAGAAAGCCGGGCATGACCGCCGACGATGAGCTCGCGCTGCTCGCGGTGGCGCGAGACGCCGCCGAAGCAGCCGCGACCGAGCTGCGCCAGCGCTTCGGTGAGCGGGCGCGCGGCGTTCGCACTAAGAGCACGCCGACCGATCTCGTCTCCGACGCCGATCTCGCCGCCGAGCAGGCGATCCGCTCGGTGCTCGCGCAGCGGCGGCCCGGCGACTCGATCCTGGCCGAGGAGGGAGGGGAGACCGCCGGCGGTGAGCTTCGCTGGGTCGTCGACCCGCTCGACGGGACGATCAATTACCTGTTCGGGATCCCCGCTTATGCCGTCAGCATCGCTTGCGAGGACTCTTCAGGGACGGTTGCCGGCGTCGTGTTGGATCCGAGTCGGGATGAGCGCTTCGAGGCCACGCGCTCGGGGACGCCGACGCTGAACGGAGAGCAGGTGGAGGCTCCCCGTCGAGCCGAGTCGCTCGGGGTGGCGATGGTCGCCACCGGGTTCGGCTACGACCCGGCGATCCGGGCCCGCCAGGCCGACGTCCTGCTGAAGGTGCTGCCGCGAGTGCGGGACATCCGCCGGGTCGGCGCCGCCGCCCTCGATCTCTGCTGGTGTGCCTGCGGACGCTACGACGCCTATTACGAGCGCGGGCTCAACCCATGGGATGTTGCCGCCGGCGGCCTGATCGCGTCGCGCGCCGGCCTGGAGGTGCGGGACCTGCCGGCGGCGGGCGACGACCCGGCGGGAACGCTGGTGGCGCCGGCGGCGTTGATCGAGGAGCTGCTGGCGCTGCTCGTGGTGTGAGGCGCGCTGCGACTAAACTGCCGCCGAGCGCGGCGGTGGCGCAATCGGCTGACGCGGTGCCCTCAAAAGGCACTGTCCTTCGGGACGTGTGGGTTCGAGTCCCACCCGCCGCATCGACAAAAGTGCTGCAAATGACCGGTTCTGGGTCATCGTTCGGTTGTCGGTGTGTGCCGCGAGGCCTGGGAGGGTCCGGTCGGCTGGCGGAAGGCCGGGGCTCGCGTCTGCGGCGATAGGCGGCTCGGGGACGCCGCGATCCGTGCGGTCATGCATAACGTGCCAATCGGGGTGAATGGGCGCGGCTGTGGCACGGAGCGCATGCGGGGCATGCAGCAGCTGCCACGGCCTCGGGCTCGCTCGCCGCTTGGCAGGATTTGCATGCTCGCGCGGTCCGGGGACTGAACGGCTACGCCTCTGGCTGGCACTTTCTACCGGGGTATCAACCGAGGCCGATGCCGTGATCTGGCGCTGAATGAAGGCCTCACGAGCGAAGGACGTTGAAACCCACGGCGATCAGGAGCGTCGTGGTTTGCCGGCCCCTTGGCTTTCCCGGCGTTGGTCAGCTACCGGGGCCCATAAGCAGCGCGATCACGCCGATAATCACAACCGCCAGCGCGCCGTAGGCAATGATCACCTCGTAGCTGAACGTGTGCCCAAACAGCTCGACGCCGCTGCCCTCGGCCGGTGGCGTCACGCCATCCTTGTCCTCGATTGGGTTGCGCCGCATTAGCATCCCGTTCATGTAGGCGATGGGACTGGGGCCCCCGACACGGTCGCCTCCAATGAGGGTGTCGGTTGCTTCCCCGGTTTCCAGGTCGCCGATCTGAAACGCCGGCTGTTCGGGTGGGTCGGTACTCATCTCACGGTCCAGTTTCTCCACGCTACCGGAGTCGGACCACGGAATGACATCCGACAGTCAGCTAGCGATCATCCGGCCTGATCGCGTGCCCAAGCAGTGGTGCCGCGGCAGACTGGACGGGGGCGACCAATTTGAGCCCAACTCGAGGCAACTCAAATCCGGTCGAGCTCGCGGATGCGGGTGATATCGGCTGAGACCGCCCCATCTACCGGGGTCGAGTCCCACCCGCCGCACCGTTACGTCCGCGCGCGCCTTTGGGTTGCGGACGGCCGGTGGGCTACGCGGTGGCGGGTGTTGCCCCTGAGCGAGGCGGCTCGGGCGGGTTGTAGCCGCGCCGGCGGGCCTCCTCGATGGGGACCTCCTGCTCCACGTTCCAGCCCTGCGCGAAGGCGCTCAGGGCGAACACGATCAGGAGGACCTGGACGGGAACGATCAGGACTGTCACCAATCCGAGCGTGTCGGCGCTCAGGCCGTTACCCCCGAAGAGCGACTGCGCCTGCGCGAACCCGGCGTGGCTGCGGTCGAACCAGCTTGTGCCCGACAGGCCGAGCCCGGCTACGAGGGCGATCATCAGCAACAGGATGGCCAGCCCCGCCGCGATCGGCAACATCCCGCGTGACCAGCGCGCGAACACGTAGAACGCGATGATCAAGTACACGATGGCGAAGAAGAAGTTGAGCGGCTTCATCCCCTCCAGCTGCGACCAGCCGCCGATCGTCACGATCATGATCAGCGCCACCGACACGAGCAGGATGAACGTCACCACGGCCTTCATGGCCTTGCTCCCGGCCGTCTCGCGGTTCGGAAACACCACCGTGTAGCCAGGCGTCACGATCCGCTGCTGAGGCATGCCGGCACCTTACAAATTGGCGTCCCGACGTGCGACGGTTCCTGCGCCGGCGGATCCGCGTCCGCGTCGTCTGCTGCGCGACGATCGCCACGACTTAGAATCGGCTGCTCGTTCGCGCGGGCGTGGCGAAATTGGCAGACGCGCCGGCTTTAGGTGCCGGTGGGCTTAGCTCGTGGGGGTTCGAGTCCCTCCGCCCGCACTGCTTAACGGCGATGGTCCGCGTCATGTCTTCGGACCGATGAATGTGTCGAGCAGCGCGACTGAATCTCGCTTGGCCACCGAGATGTGGTAGCGGGTCCACTGACGCCATTCGACGCCGAGCTTGTCGCATGTATCGGTGAACAGCTTGCGGATGTCGTCCGAGCGGTTCGAGAACTGATATCGGGGGTACTCGTAATCCTTGCCCTTCACGTGAACGCGGTTCAGGCCGCGCCAGCCGTCGGTGTGAATCAGGCCACGAAGGAAGGCGTGGGGTGCTTGTTCGACGATCGCCTGCTGCCAGGCGCATAGTTCGATCTTTCGGCTGTGCTTGCGTCCAGGCCCGTGCTGAGGGAACAGGCACGGCCACTGGCGCCATGTCAGATCCACTCGAACGCAACCGTTTCCGCTGTAGTCTGCTCTTGGCTTTGGGCGGTGACCTCCGCGAATTTGCTCAATGGCGTCGCAGCAACTCTCGATTATTCCGGCGTATGCCCAATCCAGTGCGATGTGAAGCGCCCATGACTCACCGGAACGTCGGAGATAGCCGTCGCCGAGATACAGGGCCAGGAGATAGGCATACGTGTCCGGTGGAAGCGCCGAGAAAAGTCAAGTCGGATCTTGTGGTGTAACGGGTTGAGCTCGTCGGTGGGGGTGGGCGGCTCAGACCGGGTGGAGCTCGTTCACCTCCTCCTCGTCTCCGGTTGTGCTGGGGATACGCGCGTGTTGGCGTGAACCGGAGTCGCGCAGGGCGAGGCTTTGCCGAGCCGTGCGCGGCGTAGGTGAGCGCCGACACGCGCGTGCGCGTCGTTGGGGCCCCTGGTGTTTGGCTGCTGCGGTCACGCGGCGGTGAGACTGGGCGTTGCGTCCTGTGGGGCGGGCGGCTGTCCCGGGTCGGGGTCGGCGAGGATCAGGGCCATCGACTCGACCGACAGGTATCGGCGCTGGACCAGCCACTCGTCATTCTGCTCGGAGAGGAGCGCGCCGACGAGGCGGATCACGGCGGCGTCGTTGGGGAAGATCCCGACAACGTCTGAGCGGCGGCCGATCTCCTTGTTGACCCGCTCGAGCGGGTTGGTGCTGCGCAGCTTGGTCCAGTGCTCGCGTGGGAGCTGGTAGAACGCGATCAAGTCCTCCTCGGCTGTCTCGAGCAGCTCGCAGACCTTCGGCGCGACGGTCGCGAGCCGTTCGAGCACGTGGGTGACGCGCTCCTTGGCCTGCTCGTAGCCCTCGGCGTTGAAGATCTCTCTGAGCGCCGCGGCGACCAGCCCGCGCTGGTCACGGCGGCAGTGCATGACCATGTCGCGCGTGAAGTGCACTGTGCAGCGCTGCCACGGACAGGCGAGCACGCGGGCGATCGCTGCCTTCAGTCCCTCGTGCTGATCTGAGATCGCCAGGCGCACGCCGTCCAGGCCGCGCTGCTTGAGCGAGCGCAGGAACTCGGTCCAGAACGCGCCGGACTCGACCTCGCCGACGTCCAGGCCGATCACCTCGCGCACACCGCTCTCATGCACGGCGTAGGCGACGACGACCGCCTTGGAGACAACCCGGCCCCGGTCGCGGACCTTGACCTGCTTCGCGTCGAGCCACAGGTACGGGTAGGCGCCCTCCAACGGCCGCTGTCGGAACAGCTCGACCTGCTCATCCAACGCTCGACACAGAGCGCTGACTCGGTCCTTGGTCATCCCGTCGATCCCGAGTTGCTCAACGAGGCGGTCGACCTTCCGGGTCGAGACGCCGTTGACGTACGCCTCGAGCACGACCGCGATGATCGCCTGCTCAGAGCGCCGGCGCGGCTCCAAGAACGACGGGAAATACGACGAGCCCGACCGCTTCTTCGGGACCAACAGCTCGATCTCCCCGACCCTGGTCTCCCACGCCCGCGGCCGATACCCGTTCCGATGCGTGACCCGCGCCTCGGGCGCGACCTCCCCCAGCCCGGCACCGATCTCGGCGCTGATCTCGGCCTCCATCAACTCGCGGGCGACCAGCGCCACCGCCTCCCTGACGAAATCCTCAAGCCGCCCGTCGCGCACCTGCGCAACGACATCGGCAACCGTCGTCATGCTCTGACCATCGGCCATCGTGGTGTCTCCATTCACGTCGACTGCGGAACAGCCGACGAGTTCGCCGCCACGGTGGCCGACCCTCGCGAGTCGTCGACCTACCAGGCGCCCATCACACCACTTCTACCGACGCGACCCCGAGAAATCGTGCGGATCACAGCCACAGCGCGGGCAAATCCCTCTCTCCAGCGCCCGCTCCGCCCGTATCGGCAGCCCGTGATTTCGCCACGCCCGAATCGTAGTGACGGGGACTCCCGTGACGAGACACACCTCTCGATCCGTCAAGCCATCGGACTTGAGTTGGATGACGGCCTGCACATCCTGCAGAGGGCGGCTCCGCGGCATGCCAAGAACATACGTTCGAGGCCGGACGAGACCCTGATCTTTGGACGGCAACCAGCAGGGGAGACAGGACTCGAACCTGCAACCCCCGGTTTTGGAGACCGGTGCTCTGCCAAATTGAGCTACTCCCCTGTGGCGTTCCGCAGTCTAGACGCAGCCGCCTCGCGCCGCGATGCGACGCGCTTATACGATCGGGAGATGAACTCCCACACGGTTTATCTGACCTTCAACACCCGGGAGCGCCGCGAGTTCATCCGGATCACCGAGGACGTCGCGCAGGCGGTGCGGGACGCCGGCATAGCCGAGGGCATGGCGCTGGTGTGCGCGATGCACATCACCGCGGCGGTGTGGATCAATGACGACGAACCGGGGCTCCAGGCGGACACGCTCGAGTGGCTCGACAAGGTGGCGCCACCGAGCTGGAGCGAGCCGGCCAACGAGGTCGCTCGGGAGCTGCTGCCGGATCCCGGCGACTACCGCCACCACCGCGGTGGTGAGGACAACGGCGACGCACACCTCAAGAACCTGCTCGTCCACCATCAGGTGATCGTGCCGGTCACCGAGGGCCAGCTCGACCTGGGGCCGTGGCAACAGATCTTCTACTGCGAGTTCGACGGCCGGCGGCCGAAGCGGCTCGTCATCAAGGTGCTTGGAGAGTGACCGCAGAGCCCTCGCGCGTCTTCGTCGACGGGATGCTCGGGGGACAGGGCGCGATCGTTACCGGCGGCGGGACGAACCTCGGCAAGGCCGCAGCTAAGGAGCTCGCGCGCTGCGGCGCGTCGGTCGTGATCTCCGGAAGACGAGCGGATGTCCTCGAGGCGGCGGCCCGCGAGGTGGGGGAGCGCTGCTCGTGGGTGGCGGCCGACATCCGCGAGCGGGCCGGCGCCGAACTGATCGTCGGGACCGCGCTCGAGCGGTTCGGACAGCTCGATCTCGTGCTCAACAACGCCGGCGGTCAATACATGGTCCCGGCCGAGAGCCTCGCGACCAAGGGCTGGCGCGCGGTGCATCGGCTGAACGTCGACGGGACGCTCGCCATGTGCGAGGCGGCGTACGAGCTGGCGATGTGCGACGCCGGCGCCGGCGCGATCGTGAACGTCACCGTCTCACCGCATCACGGTTTCCCGGCGATGGCTCACACCGGGGCGGCGCGCGCGGCGGTCGAGGCGATAACGCGCGAGCTTGCCTCGGCTTACCGGGAGCGCGGCGTCGCGGTCGTGGCGGTGGCGCTCGGCCGGTTCGACACCGAGTCTCTGCGGAAGTACCCCGCCGAGCTGTGGCGGAGCGCGGCCGCCACCGTACCGCTCCAGCGGCTCGGCTCGGTCGACGAGTACGGCTGGCTGATCGCCCTGCTCGCCACGCCCCTGGGCCAAGCGCTGAGCGGATCGGTGGTGACGCTCGACGGCTCTCTCGACAACTGGAGCGGCCCGTGGCCCCCCGCCGGTCTCACCAGGGACGGCGAGGTGCCGACCGAAGCCCGCCGACCGACCGCCTGACGGAAGGCCCGGCTACCATCTGCCGACACCCGGCGGGCGAGGTGTTAACGGTTGCACGGGAGCCTTCCAAGCTCTAGGAACGGGTTCGACCCCCGTCGCCCGCTCTAAGGTTCGGCGTAGAATCGGACCAAACCACGGGGAGTAGCGCAGTCTGGTAGCGCACCCGGCTGGGGGCCGGGCGGTCGCAGGTTCAAATCCTGTCTCCCCGACTAAAAAAGGGCTGGAAATCGAGCACTTCGCGTAAGCGCTCAGTGTCGGTGTGTGCGGCGAGGCCTGAGGCGCTGGGAGGGTCCGGCCTGAGTTGGCGCGGCGGTGGCATGGAGTGCGTGTGGGGAGACCGTCGCATAAACGAGAGCGGTTGTGAGGCGGTCACGAGTGCCTGTTGTGCCCGCTTCGGCGGGCGCCGCCGAAACACGGAGGGTGGTCGAGAGACCGACCTCTGGAGGTTGTTGCACAACTCGGTGGAGCGGCCGGTGGTTGTGGAACTTGTCACGGCGCGGGAGGGCGGCGCCGAGAGCGCGGGCGCGATCGTGGCCTGGGGTGGAGCGGGCGGTGTCGGGGAACTCGTCATTCGTGGACCGGCGCGCGGCCGGTGGCGGGTTGCCGGCGTGGGGGCCGGGTGAATCGCCATTCACCGCGGGGACGGCGGCGAGTGGCGGGTTGTCGGTGTCGTCGGCCGCCGGTGCCGGGTTGGCCGGGGGGGTCGCCGAGGCCTGGGGCGCCTGGGGCGCCTGGAGCGCCTGGGGCGCCTGGGGCGCCTGGGGCGCCTGGGGCGCCTGGGGCGCCTGGGACTGCTCGCGGGTGATGCTCGCGCGTGTCGACCCCAGCGGCGAATGTCCACGGCCGCGCTCGTGAGCGGCCACGACGCGAATGCTTCGGGCCACGGCGTCTCCGAGGGCGCTTTCTCGACCAGGCTCTGCACGGCGGGTCCGGCGACTGTGAGGAGGTCACAACGAGCCGCCGCGCAGCGTCGTTTACGCGACAG
>Ga0335073_10003921_pt1 | contig 20738 bp, 17 predicted proteins | sample Lox_Sample_22_FD_207093 | JGI IMG/M metagenome (GOLD analysis project Ga0335073, IMG submission 207093) | Soil microbial communities from Loxahatchee National Wildlife Refuge, Florida, United States - Lox_Sample_2.2 | ecosystem: Environmental > Terrestrial > Soil > Wetlands | place: USA...
GCGCGCACGCGGCGCGAGATCGCCGCAGCCCCGTCTGTCAGGGCGGGGCTCTGCTCGTTGCACATCAAAAATAAACCTCGCGTTTTTTCAATTCCATCGCGGCAGAGCGAATCGCGCCGGTGGCATCCCGTTCCCGCCGCCGAAATTTCTCATTTGCAGGCCCTCGAAGCCGAAAGCATCCAGCTTGCATCCGAGATCGGTGTGCACTACTTTCTCCATGCTACAGCATTGCCGAAGGCCGCCACGAAATCATATAATGCCTTTCGTGTTGCCGCGCCCGGCTCCCGGCTTCGTACAGGCGGAATGCGACGAGTTCGACCGGGAGTACCGGTTGGAGGAGGATGCGCTCGGTCAACTTTGGACGAAGTTCCCCGGTAACACCGAAATTTCTCACGTGCTCTTGAAAGTCCTTGTGCTTAACAAGCTCTACAGCACGCGAATCAACGACAAAGATGTCGAACCCATGGCGCGCCACATCAGCGGCCTTGGCCTCGCACGGACTGCCCATAAAAGCGCCTGCCCTTTACTATCTGAGCTTGCCGATCTCTTTTTCCACTGCTTCGAGAATATCGCCGTCTTTTGCGACCCTCGCCAGGGCGTTGATATCCACATGCAACGGCCGGTCGGCTTCCAGTTTTGCGACGTGCGTGCGGATCACTTCGTACGCCGCGCGCGTCGCCGGCGAGGGCTGCAAGGGCGCCAGCAGATCGAAGGCCTGCGCGGCCATCATCAGCTCGACCGCCGTGACCTGCCAGGAATTTTCGATGATCTGGCGGGTCTTGATGGCCGTGGTCATGCCCATCGAGACGAAATCTTCCTGATCGGCGGCGGCCGGAATCGAGCCGGTGGCGGCGGGTGTGCTTAACACGCGATTTTCGCAGACCAGCGCGCCGGCGGTGTATTGCGAAACCATCATCCCTGAAAACATTCCCGCGCCTCTGGTCAAAAACGCGGGCAGGCCCATCGATAAATTCGGATTCATCAGCCGATTCATGCGCCGCTCGGAAAGAACCATCACCGTGGTCAGCGACATGCCGAGCAGTTCCAGCGCAAACGCCAGCGGCGTGCCTTGAAAATTCGCGCCCGTCAGCGTCAGTTCTTCATCGGGAAAAAAATAAGGATTGTCGGCGGCGTGGTTCAGCTCGATTTCGAGCATTTTCCGGGTCCAGCGAAACGCGTCGCGCGCCGCGCCGATCACCTGCGGCGAGGAACGCAGCGAATAGGCGTCCTGCAATTTTTTTCCGGGCCGGTTGAACAGACCCGAGCCGGCGGTGAGGCGGCGAATATTGTCCGCGCACTCCTGCGCGCCGGGATAGCCGCGCACTTCGTGAATGCGGCGATCGAAGGCCATCAGATTCGCGTTCAGCGCTTCGAGCGTCATGGCCAGCGCGATCTCCTGCGTGCGCAGGCAGCGCTCGGCGTCGTACAGCTGAAGACAGCCCATCCCGGTGATCACGTCCGACCCGTTGATCGCGGCCAACCCGTCGCGTTCGCGAAAAACGATGGTCGGGATGCCGGCGCGCTGCATTCCTTCCGCGGCCGGCAACCGCTCGCCGTTGAAGAAAACCTCGCCTTCCCCCATTAGCGTGATGGCGGCCTGGGACATGGGCGCCAGATCGCCGCACGCGCCGACCGAGCCTTTCTGGCACATCACCGGCGTCACGCCGCGGTTCAACTGCGCGAGCTGCGCTTCCACCACTTCCAGGCGAATGCCGGAATGTCCCCAGCAGTGCGTGTTCAGCCGCGACAGGATGGCCGCGCGGGCGTCCCCTTCCGAGCAAGGCTCGCCGCAGCCGGCCGCGTGCGAATACAAAAGATATTTTTGAAATTCCTGGGCCTGCTCCGGAGTTAATACCACCGTCGCCAGCTCACCAATGCCGGTGTTGACGCCGTACATGGTCTCGCGCGCGGCAATTTTCCGCTCGAGCAGGGCGCGGCACTTATGAATGCGTGCGACGGCTTCCGGATCAAGCTCGATCTGGCGTCGATTCCGGGCGATTTCGGCAACATCTTCAATCGTCAGCGAACGGCCATCGAGCACAGCCGACTCCTGAGGATCGGTCCGCACGGCTTCTTTGGTGTGCATCAACCGAAGTATGCCAAAACAATCGCCGGCTGAGAAGCTGGATTCAACGGTAATCGCGATCACATGCCAATCAAACGAGGAGATTTCACCGTAGATTCCATCGAATCAAGCCTGCCGACCCCGGTGTTCATGATAAACTCGGTCATACTTTTGCGATGGAAACGGTTGAAATGAGTCCGCTGATCGATGAGATTGCGCGAAAGCTGCTCGATGCGCTTCAGAGAAATGCACGCGCTTCCTACGCCGAGCTCGGGCGGCTGGTGGGATTATCCCCGTCGGCCACCGCCGAGAGGCTTCGCAGGCTGGAGGACGCGGGTATCATCCGCGGCTATCGCGCAAATCTCGATCCCGCCGGTTTGGGGTTGGGAATTACCGCGCTGATTCGAATGACCGCTGACGGGGTTCAGTACCGGCAACTGATGAATTTCCTCGGCAGCTGCGAACCGGTTCGGGAATGCTATCACGTAACGGGCGGCGACGCTCTGATGATGAAGGTGATGGTGCAATCGATCCAGGACCTGGAGGGACTGATTACCAACTTACTTCATTACGGAGTCCCCACCACGAGTATCGTATTATCCACGCCGATCTTTCGGGACGTCTATCAGCTTCGACCCCGAGCGGCGGCTGAAAAGGCGACAAAACGGAAGCTCAGACCGCCGGAGCCGGGCGGCTCAGGTTGATGCGATCACCAGAAAACCGGTCTCGACGCGATCCTCTACGATGCGGTTCCACATCACCCGCGCGTGACCCGTCGCCTCGATGTGCGAAAATTCCACCATCTGCCCGGCCGCGAGCGAGGGAAACGAGTGCGCCATGCGGAATCCATTTTCGCTCACGTCCACCAGCCGTCCTGCGATTTTCTGCGGACGCGGATCGGCGAAACGGATCTGCACTCTGCCGCTCGCCGGACGGCGTTGTTCGCGACGCAGATCGCGGCGTGTCGCGGAACCGCTCATACGGCAGCCTGCGCCGCGCCGGATTCGTACAGCTTCAGTTTGCGGCTGAGCGTGCGCCGGGAAATCCCCAGACGCGCCGCCGCTTTTTGATGATGACCGCCGGTAGCCTGTAGCGCTTCGAAAATCATGCGCCGTTCCATCCCGTCCAGATTTACCGGCTCCGCGCCCGGCGCGATCCGCGCCTGCCGCTCCGGCAGCGGCAGATCGCGCGGCCAGATCACGTCTGCCTGCGCCAGCACCGCGGCCTTGGTGACCACGTTGCGCAGCTCGCGAATGTTGCCCGGCCAGGAATGCGCCCGCAGCGCGTCCAGCGCGTCACTCGAAAAACGCAGCCGCGGATCCTGCTGCGCCAGAAAATAGCGCGCCATCGGTTCGACGTCTTCCACCCGCTCGCGCAGCGGAGGAACTTGCAGCGTGATCTGGCTCAACCGGTGAAACAGATCGCTGCGGAACCGGCCCTCGCTGACGGCCAGCTCCAGGTCCTGATTGGTCGCCGCGACCACGCGCACGTCCACCGAAACCTTTTTCACTCCGCCCAGCCGGTAATAGGAAACGCCGTCGAGCACGCGCAACAGCTTCACCTGCATCTTCGGATCCAACTCGCCGATTTCGTCCAGAAAAATGGTCCCCTGGTGCGCCAGCTCGAACAGGCCGGGTTTGGCGCTTTCGGCGCCGCTAAAAGCTCCTTTATCGTAGCCGAACAGCTCGCTTTCGAGCAAATGATCGGGCAGGGTGGCGCAGCTCAGATCCACCCAGGACTTATGTGCGCGCGGCGAAAAATGGTGCAGGGCGCGCGCCGCCAGCTCCTTGCCCGATCCGCTTTCCCCGGTGATCAGCACGGTGGCGCTGGAGCGCGCCACGCGCTCGATCATCGCCATCAGACGGTGCATCGGCTCGCTGGCGATCACCGCGTGCATGCCGAGAAACACGGATGTGCCGCGACTGTTCGATTCCTCCATGGCAGGGCTCACTATTCATTTCGCCACACGGCGGGCTTTTGCGCCCTCCGAAAAACACCTTAACGGATCGCTCAAAACTCACCTGAGGTTTGCGCCACTTTGTCGCAAGCTGGACAGGCTGTCCCGGAGCGATCCGCGCAAAACACTGATTTAACGTGTCCGGAGCTGGCGCCAAAGTTGCCTTCAGGAAGTTGTACATGTCCGCCCGAACCGAACCGCTGCCCACGGCGGCACGCGCCTACGTTGCCGTCACCAGTACGCTGGGTATTGCCGTTCTGGTTTTGACGCTGGCCAATTGGGAATCGCCCGACCTGTTTAAGTACGGCGCCTTCCTGCTGGCGGCGATCTGCACCTCCGGAATGCGCATCGCGGTCCCCGGCATTACCGGAACGATGCCGCTGACGTTCGTGTTCGTGCTGCTGGCCGTGCTCGATCTGAGCGCGGCGGAGACGATCCTGCTCGGGGCGCTGGTCACCGTGGTTCAATGCTACTGGAACCAGCCCGAACGGCCGTCTCTTTCCGAGGCGATTTTCCAGGTGTCCGCCATGGTGGTGGCGATCACCGCGACGGAGCGCGTTTATCAGGCCCCGGTTCTGCTGTCGCACCAGGTGGATCCCGCGCTGCGCCTGGCCGCGGCCACCTGCACGCTGTTCCTGTTCAACACCGCGGCGCTGGCGCTGCCGATGGCCTTTGAGGAGCATCGCCGCATCGCCATCACCTGGCGTGAAGGCTTCTTCTGGAGCCTGCCCTATTACCTGGGCGGGGCGGCCGTGGCCAAAGGAGCCAGCCTGTTGAACCACTCCATCGGATGGCAGACGGTGCTGCTCACCGGTCCGGTGGTTTATCTGATTTATCGTTCGTATCGACTTTATCTCGATCGCCTGGAAAATGAAAAACACCACGCCGAAGAGGTTTCGGGTTTGCACCTGCGCACCATCGAAGCGTTAGCGCTGGCGATCGAAGCCAAGGACCAGACGACGCACGATCATCTTCAGCGGGTGCAGGTGTACGCCATGGAGCTGGCGCGGCTGCTGGGCCTGAGCGCGGCCGAACAGGAAGCGCTGCGCGCCGCTTCCATCCTGCACGATATCGGCAAGCTGGCCGTGCCCGAGCACATCATCTCCAAGCCCGGCCGCCTCACGCCGGAAGAGTTCGAAAAGATGAAAATTCATCCCATCGTGGGCGCGGAGATTCTGGAGCGGGTGCAGTTCCCCTATCCGGTGGTGCCCATCGTGCGCGCGCACCACGAAAAATGGGACGGCACGGGTTATCCGCACGGGCTCGCCGGCGGGGACATCCCCATGGGCGCGCGCATTCTCGCCGCGGTCGATTGCCTGGACGCGCTGGCCAGCGATCGCCAGTACCGGCGCGCTTTGCCGCTCGATGAAGCCATGAAGTTCGTGCATTCCGAGGGCGGCAAGTCGTTCGATCCGGCGGTGGTGGAAATGCTGGCGCGCCATTACATAGAGCTCGAAAAGAAGGCGCAGGAGGCCAGCGGCGACGAGGCCAAGCTGTCGGTGGATTTGAAGGTCGATCGCGGCGAGGCGCCGGCCGCGGGATTCGAATCGTCCGCGCCGCCGGAGGGTCACGGCAAAGCGCCGGCCATGGATTTTCTCACCTCCATCGCCGCCGCGCGGCAGGAGGTGCAGGCGCTGTTTGAAATTTCGCAGGACCTGGGCAACTCACTCAGCCTGGACGAAACGCTTTCCGTGCTCGCCGTGCGCCTGCGGAAAATCATCCCGCATCATTCGCTGGCCATCTGGATCAAGCGCGGCAAGGTGCTTCAGCCGGATTATGTCAGCGGCGACGATTTCCGGCTGTTTTCCGCGCTGGAGATTCCGGTCGGCCAGGGTCTTTCGGGTTGGGTGGCGGAGAATCACAAGCCCATTCTGAACGGCAATCCGTCGGTGGAGCCGGGATATCTGAACGACGCGCAGAAATTTTCCACGCTGCGCGCCGCGGTCGCCGTGCCGCTGGAAGGAATGAACGGCGTGCTCGGCGTGTTGTCGCTGTATCATGCCGAGCGCGACGCCTTCACCAAAGATCATCTGCGGATTCTGCTGGCGATCAGCGCGAAAATCGGGATGTCGATTGAAAACGCGCTGCGTTTCCGCCAGGCGGAATCCTCGGCGACCACCGATTACATGACCACGCTGCCCAACGCGCGCTCGCTGTTCCTGCAACTGGACGCCGAGCTGGCGCGCGCCCGCCGCGGGCATACGCCACTGGCCGTGCTGGTGTTCGACCTGGACGGGTTCAAGCTGGTGAACGACCGGTTCGGGCACCTGGAAGGCAACAAGGTTCTGCTCGCGGTCGCCACCGGGTTAAAGAGCATCTGCCGCGAGTATGATTACGTGGCGCGCATGGGCGGAGACGAGTTCGTGGTGCTTCTGCCCAACATCGACCCCGGGGAGATTCACACCAAAATCGCGCAATTCCGCGAAGTGGTGCAGGAAATCGGACGGCAGATGTTCGCCGGCAACGCGCTCACCGCGAGCATCGGGGTGGCGCATTTCCCTTCCGACGGCGAGGACGCCGAAGAGCTGCTGGCCGAATCGGACCGGCGGATGTACAAAGAAAAGCGAACCAGAAAGCAAAGCTCCGCGGCCGGTGCGGCCCGGAAACCCGATTGGGCCGTGACCGTTCACTAGCCGCGCGCGACGCGATTACTGCCCCACCGGCTGCAACTCCAGCGTCGCCTTCCCCGCCGGACCGTTATAGATCAACTCGATGGTATGGATCCCTTTGGCCTTCCCGCCATAGCGGAAATACAGCAAACCCGCCTGCGGCAGCGTGCGCTGGCCCTCTTCGAGCGACGCTTTGAGGGCCCGCTCCGCCATGGCCCGCTGTAATTCCAGCGGAATATGCACCGGCGGAGGCGGTCCGTTGTCCTGATTCCCGCCTCCGCCGCTGTTGATCATCGTTTTCGACTTGTTCCCGGCCTGCTGATCCGGGGGCGTCCAGTCCGGATCGCGCAGGTTCGAATTGACCATCACCGAAGGCTGGCTGGGGGTCGGATTCTTCTTCTGATTGATCCGCAGCGCGAATTGATCGGGCGAAAGATCCAGCTTCGTTCCCGGCGGACCGAACAAGCCCACCTCGACGATCACGTAATCTTCGGTGGTCAGGGTTTTGTCCGGCGTGGTCACGAAATGCCCGGTGAATTCGGCCGCAATGGTGAGGTTGCCCACCTGCTTGTGCGCCTGATAATCGGCCGGCGTCGCGCGCGGAGGGATCCCTTCGGCGCGAACTTCTTTCGGTGGAACCTGCCCGCACAGGGTCACGGCCGCCAGCGCCGCGGCGGCCACGGGGACTCGGAAAACAGAGTGCATCGACACATTAGCATAGCGCGGAAACCGGTCCGTTTGCAGGTAGTCCGTGACGTTAAGCCCGGCGGCTTGCGTTACTTCACGGAAACACGAAGCACCCGGTTTGCAGCCGGTCCCCGATTGTAGTATTCTACATAGCCTATGCTGGAGCTGCGCGAAGTCTCCAAGTATTTTTCAAGCATCGCCGCCGTCGATCGGGTCAGCTTCGCCGCGCGGGCGGGTGAAGTGACCGGCTATCTCGGTCCCAACGGCTCCGGCAAATCGACCACCATCAAAATGATCACCGGTATGCTGGAACGAACCGCCGGGGAAATTCTCTTCGACGGCGCGCCCATCGAGCGCGACCTGTTCGCCTACAAGCGCCGCCTGGGCTACGTCCCGGAGGAGCCGCATCTTTATCCGCACCTGAGCGGCCTGGAATATTTGACCATGGTGGCCGGGCTGCGCGATCTGCCCGCGAAATCCGCGGCCGCGAAAATCGACGCGCTGCTGCGTCTCTTCTTCCTGCATTCGGATCGTCACGTGGCGCTCTCGTCATATTCGAAAGGCATGCGCCAGAAAATCCTGCTGTCGGCCGCGCTGCTGCACAATCCCGACCTGCTGCTGCTCGACGAGCCATTTTCCGGACTCGATGTGGCGTCGTCCTTAATCATGCGCGGGCTGATTCAGGAGCTCGCCGCGCGGGGAAAAACGGTGCTGTTCAGCTCCCATGAACTGGAAACCGTGGAGCGCGTCTGTTCCCGCGTGGTGATTCTGCATCGCGGAAAAATCGTCGCCGACGATTCCATCGGTCGCCTGCGCGAATTGATGTCCTTGTCGACGCTGGAAGATATTTTTTCCCAGCTCGCCGTCGAGCAGGACACCGCCGCAATTTCCCGCCAGATCGCCGACGTGGTGCTGGGATGAGAGCGGGTTCTGAACATGACCGGCAATTTCGCACACTTTACCGCCAGTTCTTGTTTCGCATGGTGGACCTGGAATTATTGGCGCCGCAGGGCGACATCACCAAGCTGTTGGGACAGTTGGCGGCGCTGCTGATGGTGGTCAGCTTATGGGTCCTGGCGCCGTCCATCGGCCTGGCGGCTGCTCCGGCTCCGCCCGAAATGGGGTTGATGTTCGCCTGGGTGGAGGCGCATTTTCTGGTTTCGACGACCATGCTGGTGGTCGGATTGTTTTCGGTGCTGAGCTGGGAATCGATGTTTCCGGACCGCCGCGATGTGCTGGTGCTGTCGCCTTTGCCGGTTCACGGACGCACCATATTTTTCGCCAAAGTGGCCGCGGTGGCGACGACGCTGGGCCTGACCGTGGTCGCGTTGAATATTTTTCCGGGACTATTCGGACCGTTTGTTTTTGCTACCGCGCCAGCCGCGGCGCCGCCGGCCTACGATGCCGCGCTCCCGCCGGTAAGCGCGGCCAATTTGCAATCCGTACTGGACCGCGACCTGATTCCGGCGCGGACCGGCAACGGCGCGTTGGCTCCGGGAACCCACGCCGGCGTCGCGGCCGGAGCCCTGGTCCACGGCAGCCGGAAGATCTTCGCCTATGGCGCTGCGTCCCCGGATTCTATTTTCGAAATTGGCTCCATCACCAAAACTTTCACCGGTTTGATTCTGGCGCGGATGGTCGAGCAGGGCGCGGTGAGATTCGACCAGCCGGTGCGCCAACTGCTTCCGCCGGGAACGGTCGCCCAGCCGGCCGGTCCCGAGATCACGCTGCTCGATCTGGCGACGCAGCATTCGGGCTTGCCGCGAATGCCCGCCAACTTCAAACCCGCGAGCATGACCAATCCATATGTCGATTATCGCGCTGCGAATCTCTACGATTACCTCGCCAAGCGCGGTGTCGCGAGGCCGGCGAACGCCGGTTTCCTTTACAGCAATCTGGGTTTCGGGCTGCTGGGACAGGCTTTGGCGAATCGCGCCGGAAGGAGTTATCCCGACCTGGTGGCCCGGGAGGTTACCGGTCCGCTCGGGATGAGCGATACCGTAGTGACCCTTTCTCCGGAGCAACAAAGCCGGTTCATTCAGGGGTATAACGCTTCGCACCGTCCCGTTCGCGAGTGGGATTTTGCGGCGCTGGCCGGAGCCGGCGCGATTCGCTCCACCGCCGGCGATATGCTCACCTATCTCCAAGCGCAACTGCACCCGCAGAAGGCGCCCGCGCTGGCGAGCGCGCTTCGCCAATCGCAGCAGCTTCACGCGGACGGTTTTCCGGGCACGCGCATCGCTCTCGCGTGGTATTACCGGTTCGAATCGAGCGATTACTGGCACAACGGCGGCACCGCCGGGTACACCAGCTACGCGAGCTTCGATCCAGAGGGCAATTCCGCCGTCGTTGTACTCATGAATACGAGTGGCGGCGGCTTTGCCGGGCAACTGGGCGAGCACATCCGCCAGCGATTGGCCGGGAAGCCGGCGATTTCGCTGAAGAATTCCATCGATTCCGAAAAGGGCGGCGCCCTGAACACGGTGCGGTCCTTCGCGGCCTATTGGTTTTCGATGCTCGCGGCGGGTGTGTTCATGCTCGGTCTGGTGCTGACCGTTCAAGGCCTGGGTCAACTTTTGCCGCGGCAGTGGTTCCTGCGCGGCTCGGTCATCTTGCAGATGACTTTCTTCTGCCTGCTGTTGACGGCGTACTTCCTGCAACCGGGTTTTACGTCGCTCGAAACTCTCGCGGAAAATCAGCGACTGCTATTCTGGCTGCCTTCCTACTGGTTCTTCGGACTCTTCGAGCAATTGAACGGACCCATGCCTCCGCTGCTGGATGTTCTGGCGCGCAGAGCGTGGATCGGCTTGGGCTGCTCAGGATGCGGAGCGGCGCTCGCGTACCTGATCTGCTATTTCCGCACGCTGCGCAAAATCGCCGAGCAGCCCGACATTTTGCCCGCGCCCAGCGGCCTGCGCTGGCTGCCGCGATTCGGGAAGGCGTTCCCTACGGCGATTGTGCAATTCAGCATGCGCACGCTGCTGCGGAGCCGGCAGCATCGCATGATTCTGTCGTTTTATCTGGGACTTGCGTTCGGGCTCGCGATTTTCTTCGCCCGGTCTCCCGAGATTCAGGAACAGTTCCCGGGCCTCAATCCGTGGCGCCAGGTAAACGCGCCGATGCTGGTCGCGAGCATCGTCATGATGGGCGCGGCGGTACTCGGAACTCGCGTGGTGTTCTCGATGCCTCTGGATCTCAGGGCCAACTGGATCTTCCGCGTGATGCCGATTCCCGGCGCCTCCGATTGCCTGAAAGCCAGCCGCCGGGGGCTCCTGGTGCTGGCGGTCGCGCCGGTTTGGGCGATTTCGGCCGTCGTGTTCCTGTGGTTGTGGCCATGGCGGCCGGCGCTGGGCCACGTGACCGTGCTCGGGCTTCTGGGGTTGATCGTGGCGGAGGTTTGCCTGCGCAATTTCCGCAAGCTACCGTTCACCTGTTCCTATCTTCCGGGGCGGTCCTATGTGCACATGGCCGTTTTGACCTTGCTGGGCGTGATGGTTTTGATGGTGAAAGGCGCCGATCTCGAACGGAGGGCTCTGGAGAACACCACCGGTCTGGTTTCGATGCTGGTGCTCCTGGCGCTTGCGGCGGCTTGGGCCAGATGGCGGACCGGCGCCATGGCGAAATCGCCGGAGGGGCCGCTCCAGTTTGAGGCCGAGGCCGCACCCGCGATTCTTCAGTTGGGCCTGCATCGCGACGGAGTTGTGCCCCGGTGAGGTTCGCATGTGTTATACACCGTTCATGGATCCGCTGCTCCGCTGGCGCGCCGAATTTCCCATCCTCGATCGCACCGTTTATTTGATCAGCCACTCCCTGGGCGCCATGCCGCGCCGCACCCGCGATCGTCTGAAGCAGTACGCCGACGAATGGGACATGCGCGGCATCCGGGCCTGGGAAGAAGGCTGGTGGGACATGCCCGTCACCGTCGGCGACCTGATCGGAAAAATTATCGGCGCGGGACCGGGCGAAGTGGTCATGCAGCAAAATGTCTCCATTGCGCAGGCGATCGTGCTCTCCTGTTTCGACTGGACGGCCAAGCGCAACAAGATCGTCAGCGAGGAGATGAATTTCCCCTCGAATTTTTATCAATACGAACAGCTCCCCGCGCGCCTGGTGCGCGTTCCTTCCGAGGATGGGATCACCATTCCGCTCGAACGCCTGCTCGACGCGATCGACGGGGAAACCGCGCTGGTTTCCGTCTCGCACGTTCTGTTTCGCAGCTCTTTTATTCAGGATGTCGCGGCCATCACGCGGCGGGCGCACCAGGTTGGCGCAAAAGTGATCGCCGACATTTATCAATCCGCCGGAACGGTGCCCGTGAATGTGCGCGAATGGGACGTCGATTTCGCCACCGGCGGATCGGTGAAATGGCTGTGCGGCGGTCCCGGCGCTGGATATTTATATGTGCGCCGCGATCTGTGGCCGTCGCTCAAGCCGCGCCTCACCGGCTGGGCCGCGCATCGCGAGCCGTTCTCTTTCGCGGCCCATCACGATTACTCGGACGGTATCGAACGATTCCTGCATGGCACCGCCAACGTCCCCGCGATGTACGCCGCGCGTTCGGGCTACGAAATCATCAACGAAGCCGGCATTGACAACATCCGCGCGAAGTCGATGCGGCAGACAACTCGCTTAATCGAGCTTGCTGAAGCAGCCGGTTTCCGCGTCCGTTCCCCAAAAAATCCGGAGCAGCGCGGCGGCACGGTGACCATCGATGTTCCGAACGGCCGCGATGTAACCAGGGAACTGCTGCGCCGCGATTTTCTGCTCGATTACCGCCCCGGCGCTGGAATCCGGGTCGCGCCGCATTTTTATTCGACGGACCAGGAACTGGAGCTCGTGATCCACGAGACGCGCAGGACAGTAGAGACAGTAAAGTAGACCGTGCTCAATATTTCCGTCGACTGCCCGCGCGGATTCTAGCGTCTTATCGCTCACGTCGCTGCGCGATAAGACGCACTCGATGGCGCATTTCCTGAGCATTCAAACTCGCTTGAGCAGCTTTTTACCAACGCGGGTCGCCAGAGTTGGGGAAAGGACGGCGTGGAACTCGGCATGCATAACGCAAGGACCGATCAGCGTAAAAATTGTGGGCACTTTCACGAAAAGATATCGCAAACTCATTGATCATTTTCCGCGGGGGACAGTGCTTGTTTGCCTGGTCTTGTTCGCCGGGCTGGCCAGCGCTCAATCGATGCACGCGGTCGGCAACATCTTCAAACCGCTGGCGACGCCGGCCGAGCTGGTTTCCGAGGTTTCGTTATTAACGCTGGTGATTTGTGCCGCGGTTTTCCTAATTGTCGCCAGTCTGCTGGCTTACGCGGTGATCCGTTTCGGCTATCGGGAAGGAGACAGCCGCAGTGAGCCGGCCCAGGTCTACGGCAGCAACCAGGTGGAGATCGCCTGGACGGTGATCCCGATTCTGATCGTTTTCGCCTTAACCATGGCCACCGCGCGGGTGACTTCGGCCGTGCAGGATCACCACATTCCCAAAGACGCGGTGAACGTCACGGTGATCGCGCACCAGTGGTGGTGGGAGTTTCGCTACACCGACCTGAAATTCTCGACCGCCAATGAATTACATGTTCCGCTCAGCTCCATGGCGCAGCCGAAGCTGACGTATCTGACCCTCAAATCGGCCGATGTGGCCCACGGATTCTGGGTTCCGCAACTCGCCGGAAAGACGGACGTGATTCCGAATCGCACCAATAATATGTGGATCGACCCCAAAGAATTGGGCGTTTTTCTGGGCAATTGCTCGGAGTACTGCGGAACCCAGCACGCCAATATGGAATTGCGGGTGGTGGTCGAAACTCCGGAGGATTTCGGGAAATGGGTCTCGGCGCAGCAGGCGCGGGCCGCGGCGCCGGAATCCGCGGACAATCAGCAGGCGTTTCTTGCGTCGGCGTGCATCGCCTGCCACGCCGTGAACGGAACGCGGGCGAGAGGCCAGATGGGTCCGGATCTGACCCACCTGATGAGCCGGCAGACGATCGCCGCCACCGAAACTCCGCTGAACGCGTCCACGCTGCGGGATTGGATCGAGAATCCGCAGAAGCTGAAACCCGGCAACAAAATGCCCACCATCAAGCTGAGCGCCGGGCAACTGGATCAGGTGGTGGCGTATCTGACGACGCTGCATTAATCAGGAATCGCAATGGCATCCATTCCCTATCCTCTGGATAAAGGCGAGACGCGACGGGGCGCTTATTCGTGGGCGAGATTTGCTCATGAATGGGTGCTGACCGTCGATCACAAGCAGCTGGGCCTGATGTACATCATCGTGGCGCTGCTGTTTTTTGTCGCCGCCGGATTGCAGGCCGCGGTGATGCGCGCGCAGCTGATGTATCCCAACAACGATGTGCTGTCGCCGCAGGCCTTCAACCGGATGTTCACCATGCACGGCACCACCATGGTGTTTTTCGTGGGGATGCCGTTCATCGCCGGACTCGCGAATTATCTGATCCCGCTGATGATCGGCGCGCGCGACATGGCCTTTCCGCGCCTCAATGCCCTGGGCTTCTGGCTGACGCTTTTCGGCGGAATTTTACTGTACAGCAGCTATCTGGCCTGGGCGGGAACGGCGGGAACGGGCAGCGCTCCCGATGTCGGCTGGTTCGCCTATGCGCCGCTCACCGAAAAAGCGTTTTCGCCGGGAAGCAGCACCGATTTCTGGATTTTGAGCATCATCATGAGCAGCACCGGCAGCACCATCACCGCGGTCAACATTCTGGCCACGGCGCTGTGCCTGCGCACCGCGGGAATGACGCTGGCGCGAATGCCGCTGTTCGTGTGGATGTACTGCGTGGTGGCGTTTCAGATCCTGGTGGCGCTGCCGCCGTTGACCGCCGCGCAGGTGATGCTGCTGCTCGACCGGTTTTTGAACGCGCATTTCTTCGATACGGCCGCTTCCGGCTCGGCGATTTTGTGGCAGCACTTTTTCTGGCTGTTCGGACACCCGGAAGTGTACATTTTGATGATCCCGGGTTTCGCCTGCGTCACCGAAATTATTCCGGTTTTTTCGCGCAAGCCGATTTTCGGCCGCGCCGCCATGATCGGCGCCAGCGTGTGCATCGGACTGATCAGCCTGGGCGTGTGGGCCCATCATATGTACACCGTCGGGCTGCCGTCGAAGGCGAATATCTTTTTCGCCGTCGCCACCATGCTGGTGGGCGTTCCCACCGGCATCAAGATTTTCAACTGGCTGGCGACCATGTGGGGCGGGCGAATCCGTTTCCAGACGCCGATGCTGTTCTGCATCGCGTTTCTGTTTCAATTCCTGATCGCCGGGCTCACCGGCATCATGCTCGGCGTTGCGCCGTTTGACTGGCAGCTGGGCGATTCCTATTTCGTCGTGGCGCATTTTCATTACACCCTGATCGGCGGCCTGCTGATGACGCTGTTCGCCGCCATCTATTATTGGTTCCCGAAAGCCACCGGAAAAATGTTGAGTGAAACGCTCGGGAAATGGCATTTCTGGCTGCTGGTGATCGGCTTCCATGTGACCTTCGATCCGCTGCACTTCGCGGGACTGCTGGGCATGCCGCGCCGCATTTACACTTATCCGGCGGGCCGCGGCTGGGAAGGTTTCAACTACTATTCTTCCTGGGGCGTGGTGATTCAGGCCGTGGCGATCGCGATTTTCGTGTGGAATGTGATCGACTCGCTTATCCGGGGGAAAGAGGCGGGCAACGATCCGTGGGATGGGTGGACGCTCGAATGGGCCACCAGCTCGCCGCCGCCCGAATACAATTTCGTCGAGCCGCCCGAAGTGCGCAGCAGCCGGCCGTTGTGGGATCTGAAGCATCCCGAAGATCCCGACTGGAAGTACGAGCAATTCTAAGGAGCCTTCGTGTCCGCAGCCAGCGTCGCTATAAAGAATGATGAAGCGCAGAACCTCGATCGCGGCAAGGTAGGCCTGATCTGTCTGCTGTTGACCGAGGTCGCGCTGTTCAGCATCTTCGTCACCGCGTACCTTTTCTTTCTCGGCAAGAGCGAAACGGGACCGTACCCGGCCGATGTTCTGGTGGTTCCGGTGTGGGGGACCCTCTGCCTGTTGTCGAGCAGTTTCACGGTGGAAATGGCGGTGCTCGCGCTGCGCGCCAAGGCGGTCCGGCGATTCCAGATCTGGCTGGGTGTGACCATTCTGCTCGGCGCCGAGTTTCTGCGGCAGACCGGAATCGAATGGCGCAAGCTGATCAACGTGGATGGCCTCACCATCTCCACCAACGTTTTCGGGACCACCTATTATTCGCTGGTCGGGCTGCATGCCAGTCACGTGGTGATCGGCCTGACGCTGCTGTTGCTGGTGTGGCTGCTCGGATGGCGCGGAGCGCGGATTCTTCCGCACCATCGCCGCTTCGAACTGTTGAGCTGGTACTGGCATTTTGTCGATGCCGTGTGGGTGGTGGTTTTCACCGTGGTATACATCATCGGACGCTGAGATTTTTTATGGATCTGGAACAGGGAGCATCGCCCGAAACGATCGAATTGCCGGCGCCGACGCCGTGGCCGCTGGTTTTCGCGCTGGGCGTGGCGCTGATTTTTGCGGGACTGCTCAGCAGCCTCTATGTGTCGATCTTCGGCGGGATTTTGCTGCTGCTGGCGGCGGTGGGATGGTGGCGCCAGGTGCTTCCGGTGGAGCATCACGAGTCCGTCACCGTCGAGCCCGGCGCGATTTCGCCGACGCCGCGCGCGCCCATCCCGGTGGAATATGTGCGCGCCGGGCGCGAAGGACACCGGGTGCATATTCCGGCGCAAATTAAACCATACTCGGCGGCCTGGAAAGGCGCCATCGTGGGCGGGATCGCCATGGCCGGCGTGGCGATGTTCTTCGGGGTCGTTTCGCAGGGCAGCGTGTGGTATCCGATCAATCTGCTGGCGGCCGCCGCCGTTCCCGGCCTGGCCGCGGCGAGCGTCGAGCAGCTGCGCCAGTTCAGCATGCTCGGCCTGATTCTGGGCAGCATCATCCACGGACTCGCATCGCTGCTGGTCGGCGTGCTCTACGCAGTCATGCTGCCGATGTTCCCGCGCAAGGCGTTCTGGTGGGCCGGCGTTTCCGCGCCGATTTTATGGTCCGGCCTGATCGCGTCGACGCTGGGGTTCCTGAATCCGGCTTTGGCCGCGCGCATCGACTGGCGCTGGTTTGTGGCCTCGCAGCTGGCCTATGGATTGACCGGCGGATTCGTCATTGCGCGGGCGCAAAGCATCGAAACCCGGCAGAACTGGCCGCTGGCCGTCCGCGCCGGAATCGAAGCGCCGGGCGTGAATCCGCCCGGGAAACCTGAGTGAGCCGCGGGCGATCCGCCCGCTTTTTGAGACGATGGCTGAGGCAATTCTTACATCCTGGCGAATCGAGCCGGGAATGATTTGCCTGCTCGCGCTGGCCGCCCTGTTGTATCTGCGCGGATGGAGCCTGCTGCATCGCGAATCGCCGCACCGCTTCACGCCGGAACGAAGGGCGGCGTATCTGGCTGGTTTGGGCGCCTTATTCATCGCGCTCGCTTCGCCACTCGATGCGTTCGGCAATTTTCTGCTGGAAGCGCATATGGCGCAGCACCTGCTGCTGATCCTGATCGCGCCGCCGCTGATCCTGATGGGCCAGCCGCTCCTGCCCATGTTGCGGGGTTTGCCGCAGGCGACGCTCAAGAATGGTCTCGGCCCGTTCCTGCGCTGGCGCGCGCTGCGGCGAATCGGGCGTGTGCTGACGCATCCGGCCCTCACCTGGCCGGCGATGACCGTCGCGATCGTGTTCTGGCACATGCCGCGCTTCTACGAACTGGCGCTCAACTCGAGCGTCTGGCACGGCGCGGAGCACGCCTGTTTTTTCTACGCCGCAATTTTGTTCTGGTGGCCGGTGATCCAGGTTTGGCCCAGCCGGCCGCAGTGGCCGCGCTGGATGCTGATCCCTTACCTGGTGTTTGCCGACATCGTCAACACCGCTCTTTCCGCGTGGTTGGTTTTTTCGACGCACGTCGTTTACCGGACCTATGCGCTGGCGCCGCGCCTTGGCGGAATTTCGGCGCTGGACGATCAAACCGTCGCCGGGGCGATCATGTGGGTGCCCGGATCGCTCGCTTATCTCATCCCGGCGTTTGTCTTGGCGATGCAGGCCTTGAACGGCCCGCGCCACCAGCCGCGCCTGGTGCGAATCCAGCCCGCGCCGCGTCGGCCGGCGCGGCAACGCTGGGATTTGTTGCGCGTGCCGGTGATCGGGGCGATCCTGCGGCAGCGCTATTTCCGGCCGGCGATTCAATGCATCCTGTTCGCGCTGGCTGTGGCGGTCGTGATCGATGGTTTTTTCGGGCCGCAGATCGCGCCGATGAATCTGGCCGGCGTCCTGCCGTGGACTTACTGGCGAGGTTTCGCGGTCATCGCGCTGCTCGCCGGGGGAAATCTGTTTTGTATGGCGTGTCCGTTCATGCTGCCGCGCAATCTGGGCCGCCGTTTGTTCTCCGCACGCAGGCGATGGCCCGGCATGTTGCGCTCGAAATGGCTGGCCGCCGGATTACTGGTCCTGTACTTCTGGGCCTACGAAGCTTTCAGCCTGTGGAGCAGCCCGTGGTGGACAGCGTGGATCGTGGTGGGATATTTCGTCACCGCCTTGGTTGTCGATGGCTGGTTTCGGGGCGCGAGCTTCTGCAAATACGTCTGCCCCATCGGCCAGTTTCATTTTTTGAACGCGCTGGTTTCGCCGCTGGAGGTCAAGGTGCGATCAGCGGCCGTCTGCGCGTCGTGTGACACCCACGATTGCATCCGCGGAAATGCCGCCGGGCATGGCTGCGAGCTGCATCTGTTCCAGCCGCGCAAATCCGGCAACTTCGATTGCACCTTTTGCCTGGACTGCGTGCACGCCTGCCCACACGATAATGTCGGCATTATGAAAAACCCGCCGGCAGCCGCGCTCTACCGCAACGGCGGCGTGGACCGCGGCAGTTCTGGGATTGGCCGATTGTCCTCGCGTCCGGACGCCGCGGCGCTGGCCTGGGTGCTGGTTTTTGGAGCGCTGATCAATGCGGCGGCGATGGTCGATCCGGTGATGCAATCGATGCATTCGCTCACGGCTATTGTTGGCTTGAAATCGATGCTGCCGGTCACCACCATGCTGTTCGTCTCGGGAATCGTCTTCGCGCCGATGCTGCTCGCGGGGATCTGCGGCGCCGCCTCAGCCTGGCTCGGCCGCGTCGAAGGTTCTCGAAGAAAACGGATGACCCGGAGTTTCGCCTTCGCGCTGGTCCCGCTTGGATTCAGCTTGTGGGTTGCACACTTTTCGTTTCATTTGATCGTCGGCTGGCGCTCTCTGGCGCCCGTTCTCGATCGCATTCTCGGCTCGTCTGTACCTGCAATGACCGCCAATCTACCCGGTTGGTGGCCCGCGCTGCAACTCCTGCTTCTCGATTCCGGGCTGATTCTAAGCCTTTACGCCGCCTGGCGCACGGCGCGCCGTCAGGTTCCGGAAGCGGGCCGCGCGCTGCGCCTGGTAACCCCCTGGGTCGTTCTGGCGATTGCCTTCTACGCGGCTGCGGTCTGGATTTTGTTCCAACCGATGCAGATGCGCGGGATGGTGATGTGATGCGCCGCGCCCTGTTTCTGTTCCTCGCCGCTTCCGCGCGGCTGTTCGCCGATGGAGGCATGATGATTCTGCATCAGCCAGCGCCGCCCTATGTCATCACCGTTTTCGCAGCGCCGGCGCCGCCTCGCGTAGGGATGGCCGACCTGAGCATTCTGGTGCAGAACGGCGAAACGCAGGAGCCGGTCCTTGACGCCGGCGTGCAGATCGAAATCACCAGAAATGGCATCCCCGTCCGCGTTCCCGCCACGCACGACCGCGCACAAAATAAACTGCTCTACGCGGTCTCTGTTCCGTTCGATGAACCGGGAAACTGGCGCTATGCAGTTCTTCTCCATGCGGCCGCCTCCAGGAAGCCAATCATCGTGCCGGGACAAATCGCCATATTGGGCGAGCCGCCAAAAATTGTAAGTTACGCAGGATATCTCGCGCTGCCCTTCGTTTTTCTCGTCCTTTTCGCGCTGCATCAGTGGCTGAGGGGGATGCCAGCGGATCCGCCAGCCCGCTGATATCTATAAAGATCGAAAGAGCTTTGTCCGATGTTGATAAGGTGGACGTTGAAGTCGTTACCGGCGACACGCAGAAATCGGCCATGTTGACTATGGCCCTGCTGACGGACAATTCGTCGGCCGCCGACGCCATCGAGTATGTGGCCGCTGAAACCGGCCTGCTCGGCGTCGTTTTCAGAGGCTCGCCTACAACTGGTAAAATTCCGGCGACGATTCGAGCGCTTCAGACGCAAGGTCCTGATTTCGTATTGCTCGATGTCAGCGATTGGGATTCCGTTGCACCGCTGGCCGACAGGCTCAAAGTTCAAGATTTTAATGGGATTATTGTGGGCTTCCGGCCCAAATGGGAGCGGATGGAAGCGCTGGTTTTGAAGGAATCCGGCATCAGGTACCTGTTGCGGGAACCGTTCTCTCCCGCGGAACTGGAGACCGTTGTCTATGAGGCGCTCCACAAAGAGCGACCCATCACCAACCCGAACATTATCGCGTTCCTGCCGGCCAAGGCCGGCGGAGGATGCTCGACGACCGCTGTCCACACCGCCGCGGCGTTGGCCCGGACCGCGCCCATGAACGTGCTGCTGATCGAGAGCGACCGCCGTTCCGGGGTGTATTCGATCATGCTCGGCCTTGAGAACCGTCTGGGGCTCGACGACGCTCTGAGCCTGGGAAATGCCTGGACCAGTCTGGAGTGGCACCAGCACATCGTTCGGATTTCCGGTTTCCACCTGCTGGCCGCAAATCCGATGCACCGGCGCAGAGTCCCGTCGTGGGCGGATTATTACCAGCTTTTGTGTCACATTCAAAAGCAGTACGATTACGTGCTCATCGATTTGCCCGAAATCGTGAATGAAGCCACGGCGGAAGTGGTCCGTTCCGCGCGTAAGATTTTTATCGTGTGCACACCCGAGATTCCCTCCTTGAAGATGGCCCAGTTTCGCGCCAACGAACTCGAATCCTGCGATATTCCAAGCGAGCGGATTCACGTATTGATTAATCGTTGGGAACACGAGGCCGCGGCGGCGCGAGACCTGGAAAACGAACTGGAGCGGCCCGTCTTTGGCGTGCTCCCCAACGACTATGCGAATCTTCAGAAGGGGATGCTGGAATCGCGCCTCGCTTCACCGGAGAGTTCCTTTGCGGAATCCTGTCAGGCGCTTGCCCGAAAAATCAGTGGATTACCGAAGTCGGTACCGGAGCGTTCCAAATTCATATCGCTGCGGAAGCTCGCTCGAATTGCCGGGTAGTCCACCGCATTTTCACGCCAGCGGCGCATGATTCGCGGCAAGCTCGCTAGCAGGGTGCTGAAAAAGGGGACAGACTACTCTGTCCCGGCCCGTAAGTTATT
>Ga0335073_10003922_pt1 | contig 20738 bp, 21 predicted proteins | sample Lox_Sample_22_FD_207093 | JGI IMG/M metagenome (GOLD analysis project Ga0335073, IMG submission 207093) | Soil microbial communities from Loxahatchee National Wildlife Refuge, Florida, United States - Lox_Sample_2.2 | ecosystem: Environmental > Terrestrial > Soil > Wetlands | place: USA...
CTGCAGCCGACCTTGATGGGGTTGGCCGCGCGCGCCCGCGGGATGGAAAGCGCCGCCGTTCCCAGCGTGCCGAGAAGGACGGCCCGGCGCCCGATCATGTTGGTCATGGTCCGGGCTCCGCTATTTCGGCGCGACGTAAGGATATTGCAGCTCGCCCTTCTTGAGGTCGGGCGGGGCAAGCACGACGACCTTGGTCGGGTCCTTGAACTGGTCGGCGGTGTGGCCCGTGATGTTGCGGAACTGCTCGGTGATGATCCGCGGCTTGGTCCACTCGCCATCGGGTCCGAAAGAAATGTCGCCGGCGATCGTGCTGAATGTGTGGGTGTGGATATATTGCTGGATCTTCTCCTGGTCGAAGCTGCCCACCGCGGTGACGGCGTCGCCCAGGATCTGCAGCGCGCCATAAGCGAACGGGACATAGCCATATCCCAGCGGATCGGTCCCGGCCTTCGCCGCCTCGGCCTGGTATTTCGCCAGCACCGCCTGCAGTCCCGGGAAATCAAAGCTCGGCGAGAACGAATCGACATAGACGATGCCGTTCGTCAGCGGCCCGAGCTGCATGCGGCCGGTCGTGGAGGCAAGCCCCACCATGTTGCCGCCGAACATCCTGGCCTTGAGCCCGATCTCGCTCGCGGCGTGGACGAAGCCGATCGTGTCGGGGTTGTAGCCCGCCTCGTAGACGATGTCGGGATTGGTCGCCTGCACCGCGCGGACGATCGGCGAATAGTCGGTCGTGTTGGGCGGGAACGACTTGTCATAAACGATATCGAGGCCCATCGACTTCGCCACCGTCCGCGCCCCGTCGGCCGAGTTCTTGGCGAACTCGGCGTCGGCCGCGGCGATCGCGACGGTCTTGGGCTTCGGGTCCATGGTCATCGCGACGCCGAAGAACCCTTCGGAAAAGGCCGTCTTCGGATTGGGTCCCGACGGCAGCATCACGAAATAGCCGGGATAGTGGAACTGGCTGTTGGCAGCGAGCGCCGTCACCGCGATCGTCGTCATCTTGTGCGCCATCAGCACGGGGATCGCCGGCACCGCCATGTTGGTGGCATAGGGGCCGACTGTGAGGTCGACCTTGTCGACCTCGATGAGCTTCGTATAGATCGACGGGACCAGCGCGGGATTGCTCTGATCGTCATAGCAATCGAGCTGCACCTGACGGCCCAAGAGGCCGCCTTTGGCGTTGATGTCGTCGCGCCACAGCTCGAAGCCCATCATCACCTGCTTGCCATTGACGGCGACGCCGCCCGTCAGTGACATGCTGCAGCCGATCTTGATTGGATCGGCCGCAAACGTTGGCGCGGCAAAGGCGGCCGAAACGCCGGCCAGCAACAGCGCCTTTAAGGCGCGGGATCGGGTCAACATTTGTGCTCCTCCCAGAAGGTCGCGGGTCAGTTTTTTGCTTGGTCGTAAGGATAGACCATGTCGGCGGTTTTGTATTTATCGGGCCAGATGATCTGTTCGTGATCGGTGGTGCGGAACTGGTTCACGTCGTCGGGGACGACGTGGCGGAATTGGGTAAAAAGCCGGCCCGACTCGGTCCATTCGCCGTCCGGTCCGAAGCTGATCTCGCGCAGCACGGTCTTCACCGGATGGGTATGGAGATACGCCATCAGCTTCTTGGGATCGAGGCTCTGGGTCCCGTTGACGGCCGCGGCCAGCACCTGTCCCGCGGCATAGCCGAACGGCGGAAAGACGAAGCCCAAGGGATCGACGCCTTGCTCCTTCGCGGCGCGCTCCTGATAGGTGGCGATGAGCAGGTTGGCCTCGGGCGACAACAGGGTCTTCGCCGGCGCGAACACGGTGTTGTTGATCATCCCGTTCATCAACGGCCCAAGCTGCATCTTGACGCTGGTGATGCCAAGCCCGACGAGCGCGCCGCCGAAAATCTTGGTCTTGAGGCCCACTTCGGCCGCCGCGCGCACCATGCATACCGTGTCCGGCGGATATGCCGCCACGAACACGATATCGGGAGCGGTCGCCTGAACCGCGCGCATGATCGGCGCGCAGTCGGTGATGGTCGGCGGATAATAGCGGTCATAGACGATGTCGTAGCCGTCCTTCTTGGCGTTCTTGCGCGCGCCCTCGATCGCGTTGTGGCCGTATTCGGCGTCGGCACCGACAAGCGCCATCGTCTTGGGCTTGGGCTTGGCCGCGTCGGCCAACGCTAGGAACCCGGTCGAGTACGAGCCTTCGGGATCGGGCCCGGTCGCGTTCATCGAGAAATAGCCGGGATAGTGGAACTCGTGATTTGCCGCGTTGGCGAGGATGCCGACCGTCATCATGTTCTTCTGCATGATGATGGGAATGACCGGCGCCACCATGTTCGTGGCATAAGGCCCGATCAGCAGATCGACCTTGTCGATGTCGATGAGCTTCGCATAGATGCCCGGCACGTTCGCGGGATTGCTCTGGTCGTCATAGCAGTCGAGCTCGACCGGCCGGCCCAGCAAGCCGCCGGCCTTGTTGATCTGATCGCGCCAAATCTCGAGCGCGATGTCGATCTGCTTGCCGATGCCGGCGACGCCGCCCGTGCGCGCCATGCTGCAGCCGATCTTTATCGGCTCGGCCGCGGACGCCGCGGTGACCGAAAGCGCGAACATCGCCGCGCCGACGATGCCGACAATGCTCCCTCTCCGACCTCGGGGGCGAAGAGGGTCGGGGCGAGGTGGGGGGATCACCGTCAGCGCCCTGGAATTCCCTCCCTCACCTAACCTCTCCATCCCCAGGGACGGAGAGGAATCACGGACGGACCGAGCCATCACGGGGCGCCCGCCTAGTTCGTCACTTCGGGCACGAGGCGGTTGCGCATCCGCCCCAACCCCTCGATCTCGGTCTCCATCACGTCGCCGGCCTTGAGGAACGTGTTGGTGCCCTGGCCGACGCCGCCGCACGTGCCGCAATAGAACAGGTCGCCGGGCCGCAATGTCAGGACGCTCGACGCGAATTCCATCTGCTCTTCGGGCGAATAAATGAATTGCGAGGTGTTTCCGTCCTGCTTCGTCTCGCCATTCACCAGCAACTGGATCCGCAGCTTCATGTGGTCCGGCACGAAGGCGCGCGGCACGAGATAGGGTCCCATCGGCGCGAACCCGTCATGGCACTTGCCGCCATACCAATCGGAGCGGAGGCCCGGCCGGTCGGGCCGCATCTGCATGTCGCGACACGACACGTCGTTGCCGGTAAGGAACCCCGCAATGTGCTGCAACGCGCGCGAGGCCGGGATGCGCTTGCCCGCGCGCCCGATCGCGATGCACAGCTCCGCCTCCCAATCGATCTTGGTCATGCCCTGAGGGATCGCGATGTCGTCATAGGCGCCGGCAAGCGAGTCTGACGCCTTGAGGAACATGTAGGGGTGCGAGGAATCGCGCTCACCCGTGAATTGCCGGTCCGCGGGCGACATCCCCGCGCGGATCATCTCGTTCACATGCTCCTGGAAATTCTGCGCGGCGTTGAGGATCTTGCCGGGGCGCTCGACCGGCGCTTTGGGCCGCAGCGAGGAAATCTTCGCCGTGGCGCCGGCAAGGCGCGGGCTCGCGATGCCTTCCTTCTCGATGAAGGCCACCATCGCCTGAAGCACGGCGAAGTTCGCGTCCCAATCCTCGAGCATCGCCGTCAGCGAGTCCGTGGCACCCAGCGCGCCGGCCCGGCCCGCCTGGCTGTCGCGATAGGCGCGATAGGCGGGGCCTATGGCGATCGCGTCATCGCCCAGCACGATCGCGGGAAACTGGCCGCCGCCCGCCGTTGCATAGGTCGCGAGCTTGAAGGGTGTGCCGTCCATCCGTCTCTCTCCCGGGTTCTTGGATCATCGATCCTAATCCCAAAGAGCGGCGCGGCACACCCCCAAGCCGGTCACGCTATTGCACGGTGACGGTGCCCTGCATGCGCGGATGGATGGAGCAGAAATATTTATAGGTGCCGGGCTTGTCGAACGTGAACGAGAAGCTGTCGTCGGTGTCGAGCGCCGAAGATTTGAAGAGCGGCCGATCGGCGGCGCTCACCACCGTGTGCGGCTCGTCATCCTTGTTGGTCCAGGTGATGGTGGTGCCCGCTTTCACGGTCAGATTGTTGGGCCCGAAGGCGAAATCGTCGATCACCACCGCGCCCCGTTCCATCGTCGCGGCGATCCCGTGCCGAGCGAGGAACAAGCCCCCGGCCAGCGCCAGGAGAAGCGTCGCCGCGACCTGCAAGGCAAACCGGCGGCCGAGCCAGAACACGATCATCGCCGCCTCCTCAAGCGAGCGTCGTGTCGGCGAGGCTTGCCGTGCCGGCGGCGATCTCGACATGGCGCAGCCCCAGCATCGATTTCAACTGCTCGGCCGGCACCTTCATCGGGCCGGGGCTCGCGCCGGGCGCGCCGGGTGCCGCTTGCGGAAAGGCGGTCGAATAGGCGGTATGGAAGGTCGCGGTGCCTTCGACCTTCTGGATCACCTGGTGGATATGGCCGTTCAGCACGGTGACCGACCCGAACCGCTTGAGATAGGCGAGCGCCGGCTCGGCATCGTCGGTGCCCCAGCCCCAATCGGGATAGATCGACCATAGCGGCATGTGGGCCATGACGACGATCGGCGTCGACGCGCTCTTGCCCTTCAGATCGTCCTCGAGCCATTCGCGCTGCTCGGCGCCCAGAATCCCCATCCCGCCGGCCTTCAGCCCGACGACATTGACGAGCGCCACGAAATGCACGCCGCCCGCATCAAAGCTGTACCAGCCGCCGGTGCCCTTGGCGCGGCCGAACCGGGCGAAGAATTCCTTGCCGTCGTCGCCGATCGTGTCGTGCTCGCCCGGCACATAGAATGTCTCGAGCTCGGCGCTCTTCATCAATTGCGCCGCGGTGTCGAACTGCTCGGGCTTCGAAAGATGGCTGACATCGCCGGTATGGATCAGGAACGAGGGCGGCGTCCCGCCTTTGACCTTGGCGAGCGCCTCTTTCAAGGTGCCGCCCGGGTCGGGGTTGAGCGGTGTCTTGAAGCCGATATGGGTGTCGCTGATCTGGACGAAGCTCAGGCTGCCCGCGGTCGCGGCCTGGGCCGCGCCGCCAAGCTGCAAGGGGCGCGGCACGCCGCCCGTCACCGTCCACAGCACGCCGGCGCTGCCCCACATCAGGCAGTTCATCACGCGCCGGCGCGACAGCCCGCCTTGTCTCACCTCATCGCTCATGGTCATCTCCTTGGCGACGCGGAAAATCTCGCGTCGCGGGGGGAGACTCCGATGCGGGCGCCGCTATTCGCCGACCGCGCAGAAAAAAACCGGGAATAAAATCGGGCCATGCCGGATCGGGACTCACCCATGGGACCCAATTCCGCCTTCGCCGCGGTGGCGCTGCCGCATCTCGACGCGGCGCACAATCTGGCGCGCTGGCTTACCGGCAGCGCCGAGGAGGCGGAGGACGTGGTGCAGGAGGCGATGGTGCGGGCGCTGACCTATTTCCCGGGGTTCCGGGGCGACAATGCGCGCGCCTGGATCCTGCAGATCGTCCGCAACGCGGCCTATGCGGCGCTGAAGGCGCGCGCGCAGCGCAAGGCGGTGCCGCTTGCCGAGGACGCCGAGGACGGGGGCGCGCCGCCGCTCGCCGATCCGGGCGACGATCCCGAGCGGGCGCTCATCCGCACGCGCGAGCGCAAGCGGCTCGACACTCTGCTCGACCGCCTGCCGGTCGAGCTGCGCGAGGCCCTGGTGCTGCGCGAGCTCGAGGAGATGTCCTATCGCGACATCGCGCGCGTCACCGGCACGCCGATCGGCACCGTGATGTCGCGTCTGTGGCGCGCTCGCCGGATGCTGCTCCGCGCGGCAGGAAAGGGAATGGCGCCATGAGCGATCCCGATTGCGGCCAGGCGATGCTGCTCCAAGCGGAGTTCGACGGCGAGCTCGATGCCGCGCAATCGGTGGCGCTCGCCGCCCATCGCGAGACCTGCGCGCGGTGCCGCGAGGACTGGGCGGCGCTTGCCGCGACGCGCGCGGCGCTCACGGCGGACGCGACATATCACGCGGCGCCCGCGGCGCTGCGCCGATCGCTCGAGGCGCGGCTTGGCGCCGCGTCGCCGCCGACGCCGCGCCGCGCCTGGCGGCTGCCGTGGCGCGAGCTCGCGAGCTTCGGCGTTGGCGCGGCGCTCGCCGCGAGCCTCGTCCTCGCGGTGCGGCCCGCCAATGACGGCGGCGTGGTGGCGGCGCTCGTCGATGATCATGTGCGCTCGCTTCAGCCGGGCCATCTGACCGACGTGATCTCGACCGACCGCCATACGGTGAAGCCGTGGTTCGACGGCAAGCTCGATTTCGCGCCGCCGGTGAAGGACCTTGCCGCGCAAGGCTATCCGCTCGTCGGCGGGCGCCTCGATTATCTCGGCGGCCGCCCGGTCGCGGCGCTCGCCTATCAGCACGGCAAGCATCCGATCAACCTGTTCATCTGGCCCGAGCGCGCCGGCGCCGAGGCGCCCGTCGACACCGCGCGCAACGGCTATAACGTGTTGCATTGGAGCGCGGACGGGATGTCGCTCTGGGCGGTCTCCGACCTCGAGCAGGACGAGCTTGCGGAATTCGAGCGGGACTGGCGCGCCGCGCCCTGAGCCTCACCTCACCGCGACGTGATCGGCCTCGAGGTCGGCGCCGAGAATGTCCTCGAGCATCGAGAAGGTCGCTTCGAGCGCGTCGATCGGATGGACGCGGCGCATCGGATAGCGGCCGGTGATCCGGTCCCAGCACACCACCGCCTGGTCGATCTTGCCCAGCGCGTCGCCGATCTCCCAGAACGTCGCGCGGCAGTTCCGGAGGAACTCCAGGAACGGCGCGGTGTCGGTCTTCTTGATGAACATCTTGTCGTATCCGTCCTCGTAATCGCCGAGGATGGATTCGATCCGGCTCCATTGCGTGCGCAATTCGGTGCGGACCGCATGGTGCAGACGCACCAGGCCATTGCGCAGCGGCCCCACCGCGAAGCTCGCGATCGCTTCGCTGTCCTTCAGCCACTGCGCGAGATCGAGAAGCGATGGCCGGAGCCGCTGATATTGATAGGAATAGAAGGTGATGACCTTCCACGAATAAAGGATGTCGAGCGCGCCGTCCTGCGGCAGCCCGAACACGTCGATGATCGGCGCCAGCGCCTCTTCGTCCTTTGCCTCCCACAGTTTCTCGATGAGCTTCTTCGCGTGCACGCGCGAGGATTTCGCGTCGGGGAACGCCGCCCGCACGATCGGCACGAATTTCTGCTGAATGAGGCCCTGGATCTCCGACCAATGGTCGTCGGTGATCTCGAGATAGCGGTCCGAGACGACGATCCCGTCGGCCTCGACCACATCGCGCAAAAGGAACGGGTCGAGCGTCGGCAGCCGCGCCAGAAGCCGCAACAGGCGCAAATCCTCGGCGAACGCCTCCTTGTCGGCGGTGCGGCTCACGCCGCATTTCTCGTTGAGCGCCGCCTCGAGCTGACGGTCGTGGAGGAAGATGGTGCTGCCGCCCTCGCTGGGATTGCGCTCGTTGAACGGGAAATAGAGCTTGGTGCCGACCGGCGGATCGTAGCGCGAGCGGCGCTCGGACGGCATGACGCTGTGTTTGATGACGACGACGTGGTTCAGCCGCGGATGGCGAAAGAACAGGTCCTCGCCGCCTGCATGATCGGCGAGCAGCTTGAGCGTGATCCCGTTGCAGTCGAAGACGCGCGATGATCCGACATCGATCATCGGGCGGAACACATCGTCCTTCATGAGGCGGGCCCGGCCGGAACGCTGCGGCAGGTTCCCATTGCAACCGACGAAGGTTAAGAATTCGGCAACCGCCCTTGCCGGCCGGCGGCCACCGATCGATGATCGCCGGCACCGGGTTCGTTTTGGTGCAATGAATGACAGTTTCGACCGATCGGCCGCGCGCCGGCTTTTTCCTGGCCCTGATCGCAGTGGCGCTGTCCGGCTGTCTGCGTCAGCCGCGGCTCGACGAGGCCCGCGCCAAGGCCAACGCCGCCTTTGCCGCCTGCGACGCGGCGCGCGCGGAGGGCCGGTTGCGCACCTATCGCGCCGCCGTCGAATGCGCCGTGCCGACCGTCACCCAAGCCTATAGCGAGGCGGCCTATGCCTTTCCCGACCTTCTCTACGTGCGGATTGAGGCGCGGCGATTCGGCGCCGGCAAAGTGGATGAAGGCGAGATCACGGCCGCGCAATACGACCACGACGTCGCCGAGCTCGACAAGCGCATCCGCGCCGAGGAAGAGCGCCGCACCGAGATCGCCGAGCGCAGCGGCACGCCCACGCCGGTCCCGGAAGAAACGCTGATCGCCGGCCTGCCGTCTTTCGCGTCCCCGACCGGCGCCGCGCCGGCGCCGCCGGGCGCGTGTCAGCCGCTGGGCGAGATCCGAACCTGCAAGTGACCGGCGCGAGGGGCGCGCGCGCCCTGTTCCTTGTCGCGCTTATGCTCGCGGGCGCCCCGGCCGCGGCCGAGGAGATCAGGGTCGGTCTTCTCAAGACCGCGGCTTCGGGCCAAGTCTTCATCGCCGCCGCGCGCGGCTATTTCCGCGACGAGGGGCTCGACGTCTCGCTCGTCCCGTTCGATCAGGCGCAGCCCATCGCGGTCGCGGTGATGACGGGCGATCTCGATATCGGCGTGTCGCCGCTCAGCGCCGGCTTCTACAGCCTCGCGGCGGAAGGCGATTTGCGCCTTGTCGCCGGCGCCGCACGCGATCGCGCGTCCTATCGCACCCTCGGCTACCTCGCCTCGAACCGGGCTTTCGCGGCGGGGCTCAAATCCCCGCGCGATCTCGCCGGCCATTCGCTCGCCATCGTCCAGGTCGGCGCGCCCGGCCAGTACGCGCTGGGCCGCCTGGCCGAGAAATACGGCTTCGACGTGAAGAGCGTGCGCCTGGTGCCGCTTTATTCCTCGCCCAACATCGTGTCGGCGCTCGCGGGAAACGAGGTCGATGCCGGCATGCTCGCGGGCGCCCCTGGCATCGCCGCGATCGATCGCGGCGCGGCGACGCTCCTCGGCTGGTCCGGGGACGAGACGCCGTGGCAGGTCGGCGCCGTTTTCGCCGCCACGGTGACGACGGACGGGCGCGAGGACATGCTGCGCCGGTTCCTTGCGGCCTATCTGCACGCCGCGCGCGACTATTTCGCGGCGTTCTCGGCGCCGGACGGCAGCCGTCGCGACGGGCCGACGGCGCCGCAGGTCGCGGACATCATCGCCAAATACACGGGCGAGCCCGCGCCCGAGATCATCCACTCGGCCGGCTTCATCGATCCCGAAGGCCGCATCGACGCGGCCGACATCCTGCACCAGATCGCCTGGTACACCGCGCAGCATTTGCTGAAGCACGAGGTCGACGGCGCCGCCTTGTTGAGCTGGCCCTATTTGCGGATGAGCCAATAGATTGATGCTCTCTTTTGTCGCCATGGACGGTTGCTTTGCGTCAAGAAGAAATTTGACTTTTCGAGTCGACCGGCCATATTTTTTGCAACTACCCGCCGGCAGCGTGCTGTCGGCTCAGGGGCCGCTTTTCGGAGCGGCCCTTGCTTTTTGGAGGGCGTCGCAATTCGCACCTGGGTTTACGTGGACGGTTTCAATCTATACTACGGAGCCGTGAAGGGGACCCCCTTCAAGTGGCTCAACGTCGTTGAGCTCGCCAAGCATCTTGTGCCCGCGACCCACACGATCGAAAAGGTCAAATACTTCACGGCTCGCGTTTCCGGCGCGGCAGATCCTGGCGCCCCGAGAAGGCAGCACGCATTCCTAAGCGCTCTAGCAACCTTGCCAGAGGTTGAAATTCATTATGGGAGATTTCTCGCGAAGACGATCTGGCGTCCGCTGACAAATTTGCCTGTGGGCGGTGCGACCATCGACGCGCCGGGCCCCATGATCATTCCGTCCGGCGTTCACCGGGTGAGCGGCGGGTCTTTGGGCACTGCTGCCCAGCTCGCAGTTGGTACCTACGGCAGCAAGAGCTCATCGCGGTCGGCAGCCGCACCAAGACCGCTCCCGGCGGCGTTGATATCGGAAGTGCACTCCATGGAAGAAAAGGGCTCGGACGTGAATCTGGCAGCACACCTGCTGAATGATGCATGGAAAGGCGTGTTCGAGGCAGCGGTTGTAATTTCAAACGACACCGATCTCGTAACACCAATTCAAATGGTCAGTGTCGAGCGGTCGAAGCCGGTCTTTGTCGTGTGCCCGGGCCGTTGGCAAATGGCGCCGCAACTTGAGCGAGTCGCGAGCTTCAAGAGGCATATAAGACGGGCGATGCTGAGCGCTTCGCAATTTCCAAATCCGATCCCCGGAACCACAATCGCAAAACCCGCCGACTGGTAACCAAAGTCCCGTTAGCCGACTGACGAGAGGAGATGCTTCCTCAATCCGACCGGTAGAGGGGCAGCTTGGTGCCGACGCTCGCCCGTTCCACCAGCACGTCGCGGCGATAGCGGAACAGCTTTGCCGGGCGGCCGCCGGTTTCGGTCGAGACCTCGCCGGTTTCCTCGACCAGGCCTTGCTGCTCGATGAGGCGGCGGAAATTCTGCTTGTGGAGGCGCCGCCCGGCGACCGCCTCCACGACGCGCTGAAGCCGCAGAAGGGTGAAGCTTTCGGGCATCAGCTCGAACATCACCGGGCGGTATTTCATCTTGGCCCTGAGCCGAGCGATGCCGGTGGCGAGGATGCGGCGATGGTCGTGCGTCATGGCGACGCCGGGAAGCGGGTCGCCCACATCGGGCCCTGCTTCCGGGACCAGCCCCGCCTCCCACAGCAGCTCATAACGCTGCAGCACGAAATCCTCGTTCCAGTCGCGCCCGGAGGTGGCGAAGGTGACGGCGATCCGCTCGGCGCGCGCGCGGCGCTGCGCGTCGGCGCCGGTGCGCGCCCATGCGGTGAGGCGCGGAATGATCGCGCTCGCGACAAGACGCGGCGGGCCGGCGCGCCAATCCTCCCACGGGAAATAGCGATACCAGCTGTGCCAGCCCGCGCTGCCGGTGGCGCCGCTTTCATGCGTCAGGCCGAGATAGCTGATCGAGACGACGCGCATCTCCTCGCCGCCGCGCGTGCGGCCGCGATCGGCGAAGGTGTAAAGCTGCTCCACATAGCCGAGCTTCTGGTAGGTCTGCTCCTCGACCCACGAGCGGGCGCCCATTTGCAGCGAGCGGTGGCGCTGCTGGAACGGCCCCGAGGGAAGCGCCATGCCGTCCTCGAGCGTCAGCACCCGCGGTTCGTCCCCGGTCACCGTGACGATCACCGCCGTCAGCTCGATCGCAAGCGCCTCGGTCGCGCGGGGCGACGCCGATTCAGGGGGTGTCGATGATGGGCCCGCCCGTCGCTTCAGCGGCGCCTCCTAGCGCCAGCTCAGGAATGCCTTTTCAAGCATGGTGAGGATCGCGCCGAGGCTGAGGCCCAGGACCGACAGGATGACGACCCCGGCCATCAGGTCGTCGGTCTGCATCAGGTTGCCGGCGGTGAGCAGGAACGCGCCGACGCCATATTGCGCGCCGATCATCTCGGCCGACACGACGAGCAGCAGCGCCGTCGCCATCGAGATGCGGAACCCGGCGAGGATGCCCGGCAGAGACGAGGGCATGATGATCTTCCAGATGATGCTCAGCATGGGCATGTTGAAGCTTTGGCCCATGCGGATGAGGTTGCGCGGCGTGCCGTCGACGCCGCTGAAGGTCGCGATCACGGTCGGGAAGAACACGCCCGATGCGATGGTCACGATCTTGGGCGTCTCGCCGATCCCCATCCACAAGATGAACAGCGGCAAAAGCGCGATCTTCGGAACCGGATAGATTGCCGAGACGAGCGGCATGCCCACGGCGCGGGTCATCGACCACAATCCCATGGCGATGCCGACGACGAGGCCGAGGCCGCTGCCGAAGAGCCAGCCCCAGCCGATCCGCACCAGCGACGTCGACAGGTTGAGCCACAGGTCGCCTGACCGCGCGAGGCTCCACAACGCCTCGCAGATCGCGAGCGGCGAGGGCAGGAACACCGGGTCGATCCAGCGCCGCGAGACCGCCACCTGCCACAGCGCGATAAGGATCGCGAACGCGATCCAGGAATGCATGGCCTTGGGCTTCAGATCGAAGCCGCCGCCGCGGAAGGCAACCTCGCGCCGCCCCCCGGGCTGGGCCGGGGCGGCGGCAGTCCCGACGACCGTGTCCTCAAGCATCGACCACCTCCCGTTCCGCCTTCGAGGCCTCATCGCGGATCAGCGACCAGAGCCTGTCGCCGAGATCGGCGAGCACGGCCTGCGCCGATTTCTGCGCCCGCTCGCGCTGGGGAATCCGCACCTCGATGATCTCCTTGATCTTACCGGGCCGCCGCGACAGCACCATGATGCGGTCGGCAAGCCGCAGGCATTCATGGAAATTATGCGTGATATAGATGCCGGCGACCCGTTCCCTCAACCACAGGTCGAGGAAATCCTCCATCAACAAGTCGCGGGTCTGGGCGTCGAGCGCCGACAGCGGCTCGTCCATCAGCAATACGGCCGGCCGCACCACCAGGGCGCGGGCGATGCCGACCCGCTGACGCATGCCGCCCGAGAGCTGCTTCGGCAGCGCGTCGGCGAACTCGTCGAGCTTGGTGCGCTGGAGCGCGTCCATCACCCGGGCCTTGCGCTCGGCCGACGAGAGCTTGTGGTGCTCGAGCGGCAGCGCGACATTCTGCGCCACCGTCCGCCACGGCAAGAGCGCGAAGTCCTGAAAGATGAATGTCAAGGGATTGAGGCAGTCGGGGGGCGCCTCCCCCTCCATATAGATGGCGCCATCGGTCGGCTTGAGAATGCCGCCGATGATGCCCAAGAGTGTCGACTTGCCACAGCCCGACGGCCCGATCACCGACAGGATCTCGCCCGGCCGCAGATGCAGCTTGATGTCCTGCAGCACGGTCAGCGTGCCATAGGCGTGAAGCTTGACGTCGGCGATGATCTCCATCCGCGCAACCCTGTCTCAAACCGCTGCCGGTTAGCATAAGACGCGATTTTTGGCGAGGGTCCCACATTTCCGCCCCCTCGCTCAAGCGGAGTTCGCATGCTTTGCCGTTGCGCCGGCGGCACGAAGCGCCTAAGGCAAGCGCCGCCACCAAGACGAGGCCTGACATGGCGCGCGGCACCCGGCCCAATTTCCTGTTCATCATCGCGGACCAGCTCCGCTCCGACCATCTCGGCTGCTATGGCAACCGGGTGGTGCGGACCCCCAACATCGACGCGATCGCGGCGCGAGGCTTCGCGGCGGACCGATTCTATGTCGCCTGCCCCATCTGCATGCCCAATCGCGCGACCCTGATGACGGGGCGGATGCCCTCGCTCCACGGCGTGCGGCACAACGGCATCCCACTCTCCTTGAGCGCCACCAATTTCGTCGAGCTGCTGCGGCGCGCGGGATATCGCACTTCGCTCGTGGGCAAGTCGCACCTCCAGAACATGACCGGCAACCCGCCGGTCTGGCCGCGCGACCCGGAGGAGCGCCTCGCGCTCGAGGCGCGCCCCGACGACGGGCGCTACGACCAGGAATGGAAGCCCAATTGGCGTGCGCGCCCCGATTACGACGTGAGCTTGCCGTTTTATGGCTTCGACCGGGTGCATCTGACGATCGAGCACGGCGACGACCTCGAAGGCCATTATCGCCGGTGGCTGCGGCAGCAGGTGCCCAACGCCGACAGCCTCGTCGGGACGGAGAACGCGCTGCCGACGCCGGAACTGGCACTCGCGGCCTTTCGCCAGGCATGGCGCACCCGGCTTCCCGAGGCGCTTCATCCGACCGGCTATTGCGCGACCATGAGCGAAGCGGTGCTGGAAGACGCGGCGCGGGGCGATGCGCCGTTCTTCCTCATGTGCTCGTTCGCCGATCCGCATCATCCCTTCACCCCGCCGGGCCGCTATTGGGACATGTACCGGCCCCAGGACATGGAGCTGCCGCGCTCCTACCGCGCGGGCGCCGACCGCGCGCCGCCGCATGTCGCGGCGTTGCGCGCCGAGCGCGATGCCGGCCGCGCGGTGAAGCACACGCCGCAGCTCTTCGCCTGCACCGAGCAGGAGGCGCGCGAGGCGATCGCGCTGAACTATGGCTCGATCAGCTTCATCGACGCGGCGGTGGGCCGTCTCCTCGCCCGGCTCGAGGCGCTGGGTCTCGCGGAGAACACGGTGGTGATCTTCACCGCCGATCACGGCGACTTCATGGGCGACCATCAGCTTCTCCTGAAAGGTCCGATCCATTATCGCGGCATCGTCGAAGCGCCGTTCTTGTGGCACGATCCGCAGAAGCCTCAAAACAGGCGCAGCGATGCGCTCTGCGGCACGCTCGATCTCGCGCCGACGATTCTGGCACGGGCATCGGTTGCGCCCTTCAACGGGATACAAGGGCGCGACTTGGCGCCGCTCTTCTCGGGAGCCGCGCGGACGCACCACGCCGATCTCCTCATCGAAGAAGAAGGACAGCGCCCGCAAGTCGGGTTCGACAGCCGTGTGCGCATGCGTTCGCTCATCACCGACCGCCACCGGCTCAGTGTCTATGACGGTGTCCCCTGGGGCGAGATCTACGATCTCGCAAACGACCCCGACGAGCTCGTCAACCTGTGGGATGATCCGGCAAGCGCCGGCGTGCGGGCCGATCTCGTGATACGGCTCGCGCGCAAGATGATCGCGCTCACCGATACGAGCCCTTATCCAACCGCCACGGCCTGACCCTCAGCGCCAAAGCGCGCGGCTTGCGATCTGCGCGCCCGCGACCAGCGCTTCGAGTTTTGCCCAGGCGATCTGCGGATGCGAGCGGCCGCCAAAGCCGCAATCGGCGCCGGCAATCACGTTCTCCCGCCCGACGAGCCGCGCGAACCGCTCGATCCGCTGCGCCACCAGCCGCGGATGTTCGATGAGGTCGGTCGAATGCGTGATGACGCCCGGGATGACGATCTTGCCGGCCGGCAGCCGGACCGTCTCCCACACTTCGTATTCGTGCTCGTGGCGGGCGTTGGCCGCCTCGAACGAATAGGCGCCGGCCTTCACCCGCAGCATCACGTCGACGAAATCCTTCATCTCGAGGTCGTAGGCGTGCGGCCCGTGCCAGCTTCCCCAGCACAGGTGATAGCGGACGCGGTCCTCGGGAACGCCGGCAAGCGCGTGGTTCAACGCCTCGACCCGCTTGAGCGAGCGCTTGCGGAAGGCGTCCATCCCCATCGCCATGCCGATCCGGTCCCACAGCGCCGGGAGCCAGGCATCATCGATCTGAAGCACAAGGCCCGATGCGGCGATCGCCTCGTACTCGACCTTCAGCGCGTCGGCGAGGGCGTAGAGATACGCCTCTTCGGTGGCATAGAACTCGTTGCCGCGATAAGGCTCGATGCTGCCCGGCGCGGTCGTCGTGAGGAACGCGTCGTCGGGCGCGGCATGGGCGCAAAGCAGCTCGATCTCTCGCGCGAGCGCGCTTTGGGCGCGATAGGTGACGGGCGCGGTGCAGACGCGATAGGGGCGCCGCGTCGCCATCTGCTGCCCCGGCTGATAGAACAGCGTGCCGCGCTCGGCCGCCTGACGATAGAAATCGGCGAACGCTTCGCGGTCCTTGCCTTGCGCGAGGATCGGCGTGCCGCCCGGCACGGGGCGCTCCTCGAAGCCGCCGAAGCGGTCATCGAGATAGCTCAGCCAATCGCCGCCCTTTGAGTATTCGCCTTCGTTGACGATGTCGATCCCGGTCGCGCGCTGCTTTGCGACCACGGCAGCGACGGCCTCGGACAGTCGCGCCGCATAGTCGGGCGCCGCACGGTCGAGCGGCGCGAGATAGGGCAAGCTGCCGACATGGGTCGTGAGAATGCGGCCATCGCTGCGTTTCATGATCTCTCCCCGTTAGGCAAGAAGTCGCGCCAACACCGCGTTGAGCCGTTGCCGGCCGGCCGAGGTCGCGCGCAGGCCGGCATCGTCGAGCACCAAGAAATCGCCGGCAACGAGGTCGGCAAGGGCTCGCGCGGCGAACGACGCCTCGATCGCGCGCCCGGTCTCGCGGTGAAAGCGCGCGCGGTCGATGCCTTGGGCAAGGCGCAGGCCCATCATCACCATCTCGTCGCGGCGCTCGCCCGGCGGCAGCACGATGTCCTCTTCGGTCGCGTGGCCGTCGGCCTCGACCGCGGCGAGCCAGGTCTCGGGCGCGCGACGCTGCCGCGTGGCGTGCTTGCCGTCCGCGAGCGTGATCCGTCCGTGCGCGCCCGGACCGACGCCGACATAATCGTCATAGCGCCAATAGACCAGATTGTGCCGGCATTCGGCGCCCGGCCGCGCGTGGTTGGAGATCTCGTAGGCGGCGAGCCCGGCGCGATCGAGCCGCTCTTGGGTCGCTTCGTAGAGCGAGCCGGCGGTTTCCTCGTCCGGCAGGCGGAAATCGCCGCGCGCGAACCGGGTCGCAAAGGCGGTGCCTTGCTCGATCGTGAGTTGATAGACCGAGAGATGATCGCCTGCCATGAGAAGCGCGTCGTCGAGCTCGCGACGCCACGCGCTCGCGTCCTGTCCCGGCCGCGCATAGATGAGGTCGAAGGAATAGCGGGGAAAAAGACGGGCCGCCGTTGCGACCGCCGCGCGGGCTTCGCCGCTGTCGTGGCCGCGCCCCAAAAAGCGCAGCACATGGTCGTCGAGCGCCTGCACGCCCAGCGAGACGCGGTTGACGCCGGCGGCTCGGAAATCGGCAAACCGCGCCGCCTCGACCGAGCTGGGATTAGCCTCGAGCGTCACTTCGATATCGGGAGCCGCGCGCCAGTGAAAAGCCGCGCGATCGAGCAAGGCGGCGACCGTTCCCGCCGGCATCAGCGACGGCGTGCCGCCGCCGAAAAAGACCGAGACGAGCCGCCGCCCGCGCGTCTTCGCCGCGTAGTGATCGAGCTCCCGCAACAGCGCCCGCTGCCATCGGTCCGCGTCGATGCCTGCCCGCACATGGCTGTTGAAGTCGCAATAAGGGCATTTCGACTTGCAGAACGGCCAATGCAGATAAAGCGCGATCTCCGTCACGGCGGCGGCCCGAAACAGGCCTGCACGAGGAGGCGGAACGCGACGGCGCGGTGGCTGATCGCGTGCTTTTCCACCGGCTCCATCTCGCCGAAGGTCTCGCGGCACCCTGCCGCGATGAAGATCGGATCATAGCCGAAGCCGCGCGCGCCGCGCGGCGGAAAGGCCAGGCGGCCGTGAACCTCGCCGCGAAAGCACTCGACATGGCGATCGGGCCAGGCGAGCGCCAAGGCCGCGACGAACGAGGCGGCCCGGTCGCGCGCGCCCAGCTCCCGCTCGATCCGGCGCATGGCGGCGCCGAAATCCCGCTCCGGCCCGGCCCATCGCGCCGAATAAATGCCGGGCGCGCCGCCAAGCGCCGGCACGACCAGCCCCGAATCGTCCGCAAGCGCCGGCAGGCCGCTGGCAACGGCGACGGTCACGGCCTTGAGACACGCATTCTCTTCGAACGTGGCGCCGGTCTCTTCGGGCTCGGCGATGCCGAGCGCGGCGGCGCTTCGGGTGGCGATGCCGAACGGCTCGACCAGCGCCGCGATCTCGACCAGCTTGCCGGAATTGTGCGTGGCGAGCGCCAACGTCCCGCCGGCAAGACGGCGCGCCATCGCCTCAGCCAAGACCCAGGGCTTGACGCTGCAGCTTCAGAAGAGTCTCGATCCCATGCCGCGCCAGCGTCAGCATCGCCGCGAAATCGGGCTCGCCGAACACCGCCGCCTCCGCCGTCGCCTGGATCTCGACAATTCCGCCCCGTCCGGTCAGCACGAAATTCGCATCGGCCGCCGCCGTCGAATCCTCGGCATAGTCGAGATCGAGCACCGGCTGGCTCCCGACCATGCCGCAGGAAACCGCCGCCACCGCGTCTTCGAGCGGCATATGGGCGAGCGCGCCCGAGGCGACCAGCTTGCCCAGCGCGAGGCGCAGCGCGACATAGCTTCCCGTCACCGCCGCGGTGCGGGTGCCGCCGTCGGCCTGAACCACGTCGCAGTCGATCCGGATCTGCCGCTCGCTGAGCGCGCCGAGGTCGCAGACCGCCCGGAGCGAGCGACCGATGAGGCGCTGGATCTCTTGGGTGCGCCCGGACTGCTTGCCGCGCGCCGCCTCGCGCTCGGTCCTGGTATGGGTCGAGCGCGGCAACATGCCGTATTCGGCGGTGATCCAGCCGCGGCCGCTATTGCGCAGGAACGGCGGGACCTTGTCCTCGACCGTCGCCATGCACAGCACGTGGGTGTCGCCGAACCGGGCGAGGCACGAGCCCTCGGCATATTTCGAGACGCCCGGCTCGAGCACAACGGCGCGCATCTCATTGGGTGCGCGGCCTGATGGGCGCGGCATCGATCCATCCTCTTCTGGTGACGAAGCCCAAGCTAGTGTGCATGCCGGGGCACGTAAAGGCCCGCCGGTTGACGCTTTAGGGGCGCTTACCTACATAGGTGCGCGGCATGTCAGAGCCAACGGCGAAGTCACCCATCATCGAACTCAATGAACGCAGCCGGGAAATCTTCCGGATGGTGGTGGACACGTATGTCGAGACCGGCGAGCCGGTCGGCTCGCGCACCCTGTCGCGGCGCGGCAGCCTCGACCTGTCGCCCGCCACCATCCGCAATGTGCTGGCCGATCTCGAGGAATCGGGGCTCTTGTTCGCGCCCCATACCTCGGCCGGCCGGCTTCCGACCGATGCGGGCCTGCGGCTCTTCGTGTCGGGCCTGCTGGAGGTCGGCGGTCTGACCGAGGACGAGCGGCGCAGCATCGATGGGCCGCTCGGCGCGGCGGGCAAGTCGCTGGCCCAGGCGCTCGAGGAGGCGACCTCCACCTTGTCCGGCCTGTCGCGCTGCGCCGGGGTGGTCGTCGCGCCGAAGATCGAGGGGCCGCTCAAGCATATCGAGTTCGTGCCGATCGCGGCGACCCGCGCCCTCGTGGTGATGGTGACCGAAGGCGGCCTCGTCGAGAACCGGCTCATCGACATGCCGCTCGGCACCCCCGCCGCGACCTTGACCGCGGCCACGAACTTCCTCAATGCGCGACTCGCCGGGCACACGATCGACGAGGCGCGCACGGCGATCCTGGGCGAGATCGAGAACCGCAAGGCGCAGCTCGACGAGCTCACCGCCCGGGTGATCGAAGCGGGGCTCGCCTCCTGGGCCGGCGGCGGCGAGGGCACGGCCCTTATCGTCAAAGGCCAGGCGAAGCTCCTCAACGACGTGACGGCGCTGGCCGATCTCGAGCGGTTGCGGGCGCTTTTCGACATGCTGGAGACGCGCGAGGCGATGGTGCGGCTTCTGGACGCCACGCGCGAGGGACAAGGCGTGCAGATCTATATCGGCTCCGCCAACCCTCTGTTCGGGGTCGCCGGCTGCTCGATGATCGTCGCCCCCTACAGCAACTCGCGGGAGCAGGTGGTCGGCGCGATCGGGGTGATCGGCCCGACCCGGCTCAATTACGCGCGCATCATTCCGCTGGTCGACTATACCGCCAAGGTGATCGGCCGCTTGCTCGGATGAATGGATAAAGACCGATGACCGAAGACGAGAACGGCGCCGCGGGCGCCGAAAGCCAGACCCCGCCTGAAGCCGACCGGATCGGCGCGCTCGAGGCCGAGCTGGGCGAGACCAAGGACAAGCTGTTGCGGGCGCTTGCCGAGACCGAGAACACGCGCCGCCGGGCCCAGCGCGAGCGCGAGGACACGCAGCGCTACGCGGTCGCGAACTTCGCCAAGGATGTCGTGACCGTTGCCGACAATCTCCGCCGCGCCATCGACGCGGCGGGGGGCGACGCGGCCCGGGACGACCTGGCACAGACCCTGCTCGCCGGCGTCGCCGCTACCGAGCGGGAGCTGCTGGCCGTCCTCGAACGCCACGGCGTCAAGAAGATCGACCCGCAGCCGGGCGACCGGTTCGATCCCAACCTGCACGAGGCGATGTTCGAGCTCGAGAACACGGCCCGGCCGGCCGGCTCGATCGTCCAGGTGCTCCAGCCCGGCTACCGGATCCATGACCGGCTTCTGCGGGCCGCCATGGTGGGCGTCGCCAAGGCGCCGGGGCCGGCCGCCCGGGTGGACGAGGTCGTCTAAGGGCGCCCGGCCCGAACCGGCGGAGACGGCAGGCAGATTCCCGGCCGCCCGTTATTGATTGGTTCAACCGGCATTCATATATAAGCGAGGCACTTCACAGGGATATCCTGTCGGGGACCAACCTAAGGGGGCGGTCGCAGTGCCTTCATGGGCTGCGCAGCCCTGCTGCAACACGAGGTAGCAATGGCAAAAGTCATCGGGATCGATCTCGGCACCACCAACTCGTGCGTCGCCGTGATGGAAGGCAAGAACGCCAAGGTGATCGAGAACAGCGAAGGGGCGCGCACCACCCCGTCCCAGGTCGCCTTCACCGAATCGGGCGAACGGCTGGTCGGCCAGTCGGCCAAGCGCCAGGCCGTCACCAACCCCGAGAACACGTTCTACGGCATCAAGCGGCTCATCGGCCGGCGCTTTAGCGACCCGATGGTCAAGAAGGAGACGGAGCTCGTCCCCTTCAAGGTCATCACGGGCGAGAACGGCGACGCCTGGGTCGAAAGCCGGGGCAAGAAATATGCGCCGTCGCAGATCAGCGCCTTCGTGCTGCAGAAGATGAAAGAGACGGCGGAGGCCTATCTCGGCGAGACGGTGACCGAGGCCGTCATCACGGTTCCGGCCTATTTCAACGACAGCCAGCGTCAGGCCACCAAGGACGCCGGCAAGATCGCCGGGCTCGAGGTGCTGCGCATCATCAACGAGCCGACCGCGGCGGCGCTCGCCTATGGGCTCGAGAAGCAG
>Ga0335073_10003923_pt1 | contig 20734 bp, 19 predicted proteins | sample Lox_Sample_22_FD_207093 | JGI IMG/M metagenome (GOLD analysis project Ga0335073, IMG submission 207093) | Soil microbial communities from Loxahatchee National Wildlife Refuge, Florida, United States - Lox_Sample_2.2 | ecosystem: Environmental > Terrestrial > Soil > Wetlands | place: USA...
CTACGACGGCAAGGGCGTGTGGGTGTGCCAGACCGCGGCCGAGGCCGCTGACGTCCTCGGACATGGCATTGCCGTGCTGGCGGAGGAGTTCGTCCCGTTCGAGCGCGAGCTCGCGGTGCTGGCGGCGCGATCGCCGCACCGGCAGGGGGCGGTGTACCCGGTGGTGCAGACGGTCCAGCGGGACGGCATCTGCCGCGAGGTGCTCGCGCCCGCCCCCGGCCTGGCCCCCGGACAGGCGGCGCAGGCCCAGGCCCTGGCCCTGCGGATCGCCGATGAGCTGGGCGTGACCGGGCTGCTGGCGGTGGAGATGTTCGCCACGCCCGCCGGGCTGCTGGTCAACGAGCTCGCGATGCGCCCGCACAACTGCGGTCACTGGACCATCGAGGGGGCGCGCACCTCCCAGTTCGAGCAGCACCTGCGGGCCGTGCTGGACCTGCCGCTCGGCTCGCCGGCGCTGGCCGCCCCGGCCGCGGTGATGGCCAACGTGCTCGGCGGCGACGACGCCGACGTCTACGACCGGTACATCCACGTGATGGCCGCCGACCCGGGCGTGAAGGTGCACATGTACGGCAAGCCGGTGCGCCCGGGCCGCAAGATCGGTCATGTCACGGTGACCGGCGACGATCCGGGCGACCTGCAGGACCGGGCCCGCCGCGCCGCCAGTTACCTCCGGTGGGGCAAGGAGGACGGCGATTGAACGGTAACGCCCTGGTGGGCCTGGTGATGGGCAGCGACTCCGACTGGCCGGTGATGCGCGCCGCGGCCGAGGCCCTGGACGAGTTCGAGGTTCGCTACGAGGCCGACGTGGTGTCGGCGCACCGGATGCCGCACGAGATGATCGAGTACGGCTCGTCGGCGGAGCGCCGCGGGCTGCGGGTGATCATCGCCGGCGCCGGGGGAGCCGCGCACCTGCCCGGCATGCTGGCTGCGGTGACCCCGCTGCCGGTGATCGGCGTGCCGGTGCCGCTGGCCAACCTGGGCGGCCTGGACTCCCTGCTCTCGATCGTCCAGATGCCGGCCGGCATCCCGGTCGCGACCGTCGCGGTCGGCGGCGCGCGCAACGCGGGCCTGCTGGCCGTCCGCATCCTCGGCGCCGCCGAGGGCCAGCAGGGCGCGGCGCTGCGCGCCCGGCTCGTCGCCTTCGCCGAGAAACTCGCAGATCAGGCCCGCGCCAAGGGAGCCGCCTTGCGCGGCGAGCGTCCGTAGTTTTCCGCCGAACGAATGGCGCTCGTCTCCCCGGTAACGCCTCATGCCCGGGTAGCGGCAGGCGGAAGCGGGTACTTTTCCCGGCAGCCATAGGCACCAGCCATCAGCCGGGGGGCGAGGAGGCGCGCGTGAGCATCGGCGCGACGCTGGCCGCGGCCCGCCGCCGGGCCGGGCTCACCGTCGGCGACGTCAGTCAGAGCACGCGGGTCACCGAGCCCATCATCGCGGGCATCGAGCAGGACGACTACACCGCGTGCGGCGGTGACTTCTACGCGCGGGGGCATATCCGCGCCATCGCCCGCGCGGTGGGCGAGGATCCCGCGCCGCTGATCGACGAGTTCGACGAGGCCTGGCGATCCGAGCAGGAGATCACCGCGGCGGAGGCGTTCGGGCCGAGCCTGCCGCTGCGGACCCGCGAGCGGCGGCGGGTGCGCTGGACGGCCTTCCTGGCCGTGCTGATCCTGGCGGTGCTGGGTTTCGCCAGCTACAAGCTCGTTTCCCGGCTGGACCATACGCACGCGCCGGCCGCCAGCGCGGCCTCCTCCGCGCCGGGCGGCCACCCCAGCCCGCCGGCCAGCGTCCCGGCGGTCCAGGGCAGCACGGCGTCAGCCGGAACGGGCCAGGCCAGCACGGCCCCGCTCTCCCCGGCGTCCCCGGCCGCCACCCCGTCGGCGACCCCCGCGGCGGTCAAGGCCCTGGCCCCGGCCAGCGTGGCGGCGTTCGGCCCGGCCGGGACGGCGGACGGCGACAACCCCCAGAACGCGGCGCTGGCGCTCGCCGGGAACCCGGCCACGCCCTGGTACAGCCAGTGGTACGCCACCGCGGACTTCGGGGACCTGAAGTCCGGAACGGGCCTGCTCCTCGACATGGGCCACCCCGTCACCGTCTCCTCGGTGCAGGTCTCGCTGGTCAGCCACTCCGGCGCCGGCCTCTCGCTCCGTGCCGGGAACACGCCCGACCAGGCGCATCTGACTCAGGTCGCGAGCGCCTCGGACGCGGGCGGCACGGTGCCGTTCCACCTCAGCGCGCCGGTGCACGCCCGCTACCTGCTGGTCTGGTTCACCAAGCTGCCGCCCGACAACGCGGGCACCTACCAGGCCGGCGTTTACAAGATCACCGTCCAGGGCCAGCCCTGACGCGGGCAGGGCAGTGTTCTACGGAAAGGTCGCGATCTACCATCGAGCCATGAGCGATGATTTCCCGGCGTTTGCCCTGTCCGAGGAGCACGAGGCGCTGCGCGAGGCGGTGCGCGCCCTGGCCGACGACAAGATCGCGCCCCGCGCCGCCGAGATCGACCGCACCTCCGAGTTCCCCTGGGACGTGTACGAGGCGCTGGTCAAGGCGGACCTGCAGGCGGTGCACATTCCTTCAGCCTACGGCGGCGCCGGCGCCGACGCGATCGCTACCGCGATCGTCATCGAGGAGGTGGCGCGGGCCTGCGCGTCGTCCTCGCTGATCCCCGCGGTGAACAAGCTCGGCACGGTGCCGCTGCTGCTCGGCGCGTCCGAGGACGTCAAGGCCAGGTACCTGACGCCGGTCGCGCGGGGCGAGGCGATGTTCTCCTACGCGCTGTCCGAGCCGGAGGCGGGATCCGACGCGGCGGCCATGAAGACCAAGGCGGTGCGCACGGACTCGGGCTACGTGCTGAACGGGGTGAAGCGCTGGATCACCAACGCCGGGGTGTCGAAGTACTACACGGTGATGGCGGTCACCGACCCCGCGGCGGGCCCGAACGGGATCTCGGCGTTCGTGCTCGAGGACGGGGACCCGGGGTTCTCGTTCGGGGCGCCCGAGCACAAGCTCGGCATCAAGGGCTCGCCGACCCGGGAGCTGTACTTCGACGACTGCGCGATCGGCGAGTCCCGGCTGGTCGGCGCCGAGGGCGAGGGCTTCAAGATCGCGCTGCGCACGCTGGACCACACCCGCATCACGATCGCGGCGCAGGCGCTGGGCATCGCCCAGGGGGCGCTGGACTACGCGCTCGGCTACATCAGGGAGCGCAAGCAGTTCGGCCGCCCGGTGGCGGACTTCCAGGGCCTGCAGTTCATGGTGGCCGACATGGCCATGCAGCTGGAGGCGGCCCGCCAGCTCACCTACGCGGCGGCGGCCAGGTCGGACCGGGCCATGGCCGGCGAGAAGGTCGCTGACCTGACGTTCTTCTCCTCGGCCTGCAAGTGCCTGGCGTCCGACGTGGCCATGTCGGTCACCACCGACGCGGTACAGCTGCTCGGCGGCTACGGCTACGTGAACGACTACCCGGTCGAGCGCATGATGCGCGACGCCAAGATCACCCAGATCTACGAGGGCACCAACCAGATCCAGCGCATGGTCATGGCCCGCCAGCTCCTGAAGTAGGACCTCCCGTTGCCTGCTGAGGTGGTCCCCGCCGGAGCGGTCGGGGCCATCTGGGTCTACAAGAAAGGCAGCCAGGTCTTCGCTCGCCCGCTTGCCGACATCACCCGCTACTGGCAGGGCATCCCGTTCCTCGCGCTCGAGGTGGTGCTGCTGATCAAGGCGCGGCCGGGCTTCGACAGGCCGGGTAGGGCCAACGACCAGCGCGACTTCGAGACCGCCCTGCCGGTGCTCAGCGCTGAACAGCGCCGGTGGCTCAAAGACGCGGTACGCTCGCTCGCCGCGGACTTGCATACGCCGTTAGCTAGACGCTGACGCCCTGGCGGCACGCGCGGCCTGGGCGTTCACCTCGCCGCCGACCAGTACCGCCAGCCCGGCCAGGTAGAGCCAGAACAACAGGATGACCACCCCGGCGAGCGCGCCGTAGGTCTTGCCGTATGAACCGAACTTGGTCACGTAGAACGAGAAACCCAGCGAGGCCAGCACGAATATGACCGCGCTGACCAGGCCGCCTGCGCTGATCCACTGCCACCGGGGCGAAGGACGGTTCGGCGCGTAATAGTCGTAGAACGAGAAGAGCAGGACGATCATGATGATCGTCAGCACCCAGCGGACCACCGTCCACGTGACGAGGAAGGCGGTGTGCCCGAACGGCAGGTGGCCCTCGATCCCCGAGCCGATCGAAGGACCGAACACGATCAGGGCCGAGGCGATCCCGCCCAGGACGACCGTCGCCACCATGAGCGGGATGGTGCGCAACCGTTTCGCCACGAACTTGCGGTCGTCTGCGTCGTAGGCGATGTCAAGCCCGGTCTCCAGCGCCGCCATGCCACCCGAGGCGGCCCACAGCGCTATCACCACGCCGATGACCAGCGCCGTAACCGACCCCTTGGCGGACCGGCTTGTAGCGTTGTTGATGGCCTGGGTGAAGACCCCGGACGCCCCGGGCGGCAAGGCCTTTTCCAGGCCGTTGACCAGCCGGTGCACGCTGCCGGAACTGAGGTGCAGGAGGCTGGTCAGGCCCAGCAGCGCGATCAGCGCCGGGAACAAGGCCAAGAACCAGTGGTAGGCCAGGCTCGCCGCCGTCATAGAGCAGCGGTCCAGGACGAACCTCTTCCCGATGCTCTTGACGGTCTCGCGCAGCCCGGCCCCGGTCTGCCGGGTATCCATGGTCGGCACCTACCCTGCCGCTGGCCTTCATCACCCCGGCTCGGCTGACGATCTGTGCCCGCGCCTCGGACGCCGCCGCACCTCGTCAGCATATGTTGACGGAAGGCCGCATGTCAGCATATGCTGACGATATGGAACCTACTCTCCAGATCGCGGAAGGCGCCGCCAGCAACGACCCCGACGTCGGGTTGCGCGCGGTCGCCGCGCTTCGTGCGCTGGCCGAACGGCTGGAACTGCTCCAGGTTCAGCAGGCCCGTGACCTCGGCTGGTCCTGGCAGGAGATCGCCAGCCGCCTCGGCGTCACCAAGCAGACCGTCCACCGCAAGTACGGCCGGCTGACCGGGAGGCGATGATGTTCGAGCGCTTCACCGGCACCGCTCGCCACGTCGTGGTCCAGGCCCAGGAGGATGCCCGCCGGCTCGGGCACAGTTACATCGGCTGCGAGCACCTGCTGCTGGCCGCCGCCGCGACTGCCGAGCCGGCCAGTACGGTGCTGCGCGACCAGGGCATCACGCCCGAGCGCATCGAGGCGGAAATCCTGCGCACCGCCGGGCCGGGCCAGCTGGCCAGCCCGCCGGGCGGCGGCCTGGACCGCGAGGCGCTGGCTTTCATCGGCATCGACCTCGACGTCGTCCGCGCCCGGGTCGAAGCGACGTTCGGCCCGGACGCCCTCACCCGGGTCCTCCCGGCTGCCTGCCAGCGTCGGCGGCCAGCCTGGGGGAAGGGCCCGCTGGCCGGGCTGACGCGCCGCCGGCGTCGCCATCATGCCCGCCGCATCGTGCGCCTGCCTGCAGGTCCGTTCCGGCAGCGTCCCGCTTCCGCCGGGCTCGTTGTCAGCGGCCATATCCCGTTCACGCCGCGCGCGAAGAAGACCCTGGCGCTCTCGCTGCGCGAGGCAGAGGCGCTGCACGACAACTACATCGGCGTCCAGCACCTCGTCCTGGCCCTGGTGGCGTTGAACGACGGCACGGTCCCGGCGATCCTGTCGGCCCTCGGCGCATCGGCCACATCGCTGCGCGCCGCCATCCTCGCCCGCTACCGCAAGGCGAGCTGATCACCTAGCTGAATGCGCAGCCGCGTCGCCAGGAATGACGCCACCGCGTCAGCGAAGCCGTCCGGGTCTTCCCAGCAGAGCAGGTGACCCAGCCCGGGAAAGGTCACCTCCCGGGCTCCCGGGATGCGGCCCGCGAGCAGCCTGGCGTTGCGCGGGTCGACGACGGTGTCCGCGCTGCCGTGCCTGACCAGCGTGCGCGCCCGGATGCGCGCCTGCCTTCGATGACCGGCGTACCGGGCTCCCGCGGCCGCCTGCGCCGCCAGCGTCTTCTCGTCCGGCAGCCGCGAGCGCGAGCGCGCGGGCATTTGACGCAACCTGATGGTTGCTATACTATCGCAACCAAATAGTTGCTACATGATGGAGGCAGTCGTGCCGTTCCCTGATCGCATCGAGCGGACCGTCGAGATCGCTCACCCGCCGGCCAAGGTATGGGCCGCGCTCACCACGGCCGAGGGGCTGAGTGCCTGGTTCGGCCAGGAGGCCACGATCGACCTGCGCCCGGGCGGCTCGGCCCGGATGCACTGGGACAGCGGTCACACCGCCGACATGCGGGTGGAACGGGTGGAGGAACCGACGGTGTTCGGCTTCACCTGGCACATCTACGGGCTGCCCAAGGACGATCCGCGCCGCACCTACGTGGAGTTCACGCTGGAGCCAGCCGGTGCGGGCACCAAGCTGACCGTGGTCGAGTCCGGTTTCGCGCAGCTTCCCCAGGACGCCTACCGCACGGCCTACGACGGCAACACGCAAGGGTGGGCGAGCGAGCTGGGCGAGCTGGCCGGCTACCTCGATGCCGCCGCTTGACATCGAGGCGATCGCCGAGCAGGTCTTCGCCGCCCTGGCCGACCCGAGCCGGCGCGCCATCTTGGCCGCGCTGGCCTCGGGGGGCCCGGCCACCGCCACGGACCTGGCCGGCCGGCTGCCGATCACCCGGCAGGCGATCGCCAAGCACCTGGCGCTGCTGGCCGAGGCCGGCCTGGTGACGGCCGAGCCGGGTGAGCGGCGCCGGGTCCGGTACCGGCTGCGCTCCGCGCCGATGCAGGTGGCCCAGCAGTTCCTGGCCGCGCTGGCGCGCGACTGGGACCGCCCGCTTGGTGCCCTGAAAGACCACCTCGACCAGCATGCTCGCGGATCGGAGTGACGGAGATCGCCGCTGCCCGCGATGCAACGACAACAGACAGGCAGAACCAAAGAATTAAGGAGACCGCCCATGACCAGTCACAAGACGGGGACGCGCGAGGAGTGGCTTGCCGCGCGGCTGGACCTGCTCGAGGCGGAGAAGGAGCTGACCCGGCGCGGAGACGAGGTGTCCCGGCGACGGCAAGACCTGCCGTGGGTCCGGGTCGATAAGGACTACCGCTTCGAGACCGACGAGGGCCGGGCGTCGCTCGCCGACCTGTTCCTGGGGCGCTCGCAGCTGATCGTCTACCACTTCATGTTCGGGCCCGACTACACCGCCGGATGCCCGTCCTGCTCGGCGATCGCCGACGGCTTCAACGGCTCCGCGGCCCATCTGGCCGGCCACGACGTCACGCTCTGCGCGGTCTCGCGGGCCCCGTTCGCCAAGATCGACGCGTACCGGCGGCGGATGGGCTGGAGCTTCCCGTGGGCGTCCGCTTACGGCAGCGACTTCAACTTCGACTTCGGGGTTGCGCATACCAAGCAGGAGTGGGAAGCGGGCGTCGTCGCGTACAACTTCGGCCACGAGGACCTGCGGCCCGCGGCCGACCGGGCGGGGGCCCTCGACGCGTTCAGCGAGTCGATCGTCGGCACGAACTGGGAGACCTACCGGCGTGAGGGGCCAGGCATGAGCGCTTTCGCCCGTCAGGACGGCACCGTCTACCACACCTATTCGACGTACGCGCGCGGCCTGGACGTCCTGTGGGGCATGTACCAGTGGCTCGACCGCGCGCCGCTCGGCCGCAACGAGGCCGGCTTTTGGTGGCGCCGCCACGACGAGTACGACAACCCGTGAGCGAGATTGCCGCCGGTTACGGGCCGGTCAGGCGGTCAGGAGGGCCTGGGTCGGTGACAGCCGGGCGGCCGACGCCGGCCGCATCTTCCAGCCGTTCGAGCGGCTCAGCGAGCGCACGTCCCATGACGGCTTCGGACTCGGCCTGGCCATCGTCGCGTCCATCGCCGCGATCCACGGCGGCACCGCCACGGCCCGCCCCCGGGACGACGGCGGCCTGTCCGTCACGGTCGCCATTCCCTCGGCCGGCGCCCCGGACCAGGGCACCGGCCTTCAGGCCAACCCGATCACCCGTTGAGGATCCGGGCCTTCTGCTGCTCGAACTCGGCCTCGGTCAAGATCCCGGCCTGCTTCAGCTCGCCGAGCTGTTTCAGCTGGGCGAGCCGCTCGCCCATGTCCGGCGGCTGGGCCGGGGCGGGCGCCGGGCCGGCCGCGGCCGGGGCGGCGGCGGGCGCCGGGGCGGCGACGGGCGCCTGCGGCGGGGGCGGTGGTGCGGCGGCGGCCGCGGCCTGGTCGTGCGCCGCCCATCGCTGCTGCTGCCTGCGCTGGATCCGGCCGTGCACGGAGCTGGCCACGGCCACCGTGGCGGCGGTCTTCAGTATGCCCATCGTTATCTCCTTTCCCGCTCAGGCGGGCTCCGTCGCATCCAGGGCGGCGATCACGTCGCTGGCGGATATCCCGCCGTCGGCGATGAAGCGGGCGCCGTCGCGCCGCCAGGTGCTGACCAGGCTCAGCACCCACCGGTTCTCGTAGACGATGACGGCGGCGACGCTGCCGGGCTGAATCGCGCCGGCGATCTCGTCGACGTCGCTGCGGTCGAGCAGTCCGGACGAGGCGCCTGCCCAGGCGCTCAGGTCGACGCCGTCCGGGTTGGCGACCTCGCTGACGTCGACCTTGCTGGCGTGGCCGGCCGAATCCTTGCTGATGAACTCCAGGTCCAGGATGCCGATGACCCCCTGGTCGGCGAGGGAGAGCAGCTGCTCGAAGCCGGGTGCGCTGATGTGCGCGCCGGGAAACTCGATGGCGAGGAAGTCGATCGGGCCCAGTTCGTCGTCCGGGTCAGGCTGGGATGGTTCCGGCATGGGGCCTCCTGCTAGTGCTATGCGACAGCACCATTTCACCTCGCAGCCAGGCGGATTCCATCATCCCGGTTGCATGAAAGACCCGCCTGGCCATTCCACCTCGTCGGGGGATGTGACGCGGGGCCCCGCGTGGTGGAATCGGTGCGTCAGGGGGCCGCTGGCAGCCGGAACCGAGCCAACCGGAGCGGGGGTAGCCAGAGCCCGTCGGGGTTAACGGGCCCAGCCGGCACCGGTCGAAGCCAGCCGGAGCCAGCCGGCCCGGCCGGAGCCGGCCGGAACTGGGCCGGGTGGTACCCGGGTGACCTGCTGTTGTTCTGGTACCAGAGCGTGACGTGTCGCGGGCCGGGCGGTATGCGGTTCCGGGGGTGCGGGCCGCTACCCTGTCTGCATTCACAAAGGGGAAAGGATTACCGTGACCGACTCCGAGCAGTTGCGGGAGCGCACGCTTGTCGTGCTGAAGCCAGACGCCGTGGTTCGCGGCCTGGCCGGACGTATCATCCAGCGGTTCGAAGACGCATCGCTGAAGATCATCGGCATGAAGATGCGCGAGATGGACGCTGACTTCGCCCGCAAGCACTATTTCGACCTGGAAGAGCGGCTAGGGTCGGCCGTCTACACCGCGACCGCGGCGTTCATGCAGCGCGGACCGGTCATCGCCTTCGTGCTGGAGGGCGAGGACGCGGTGGCCACCGTCCGCAAGATCGTCGGCACGACGTACCCGAACGAGGCCCAGCCCGGTTCGATCCGCGGCGACTTCGCGCACCAGTCCAAGGCCGTCGCCGCCACCACCGGCAAGGCCGTCGCCAACCTCGTGCACGCCTCGGGCAACCGGGAGGAAGCACACTACGAGGTGAGCCTGTGGTTCGACAAGACCGAACTGTTCGAATACAAGAACCTGGCCGAGACCCTCAACTGGTGACCGGCCAGCCGTTCCGGGGCGATGACCCCCGGAACGCCCGGCCGGGCGCCCACGGCTGCCGCCCACGGTGTGACCCCGCCCGGAGTGCCGTCACCCGGCGTGACGCCGCGCGGCGTTATCCCGCTACTGGCGGGCGAGGTTGGGCGCCCCCTTGCGCAGCACGTATTTCTGGATCTTGCCGGTCGCGGTCTTCGGCAGTTCGTCGACGAAGGTGACCCCGCGCGGCGCCTTGAAGTGGGCCAGCCGCTCCCGCGCGAACGCGATGATCTCTTCCCCGGTGGCGCTGCCGCCCGCGCGGAGCACCACGAAGGCGTGCGGGGTCTCGCCCCACTTCTCGTCCGGCAGGCCGACGATCGCGACCTCCTGGACGGCCGGGTGGCGCAGCAGCACCCCCTCCACCTCGACCGAGGAGATGTTCTCGCCGCCGCTGATGATCACGTCCTTGAGCCGGTCCCGGATTTCCGTGTAGCCGTCGACGTGCACCACCGCCGCGTCGCCGGTGTGGAACCAGCCGTCGCCCATCGCCCGCTCCGTCGCCTCCGGGTCGTGGTAATACCCCTCCATGACGACGTTGCCGCGGACCACGATCTCGCCCACGGTCTGCCCGTCGGCCGGCACCTCGCGGCCGTCGGTGTCGACCACCCTCAGCTCACCGGAGGTCAGCAGCTCGACGCCCTGCCGCGCCTTGATGATCGCCCGGTCCGCCGACGGCAGGCCCTCGTGCTCGGGCAGCGGGGCGCAGACCGTGATGAACGGCGCCGTCTCGGTCAGGCCGTAGACCTGCGTGACCTCCCAGCCGAACTCCCCTTCCATCCGCTCGATGGTGGCCGCCGCCGGCGGGGCCCCGGCCGTGACCACGTGGACCCCGGGCGGCACCTCGCCGCGCACCGCGGCGGGCGCGCTGGCCAGCGAGATCAGCACCGTCGGCGCCGCGCACAGCCAGTTCACCCGCTCGTCCCTGATCAGCCCGAAGATGGTCGCGGGGTCGACCTTGCGCAGGCAGATGTGGGTGCCCGCGGCCGCCGTCACCGTCCAGGTGTAGGTCCAGCCGTTGGCGTGGAACATCGGCAGCGTCCAGAGGTAACGGGAGCCCACGGCCATCGGCAGGTGCAGCAGGGTGCCGATGGTGTTGATGGCGGCGTTCCGGTGGGTGATCATGACGCCCTTCGGGCGCGCCGTGGTGCCGCTGGTGTAGTTGATCGAGAGCAGGTCCCGCTCGCCGATCTCGGGCCGGGCGAAGGCGGGCTCGGCGGCCGCGATCGCCGCCTCGTAGCCGAGCCAGCCGTCGCGACCGCCGCCCAGGCCGTCCAGGGCCACGAAGTGCCGCACCGCGGGCATCTGATCGCGGACCTCGTCCACCGCCGCCAGGTATTCCTCGGCTACGCAGACCACCGTTGCGCCGGAGTGGTTCACGATGTAGATGAAGTCTTCCGCGGTCAGCCGGTAGTTGATCGGCACCAGCACGGCGCCGATCTGCGGCACGGCGTAGAACGACTCCAGCTGCGCGTGCGTGTTCGGCGAGATCGTGGCCACCCGGTCGCCTTGCGCCACGCCCAGGCCCTGCAGCGCCGCGGACCACCGGTCGCAGCGATCGAAGAACTGCCGGTAGGTCAGCCGCAGGTCGCCGTCGACGACCGCCTCGCGGTCACCGTGCAGCCTGCGGGTCCGGCGGGCGAAGTCAAGCGGCGACAAAGGTGTTTCCATGATCCGATTGTGGCAGCTTGCCGCCGTCCCCGGCACTACGCGACGGGTGCGCTAGGCGAGCAGCCCGCGGATGTCGTCCGCGTCCAGGCTCCCGCCGAACACGTTGCCCTCGTCGATGACGCTGGCGAACAGCTCGCCCTTCCGGGCCTTCAGCGCCATCACCTTCTCCTCGATCGTGCCCCTGGCGATGAGGCGGTACACGATGACGTTGCGGGTCTGGCCGATCCGGTGGGTCCGGTCGACGGCCTGCGCCTCGGTCGCGGGGTTCCACCACGGGTCCAGCACGAAGCAGTAGTCGGCCTCGGTCAGGTTCAGCCCGAACCCGCCGGCCTTGAGGCTGATCAGGAAGACCGGGTCGGTGCCTTCCTTGAAGCGCCGCAGCACCGCCGCCCGGTCCCGGGTCTTGCCGTCCAGGTAGCAGTGCGGGATGCCGGCCATGTCGAGCCGGTCCCTGATGCGGCCGAGGAACCGGGTGAACTGGCTGAAGACCAGGGCCCGGTGCCCGCCCGCGGCCACGTCCAGGATCTGGTCGAGCAGCGTGTCGATCTTGCTGCAGGGGATGTCCTCGTACTCGCTGCCGACCAGCGCGGCGTGCAGGCTCAGCCGGCGCAGCCGGGTCAGCGAGCTCAAGATGGTGAACCGGTTGGCGTTCATGTCGTCGATGAGCCCGAGCACCTTCTGCCGTTCGCGCTGCAGGTACGTCTGGTAGAGCTTGCGGTGCCGCGGGTGCAGGTCCACCTCGAGCACCTGCTCCTGCTTGTCGGGCAGCTCGGCGGCGACCTGCTCCTTGGTGCGGCGCTTGATCAGCGGCCTGATCCGGCGCCGCAGCTGGGCCAGCAGCCCGGCGGCGCCCTGCCGTTCGATCGGCCGGGCGTAGTAGGCCCGGAAGCGCTCGGGGTCCGGGAACAGCCCCGGCGCCGTGATCGACAGCAGCGACCACAGCTCCATCAGGTTGTTCTCCATCGGCGTGCCGGTGATGGCGATCTTGACCGGGGCCGGCAGCCGCCGCGCGCACTGGTAGACCTTCGACTGGTGGTTCTTGACGTACTGGGCCTCGTCCAGGATCAGGCCGGACCACTCCGCCGCCGCGTGGGCGCCGAAGTTCAGCCGCAGCAGCGTGTACGAGGTGACCACCACGTCGGTGCCCGCGGTGACCTCGGCCAGGTCGGCGCCGCTGCGGGCCAGCGTGTCGGCGATCGTCACCACCGTCAGGCCGGGCGCGAACCGGGCGGCCTCGGCCGCCCAGTTCGGCACCACGCTCGTCGGCGCCACGACCAGGAACGGCGCGCTTCCCGGGTCGGCCTGCCTGGCGTGACAGATCAGCGCGAGCGTCTCGAGCGTCTTGCCCAGGCCCATGTCGTCGGCGAGGATGCCGCCGAGGCGGTGCTGCCACAAGAACGCCAGCCACTGGAAGCCCTCCAGCTGGTAGGGCCGCATCCGGGCCTGCAGCGCACCCGGCGCCGGCAGCTGACCCACCTCGCCCACCTGGCTGATCTCGAGCAGTCCCTGCACCTGCTGCTGCCAGGCCAGGGCCTGGTGGCTGACCACGCCGAGCGCGGCCAGTTCTTCCCACAGCCCGGCCTGGAACCGGCTGATCCTCAGCCGGTCGCCGTCGGGTTCCTGCAGCGCCCTGGCCTCCCCGATCAGCTGGGCGAGCCGCCCAAGTTCGGGCCGGTCCAGGCTGAAGTACGCGCCGCCGGGCAGCAGCAGGTGCGACTGCCCCAGGGACAGCGCGGTGAAGATGTCGGCGAACGGAACCTCGCAGCCCTCGACCGTGATCGTGACCCCCAGGTCGAACCAGTCCTGGTCGCCGGCGATCTCGCCCGCGGATACGCCGATCCGCAGCGAGTCGCCCACCTCGCGGTAGTCGGCGGGGTCCCCGGTGACCTCGACGGTCACCCCGGGCTGGCGGCCCATCAGCGGCAGCACTTCGGTGGTGAAGCGCATGGTGTCCAGACCGCCGAGCCGGGAGCCCGGGACCAGCTCGCCGGGGGAGTTCCCGGGCCGCAGGCGGTCCAGGATCGCCTGCTCGGCGCCGGCGTCCCGGTATCCGGAGTCACCGGGGGCCGAACGCAGCCCGTCCCGGAATTGCCTGTCGCCGACCTGGTAGGCCCATTCCCAGTCGACCTGGACGTCGTGGCCGTCGCCGTACGACGCGCGCAGCACCAGCGTCGGGTCCGAGATGGCAGGCGGGGTGAAGGAGCCATCGGAGGAGATCACGGTGACCGCGTGCCGTAGCCGCGGGTAGAACTCGTCGCGGAACCGGCCCTGCTCCGCGGCGGGCACCTCCAGCCGCTGGCCGTCCAGCGCCATCTCCTGCAGCCGCGGCGGAACGGCCTGGCGCAGCCGGGCCAGGCCGAACCGCCGGCTGGCCGGGTCCGCGTTCCGCGGCGCCTCGCCCGGGTCGACGTAGACCACGCCGTGGCCGTCGGTGCCGATGAACACCAGCGGCACCCCGGTGCCCTCGGCGCCGGGACCGCCGACGCGGATCACCGGGGAGATGACGAGGCGGCCGTCGGCCTCGGGCCGCGTGACGTCGAGGCAGAACTCCGCCTCGCGGTACCGCTCGAGCGCACCGAGCCGGTGGCCGTACACCAGCGGCAGGCCGGCCTGCCCGGCCTCGTCGAGCAGCGGCCAGAGCCGCCCCGACTCGAAGGCGGACAGCTCGATCGAGCGCTCGTCGCCGGGCGGGTAATAAGAGCGCTGGCTGACCCGCGTCCGGTAGAGCGCGAGCAGTTCCCGCAGCAGCCGGACCTGCGCGGCCGGGTATCCGGCGTACCCGTAGCCGTCGAGCTTGGCCCAGCTCAGCGAGCCGCCGATCCAGCCGCCGTTCTTGCCGGGCTGAACCAGGCGGGCCATCAGCCGTACCGGCACCCGCGGCCGGGACGGCCCAGCCGGGCCGTCGGCGCCCGCCGGGAATCCCGGCAGGCGCCGGGCCAGGTCCGGCACCAGGGTCAGCTCGAGGGCCAGCGTCGCCCCGGCCGGCGGTTCGGCGTCCTGGCCGCGGGACAGCCAGGATTCGAGCGACGCGTCCCAGGCCGGCGCGCGCCGGGCCTGGCGCGGGATGACCGGCATCCCCGGCACGCCGCCCTCGAGAGCGGAAATGAGCAGCGCGGCGGCGTGCTCGCAGCCGTGGCCGGTGCCGCAGCTGCACTGCGCGCCGCGCACCTCGAACACCGGTCCCCGGGAGAAGTAGATCATCGGCGTGTGGAAGTCACTGCCGCTGCCGAACACCACCCCGAACAGGGCGTAGCGCGCGTCAACCCAGATCTGCTCGCGGACGGCCTGGCGCCGCACGTACCCCAGCGCCGTCTCGTAGCAGTCGGTCCCGATCATGTCTTCGAGGGAACCAGGTTCGATATCGGTCAGATCGAACCTCATGCCCGGACCTTAACCCCCGGCACCGACATTTCCGGGCGGCCGGCGCTCTGTGCGGTCGGCGGCCGCGCCGGGCAGCCGCCGGGCGGCCGCGCCGGGCGGCCGCGCCGGGCAGCCGTCCTAGGCCCGGCCCGGGCCCAGGACGGCCGCCTGCGGTTTACCCGCCTACCACGCAGGGAGAGCTGTCCGGCGCGTACCGCTCGCAGACGTCGGCCGGATTCTGGAAGATGCCGATCGAGGGGAGCGCCGCCCCCTCGAAGTTGAACAAGGTGAGGTTGACGTTCGGCGAGCCGATGCCGGTGCCCGGTTCCCACGGCACGCCGGGGATCCAGTCCGGCGCCCAGTAGAACAGCCCGGCGCCGAGCCCGTCGGGCACCTGGGCCAGGATGGACAGCTCGTCGGTCACGAAGGACAGCTGGCCGCCCGGGCTGGCCGGGTATCCGGGCGAGAGCTGGCTGGTCTGCCAGACGAAGTCGCCGGTGCTGTCGCCGAGCGGGGAGTTGCCGTTGGCCAGCGTCCACGGGTACTGCGTCTCGGAGATGACGATCGGCTTGTGGAACTGGGTAGCCAGAGCGTCCACGTTGGCCCGCATCGCCGAGATCGCCCCGTGGAAGAACGGGTAGTAGGACAGCCCGATCACGTCGAACGGCACCCCGAGCGAGGTCAGCTGGGCGTAGAAGGCTGAGCTCAGCGCGTTGTTGCCGCCCTGGTCGTAGTGCATCAAGATGAGCAGCTGGTGGCCGGCCGGGTTGCCCGCCCGGGCGCCCGCGACGCCCGCCTTGAGCAGCTGGGCCAGGTTGTCCCAGCCGCCGCAGGTGGTGCCGCTGGCGCAGTTGATCTCGCCGACCGGCCACAGGATGCCGTTCCTGATCTCGTTGCCGATGGACACCATGTCCACCGGCGTCCCCTGCCGGGCGAACGCCGAGATCACCTGCTGGGTGTAGGACTGGACGGTGGCGGTGAGCTGGGTGAGGTCCTGGCCCGCCCAGGCGGCCGGGATGTTCTGCTTGGTCGGGTCGGCCCAGAAGTCCGAGTACATGATGTCCAGGTAGATCTTCATCCCGGCCGCGTGCACCTGCCGGGCCAGCGCGAGGTCGCTGGCCAGGTCGCTGTAACCGGGCGGCGGGTCGACCCAGAGCCGCATCCGGACGTAGTTGGCGCCCGCTTCGCGGGTGATCGTCACCGGGGTGCCCGGCCTGCCGTTGTAGCTGAACGTGGCGCCCGCGGCCAGTTCCTGCGGGGTGAAGGACAGGTCGGTGCCGAGGTCCAGGCCGGCCGCGCCCGGGTCGGGCCCGTACATCCGGAACTCGCCCACGCACACGTCCGCCCCGGTGTCGCTGTACACGGTCAGCTCGGCGTACCTGGCCTGGCTGCCCGACGGCAGCGGGAAGTACAGCGGATTACCCGGGTCGAGCGCGACGTTGCGCAGGGCGGGCACCTGCTGCCAGGCCCCGGCGCTGCTGGCGAGCTCGATGGTGGCCGAGGCCGACGGGCTGGCGGAGTCCAGCGTGAGGCCGAGGTCGGCCAGCGACCTGACCTGGCCGAGGTCGACGGTCAGTGTCCCGGTCCAGCCCGACGTGCACCAGTCGGTGCCCGCGTCGCCGTCGATCGCGTTCGAGGCGGGCTGGCCGGATTCCGCCGTGGTCGCGGTGGCCGTGCCGGACAGGGCCCAGTTCACGGTGGGCGCCGACCCCGCCGCGCCCGCCCGGTCGCCCCGGGCCGCGCTGGCGTCCGTACGGGCCTGGGCCGCGCTGGCGTCCGGCCGGGCCTGGGCGGCGGGGCTGGCCACGGCGACGATCGCGAGCGGCGCCGCCAGCAGGACCGCGCAGACGCCGGCCGCCAGCCGCGGACGCCGCCAGGCGAACGCCGCCACGCGCAGGCGCCTGGCCAGCCGTGACATGCCCGCCGGTGGGCAAGCAGGACGAGCCGGGGCGGTACCCCGGTCTGTTCGGGTGACTTGATCTTTAGGTCTTTCCACCAAATTTCCCTTCGAACCGACGCAACTTTGGCCTAAGTCGACAGCTTCGCGCGGTTCCGGACAAGCAGAAATCGATTGCCTTATGGATTCCAACAAAAAGATCATTTTCCCGAACGAACCGGCGCGTGCCCCGGCACCTCCCATCAGCCCTGCCCGGCGCCCGCCACCCCCGGGCTCGCGCCCCGGCGCCGGCGGTCAGCCCAGCCCGGCGCCCGCTACCCCCGGCCTCGCGCTCCGGCACCTCCCATCAGCCCAGCCCGGCGCCCGCCGTCCCGCGGGGCCCCGGTGTCGGCCCATCAGCCTGGCCCGCTGAATGCCGTCCGGCGGCCGCGTGCCCCGTGCCGCTATCAGCCCGGGCCGGCCCTCGCCGCCGTGGCCGCGCGCCTCGGCGTCCGCCATCAGCCCGGGCCGCTTCGTGCCGCGCGTCGGTCCTTAGGTTGTCTCGGGCCGTCGGCCGCCCGGCGCGAGGAGCACTTGGGCGGTGGTGCCAGTGGGGAGCTGTCACACCCAAGCGAGCAGTGGGGTGCCTCAGCCCGAAAAGATCATGGAAGAAACGGGCTTGGCGGTTGATCCGGTGCACGATAGGCCCCCCAATTAACCACCAAGCCCGAATCAACCACGATAAAGTTAATACGATCGTACTGGTGAGCGAATAAATGAGCTTGATGAGCCTGGTGATGACCGGGAGGCGGTCAGCCGACGGCCAGGATCGCGGACCGGGGCGCGTACGCGGCGAATCCCGCTCATCCGCCCGAAGGACCGCCCGCCGTCACCCAGAGTGACGGCCCTGTTGGCAGCTTCCATGACTATCTGACTCGCATTGGTCACGAAGAGTGTTATTGGTCACCGCCGTTGCGGTAAGCCCGGCGGGGGCTTTCTTGCCGAAGTGCCGGACGCATCGGAGATCTTTCTGGCATTGTTGACCGCCAGCGGTACTTGCGCGAGCGGGCCATGCGGCGCACCACGTCAGGTCAGGTCAGGTGCAGCGGGGCCAGCGGCGTGGCCTGATTACCGCATAGGCCCGCAGCCGGAATGCCGGGATTTCGCTTCGGACGGCAGCTAACGTCTCGCGGGCATGGCCGGACGAAAGGATTGCCTTGTCGCGACATCGGACTGGGGCTCGCAGCAGTCGGCGCAAGCGGGGCCTGATCCGACGTTTTGGCATTGTCTTCCCGGCCGCCGTTATTGCCTTGCTGGCGGTGGCCGGAGTAGCGGTCGGCGGCAAGATATTCGCGCCGGGATCGAGTGCTTTCGGCGCCGTCCAGGCCATCGGGGCGGTGCCGGGCAGTCACACCATGGCCGAGCTCGAGGCCGAGCGCGCGCAGCTGATCGCGATGACCACCGCGGCCCGGACGCTGACCGTGGTGGCCAAGCCGAAGCTGGCCTCGCCCGCCGAGGTCGCCGCGGCCAACCCCGGCACCGGCGCCGGCACGGGCGCGGGCGCGGGAACCGGCGGCGGCGGGATCGTCTACGTCACGTCCACGCCGCCCAACCCGGGCACCGCCCAGTCCATCGCCTACAACATGATGGCCAGCTTCGGTTTCGACCCGAAGACCTTCTTCGGCTGCCTGGTGGACATCTGGAACCGGGAGAGCGGCTGGCGGTACGACGCGGAGAACGCGAGCGGCGCGTATGGCATCCCGCAGGCGCTGCCGGGCTCGAAGATGGCCAGCGCCGGGGCGGACTGGCAGACCAACCCGGCCACTCAGATCAAGTGGGGCCTGGGCTACATCAAGTCCATTTACGGGGACCCCTGTAAAGCCTGGGCTTTCGAGGAAGCCAACGGCTACTACTGACCGGCGCTTACCGACCGGGTTTCCGCGGGCGCATTCCGCCGCCCTGGCGGCCAGGCTCCGAATGCCCATTTCTGACGCCATGTCACGCTATTATCACTCGATGTCAGGTAAGCCGGATACGCAGCCAGGCCTGCAGCTGCCCGAAGTCGTCCTCAATGGGTAGTTTCGGAGCCAGTGTGAGTTTCCTCATAGCGTTTTCCCCTAGCCGTTCGCTGAGCGATGAACGCTTAGGTAAACGCGCGAATTCTGGTCGGCCACCCAGCGTCTTTCCCGGTAATGGTGATCTAGCTCACGTCAATTCCGGTCACCGCACCCAAGCGCGTCCGGCATGGTGGATAGCCGACAGCACCCCGCCCGTGCGATGGCGACCTCGAGTTCGCCCGGCGCCCTGACCCGCGCCACGTCCCACGCGCAGATGCCTGCCCCGACGCGGTGGCAGTCGCGATCGGGGGTGAAGCAGATCGCGTGACGCGAGCCACCGAAAGGTCCCCTTGTCACGGCACCGGAAAGTCAAGTTCAGCAGATCCAAGGCCGTCGTCCTCGCCGCGGCCGGCGCCCTGTTCGTCGCCACCGCCGCATCGGCGACCGCGGCCACCTGGAGCCCGGGCTCGGCGGCCGGGCCGGACGGGCCCGCGGAAATCGCGGGCGCCAGCACCCATGAAGCGGCGGGCGCGCCGCGGCTGGCCGTCACCGACCAACTGACCCTGCCGATAGCCCAGACCGCCAGCCAGAACAGCGCCGCCACCTTGGTGCAGCACGCCTACCAGGTCCGGCTGGTCCAGACGCGGGACGCGATCGCGCAGCGGCAGGCCGCGCGCCAGCGCGCCGCCGAACTGGCCGCCAAGAAGGCGGCCGCCACCGCCGCCGCGGCCCAGACCCTCGCGACCCAGACGACGACTCAGACCCACGCTGCGGCCGCCGCCCCGGCGGCGTCCGGCTCCCCGCGGCAGATCGCCCGGGCCATGCTCGGCTCGTTCGGCTGGTCGGCCAGCCAGTTCTCCTGCCTGGACCCGCTGTGGGAGCACGAGAGCGGCTGGAGCGTAAGCGCCTACAACGCCGGCTCGGGCGCGTACGGCATCCCGCAGGCCCTGCCCGGCTCGCGGATGGCCAGCGCCGGACCTGACTGGCAGACCAGCGCGGCCACGCAGATCAAGTGGGGCCTGGAGTACATCAAGGACACCTACGGATCACCCTGCGGCGCCTGGGCTCACGAGGAAGCCACCGGCTGGTATTAGCCCCGCGCGAGCCTTCGCCCCGGTCGCCGCGTCAGGTCAGCGGGGCGAAGGTGCGCAGTTCCTCGTCGAACGTCGCCTGCAGTTGCTGCCACTGGCTGGCCGGCGCGGTCGCGTACAGCGCGTAGGACTGCTGGTCCTGGATGAACAGCAGGTCGAGGGCTTCTTGCTCGACGCCGTTCTTCTTCCAGGTGAACTTCCAGAAGGCCCCGGGCGTGCCGCGGATGGTGAGCGCCTGCAGGTTGATCCGCTTGTAGCCGGGGAAGCCGGTGAGCGACTGAGACTCGATGTACTGTGCCTCTTCCACCATGTTGCCCGGGTAGGTGTGCGGGGTCAGGTCGACCAGCAGGTTGGTGGTGGTGCCCGGATCGGTCAGGTACGTCTGGAAGGCGCCCTGCTGGGTCACGACCCAGTTGCTCGGCAGGTCGATGCTGAACCCGGCGGTTTCGGTGCCCGAGGCCGGTTTGGAGTAGCTCCGGTAACCGGCCGGGGGCGGCCCGGTGAGCGGCTGGTTGATCGCCGTGATCAGGTTGGCGGCGGGCAGCGTGCTCCCGGCGGCCGGCGTCGACCCCGTCGCCGAGGTGGAGGGCGTGGTCGGCGGGGTGGTGGTGTGGTTCTGGTGGAGCAGCACGACGGTGGCGGCGCCCGCGCCCGCGCCGATGATCGCCAGGGCCGCGATCCCGACCTTCCACCACAGGCCCGACCGCTGGCGCCGCGGCGGCTCATATCCCGGCCGGCCTTCGGACCAGGGTGCCTGCTGGGACGGGGAGCCCGACCACGACGACGAGCCGTAACCCGCCCGGGGCGGGGAGCCGGCGCCGGGCGAGCCAGCAGACGAACCAGACCCGGACCAGGCCGAGCCTGAGCCCGGCGGTGCCGCGGGACCGGACC
>Ga0335073_10003924_pt1 | contig 20731 bp, 14 predicted proteins | sample Lox_Sample_22_FD_207093 | JGI IMG/M metagenome (GOLD analysis project Ga0335073, IMG submission 207093) | Soil microbial communities from Loxahatchee National Wildlife Refuge, Florida, United States - Lox_Sample_2.2 | ecosystem: Environmental > Terrestrial > Soil > Wetlands | place: USA...
AATCGAAGTCGTGCAGTTTGTGGACCCGGCAACGGTGAACCCGCTGATGCACGCCAAGTCCTACTACGTGCAGCCCGACAAGAAACTGGGCACCAGCGCTTACGCACTGCTGGCAGGCGCAATGGCGCAGACCGGACTGGCAGGGGTCTGCAAGGTGGCCCTGCGGTCGCGGGAATCCATGGCCCTGCTGCGCGAGAGCGACGGGCTGCTGATTCTGGACCTGCTGCTGTGGGCCGACGAAATCCGGGAACCCGAGAAGCCCGCTGAGGTCACCACCGACCCGGCAATGACCAGCATGGCTGTCAAGCTGGTCGAAGCGATGGCCGGGAAGTTCGACCCCACCGCCTGGACCGACACCTACGCTGAGGCAGTGGCCACAATGGTCGCAGCCAAGGCTGAGGGCACCGTCACCACACTGCCAGCAACGCCCGCAGCCCCGGCTAAGGACAGCCTGGCTGACGCGCTGGCAGCCAGCCTGAGCGCTGCCAAGACAGCCTGATGAAGTACCTATGCAGTCGCGGAAGGATGGGTCAGCAAGGATCACACCAAGCTGTAGGTGCCGTTAATCGAGAGGGCGTGCCCGGCCGTCGCAGGGGTAACCAGCGAAACCGGGCCGCCATTCTGTATCTCCCAGATGGCAACACTCTCGTCGGATACGTCGATGCCCATGATGTACTGCGTGCTCGCAGGCGTATAGGCCGCCGGCAGGGTGAACAGCGTGGCCCCGGCACCGCTGGACGGCTTGACTATCCCGTCAATCATGACGATGTTCTGCCCGAGGTTCCTGAAACCCAGCGACTGCGGGCTGCCGCCGTTGTTGGCCCAGTCAGCAGCGAAAGCTGGCTGCCCGGCCGCACCTACCTTTTTCCAGCCCGAATCAGCGCCGGCAAGCACTGTCCCGGCCGGGTAAGGCGTACCGAACCCATCCGTGCCCGCAGCCGAAGCAAAACTGGCCATGATGGCCGGGACACCGGTGGAGTAGGTAACCCGGATCTGGCCATTGCCCCCGTTACCGCCGTTGGCACCGGCACCGCTGCCCCCGCCACCACCACCGGGGACGAGACCGTTGCTGCCATTATCACCGCTGTGGCCGCCGTCGCCTCCGGTGCCGCCGCCTACGACGCCATAGCCCTGGCCGTTGGCAAACTGCCGTCCGGGTGTTCCGGGGATACCTGCCTGCCCGGTGCCGCCTGAACTGCCGCCACCCCCGCCATTGCCATATCCCCCAGTGGTACTGCCGCCACCCCCGCCGTTGTAGTGAACAGTGTTGGCGCTGCCACTGCCGCCTGCTCCCGGAGTAGCCGTGCTCTGGCCGTTCACCCCGCCATGGGCGGTCACCGTAACCAGGCCGGTCATGGACAGTGTTGTGTTGCCTCCTGCGGTACTTCCGCTATCCCCGCCTCCCGCACCGCCAGAGCCGATCGCGTAATGAATGGTCCCGCCTGCCCCCGGAACGGGCCACTCGGGCTCACAGGCGTACTCCCCGCCTCCTGCACCAGCCGCACCGAAGTTGGCCGCTGTCCCGCCTCCGCCACCACCACCCCAGCATTCGGCCTTGGCATTGCCGACGATGGTGGCCGGAACCGTGATGGTGCCGCTGCCGCTGGTCTTGGTGACCACCACCTGGCCCGAAGCGCCCGAGTACAGCAGCATCGCGTACGGGGTGAACGCGGCAATCGGAGTGAGCAGGTCCACGTCATCGTTGGATGAGACCTGGCACAGCAGGATAGAAGGGGGGACAGTGGTGTCGTCCGACTGAGCCAGCATCATGATGCCGCTGCCCGTGCCCTGATTGGGTGAGTGCCAGAGCGAGGCCATCTGCTGTGCCGCCGCACCCTGATTCAGCAGGACGCTGGAATGGTGGGAGGGAACAAGCTGGTTGGGATCCGAGGTGGACTGCTGCAGCACCGTCTGGTAGATACCGCTGAGCAAGCTGGTGAGAGTTATCTGCTCGTTAGCCGCCGGGATGAGCGACATGGACGACCCATCCGGCCCGGTGAGCTGCAGGGCGGGCGGAATCGCATTCCCGTACTGATCCACCGCCTCGACCGAAGACCAGGAACCGACAAGATCCCCGGCTTCCGCGTCCCCTCCGTAAACGAGGATCTGACCGCCGTCCCCGTCAGCGACAAGCTGGGCTCCGGTGATGATGGTGCCGTCCACAATCCCAGCAACCACCACACCAGCAGCGATCTGCGCGGCCGTGATGGTGTTGGCAGCCAGCTGGGCGGCCGTGATGGTCCCGGCAGCAATCTGTGAAGCCGTGATGGTATTGGCGGCGATCTGCGTGGCTGTGATGGTGCTGGCAGCTATCTGGGCTGCGGTAATAGTGTTGGCGGCGATCTGCGTGGCTGTGATGGTGCCGGCCTGAATAAGCGCACCCGGCACCTGAGGCAGGCACAGAACAGCCTCGAAATAGATACTGTTACCGTAGCCGTCCAGTGGGCTGACCTGCGGGAATGCCCATGCTGCCGTACTGGGACTGATAAATACCGCCGTGACCAGGGTCCAGGTATTAGGCGAGACCGCGAACGCCTCAGTGGAAGTAGACACCGGATTACTGGCACTGTTCTGCCAGGCCAGCCCGATGACAGCCGACGTGGTGGGGGTGTTCACCCACCCCGTCACCAGATACGGAGTGCCGCCTGAAACCCGGAACGGCTGGCCGGCCTCCTGCGCCGCTGCGCCTTCTCCCGCTGTGGAGATGACGAAGTACCCGGCATAGGGAGTGGGCGACCCGGACGGAGGGCTGGAGGTGACCGAGAAGTTCCCGTAGAAACCCTGCCAGGTCGATGGGTCTCCCCCTGAAAAGTACGGGTTGGCATTGAGGACACCAAGCTGGCCGATGAGCGAGGCAGTCAGCGACGTGGGCGTGCCTTCAGCCTGAGCAGAGGGAATGCCCGCGATACCGGAGGAGTTCCGGGCCATGAGCCGTACGTAGTAAGCGGTACCGATGGTCAGGCCGGCCACGGGCAGGATCGAAGCGGTGATCATGGTGCCCTGCAGGGTGGCCGGCGAGGGGGAGAATCCGCTGACCGTGGAGACATGCACCTCGGTCCACAGGAAATCGCTGAGCGGGCTGGCACCGTTCAGGTTCCCGTCCCAGGCCACCAGCAGCCCATTGAACATGGGCGTGACAGCGGGAGCATCCGGGGTGCCCGGAGCCGGGCCGTTGTAGTCCTGTGAGGTATAAGTGCCGTCGTCTTGCGCCCCGACAACCACGCGCACGGTACCGTCAGCATCCGTCACCGTTGTCTGGGTGACCCCAACCACCACCGCCGGCGAGGACACCGGTGTACTCGTGGCCACATCTGCGGGTGTCGGAGCCGGGGTGCCAACCGACACCGAGCTTCCATCACCCGCGATGGTGACCTGCCCCGCCGAGCCGCTCACCACAAGGGAAACGGCCTCAGTGGTATCAGGATTTACCGTGCCGGCACCGAGCCACTGACCGGTAACGGGATCATAGACCAGAGGTGTGCCGCCGGACGGGCCTCCCGCTCCCACCCCGCCCAGGCCGTCGAAGCTAATCGAGAAGACCGTAGGCTCCTCAGCCGTGAGGGAGCCGTTCCCGGCAATCGCCGTCGTCCCGTTGGCACTGACATAACCGCCGCCGAGCTTGGTGGCAATCCAGGTCAGCTGCTCCTGCAGCCAGGCAACGTAAGTGACCAGCGTCAGCTCGTGAGTCTCCGACCCGTCTGCGGCGACCTGCACGGCAATAGCCGTGACCTGCACTTTGTCGACAGCGGAAAAGTCGGGACGTTCCAGGCCTACCCAATCCCCGACATCAAATCCCGTGAAGACACTGCGCCCCGGAAGATAAGGAGTGATGGTCAGGGTATAGGACAGAACCTCGTCGGCATTCTCCTGCACTCCAGCACTGGCCACCACGTCCAGGTCCGCCTGCGTCACCTGAGTGGCAGCCTGCAGCCACGCTTCGCGCTGGCCGTATTCCCCGCTGGATGTGGTGTCCGATGCCGTGACGGTACGGCCATCCTGGTTGATGACTCCCAGCAGGTTGGCAATCTGGTTCCGCGCCCGGGTGCGCCCCTTGGTGGCCGCATCCACGCCCTCGCGGAAAATCACCTGCTGCGATCTATCCGTGCCCAGAGTGATCTGGTTAGGCTCTGGAATTCCTATCTGCAGCCGGAATCCGGGCTGCATGATGTAGGAGGCGTTGACCATGGACGCCTGGCCCTGCAGCAAGGTCAGCAGATCCGTGCCGTTGGTGAGCTGAACGTTGTTGGTGTCGTTCCAGGGGTTCAGGAAGCTATCCGTGCGCGCAGACAACTCCCCCACCTGCACGAAGGGAACTGTCCCGCGCGCTTGCGCAGCTTGCAGCTGAGCCAGCCAGACACCGCCGATGATCGGCGCACCGTAGTAGGACGGGCCGCCCAGGGAACTGGTGACCACATTGGAGTTAAGGGCGGTAACGGTGACAATGGCAGTATTAGCGGCATCATACTTACCGCTGAAGTAAATGCCGCAACTCGTAGCATCCCACGAATGGGCAAATGTGGCCTGCTTGGTCCAGTTCTGCCCGTCCGGCGCGGTCCAGATGTAGAAGGTCCCCGGCCCCTCCGCCCCTCCATTGCCCAGCGATTCAGAAATTTGCCAGTAATCATAGTTACCGGTATTTCCCTGCACCGTAGTGTAATCAGCGGCAGAACCAAGGACTTTAGTGAAGTAACCTTCCGGACCAGAGAAGAACGCGTAGAATGTGGTTGAAGTTAGCCCAATGCCGATGTAGTTATTGGCATTCTTGAGGCTCCGCACAAACATCTGCGTCACCTGGGAGCCGTCCATGCCCTGACCGGGCTCGTCCACATCCGTGATGAGGGAAGCCGGGGTTACCTGCGCCGACAGAAGGGTGTTGGTAGCATCCCAGGCCGTAGAGCCCAGAAATGTGGCATCTGCGGTGCAGACCAGCTGAGCGGTACCCTCCGGATTCAGCGAGATGTCGTCCAGCGGGCCACTGGCGTTCCACAAGTCCGTATCTAGAACAAGATCGCCCGCCTCGTCGTACTCATCGAAGTCGTCTTCGAGGGCGTCCATCTTGTAGGTGATGACACCAGGAAACCCGTTGGGTGCCACCATCGCCCAGCCCAGCGTAGCCAGCGTCCCAGGTCCGGTGATGGTGACAATCCGCTGCTCAGAGGGGTCCACCAGCTGCTCCGTGATGGTCTCCCCGAGAAACTCGAACCGGGGCACACCGTCCTGGTAGACCTGCCAGCAATGCTCATAATCCAGCAAGTACGACGGAGGCTGGCCGTTCGGCAAGACCGCCTTGTTCAGGCAGGTAATGACTCCGCCCTGCATCGCCCCGCTTACCGGAGGGGTGAAGCTCACGTTGACATAACCCTCGAACGGGGCGGAAACCGACGTCACCGTGAAGACTGCGCCAACCTGGCCCGTCCAGGAGAAGGTGTCGCCAGCCGCGAGGGGAGAAGGAGCCGCAGGCGTCCCGATGATGAAGTAATCATTAGCAGCCGGCGAGGGAACCGGCACGTAGGACCACCCCGGCCCCCACCAGGGATCGTCCATGTCCAGGGTGATGGTGCCCGAGCCGGTGTCCTGAAACTGCTTGACGAACTGCAGCCCGGTCAGCATTTTGTTCGGGATCACCGCAAGGAGAGTGTGAAAGTCTGGCGCCGCCAGAACCCTGATCTCCCACCCAGCACCCACATCAGGAGCGGGAGGCCCACCAGGACCGCCTGCCCCTCCGGGCTGGCCAGGGAGGTACTGGCCGGAACCCGTCGCCTGCCCGGCCAGGAGATTAAGGCTCACCGGGCAACGACCCGCCTGGCATGCCGGGGTACCCCCGGAGGCATTTCACCCCGCACCGCCTGAATCCGGCGCGGATGTGGGGGTGCTGGCGGCTGACCCGGAGGTGGTGTAGCCGGGAAGGGCGGCCGATCCGCAAAGTAGGAGTGCAACCGGGCCAGGCCGTAGCCGCAGTGCACAGTGTCTGAGTCAGAAACAGCTTCGTTCACTAATACCCCAGCAGAATCAGCAGATCCGCGATGTCACGGACAGCTAGCGCACGCTCCCGCAACCGCGCGAGCGCCTCCTCCTTGCGGGCAATGCTCGCGGCCATCGCGGGATCAGGAATAACCCCGCCTGCACTGTCCGTATAGGTAATCTGCACATCCGCCATCATGACCACCCGTAGAGGCCGAAGAAGCTCCCGGTCAGGAAGCTCGAACTACCCGGCGGGGTGAACGTGATGCTGTTGACGGCTGCCTGCGTGACCGGATTGAACCAGCCGAACCGCACCCGGCCGTCCACCGCCGCGCTGGTGCCGTTGCCCATCCCTGAGATGCCGACGAACATTTTGTTGAACGTCGGATTACTGTAGTTGGGAATCCACGCGAACCCACCGCCGGCGTTGACGGCCGAACCGGCCTGGCTGGCCGCTACCCGGAACATGGGCCAGCTAGATACCGCGTATGCCGTCGCCGCTCCCTCGGTCAGGCTGCCCGTCCCGGCTCCGGAGATGTTGGTTGCCGAAATCGTGAGGTAGCTGTACACCGCCGAAGCACTGCCGTTGAGCTGCACGAAGATGTCGTCTGACTGCAAAGTGGTCTCTGTCAGCCGAGCCTGGCAGACAATAATCAGGTGCTCGTAGGTGGCCGGAATCGAACTCCAGGTGAACGCGCCACCGTTGGCATCCAGGGTGGTCTCCTGAATGGTGGCCAGCGCAGCGGTCACCCACGCTGAGGCAGGCAGCCCGTGAGGCAGGTCGGCCGCGACACTGCCCTCATGCAGGCTGGCTGTGGTGAAATCCCCCGCCGTGGCCATGTGCTGAACACTGGTGCCTTGCGGCCAGGACTGCGCCGTGGTTCCCTCACCGGAGGGGTTTCGGGTGATAGTCCAGGGACTCGCAGATGTCCCTGCCCCCGCCGTGACGTAGACAACCTCCAGGCCGCCGAGCACCAGCTTGAAGGGGAAGCTAGCCGGATACCCGCTGGGCGTGGCCGACAGGTACAGCGACGTGGCCGTACTCGAAATGCCGCCCGTGTTTCCTATGGTTCCCGCTACGGCGGTATTCGAGTAGTAAAACGCCTGAGTCGCCACTAATTTCCTTACAGGTATGAAGGGTTGAATACGAAGGTCGCGGTTCCCGCCGAGGTCGTTACGTAGTTACTTCCCGGAAGCAGTGCCATCCAGGTACGCGCTCCCGCGTGCGTGAGAGAACCTATCTGGTTACCCGCGTCAGCATCGGTCACCGTGCCGTTCAGGACATCCACCGTCACCGGGTAGACCGGGCCTGCGGCCAGGGTGAAGCTCACCCCGGCCGTCACATTCGTCACCGTGCAAGGAGCGGTGCAGGTCACCGTGAACCCGGCCACCGCGCTGGGAAACCCAACCCCAGCGGCCACATCCCCCAGGTGAACGACAGAAGCCCCCGATACCGTCGCCACCTGCGTGGACTGCGCCCCGTAAAAGAAAGGGTCGGCCAGCAGGAAATCCACACTCGCGACTGCATTGAGCCGGCCGTTCATGGTGAGGTCCATGGACCCGGCCAGCTCTGCTGCCGCCGAAGCAGTAACCAGCTGGTTGCTCCCGGACTGGGTGAGGTACCAGTTACGGGTCAGCAGGCCCTGCTCACTGCCCTGGGCATTCAGGGTGAACAGCACCGCACGCAGCTGCTGAAGGTTGTTGTTCCAGGCCAGCAGGGGATTAACCGAGGGGTACTGCTCAGCAAGCTGTGAGCCCTGACCGTCAATCCACATCGCCAGAGTCAGGGTGCGGGAATCTGGAAACTTGGCCCGCCACGCCTGCCCGGCCCGGTAGGGCGTCTCATAGTTCTGGCCCCGGAAGGCAGGCAGGGCGAACCGTGACCCGCCAATACTGGAGATGTTCCAGGCACCATATGGCGACTGCAGCGGGACCTGACTGCCTCCCTGCGGCTGCCAGAACCATGCCTCCTGTGGCGCATACGCAAACGCTGGATAGTTCATGCCACCGCCCGGCCGGCCAGGAACGATGCACGGTTGACGGCATGGGCAATGGAAGGCTCAGCGGCAGCCGGCGAAGGATTGTTGACGACAATGGACATGTTTTCCACCCCCACGCGGCGGGCAGCGGCAGCAGCATCCGAAAGCACCCGCTGCTGTCCAGCGGCTACCCCCGAAGCCATGTTGAGGCTGCTGCCAGCAGCACCGGGCATCATGGGCCCAACCGGATTGAGCCCGGCAGTGAACAGCGACAGCGCCTCAGCCGGGGTAAGCATCACCGGGCCGCCAGCCGCGTACGGATGGACCGTCCCGCCCCCGGCAAACCCGTAGCTGGCTCCGCCCGGACCCACATTGAACACAGGCGAAGACGGGCCGCCCATGGTGGCTGCAGGCATGACGTTGACAGCCGGGCCAGGGGTGACAGTGATGGGGCCGCCGGGGCCGGCTCCCGGTGTCCCCCCACCGGGCGACCCTCCCGGACCCGGAGCGCCGGCTACCCCGTTCGGGCCGTACAGGGAAGCCCAGATGGGATATACGCGCTTCAGCAAAGTACCTTGCGCGCTCAAATCCCGCTCAATATCCCCGTAACGGGTAGTCTTCGCCGCCAGGGCCTTCAGGGCAGCACGGTTATCCGGGGTAGTCGCCTGGTAGGTGGTCATCATAAGATCCCAGGCAGCATCCCGGCTTTCCAGGCCGCTCCAATCTCCCGGGGTGATGTTGACCGGACTCGATGACCCTGCCCCTGACAGTGCAGCGAACAGCGCATTCTGCAAGGCCCACTGGTGGGACAGAGCCGTCGATTCGGTCCTCTCCCAGGTGTTGAGCTTGGTGGCTCCCAGCACCTTCTCAAACCCGCCCACGTCGGCAGTGAGCTGCTTCTGATTGACCTGCAGGGCATTCCAATCAGCCGCATAGTCAGCCATCTGGGCGGCAATGGTCTTCTCGTAGGCTCCCCAGGCCGAGTACGCCAGCGGCTCCTGGTTGGTGAGCCGGCCCAGCCAGTACGACAGGCTGGAGGACCGTCCGGGGTATGCCTTGCCCAAAAGAGGAAGCTGCTTACCGCGCGACACCATGTAGTAAGAGTCGCGAGCGTTGACCAGGAAATTCTCCCACTTACCTGCCGTCATGGCGGGTGCTCCGCCGGCCATGAGTGAACTCCAGGCCTCACCCATGTGCTGCTGAAGCAGGTGCAGGGCTTCAGCCTCACGCCACTGAGCCGCCGAAGGCCGCCCGCCCGTGGCGGCCTTGTACAGATTGCCGTAGGCCGTCTCCTCGGCCGCGTACTGCCGCTCCAGGTCGGCTAGCTGCGCCGCCCAGGCAGCGGTTACCGCGCCGGCATCTGCCACACCACCACCTGTCGCGTACCCCCCGTACGAGCCCCCACTGATCCCAGGGATGTTGTACACGGTGCCATAGACCGCCTTGATGTAACGGATCGAGGCGATGAGATCAGCGATCGGATCGTAAGGAGAGTCGCCGAACCTGGTGTAGCCGTCGATGTATTCCGCAAACGTGGACGGGATGGTCTGGGCAACACCCTCAGCATGCTCTCCCGACAACCCAGCCACCTGCGGGTTGTAGGCGTGGGCATTGCCCCCGCTCTCGAAGCCGACCAGCCGCTCCATGCCCGGAAGCCAGCTCATGGAAGTGCCGGTGATGGCGAGCGCCCACTCAATCCACGCCTTCGCATCCCCGCTTACCGCACCAACCGGGCCGCCTCCTCCTTCCTGGCCGACCGACTTGGCCGCAGCACTGGCACTGGTCTCGATCGCAGATTCTGCTTCCTTGGCTACCGCCTTGACTACCTCAGCGACAATCCCGAAGTTCAGTTCGCCCAGCGCGGCGGTAGTGATGTTCCCCCAGATGTGCTCAACTTCGCCAACCGGGTTCTCGATGAAGTTGAGGGCGTTCTTGCCCAGACCCTCAACCCACCCGATGATCCCGCCACCCTGATAGTGAGCAACCGCGCCCGGACCTTGCTGGGACGCAAGGATGCCCCGGCTGCCACCGCCCAGCCACCGGTCTGCACCGTTGAGCAACGTGAGAACATCAGGTCCGAAAATAGCCTGCAAAGCCATCCGGGCCGGCTTGCGCAGCACGTACTCACCAGGCATGACCGCAGCCAGGTGGCTGTCTGAATCTCCGTTCCCTGGCACCGAGCCCAACATGGCCAGCGGAGACGACACTCCCCCTGCCGAGTTGATACCAACCCCGCCACCAGCGGCCAGGTGGACCGTGGGGAGGTGGAAAAAGCCCAGGACGTCATTGATAAGGCCGACCACCGTGTTAATGGCGCTGTGGAAAGCATTATCAATGGTAGTGGGAACCCCGCTGAAGAATCTCCCAATAGGGGTAACGATGTCGGAACTGAACCAGGACCAGATAGTGTGCCAGGAATTGCGCGCTGTATCAACAAGAGAACTGAAGAGTGAGGGGACAGTACTACGGAAGAACGTCTCCAAGGGAGAAATGAAGAACCCATTGAAGTAACGCCAAAGATCGGAAATGGAGGACGACCCGGCCTGGTAGAGCGCGTTCCACGCCTGCTCGGCCGTCGTCTTCAGGGTTCCCCAGATGGTATCCCACGTCTGCCGGAAGAAGTCCATGAGAGTATCCCAGGACGCGGTTACGGCAGAAGACAGAGCATTCCACACCTGACCGGCAGCACTCTGCATGTCCGCCCAGGCTTTGCCCCAGTGACCTGTAATCAGGTCCAGGGCAACATTGATAATGCCGACGATGGCGTCCCAGACAGCCTTAGCTACGCCTTCAACAAGATCCCATGCATTCTGGAATAGTGTGACAACAGCACCAGCAGCGATCTTCGCTGCGGCAACTACCAGATTACCGATAACATCCCAGACAACCTTGGCGGCAGCACCTACCACATTCCAGGCAACCTTGGCGGTAGTTTCCAGCCCTGCCCACAAGCCGGCGAACGTTCCTGTCAGGGCTGCGATGATGGGCTGAAGCTGAGCAGGCAGCACATCAAAAGCTGCCTTGAGCGGCTTAGCGATGTTGCCTGCACTGCTGAACCAGCCAACGAACTGATCCCAGGTAGCCTCCAGGTCAGCAACAGCCTCAGACCAGAATTGCGAAAAACTGCCCGTAACGTACTGCCAGACCTGCTTGACCTCATCGCCATGGGTCTTCCACCAGCCATCGAAGCCGCCAGTGATTGCCTTCTTGACATCATCGAAAGCCTTGATGACCGGAGAAACCAGAGCGGACCACGCCATAGCCCATATACTCTGGATATCCCTGCCAACCCCCTGCCAGAATGCAATGAAAGGACCTACCCAGCTGGGTACCGTCTGAGTAAAGAACATGACCATTGGCTTGATCACGTCCCGGCCAAACGCATCCCCAAACTGCGAAAACGCTGGAATCAGGGTGTCTTTGATGAAGCGGTACATGTAGTCGAAGGCCGAATTTCCCTTCGACGGAATCAGCAGGTTGTCGCGGAGCTGCGCCCAGAACCCATTATCAGCCAGATCAGTCCCGGCTGTCTGAGCAGCACCCAGGTTCTTGCGGAGGGTCTCCATAGGCTTTTCGCCCTTGGAGACCTCAGCCCACAGCTCATTGGCCTTGGTCTTGGACAGGCCCATGGTCTCAGCCCAGCCGGTGAACTGAGTCTTGGCTGTGGCCGAGTTCTTGTCCACTGACAAGAGTTCCTGGGCAACGGCCTTGCCCGCATCTACCGTAACCTTCGAGTTGGGACCAAACTTCAGCAGCGCATCAGCGAAGGTACTGAACACCTTCTGCCCGCCCAGGGCATTGAAGGTGGCGTTAGCCATCGCCGGGTTCAGGTCACCTTCCAGCGTGGACGACAGCAGCTTGGCGTCGGCACTCAGGTTGGAGACCGCGATGACTTCCTTGTTGGTGGCCGCCTGAGCCGCATCCATCGGGCTAGATATGTTGCCGACCCACTTGGCTAGCGCCTGAAGGCTGCCCGTAGCCCCGTTGTAGCCGCCCTCGTCAGCAATCTGGGTAACCTGCGCCAGGAAAGCCTGTGTATGTGGCCCTGCCTGGATAAGCTCGGCCACCATATCCTTGATGTAGGCGGTGATGTTCCCCGTACCGCTGACCGCTACCGCATTGCGGTAAGCATCAAGCTGCTGCTCGATATCCGACAGCAGTGCCTGAGCATCAGACTGAGCCGTCAGGCTCGCCGCGTTCAGGCCGGCCATGGAGGCCCCGGCAGCAGCGATATCCGTGGCAAACGTCGCCGCGCCCTGCCCGGTGGTCACGAACGCACCAGCCAGTGCGGTAGACAGCTGCAGGAAGTCGTCGTAGTAGCCGTTCAGCTTCTGCATCGCGCCCAGCGCCGGAGCCGTGGCAGCATTGGCAACGAGCTGAATCGTGACCGCATTCTGGACTTCACCCAGGCCGATCGCCATGGCCTTATAGCCCGTGACCAGCCCTGCTACCTGAATCTGAGCTTCCTGCCATACCTTGTTGCTGCTGGTAGCCAGCTGGGCAGTCGTGACCTGTGAGGCATTCAGCAGGGCCAGGGCACCGACAAAGGTGGTCCCGTAGGCCCGGGAAATATCCCCGACATGGATAAGCTCCTGGCCCAGCTTGGCAGACAGGTCATCCTGCGCTGCGCCCAGTTCACTGGCATTACCTGCCGCTCCGTGCTGAACCTCGGACAGTTCCTGGGTGACCGCCGCCAGGTCCTGAACCGTCTGGCCGATCCCCTTGTAGACGCTGGTCTTGTCCAGGGCGGTATCCATGGACTGAATCCACTGCTGCGTCGCATCCTTCGCCCGGATGATCTCAACGGTAACGACAGCAAGCGCAGCGATAGCCACACCGAGCCAGGCCAGCGGATTGGACACCAGCCCCAGCAGCGCTGCGCCGAACCCCCTGGTTGCGGTAGCCGCAACACCGCTGGCCGCAGCAGTGTCGGTCATCGCCGCATCCAGTTCAACTGTCCCCGCCGCAGCAATCTTGGCCTCGTCAGACGTGGCACCAAGAGAAACAGCCAGCCGGCCTAGCTGTGCCTGACTGGCCCCCGCAGCAGAAGCCAGGTTGAGCGCATCAACACCGGCCTGATCCAGCCCTGCGCCGAATGTTTTAACATCCGCAGCCGCTGAACCGGTCACCAGACTCTCGATGGTGACCCCGGCCTTCGCGGCATTGGCCTGAAGCGAGACAAGAGCAGCCGTAGATTGGCCGGTCGCGAGTGCTACCTGCTGGAGCGCGCTGGTAGTCCCGCCAATCCGTCCGGGCAATGCACCGAACCCCATGGCGATGTCACTGATGGTCGCCTTCAGCTTGTCCAGGGCAGAAGCATCCTCTGGCAGGTTCTGCAGCGCCGTCTCCGCCGCGCTCACCCCACCCAGAGTCAGGGCCAGGGCACGCAGCGGATCGAGTAGCGCGACAACCCCGGTAACCAGCAGGCCGCCCCACAGATAAATGGCATGCAGCCCGAGCGCCACAGCAAGCAGCGGAACAGGCAAATCCCCGATGATGGCAATGAGCTTGGTCGCTGCCTCCGCAAAGTCCAGCAGATACTCAGCGATGTGCGTCACCTGAGTGACCTTGACGAAGGACAAGAGAGCAGAGCCCAGGTTGCCGAAAATTACCCCGAGGCGTTGCAGGTCCGCAGCGCCGACCCTTGCCATGTCGCTCAGAGCATGCTCAATGCCCGGCAGGTCTTCTACTATCTGAGCAGCGAACCGATCCAGGACGGCCCCGACCGCTTCCGCAATCTTTCCCAGGACCCCAGTATTGCTCGACACCAGGTTGATGCCGTCGCCCAGAAGCTCCCAGACTTCCGGGCGGATCACCGTCTGAAGCTTGTCGAAAGAGTTGGTCAGAGGGTAAATGTTCTGGTTCAGGGCAGTCGTAGCGGTGTAAACCGCATGAGCACGGTCATTTACCCGGCCGAGGGTGTCAGCAGCCTGAGTAGCGACAGCCAGGAAAATCCCAAAAGCTGCCGCACCGGCCAGCAACGCCACCGTCACTGGCACGAGGACAGCCAGGAACTCGATGATCGTGTCAAGAATGATGTGCCAGACAGCCACAGCACCAAGAAGCCCGCCGAAAACAGCGATCTTGGTGTTCAGGAACGCCCAGCCGTAGCCCACATCCAGCAGGCCCCCCGCTAGCGCCCCCAGTACATTGCCGAAGTTCTTGACCCCACTGCTAACTTTGGCAGTCTCATCCGCCACTGAAGCAGCTCCGTCAGCAGCATCTCCCTGAGCTGCCTGGAGGAGCTTGAGCGCCGCCAGTGTGGTGTAGGCGGCCTTCCCGGCATCTTCTTCATGCGCGGCCAGGTTGAGCAGGTGACCAGCTAGCGCCTCCGCCGTCAGCCCTGCATCGTCCTGAGCATCCGACGCACCCGCCCAGGCATCCTCGCTATCGTGAGCAGAATCAGATGCACCCTGCTGAGCGGCAGTCAGCAGCACCAGTTCTTTGCCGAGAGACGAAGCACTATCAGCCTGCTCGTCCTCGGTAACAATCTCCGCTTCCTGAATGTCCTGCAGGTCATCAGTCGCGGCGGCCAGTTCTTTGATCGCAGCTGTTTCGTCAGCCAGCTCACTCAGTGGTGGCCCCGGGCCGGCCCCGACCGCCCCCGACTCAGACACATGCTCAGAGATGTTGATGACGTCGCCGCCCACAGGCAGGTGCTCCAGCACTGCCAGACTGGCCGGGTCCAGATCGAAAGAAACGGGGATGTCCACCTTCTGCGCCCGAAGCTCCGCTACCTCACCCAGCACTTCAGCAAAGTAGGTGGGCTCAAAGCGAACCTGAATAGTTTCTTCTTCTCCCCCCGGCGGCAATGCTCCCGGAACCGGTACTCCACCTGCTGCATAAGCGGCCTTCAGTACCTCATTCTCAGTCAGCACCGTGGTCTCCACGGTGGGCAAGCCGCGAAGGAGAGCCGCATACGTAGCAAGCTTGGCCAGGGCTCCCGCATCATCTATCTGCACAGTGGTGGTGACCTCACCGGGCAGGCCGGCCAGCCCGGCAGCAATCTGCTGGATACCGGGCTCACCTACCGTGCCCACCGTCAGCGCCGGATTGCTCTGCAGCGCACGGGCATAGGCAAGGTAGGCATCAGCCATGTCCTGGTAAATCCCAGCCCGCGCTCTCAGCACCGTGGACTCATTGCTGAGAGCCGCGTACTCCTTCTGCAGGTAGGAGAGGTACTGGTCAGGAGTGGTGTATCCGGTGCCGCTGGAAGTAGCCCCGAACTTTGCCCGATTCATGAGCCACGCCTGGTACAGCTCCAGCTGCTTCCAGCTGTAGGCCGCCTGCGGACTGGAAAAACCCAGCCAGCGCTGCCGGTTCAGCAGCGTCTCCCATTGAAGTTCCTGGCTCAGATCAGAGAGATGCTGAGCCATCGTGTTGCGGCCACCGAAATCAGTCCAGACCAGAGCCTGCCGGGCCGCGTCACTCAGCGTTTCGTACCCTTTAGTTTCCTGGCTGAGGACGGTTAGCTCTTTCTGGCGAGCCAGCACTGCCTGGGTGGAGGCTGCCTGCTGGGCAACTCCGTCATCCTTGACCGACTTGCTGAGAGCATCCATCGCCGCCTTGGCGGCAGCAGCATCCTTGATAAGGTCGCCAAAATCCCCTACGGCCTTGTAGATGACGTACCAGTACTCTTCAGCCATCAGTACAGCCCAGGCCCAGGTCCCGGAACGTCTCAGCGCTGCAGTAATACGTGCCGCCCGCGACACCACCGGCGGTGCCGAACAGCTTCAGGAACTCCTCAAACGACCCAGGCGCGTTGGCAGCCTCAATACCGCGCTCAGGGTCGGCCAGCCTCACCATGCGGCGCTGAGGCCGCTCTGCAGGTCTCTGCTCAGCCACCACCACTCCCGTTGGACTTGGCAATGTCTGTATCCATGGCCGGCTTCATGCCCCCGCTGAACATATGCATCATGGCCTCGAAGCTGCCATCAGGATTCGCTGCCTCAACTCCTGCCTTGGGGTCGGCAGCAACACGAGCCAGACGGGGGTCGTCTTCCACCCGGTCGGCTACCTTCTCACCCCGAAGCTCGTCCAGCATCCGGTCACGCTCGCTGCGCTTGCCGAAGATGTCGATGTCCATAGCCGCATCCACGATGGGGTTGCGGCCGCCGTGCTTGCTGGTATCCACCCACGCCTGCATGCCGATGAACTGGCAGATGGTCTTGGCCTGCCACTCGGCTGTCTTCAAACGGACACGCTGCTCGGCTTCGCGCCGCAGGTCGGCAGCTTCCAGGCACTGCTGCAGCCGGGCGAGAGACAACTCCAGAATCTGGTCGTCGGTCCACCCGTACTCCCGGCTCAGAAGGTCGAAGGCTCTGGCGAAAGCTCCGGTGAGTTGAGCTGCTCCGGAGTTGGCGGCGTCTCCGCTTTCTCCTTGTCCTGCCCCGTCTTCGTGAACATGCCGACCAGGGCGCCTATCCGTTTTCCCAGGGCCTGCAGGTGCGGAGCCTCGCGGGTAATAATCTCCTCGATGAGGTCGATGGTGTCCTCAGGTTCGGGGTTGTTCAGTTCCTCATTGAACTCGGCCCACAGGGCATCGTTGCCCTCCCTCTCCTGCTTGGTGAGATCCCGTGGCTTCTTATCCACCAGCCCGGCGGGACGGCACATGGAAGCCAGGAACTGGATGGCAGCGTTCTCCGCCTCTGGGATCGAGATAACCACCAGCGCCAGCAGCCGCTGCATGAACTCATCTGGCTCAGCCTTGAAGTCCAGGGTGGATAGCGCCGGGCCGGCTCCCTGCGTGAGTACCTTCAGCAGGCGGAAAACCTGCCGCGTACGCAACCGCACCACTTCCACCTGGAATCCCGTGGAAAACTTCAGCGGCGTGGGATCAGCGGCAAGAATGTCAAGTTCAGTCTCAGCCAAGGCAGCCTCCTGGGCAGTGGGCGAGATACCTGCTCAGGCAATCGGCAGCGGGTCACACGCTGCCGGCTGACGCAGCCCGGCTTCACCGGCAGGCGACGGGCAAGGCTGCAGGAGGACCGTCTCGCATGACCCGCTGGACTGGTTACGTACCCGGGAAAGGCTCTGCGACGAAGGCACCGGTCTCGGTGCCAGGCAGGGACACCAGGCGCCCGATGCTCTGCGGGTAGGTGGACGGCAAAGGGTTGAGGCCCTCATCCACACTGGAGAACAGAGCACGCCCGGCGATACTGCAGGACAGCCCGGTCTTGTACGACGGACCGGTGAAGTTGAAGGGCTGGAACTGCACCCGGTACAGGATGAAGTCCAGGGTCCGCAGCTGACCACCCGCATCCTTGGACGGAACCCGGATCGCCAGTGGCTGGGTGACCTGGTTCATAGAGGCCAGGGTCCACAGCGGGATACCGTAGTAGTCAGCACCCGCAGCACCCGACGAAGACACCGTGGTGCCGGTGATAAGAGCAATGGTGGAGAAGGGGACGAAGCCCTCCTCAATGGTCACGTTGGCGAAGTTGATCCAGAAGTGCTCCGAAAGCACAACGTCATCGCCGGTGTTCTCGAAGTTGCCCTGGTCAGTGCTGATCGTGCCGTTGCGCACAGCGTAGATGGTGGCTGCCTCAGCACGGCTCCCGGAAGCAAGGATCGCCGCATGGCTCAGCGAGAAACCTTCAAAGGGAGTGCCCGCATAGCTATTGGAAAGAGTTGCCACCGAACGCTCCTCCTGCCTGGGCACACGTCATGCCTCGCAGGTGTTAATCGGCCTGCGGAACTCAGGTAAAAGACGACCCCCAGCACAGCAGCCCTGCTGCGGCCAGCACGCCATAAGTCTCCGCGACAGCCACCCAGCCATGCTCCTCGCGCAGCCAGCAGACCACACCACCCAGCACCACAGCCACGGCCAGCCCGGTCAGGAGTGCGGGCGTACCGCCCTCAAACTCCCACGGCAGGCACGGCACGATACAGGCCAGTGCCGTGGCTACGCCGCACGCCATCGCAGCGATGAAGTGACGGACATCCCTGGGACCACTTAGCCACAGTGCCGCCGCCATCCCGACCAGCTCACCAATCCCTGCACCCAGTCCGGCATGGAAGATGGCTGGCTGATGGTGCCGCAGGGACAGAAACTCCGAAATAGCCAGCGTCAGCCCGTCAGCCGCACCGAGAATGACCGCCGCACGGTTGGCGTCTGCCCTCCCCGGACTCAGGAAACGTCCTGGCTGTCTGACAGCATCTGCGCCAGGGACAGGCCCTGAACCGTCATGCCGTTCTTGCGGACATAATCCTGGGTGACCAGTACCAGCGCCTGGAAGGCATACTTGGCGTTCCAATCCGGCGAGACACCCTGCTTCGCGGCCCAGGTGATCAGTTCACCACTGGCAGAATCAGGAGACTCGGACCATGACGTCAGATCACTGTAGCTGTACAGCATGCAGTGACCCTCGTTCTGATCCGCCGGCCCGCTCAGATCGGTGAACGGCTGCCCGGCCTCGAACTCGCTCATCGCATTGTCGGGCAAGCAGAACCCCATGTAAACCGCACCGAAGAGGTTGACTGCCCGCCGCAGTGTCCAGGGATTCGTGGCGTCACGAATCTGACCCCACCCGGCTAGCTGGTGGGGGTGGCCTTGGTCGTCCACGAGAGCATTCTTAGTGAACCAGGCCGCCGCAGTCGGCAGATCCGCTCCGTTATCGGTGGACTCGTTGCCGAGAACATACCCGCCGTACCCGCTGTAGGCGCTGACCACATTGGCCGTGGGGAAGTGAACCCCACCTGGGTAAACCCCGCTGAACGCGCCGGCGACATTGAAGAACTCCGCCCCTGCGACCCCAGTGCAGTCACCGATGCCAGTGGACGCAATCGCAGGCGGAGCAGACGGATCAGGCCCATTCGCATACATGTAGAAGGCACTCACATCTGAGACGTGATCCACGTCCAGTGGTGCTGTAGCGAGCGCTTCCTCATCATGGATGTAGTCCTCGAAGAACGGTGCGTCTTCACGAATCCTCAAGATCGCGCCGCGCTTGCCAGCCTGACGGGGCATGTGCCACCTCCCTGCTCCTGACATCGGCGCAGCAGCAGGGACTTGACAAAGGTTAATGCCTGCTCCTATGATGGGGGCATAAGAAAGAACCTAGGAGATGGCAATGGCCACCACCCGCAAGGCCGCAACCGTGGCACTTCTCTTCACGCTGGCGAGCAGCGCCCTGAGCACCCCCGGTACCCACCCCGCCACAGCACCAAGCGAGATGCACCTGCCCCGGCGCGAAGAGAATCACACACCCCCGCAGCAGGTCACGAAAGGAGCAGCGCAATGACCGCCACAGACCATGATCTGGCAAGCTGCACCTGGCTCATCGTTATCACCTGCGGTCCCGTGATGAACAGCCAGGAGCCGGGACAGCCCATAGGAGCTACGATCCCCTGCACCGCCTGGAATGTCTGGGACAGACTGGCTGCCCTGCAGAATGCCCTGCCTGCTGGCTGGTGTGCTGACGCTTACTACACCTGCCTCTAGGCGGGAGGAGGTGCCTGCGGGTGTGAGTCCCCGCAGGCACCCCCATTACTCCCGATCCGTACCCTCTCCAGTCGGTGCCTCACGCTGGAGCATGGGCTTGAGCGGGAAGGGCTTCCCTCCCACGTTCAGCATCCGTCGTACGGAGCCCAATCTGAATAACCTGGATCAGCGGCACTCGTGGCGTAGAAAACCTGGAACTGCTCCTGAATAGAAGCATGCCCGAAGGTGGCTGGATCTCCGCCGTGGCCGACCCAGGTGGAATAACTGAACTGGAACAGGCCGTAGTGACCACTTGAGTTCATGACCTGACTCTGGCCGCCGGACTCCCGGGTGAGGATGCAGCCGAGCATGCCGGAGTAATCCGCCGGATTGATGTCACCGTAACTGCCTCCGTAACTGGCAGTAACCGGCACCGAAGCCGGGCCTGCGGGCTGAGGCGCCTGCTGAGGCACGGCCTGCTGCACTGGAGGCTGATGAGCCTGCTCCCACTGCGCTGCAGCTACCGCCGCACCGGGCAGCATCTGGCACGCTACCGTCAGGGCATCCCCCGGATAGATGAGGTTCGGGTCCGGAGCGACAGCACGGTTAGCCTCCCACAGCGCAGGCCAGTCGGCTGCCTGACTGCACAGGCGGCTGGCAATCCCAGAGAGAGTATCACCGGGCTGCACCGTGTACCTGACCGGAAGTTCCTCATGCCGGATAGCCTGCGGATAGTCCTCCGGAACTCCCGCCTGTGCTGGCAGAACAGGATGCCCTGCTGGCAGGGCTGCCGCCTCGGCTGGAGCTGCCAGCAAAGCACCCCCTGCTGACAGAGCCACTGCCGCCGCCGCGACTGGGGTCACTTTGGGCAGAGCCGCAGGCTTGGCATGTTTACCTCTAGCCACAGTCTTTCTCCTCGGTTGACCGACAGAATGACCGGAAGCCTAGACCATAAGCAACCCCCAGGCAGCACATCACGCAAACTACGGCGTGAAGGAACCCAGATGAGCCTTCGCCTGGAGAAGACCCACCAAATCTCCAGGAGTCACATCCCCCTCCCAGCGCCCGTTCGTAAACAAGTGGTAACCACCACCTGCGTTGAAGGCCTTGTCGGCGTAGTAGGAACAGATCATGTGTCCCGTATCCTCGATAAGCTCCTGAAGACGAGCTGCCTTCACATGCAGCAGGCGATGCTCCGCGATATACCCGTAGTCCGCGAAGGAGTACAGGACGTCCGGATGCTCCTGGCACCAGGCAACAATCCCTGCACGCTGCTTGTCGGTGAGCTGGATAATCCCAGAAGACCAGTAAGCTCCCGGAACTTCAGAGGGACGGCAAGGCAGCGCCCGCTTGCCGGTAAGACCGAGCT
>Ga0335073_10003925_pt1 | contig 20726 bp, 20 predicted proteins | sample Lox_Sample_22_FD_207093 | JGI IMG/M metagenome (GOLD analysis project Ga0335073, IMG submission 207093) | Soil microbial communities from Loxahatchee National Wildlife Refuge, Florida, United States - Lox_Sample_2.2 | ecosystem: Environmental > Terrestrial > Soil > Wetlands | place: USA...
CGGAGCGTTCAGTTTCTTCAACACCCCGTCGACCGAAGCCTTGATATCCGGCTGGCCCGACGCGTAACCGACCACCATGCGCGCCAGCGGACCCACTTCCATCGGTTTGCCGTCGTAGCGCGGAGCTTTCAGCCATGAATATTTCTTGTCGACGTCCAGGTGATCGTACGGCGGTTTCGGACCCGTGTACCTCGGATTCGTTTCGCCCTCCGAGGGATGCTTGCCGTTGTCGTCGCCATTCGAATATTCGTACCAGGAGTGGCTGACGAACTCGGCGATTTTGCCCGCGTCCACCGGGTGAACTTTGGTCAGATCGCGGCCCAGCACCACACCGCGCGGGAACAGGAACGTCCGCGGGTCGTTTTCGTTGCCCGACGAAAAATCGCCGTAGCACAGGAAATTGCCCAGGCCTTCTCCCAGCGAAAACCACTGCTTATAGAACGGCGCCACGGCCAGCACATCGGGAATCAGCACCTGGTTGACGAACTTCTGCGCGGACTGAACTAGACTGCGCAGCAGGGTGATGGTCTCCGGGTTGATGACCGCGGCCGGCTCATTGGGATCCATCGCCGTCGACATCCCGCCGACCAGGAAGCTCTGCGGGTGCGGATTCTTCCCGCCCAGCACCGCGTGGATGCGGATAAAATCCTTCTGCCAGGCGAGGGCTTCTAGATAATGGGCCACGGCCAGAAGATTTACTTCCGGCGGCAATTGGTAAGCCGGATGGCCCCAATAGCCACTGGCGAACAGGCTCAACTGTCCGCTATCGACCACCCCCTTCACGCGCTGCTGGATGCCCCTGAAATACGTCGTGCTGGACTTGTCGTAATCCGAAATCGACTGCGCGATCTGCGAAGTTTTCGCGGGATCCGCCTTAAGAGCCGCAGCGACGTCTACCCAGTCGAGCGCGTGAAGGTGATAAAAGTGAATCACGTGATCGTGAACCATTTGGGAACCGGCGATCAGGTTGCGCACCAGGCGCGCATTGTCCGGAACGTCGATTTGCAAGGCGTTTTCGACCGCGCGCACGCTGGCGATCGCATGCACCATGGTGCACACTCCGCAGATGCGCTGCGCCCAGATCCAAGCCTCCCGCGGATCGCGGCCTTGCAGAATCATTTCGATGCCGCGGAACATGGTTCCCGCGCTCCAGGCGTCGGAAACTTTGCCTCCGTCGACTTGCGCCTCAATTCGAAGATGACCTTCAATACGGCTGACCGGATCGATCACTAAGCGCGCCATGTCACGCCTCCTTTCCTGTTTCCTGCGGTTCTGTTTCTTTTGGCGCGGGCTTGATCATTTTGATCAACCCGTGAGCCGTCACGCCCGCGACCACCGCGCCGGTTAAGCCCAGCCCGATATTGCCCGCGGTCACTTCCACTCCGAAACCCGGAACCGACGGGACGCGTTCGTAGAACGGCGACATGTGGTCCCAGAAGCGCGGCGCCGCGCAGGCGATGCAGCCATGCCCGGCGCGAATCGGCCAACTGGTGTGGTCGTTCCACTGCACGATGGGGCAGTTGAACGTCGCCACCGGCCCCTTGCAGCCCATCTTGTACAGGCACCATCCTTTGCGATGGCCTTCGTCGCCCCATTCGGTGACGAACCGGCCGGCGTCGTAATGCGCGCGGCGTTCGCACTGGTCATGAATAATCCGGCCGTAAGCGAACAGCGGCCGGTTATATTGATCGAGCGCCGGCAGATCGTTGAACGTCAGATAATGCACCAGCACCGCGGCCGTATTGGCCGGATTGTGCGGGCAGCCCGCCATATTGATCACCTTGATCCCCGGCACGGCTTCCTGAATGCCCAGCGCGCCCGTCGGGTTCGGCTTGGCGCGAACCAGCCCGCCGTCAAAGGCGCAGGCGCCGACGGCGATGGTCGCGGCGGCGTTGCTGCACACCGATTGCGCGATGTCGAGCGCGGTGCGCCCGCCGATGGTGCAATAGACTCCGCCGTCGTTGGTGGGAATCGCGCCCTCCACGACCACCAGATACTTACCTTTGTCCTCTTTCACCACCCGATCGAGCGTGCGATTCGCGTAATCGCCCGATCCGGCCATGATGACCTCGTGATATTCCCACGAGAGCAGATCCAGCACCACGTCGGCGACGTCGGGATGGCTGGATCGCAGCATGGATTCCGAGCAGCCCGTGCAATCCTGAAATTGCAGCCAGACCAGCACGGGCTTTTTGGCCTTCCCGATGGCGTTCACCGTCTGGGCCAGATATCTTTCCGGCAGAGCCAAAGTGCCCAGCATGGCGCTGCAGAATTTGACCAACTGCCGGCGAGAAATACCTCTGCGCGCCAAGGCGGCGCTTATGTTCATTTCCGGTGTGAGCATTTTGCCAACTCCGCGATCGATTCGAGCTTCATCGATTTCGAGCTCGGCTTTCGCCGAGGTTGAAGCGTTCCGCGCGGTGGGCCAGCCGGTGTGGCCGGCCGTGCAGGACGTTATGAGATATGAAAATCCCGGATCAATCCCGCGAACGTCGCGGTCCGGCTCCGGGTCAACAGCTCGGGCGGCGTTTGACGGCTCTCACGCCCACCCCTTGTGCAAATTCCTCGAGCTCCATAAAGGCCAAATCCAGCTCGGCGCCGCGACTTAGACATCGCACTCGAAATTCCGATTTCGCCCATTCAACAAATCCTCGGGAGCTGATCGCCCGCCAATAAATCGACAATCCGCGTGGAACCAAACGCGGTTTTCATGGTCACCTGTCCTGCACGTGCTTCACCAACCGTGCCGATCACCTTCGCCTGGAGCCCACGCTCATGAGCCCGCATGGCCGCGACAATCGCCCCGGCCGCTTCCGGCGCGACGATCGCGACTAATTTCCCTTCATTCGCGACATAGAGCGGATCCAGGCCCAGCATCTCGCACGCGCCTCTGACTTCTTCGCGCACCGGGATCTTCGTTTCCTCGATCTGAATACTCACGCCGGACTGCGCCGCGATTTCGTTCAGTGCGCTCGATAACCCACCCCGGGTGGGATCGCGCAGGCAGCGAATGTCGTTTGACGCCGCGAGCATCGCGGCCACCAGCCCGTCGAGCGGCGCGGAATCGCTTAAAATTTTGGTCTCAAATTCCAGTCCTTCACGTTTGGCCAGAATGGCGATGCCGTGGTCGCCGATCGGGCCGCTTAAAATCACGCGATCGCCCGGCCGGGCCTGGTTCGCCGACATCCGCAGGTGATCGGGAACCAGGCCCACGCCGGTGGTGTTGATAAAAAGACCGTCGCCCTTCCCCTTTTCGACGACCTTCGTATCTCCCGTGACAATGGCGACGCCGGCGGTCCTCGCGGCGCCGGCCATCGAAGCCGCGATGCGCCGCAGCTGGTCTACGGGAAACCCCTCTTCCAAAATGAATGCCGCGCTCAGAAACAGCGGACGCGCGCCGCCCATCGCCAGATCGTTCACGGTCCCGTGCACCGCCAGCGATCCGATATCGCCGCCGGGGAAAAACAGCGGCTTCACCACGAACGAATCGGTAGTCATGGCGAGGCGCGACTCGCCGACCGAAAAAATCGCCTGATCGTCCATGCGGTCGAGCAGCGGATTCGAAAACACCGGGAGAAAAACATCGCGCAGCAATTCGGCGCTCAGCCGTCCGCCGCTGCCATGTCCGAGCACAATCCGTTCCCGCATGCCGATCGGCGACGCACAGGAGAACGCGAGCTGTTCCGCGAGTTCCGCGAGTTCAGGCATGTTCTCGCTCCCATATATCCGCCGCTTCCCGCGGTCGCGGTTCATGGGGTGCCGGAGATGAACCGCGAAGTCCCTGATGCCGCCTGTACTGGTAATACGCCGCGCAAGCGCCTTCCGTTGAAACCATCGGTGCGCCAAGCGGAGTCATCGGCGTGCACCGTTCCCCGAAAGCCCCGCAGTCCACCGGTTTTTTCAACCCCTGAAGCACCAGCGCGCTGATGCACTCTTTCGGTTCTTCGGCGTGCAGGTCGGCGAGGTCGAAGACACGCTCGGCGTCGAACGCCGCGTAGGCCTCGCGCAAGCGATAGCCGCTCGCGGCAATCGACCCGATCCCTCGCCATTTCCGGTCGGAAACCTCAAACACTTCGCGCATCACCCGTTGCGCCGCGAGATTCCCGTCATGATTCACCGATCGCGAATACTGATTCTCCACCTCCGCGCGACCCTCTTCGAGTTGCGCCACCAGCATGGCGATCGCCTCCAGGAGATCCAGCGGCTCGAACCCTCCCACCACGATCGGCACGCGAAATTCGCGCGCCAGATCTTCGTATTGCCCGAACCCCATCACCGCGCAGACGTGTCCCGGTCCGATGAATCCCTGTACACGATTCGCCGGGGAGCGCAAAATCAGGCGCATCGCGGGCGGGACCAGCACGTGCGAGGCGATCATGGAAAAATTGCTCAGCCCTTCGCGCTTCGCGGTCCACACGGCCATGGCGTTGGCTGGCGCCGTGGTCTCAAATCCCACGCCGAAAAACACCACGCGCCGGTCCGGATTGGCGCGCGCCAGCTTCAGCGCGTCCATTGGCGAGTAGACGATCCGCACGTCCGCGCCTTGGGCCCGCGCCTCGAACAAGTCGGCCGACGATCCCGGCACGCGCAGCATATCGCCGTAAGAGGTGAAAATCACGCCAGCGAGAGACGCGATGCGAATGGCGCGATCCACCATTTCGAGCGGCGTCACGCACACCGGACAGCCCGGCCCATGCACCAGTTCCACTTCCTTGGGAAGCAGTTCGTCGATTCCGTAGCGCATCAGCGTATGCGTCTGCCCGCCGCAAACTTCCATCAGCACCCAAGGCCGGGTGACCTGGCGCGCGATTCGTTCGGCGATGGCGTGCGCGATTTTCGGGTCGCGATACTCGTCGACGAATTTCACGCGAGCCCCTCTTCTTCGAGCGCCCCGATCTCGGCCAGGTACTTGTAGGTCCGCGCGGCTTCTTCCTGATCGACTTTGGATATGGCGAACCCGACATGCACCAGCACAAAATCGCCGACGGAGACTTCCGGTGTAAACGCCAGGTTAACGGTGCGGCGCACTCCGCAAAAATCGACCTGGCCATGGCGGAACGCGGGATCGGCGCCATCGAGGGTAAGCACTTTTCCGGGAACGGCGAGGCACATATGCGCCTCCTCTCGGGCAAGTGCAGTTCCATCCTGGACTGCGTTTTCCGGCAGTTGGGCGCGGTCAAGCGCGCGCAATCGCGCAGGTCCGTTCTCTAACGGCACCCAGTTGCGCGAAAAAGCCCAAGTCCGCGCCCGCGCTACACCTCAGACCAAGCTGTATTTTTTCATCTTATAGCGCAGGGCGTCGCGGCCGATGCGCAGAATCCGCGCCGCTTCCGACTGATTTCCTCCCGCCGCTTCTATCGCCTTCATGAGCAGCGCGCGCTCCTGCTCCTCGAGCGAACGGATATCTTCGGGAATCGACACCGGTTCCTGCCGGATCGATTCCCCGGGAGTGCGCAGATACGACGGAAGATCCGCCAGGTCGATGGTATCGCCCATCACCATCATGCAGGCGTGGCCCATCACGTTTTCCAGCTCGCGGACGTTTCCGGGCCAATCGTGCCGCGCCAGGCGAACCTGCGCGCGCTGCGTCAGGCCGCGAATCTCTTTCTTGAATTGCTGCGCAAATTTGGCGACGAAATGCCGCTCCAGCAGCGGCAGATCTTCGCGCCGCTCCGCCAGCCGCGGAACTTCGATCTCCACCATGGAAAGGCGGTAATACAAATCCTCGCGAAAACGTTTTTCCGCGATCGCCTGGCGCAGATCGTGATTGGTCGCCGCGATCACCCGCACGTCGATCTTTCGCGCCGTCAGCGCGCCCACCCGCTGCACTTCCTGGTTCTGCAAAACGCGCAACAACTTCGCTTGCGTCGCCAGCGGCATGTCGCCGATCTCGTCCAGAAAAATAGTACCGCCATGGGCGTGCTCGAACAACCCGGTTTTATCCTGCAACGCGCCGGTAAACGATCCTTTCACGTGGCCGAACAGCTCGCTTTCAAACAGCGTTTCCACCACGGCCGAACAGTTCAGCACCACGTACCGGCCATTGGCCACCGGACTGAGCTGGTGCAGCGTCCGCGCGATCAGATCCTTGCCCGTCCCGGTCTCTCCGGTGATCAGAGCCGCGCGGTAATGCGGAGCGATCCGGCGGACCCGCGCGAACAGGTCCCACATCAGCGGGCTGCGGCCGACAATCCCTTCGAAATGTGTGCTGGCCAGCAGCTCGTCCTCGATCTGGAGTGCGCGCGTCCGCTGCCGCGCGTCCTCGAGCAGCCGATTCACGCGCTCCCGCAAAAGGGACAGCGAAATCGGCTTATTCAAATAATCGGAAGCGCCTTTTTTAATCGCCTCCACCGCCGATTCCGAGGTGTAGTGCGCCGTCATCAGCACCACGTTAATCGACGGATCGAATTCGGCAATACGCTCCAAAACCTCGATGCCGTTCAATCCTGGCATCCGCAAATCGGTGAGCACCACCTGCGGCCGGCGGTTGAACACCAGGTCGAGACCTTCTTCGGGGTCGGAAGCCGTCAAAATCTCCAGGCCGGGCTGGCGTAGCGCGGCGGAAAGAAATTCGAGACTGGAGGGCTCGTCGTCAATGATAAGCAGCGAAAGTTCGAACGGGGTCATGAGGGTCTATTCTTATTGAAGCAGACTTACATTAACCCTTTTGCAAATCCGCCGTCGATGGCGATCGATTGTCCGGTGATATAGCTCGCCCGGTCGGAGCAGAGAAAAACCACCGCATCGGCAAATTCGCCGGGACGCGCCAGGCGCCCCAGCGGGATCTGGCTGGTCCAGCGTTTCTCGATCTCCGCCGGGGAAACTCCCGCCGACTTCGCCAGCGTGGAAGAAAGCTCGCCCAGACGATCCGTCGCCGTGTAGCCGGGGCAAACGTTATTCACCAGGACGTTGAACGGCGCGTATTCGTTGGAAAGACTCTTCACCAGCCCGGCGACCGCCGCGCGCACGGAATTGGACAGAATCAGCCCCTCGATCGGCTGTTTGACGGTCAGCGAAGTGATGGTCACCAGCCGGCCCCATTTCTGCGCCTTCATCGCCGGTAAAACCTCGCGCGTAAGGAACAGAGTGCTCATCAGGTTCAAATCGATGGCGCGGCGCCAGTCCTCAACCGTAGTCGCTTCGAACGGTTTCGCCGGCGGACCGCCCGCGTTGGTAACGCAAATATCGACGGGGCCGAATCGCTCGTTCACGCGCCGGACAAATTCGCGAACCTGCTCTTCGCGGGTGACATCGACGGCCGCGGCCAGCGCCTGCGCACCCGTTTCGCGCCGGATTTCTTCCGCCGCCGCTTCCACTGCGTCCGCGTGGCGGGAGCACAAGGCCAGTCTTGCTCCTTCCTTTGCCAGCCCACGCGCAACCGCTTTTCCCAATCCCTGGCTGGACGCGGCAACCAGCGCCACGCGATCTTTCAATCCCAGATCCATCCTCAGGTCCTCTCGCGCTCGCCGCGCCGCAGGTAGGCGTCGTCCTTGGCCAGCCAGTCGACGCGGATCGGAGAAAAAATATCGAGGTCCAGCGTGTCTTCGAGTGCGACGGCGCGGTGCGGGACATTGGACGGGATGTGCAGCACTTCACCGGCGCGCACTACCACTTCGCGGCCCTCCAGTTGGAATCTCAGCGCGCCCTCAAGGATGTAGGTGATCTGTTCGCTTTCATGATGGTGCTCCGGCACCACGGCGTCTTTTTTGAGGAAAACCTGCGCGACCATGGCTTTTTCGCCGCTGATCACCTTTCGCGAAATCAGTTCGCTCATCTTTTCGAGCGGAACGGCTTCCCAGCTCAGATATTTGTGAGTCATGCCGACCTATTGTAACGTTTGTAATAGATGCTCCGAATAATCTGGATTGCGGCCGCTTTCGCCGTGCTCGCCGGCTGCGGCCGAAAACCGGCTGATGAAGGACGCGTGACGCTGAAATCGTCCGAGTCCAGCGTGAGTCTTCATCCCGCCGCGACCTTGCCGGCGTGGATTCCCGTTTACGCCGCAACGCAGCCGCAAGGAATTTTTTCGAGCGACACGCGCGAAGAAACGCGCCATACTTTTTCGTTTGAAAGCGCCGACCCGCCAGGGAAAATCGCGGCTTTCTACGAAGACCGGCTGAAGAGCAACGGCTTCACGGTTCAGCCCCTCGGCCATCCGGAAGCGGGAGGGCTCCTGAGCGGGGAAACGGCGAATAAAAAAAGAAGCGTGGTGGTGACCATCGTTCCCGTGAACCACGTCACCCGCGCCAGCGTGATGGCGATCGAAAAGAAATAGGCGTCACCGCGCCGGCGCAGCAGGCAGCATATTGCGGATGGCCGCGATTTTCCAGCCGCCGGCGCCGCGCTTGAACAGAAACGTGCTCCACATGTGCCGCGCGCCGAGATCGTAGCGCCCGTCGGCGAGGGCCACGTCGCGATCGAGAAAACGAATCGTTTCGAGCGTAATGGCGCGCTTGCCGCTCTCTTTTTTCGAGCTGGCCACGGTTCCGCGGACCACTTCGGCGCGTCCTTTTCGCCACTCGCCCGAAGAAACCAGCTGATCCGCGTCGGCCGTGAACAGCGCCTGAATCGCCTGCGGATCAATCGTGTCGCGCGCCGCGACGTATTTCCGCACCACCTCGCGAATCGCGTTTTCGTCCGCGCTCTGCGCGCCCAGCGAAACGGCCAGGAGCGCGCCAGCCAGCATGATTCCCCATCGATTTTTCATCACGATGCAGTTTACCTCAACTCGCGCCGCCAGGCGATCTGATACTTTGGTGGTTAAGTATGAAGTACCGCTTGTTCCTGTTTTTCGCCGCTGCCGCGCTCGCCGCGGCGCAAGTCGCCGGCGTGCCGAATTTCCATAAAGTGAATGATGGCCTTTACCGCGGGGGCCAGCCGACCGAGGACGGCTTCGAAAATCTGGCTTCGCTCGGCGTCAAAACGGTGATCGACCTGCGCGGCATCGGCGAGCATTCGCAGGCGCGGGAGCAAGGCTGGGTGCAAGCCGACGGCATGCATTACCTCAGCGTGCCGCTGGGGCAATTATCGGCGCCGCACGATGCCGACGTTGCCAAAACCCTGGCGATTCTCAATAATTCCACCGGCGCGCCGGTTTTCATCCATTGCCGCCGCGGTGCGGACCGCACCGGCACGATCATCGCCTGTTATCGCATCGAGCACGATCATTGGGACAATCGCAAGGCGCTCAAAGAAGCGCGCGGCTACGGCATGAGCCGGCTGGAGCGCGCCATGCAGCACTATATCCTGCGCTTCGAGACTGAGGCTGCCTCGGCCGACGCTCAGCAGTAGCCTTACGGCAAAGTAAACACCAGCACGAATCCGCTCTGCTTCAGAACATAGCTGTTCTGCGCGTACCCGCTGGGAAAAACATTGCTGGTGGTCGCGCCCGCGGTATAAATCTGGCCCGTCGAATCGACGTAATTCCCATAGGCGACCGTGTAGCCGGGGCTGGTCACGTAGCTCGAATAAACCAGCGCCTTGGAGCTGAACGGCGGCTGCGACGGATCGAGAACCGCGATAAATCCATCCACCGCGCCGCCGAGCGAAGTGGGATTCATGGCGTTCTGCGTCACCGGGAAATTCGGCGACATCGTATAGCCCGACAAGTAATAGCGGCCGGCCGAGTCGCTGTGCATATCGTAAGCCACTTCGCCGCCGCTGCCTCCGAAAAACGTCGAATAGATCAATCCCTGATTTTTGTCGATAATGCTCAAAAACGCGTTGCCGTTGCCCCCGAACTGGGTTTGATAGGCGCCCTGCGTGATCAGAAAATCGGGCGACAGCGTATAACCGGTCAGCACCATCCGTCCTGAAGGGTCGAGCAGAATTTTCTTGGCCTCATCCGTGCCCAGTCCACCCAGAAAGGTCGAATACAGCAGCGTGCCCGCGCCGGGATTCAGCTCCGCCACGAAAACGTCGCCGTCCCCGGCATACACCGGCTGCACCGAATTTCCCGCCATCGGAAAATCGGGCGAATAGCTCACGCCCGCGACATAAACATTGCCCGAAGAATCCACCGCAACAGACCGTCCCAGATCCTGCGTCGAGCCGCCCAGAAAGGTGCCGTAAATTTCCGACGGAATCCCCTGCTGCGACGGATCAATCTGCACCACGAACGCATTCCAGCAATTGTTGGCCGATTCGCCGTCAATCGTGTTGTCGCCCGCGGCGTTGTAGGTCGTGCCGCCCAAAACATAACAGCCGCCGCCGATGGCGCCCTGAAAAGCGCCCGCCGTCGGAAAATCGGGCGAGGTGGTCCAGCCGGTGACGTACACAAATCCGTTGGCGAGCGTAATGCCGTCGCCTTCTTCCGAATCCGATCCGCCCAGGTACGTCGAGTAAGTCAGATCCGGCACGCCGCCGCCCTGCGAAGAATCGAGGATGCTCATGAACGCGTGCGAATTGCCGGCCGACGGAGTCTGCGGCTGAAGCGCGGTGCTGGTGGTGGGATAATTTCCGGATGCGGTTACGCCGGTCAGATACATTACCCCATTGGCGTCCACCACCATCTGCGTCACCGTATCGTTCACCGCGCCGCCCAGATAGCTGCAATAAACGACAGTGCCGTTCTGCGGGCTCAGCTTCATCACCCAGATATCCTGGTTGCCGTTGTTCGATCCGGCGAAAGCGTCGCTGGTCACCGGGAAATCAGTGGACCAGGTGTTGCCCGCCATATCGATATTGCCCTGCGAATCATAGGCCACCGAGACGACCCAATCGGTGGAGCTGCCGGTGAGGTAATTGTCATATGTAATCGCGGGATCCACCACCAGTTTCCCGGCGCGATCGTAATTTCCCAGCGCGACGCGCAACGCGCCATCGCTCGCCAGGCGATAATGCGCATCCACCCTGACGATCTCGCCCGATTTGCGCCGCTGATAAACCAGCGGCGCGCGTTGCAACACTTCGCCCGAATCGAGCGCCAGCACCACATCGCCCTGATCGTTGAGTTTCACCGCATCGGCGCCTTCGAATTTCATGCGAATCCGCGACGGATCGGCGCCCGGCGCGATTTCAAAATCGTATTCCATCTCCCCGCCGTGGCCGTAGTAAACCAGATCGATTCCCGGATAAATTTTGCGCCGCCGCAGCCGCGCGTAAGCGGGAACGCTGCGAAAGGTGTGGCCGATAAAATAATTCGACGGCGCCGCAAATTGGTCCGCGCCTTCGAAGTTCGCCGCGCGGCTGGCGCCCGGAAACTTCAGCTCGATCGTCCGCTCGCCGATGCGCATAAACGCCGCGTCGGCGGCGAACAGAAACGAATAGCCCAGCCCGCGCGCCCGCCAGTGTCCGCCCGAATCGGGTTCGAATCGGATGGGCAACGCGTTTCTGAGCTTCGCCGAAACGTGCGGCGCCGGATTGGCAAAGGCGCAGACGCACAACACGCTCGGACACAATACTGACAGGACCAACCGCATAATGTTTGAGACGTAACTCCTGAATTCTCCGGTTTCAGCGGATCTTTACTATTAGAACATATGGCTCAACCTGAACCCTGGCTGCGCGGCCCGATTTCCGGCGTCGATCCTCTGCTCGCGCCGATTCTCTACGCCTTCGCGCAAGCCCGCGAGGATCTCTGGCGCCACACTGTGCCGCTCAGCCACGCCGAAATCTGGGCGACGCCGCACGGGTTCGCGTCCGTCGGCTTTCATCTTCGCCACATCGCCGGCAGCGTCGATCGGCTGATGACCTACCTCCAGCGACGCCAATTGACCGGCGCGCAACTCTCCGCGCTCGCGGCCGAAAACGCGCCCGGCGCATCGCGCGAGGAATTGCTCGCCCAAATCGACGACGCGTTTCGCCAGGCCGAAGCGGTGGTCCGGTCGCTCGATCCCGCGAGCCTCGCCGATCCGCGCGAGGTCGGTCGAAAACGCCTCCCGACGACGGTGATCGGCTTGCTTACGCATATCGCCGAGCACACCCAGCGCCACACCGGCCAGGCGATCGCCGGCGCCAAACTCGCGGCCGTTACAGCCGGGTCAAAGGCTTTGCGCTGACGGCAGGGCTTCGTTGGTTGCCATGCACCAGGCTTGCGCCGAAGGTCCACCGCCGGACGCGAACGGCACAAGCCTGGCGGCTTATGCCACTACTTTGTTAAATACACGGTGAATTTGGTCACGTCGCGAAACCCCATGCGCCGGTACAGTGCGTACCCAGCCTCGGTCGATTGCAGCACCAGCCGAGTCAACCCCGTGCGCCTTTGCATCTCCGATGCCGCCGCGCGCAGCAGCGCTTCGCCGTAACCTCTGCGCCGAAGCACCGATGACGTCGCCAGCGAATAAACGCCGATCGCGTCCGCCGCGCGGATCAACGCTACGATCGCCACCACGCGTCCCTGCGCCAGGCCGACGAAGCCCTGATAATCGCCCTGCCACGCCTGTTCGCGAGTGTAAACCGCACGCGCGATGGTGTACGGAATATCGAAGGCAGCCGAGGTCAGCTCCGCGAACGCCGCGCGCGATGCCGCGTCGCACACCGGCCGGATTTCGACCTCGGGAAGTTTCCTCACCGGCGGCTCCAGCGCCTCGGCGAGCATTCCCGGCGGATGCGAAATCACCCGCATGCCGAAATTCTGAAAGGTCTGCCGCACCTGCTTCATCGCCGCTCCGTCGAGCATGTCGTCGCACAGCCAGAACGACCAGCGCAGCGTCCGCTCCCGGAAATATCGCGCGACTTCGTTGAGCCGCGCCTCCAGTTCGCCGCCGCGCGCCGGCGACGTCAGCAGCGCGATATTGAAAACGCCATAATCGAGACCCGAAAAAATCGCCACGCTGCCATCGAGCGTCCGCACTTCGCCCGATCCTGCCGCAACGCCAAAAAACTGCATCGCCGCGCGCAGGTTTTCGTCGACAATCAGGAAGCCGGACATGAATCATTCACAGCATGGTCAGCGGGTCCACGTCAATCACCAGCGCCGCCGCGTTCCATTTCTCCTTGCCTGCAAATTCCCGGATCTGGCCGAGCAGTTCGTTCAATTTTTGCCGGCTCTGCGATTTGAGCAGCATCTGATAACGGTATTCATTTTTCAGCCGCACCATCGAGGCCGCCGCCGGACCCAGCACGCGCACGCCTTCCGGCGCGGGCTGGATTGAGCGCGCCAGCGCCGCGCTGCGCGCGATCGCTTGTTCCTCGTCCGGCGCGCGAACGAACACATTGGCCAGCGCGCCGAACGGCGGATAAGACATACAGCGGCGAAATTCAATCTCTTTTTTATAAAAATCCTCGTAATTCTGCGACGCCGCCCCGCGAATGGCATAATGATCAGGATTAATCGTCTGAATCAGTACGATCCCCGGCGTTTCTCCGCGCCCGGCGCGTCCGGCGGCTTGCGTTAAAAGCTGAAAGGTCCGCTCCGCCGCACGAAAGTCCGGAAGGCCCAGCCCGATATCCGCGTTCACGATCCCCACCAGCGTCACGTTCGGAATATCGTGCCCTTTCGCGATCATCTGCGTGCCCACCAGAATGTCGTAATCCCCTCCGCGAAAGGCCGCGAGAATCGTCTCATAATCGCGTTTGCGGCCCACCGTATCGCGGTCCAGGCGCGCGATTCGCGCCTTGGGGAACGCGGCGTGCAGCTCTTCTTCCACGCGCTCCGATCCAACGCCTTGAAACTGCACGTAATCGCTGTCGCATTTGGGGCACCGCTCCGGCACGCGCGCCGAATAGTTGCAGTAATGGCACAACATGCGCCGGTCCCGCTTGTGATAAGTCAGCGTCACCGAGCAGTTGGCGCACTCCATCCGCTCGCCGCAGCTTCGGCATACGAGGAAGCTCGAAAACCCGCGGCGATTCAAAAGCAGCATCGATTGCTCGCCGTTTTCGAGTCTCTCGGTCACCGCGTCAATGAGAACCCGCGAAAATGTCGAAAATTTGCGCGTGTCCAAAAATTCCTGCCGCATATCGATGACTGAAACCCGCGGCATTGGCCGCCGCTCGATCCGTTCCGGCAATTCCAGGCGCGTGTATTTTCCGCGCTCGGCGTTGTAGCGGCTTTCGAGACTCGGCGTGGCCGATCCGAGCACCACCACCGCCCCGGCATCGCGTCCGCGCACGATCGCGACATCGCGCCCGTTATAGCGCGGCGTTTCCTGCTGCTTGTAACTCTGATCGTGCTCTTCGTCCACCACGATCAATCCCAGATTCCGCACCGGGGCGAACACGCCGGATCGCGTCGCGACGACCACGCCCGCTTCGCCCGCGCGAATCCGCCGCCATTCCTGGGCGCGCTCGGAATCGTGAAACGCGGAATGAAGAATCGCCACCCGTTCGCCGAACCGCTGATGGAATTGGCCGGCGACCGCGGGCGTCAATCCGATTTCGGGAACCAGCATCAAGGCGCTCCGTCCGGCAGCCAGCGTTTCTTCGATCGCCCGCAGATAAATTTCCGTCTTGCCCGATCCGGTGACGCCCTGCAACAAAAATGTGTGAAATTGTTTAGTTTGGAGGGCGGCGAGAATCTGCTGGAAGGCGCACTGCTGATGCGGATTCAGCGCATGCGGCCCGCGCGCCGGCATTTGCGGCGCGGCCACCGGGGCGAGCGTCAGCGAAACCAATTCCTTTCGCGCCAGACCGCGCGCCGCCGGGCTCGCCTTTGCCACCGCTTCTTCCACCTCGGCCAGATTATGCGAGCCGGGATGCAATTCCAGGTAGGCCAGCACCTCGCGCTCGGCCTTCGGCAATTTTTCCGCGCGCGATTTGAACTCCACACGCAGCCGCGCGGCCGGCGCCCGCAGCGGATCGCGCTCGGCCGCGACGTCTTCGGCTTCGATGAATCCTCGTTTTTCGAGCGATTTCAGTACCCGCGCCGCATTCGGGATTTTTTTCGCCACGTACGCCGCGGTCAACGGCCGCGCGTCGAGCAGCCGCAAAATCTGCGACGCCGCATCTTCCTCGCCTTCGCCGAAAAAAAGCTGCCGCGCCGCGTCGCGCCCCGATGGCGTCAATGAATAAATTTTCCCGCGCCGCAAATCACCCGAAAGCGGAGTCATCGCCCGCAGCGTTTCCCCCAGCGGCGCGCAATAATACGACGCAATCCAGCGCCCGAGCTTCAACAGCTCCTCGTCAAGCGCCGGCTCCTCATCGAGCAACCGCAAAACTTCGCGCGCGGGCGACACTGGCGGATCGTCATGTGTTCTCAGCACCACGCCCGTCAATTTTCGCGGCCCGAACGGCGCCAGCACCCGGCATCCCGCACGCACGCGATGCCGCAGTGTTTCGGGCAACAGATACGTGAACGGCTGATCGATGGGAACAGGAAGGCTCACGTCGCAATAAGCGGGCATCGGTCAGAGTAATGGGGCGCGCGCCACATTGCCACCCACGATTTTTGCTTCGATCCGCCGGCTCATGCTACGCGTTCGGCACCGGCTGAAATGCCGCAAACACCGCGCCCTGCGGATCGGCCAGCACCGAAAATCTTCCCGCGTTCGGAACCGACATCACGGGAACGTACGTCCGGGCGCCCAGCGATTCCGCTTTCGCCGTGCTGGCATCGGCATCTTCCACCACAAAATACGCCAGCCAGTGCGGCGGAGCGTTCGGATCGCGATACTCCACGGGCTGAATCCCGCCGATGAACTGCTCGCCGTTCTTGATGTGCAGATAACCGGACGGATCGTTCTGTCCCACTGTCACTTTCCATCCAAACAATGCTTCATAAAATTGTTTGGCCCGCTGCGGATCGGGCGTGCTCAGATCCGCCCAGCACAGCGTTCCCGGAACACCCCCCAGCGCGATGCCGATTCCCGCCTTCGGCTGCCACACGCAAAAGAACGCGCCGGTCGGGTCCTGAAGCACGGCCATGCGGCCATATTCCATCACGTCGAAGGGCTCGGCGTGAACTTTCCCGCCCAATTCCCTAGCACGAGCCGCGACTGTATCCGCGCTTTCTACCGAGATATAAAGATCCCAGCGCGCCGGCAATCCCTGCTGCTCCGGCGGCATCTTGTACGCCGACGCCACATCGCGATCGTCAATGCGGAACAAGGTGTAAACCCCGCCCGGCCCCATCGGATGGTCCGTGATGGACCACGGGAAAAGCTGGGTGTAAAACTTCTTGGCGGCGTCCTGATCCGTGGTCGCCAATTCGACCATGCAGAACGCCCCGGGGGCATGTTTTTCGATCTTCGGCATGTGGGGATTATAGCGCGCCGGCGTACGATGTATAATCGATTTTACTTGGGAGGGATTAACGTGAAAACTCTTGTGGCCGCGATTGCCGCAGTAGCGCTGTGCGGAGTCATGTACGCGCAGGATGAAAAGAATGCATTTGACAAATTGAAGGACGCCATGGGGCAAAAGAACGCCAGCACGATCAAGACACTGGAGCCGGCCGCGTATAAGTTCGCCGAATCGACCATCAACGCGCCCAAGCCCAATGACCCGGAGGAAGCCAAAACCTGGGCCGCAAACGTCGAAGCCGGCAAGGAAATGGCGACTTACACCGAGTATGCACTCGCTTCCACGGCCGAACAACCGGGCACCGATCCGGCGACGGCCGCCGCGCTTTGCGAGATGCTGCTCGCGCAGAACCCCAAGAGCCAGTACATCGATGAAGTGTTCGCCAACGCGTACCTGATCGCGCTCGGCAAGACCGGGAACAAGGCCAAGCAGATGGAAGGCATGGCCTCTATCGCCAAAGGCCATCCCGATAACATCGCCGCGAATATTGCGCTGCTCGAAGGCGGGCGAGGTTCGCTGGTCAACGCCGAGCATCTGACCGCCGCCGCCAAAAGGCCCCGTCCGGAATCGGTGCCGGAAGCCGACTGGGAAAAAGTGAAGAATGAAGCTTTGGCCAACGGCTACTACTATGCCGGTTTTATCAATGGCCAGAAACAGAACTGGAGGGATTGCGACAACAATCTTCGCGCCGCCGTGCCGTTAATCTCCGGCGAGCGCCTGGAAGCCGCTTATTTCACCATCGGAATCTGCGAATTTCAGTTCGGGAAACTCACGCTCGACCGGACCAAGATGGAGTCAGGCCAGCAGTTCATGCAGAAAGCCGCCGCGATGAAAGGTCCTTATCAGGGCCAGGCCTATCAGCAAGCCGCCGCGATGAGACAGGCTCTCGGCGGGCGCTAGCTCGCGGTTTCACGGATTCCCGGGCGGATCGCTCACAACCGTCGCGTTTCAGCAGCGCGTACCGCCGAATGGCTTACGAACTCCCGCAAGGAAAATAAATTCTTTCTATAAGACAATTTTCCAAATTGTCGCTATGCCGGACGGCTCATGCGCGAATTGACATAATAGCCGTGCGCCAAAGGACCCGGGCTTGATCACGAAAACTCTTAAATTTGTTTTATTTCCAAAAGCGTAACATCAGGCCACCTGCGTGCGTATATAAAGTCGAGGCGAGAAATTCGGCGGTTTACGTCCTGTGCCGTGTGGCTGGGCAGCGCCTTTTAATCAAGTCTTTCGTCCTCTAAGGAGATCACATGAAGAAGCTTCTCGTGGTGTTTGCAACTTTAGCGCTGGCCTTGGCGAGCGCGGCGGATAAAACGTACCACATCACACTAAATCAGTCGGCCTCGGTCAACGGAACGCAGTTGAAAGCCGGCGATTACAACCTGCAAGTTCAAGGCGACAAAGCGATTCTCAAGATGGGTAAGAAGACGGTCCTCGAAACGGCGGCCAAGGTGGAAACGGCGCAGCGCAAGTTCGCCGCCACTTCGATTGCCATCGACAGTTCCAACAATCAACCGAAGATCAGCGAAATCCGCATCGGCGGCACCACCACGCGCATCTTGTTCTCAGGGGCTACCGCGGCTGGGCAATAATCGAAATCGAATTTAAACAAAAACACGCCGGCGCGTTTTTCTGTAACCAAGCGCGACGGCGTTTTTTTTTGGCTCTGCCGAACGGCTTAGGGAATTCAAAATGGAGTTGATAGAAAAAATTGATGCTATTTCCCATCGGAAAAATCGATGTTCCGGTTATAATTAAGTCAGACGAGAAATGCAGCCACGTGCGGCACGCATCCAGCGGGCCGGAGCTTTTGTCATTTCCGTGAATCAAGGAGACCAATCAAAATGAAAAAGTTCGTACTGTTATTTTCCACGCTTGCGCTTATGGTGGCGAGCGCAGCCGAAAACACTTATCACTTCACCTTGCAGGAGCCGGCGTCGGTGAACGGCACGATACTGAAACCGGGCGATTACAGGATTCAGGTGGAAGGCGACAAAGCCATCCTGAAATACGGCAAGAAGACGGTGATTGAAGCACCAGCGAAGCTGGAAACCGCGGAGCACAAGTACTCGAACACCAGCGTCGATCTCGACAGCGTCAACAATAGGCCGCGGATCAGCGAAATTCACCTCGGCGGCACCAAGACGCGGATCATTTTCTCGAACAGCGCCGCAGCCGGCCAGTAATCGAATCGTGCGGGGCAGGCTCGCCGATGGGGGCCTGCTCCGAGCACACTACGGCGTATACAAGCCCATCGCCTGTTTTACTTTTTCAATCGTCCGGTTGGCGACCGGGGTGATTCTCTGCGCACCCTCCTCCAGCACCCGCGCCACGTATCCTTGCTCCTCCATAATTTCGCGATAGCGTTTCTGAATCGGCTCCAGCGCCGCGACCACCGCCTCGGCCGCCTGCTTTTTCAAATCGCCGTAGCGCATTCCCGCGAAATGATCCCGCACGCGAGCGTCGCTCCACTCCGTGAACGCCTGAAAAATTGTCAGCAGGTTGGCCACGCCCGCACCGAGCTTCTCGAAATCGACGCAGGGACTGGAATCCGTGGTGGCGCGTAAGATTTTTTTGGCGATAACCTCAGGCGGATCGAGCAAGCTCACCGCGTGCCCGCTGCCCGCCGCGGATTTGCTCATTTTCTTTTCCGGATCATCGAGCCCCATCACCCGCGCGCCCACCGACGGTAACCGCGTTTCCGGCATCACGAAAGTCTCGCCATACAGCGAGTTGAATCTCTGCGCGATGTCGCGCGTCAGTTCCACGTGCTGCGACTGATCGTCGCCTACCGGAACGACCTTGGCGTCGTACAGCAGAATATCGGCGGCCATCAGCACCGGGTATTGCAGAATCCCGTCGCCAATGGTCTCCTGCGCCGCCGATTTCGCTTTGTACTGCGTCATTCGTTCCAGCCATCCGACCGGCGTCACGCAGGTCAGCATCCACGCCAATTCCGCGTGCGCCGGAATGGCCGATTGCACCACCAGCGCGGAATGCGCCGGGTCGATACCGATGGCCAGCAGCATCCCGGCCAGCTCCTCGATTTTTTGGCGCAGTTCCTTGGGATCCTGAAAAATGGTCACCGCGTGCAGGTCGACAATGCAGTAGATGCTTTCGTAATCGTATTGCATCCGCGCCCAGTTTTTGAGCGCGCCCAGATAATTGCCGATGTGCGGGCTGCCGGTGGGCTGAATGCCGGAGAAGACTCGTGCTTTCATGAGAAGTTGGAGGAAAGTTTTATCGTAAACGATGTGAGTATCGAAAAGTGGGTGTACGGCGGCGAAGGGCTCGCCAGGATCGACGGGCGAGTGGTGCTGACTCCGTTCGTTTTGCCTGGGGAACGGGCGCGCATTGAAACCGCCGACGACGTTCATGCCGAATTGCGCGAGATCCTGGAACCGTCGCCCGGCCGCGTCGCCGCGCCGTGCCCCGTTTTCACCCATTGCGGCGGCTGCGATTATCAGCACGCGCCGTATGAATTTCAGCTCGCCAGAAAAGTCGACATCTTGCGCGAGCAGCTTCGCCGCGTCGGCAAAATCGACTATGCCGGCGAAATCGAAACGGTCAGCGGACCACCCTTCGGATACCGCAATCGCAGCCAGTTCCACCTCGCCGATGGAAAAATCGGTTATCTCGCGGCGCGCTCGCACGATCTGATCGCGCTCGAAGGCGATTGCCCGATTTCGTCGCCACGCGTCAATGAAACTCTGGCGCTGATTCGCGAACGGCTCGCGGATCCAAAGTTTCCGCGTTTCGTTCATGCCCTCGAAGTTTTCACGAATGAGCGCGAAGTCCAAATCAACGCCCTCGAAGCGGACCGCCCCGTGGCTCGATCGTTTTATGAGTGGTTCGAATCGGTGGTGGCGCTCGACTACGGTGAATTTCGCGTCAGCCCGCGTTCGTTTTTTCAGGTGAACCGTTTTCTGATCGAGCAAATGACCGAGCGGGCGCTCGCCGGGCGCCAGGGAAAATCCGCTCTCGATTTATATGCCGGTGTCGGACTGTTCGCGCTGCCGCTGGCCCGGAAATTTGAGTCGGTAACCGCGGTTGAAGCCGGATCGAGCGCCGCGCGCGATCTGGAGGTGAACGCGCAGCGCGCTGGTTTGAAAATCGGCGTCGAGCAGGCCCGCGTCGAAGATTTTTTAGCGAAGCTCGACCGCACTCCCGATTTCGTTTTAGCCGACCCTCCACGCGCCGGACTGGGAAAGTCGGTCACGGCGAATCTTCAGCGCCTGAAGCCGCCGCGCATCACCATCGTTTCCTGCGATCCGGCCACGCTCGCCCGCGATCTCGCCGCGCTCGCCGGCTACAAAATCGATCGCGTGACGCTGATCGATCTGTTCCCGCAAACCTTTCACATCGAAACGATTGTGGAGCTAGCTAGTCTCCTGTCCCAATGATTCGTGCACTAACTAACGACGCACCGCGTGGGGCAGGCTCGCAGCCTGCGGCGGGCTCTAAGCCCGCCTGGTCGGCTCAACAAGAGGCGGGCGGCGCGCCCGCCGCAGGCCGAGGGCCCGCCCCACAAATCCGCAGAA
>Ga0335073_10003926_pt1 | contig 20722 bp, 17 predicted proteins | sample Lox_Sample_22_FD_207093 | JGI IMG/M metagenome (GOLD analysis project Ga0335073, IMG submission 207093) | Soil microbial communities from Loxahatchee National Wildlife Refuge, Florida, United States - Lox_Sample_2.2 | ecosystem: Environmental > Terrestrial > Soil > Wetlands | place: USA...
GCATGAGTGGTCGCAGACAGCCAACCTCGTCGACTGGAAGAGCCTGCCCTACGAATACGCCGCCGCAGACGCGACCCTGCTCTACCCCATGGTGCTCAACGACTACCTGCGCATCAGCGGCGATCAGGCCTTCATCACCTCGCACTGGGACTCCATCGCCCGCGCCTGGAACTTCATCACCACGCACGACTCCGACGGCGACGGCATCTACGACAACTCGCAGGGAACCGGCTGGGTCGAATCCTGGGTGCCCCGCATGCCGCATCAGGAAATCTACATGGCGGTCCTCGATGAGCAGGCCAGCGTGGCCTTCGCCAACCTCGCCCGCGCCAGCGGTCACGCCGATCTCGCTACCTCCGCCGAAGCGCGCGCCGCCCATATCCGCTCGCAAATCGAAAAAGAGTACTTCCACTCCGACTTCTATTCCTTCAGCTGGAATCCCAACAACACTACCGACGACACCGCCACCATCTTCCCCTCCGTCGCTTGGTGGGACGGGTCGTATTCACTCGATCATCCGCAACCCATGTTCAGCCGCTGGGCGTCGGGTGAATTTTCAACGGACTGGGGCACCCGCATCGTCAGCAACCACACCAACTTCTACGACCCGATCAGCTATCACCAGGGCACCGTCTGGCCGCTTTACACCGGATGGGTCTCCCTCGCCGAATACCGCGCCGGCCGCTCGCTATCTGCCTACGCGCATCTCCGCCAGAACGCCGACCTCATCTGGTCGCAGGATCTCGGCAGCGCTACCGAACTTCTCTCCGGCCAGTTCTTCCAGCCCCTGGGACGCAGCACCGCCCACCAGCTCTGGTCCGCGGCAATGATCATCTCGCCGATCGTTCGCGGCCTCTTTGGGCTTGAATGGAACGCCACCTCCAACGAGCTTACCGTTACGCCATCGCTCCCCGCCGACTGGGATCACGCGAAGCTCTTAAACATCCCCATCGGTCAGAGCCGCATTGACATCGAAATCAAGCGGGACAACGGTGCGCTGCTCGTTCGCACCTCTGGATCCGCGGCAACTCAGACTCAACTGAAATCCAGCGCCCCCGGCGCAAAGCTTGCCAATGGCGCTCTCGAGATACCACTCCCCGCCGTCGAAGCCGGACTGACTCAGGACCTTTCCGAACCGGGCTCCGCTACGCAGCAGATGAAAGTCCTCGACCAGCAATCGACACCGACGTCGCTCGCATTGAGGCTCTCCGCTCCCGGCGGCAGCACGCAATCCCTCTGGCTGCGCATCAATCGCCCGCAGGTCGCCCTCCGCGCTACAGGAGTTACCATCTCCGACGCCAAAACGCCACTGCAGAAGTTACAAATAGACTTTCCCGCCGGCGCCGGCTACGTCGAGAAAGAAATATCGTTCAATTGGTAACCGCCGCTCGCTCACGTCCAACTATTGGCTATTGGCTATTGGCTATTGGCTATTGGACCACTCTTCATCGATAACACCACCGAGCCCGCCACGCCCGCGGCCACTGACGCCAGCAGCGTGGCGATCTTCGCGATTTCCAGCAGTTCGCCCTCGCCCACCGACAGCGTCGCAATAAACAACGACATCGTGAAGCCGATCCCGCATAGCCAGCTCGCACCGAAAATCTTCTTCCACGCCACGCCTTCCGGAGCCGACGCCAGCCCTGTCTTCACCGACAGCCACGCAAACAGAAACACTCCCAGCGGCTTTCCGATGAACAACCCGAGCAAAATTCCGATCGCCATCGGCTGCAGCAGTTTCCCGCCGCCTTCGCCTGGAAGATGCACGCCGGCATTGGCCAGCGCGAATACCGGCATGATGAAGAACGTCACCCACGGCTGCAGAGAATGCGCAATCCGGTAAAGCGGAGACTGGACCAGCACCGCCCGGCGCTCAATGCTGTAGATCAGATTGTTCGATTCGTGCTGGGTCAGCTCCACCTGCGACTTCGCGACCGCGAGCAATCTTTCCAGCGTCTCCCGGCTCTGTTTGAGAAACTCCGTTGGCCCAACCAGCGTCGTCGCCGGAATCGTAAGGGCCAGCAGAATTCCCGCCACCGTTGCATGCACCCCCGACCGCAGCATTGCCAGCCACACAAAAATACCGATCAGCGCATACACAGGCCACGCACGCACACCAAGGCGGTTCGCCAGGTATGACACCCCGATTCCCGCCAAGCCGCCCACCAGGCTGCGCAGCGAAAAATCAGAGGTATAGAAGATCGCAATCACCGACACGGCGAGAATATCGTCCACGATGGCCAGCGCCGTCACGAACACCTTCAGCGTCAGCGGAACGCGCCTGCCCAGCAGCGCCATCACCCCCAGCACAAACGCAATATCGGTCGCAATCGGAATCCCCCACGCGTCTCCAACCGGAGTTCCATGCGCAACCGCGATGAAGATCAGGGCAGGGAAGACGACCCCTCCCACTGCCGCGGCCATGGGAAAGATCGCTCTCTTCAGCGACGACAGCTCGCCGGCCAGCATTTCGTGCTTGATCTCGAGTCCAACAAAGAAGAAGAACAGCGCCATCAGGCCGTCGTTGATAAAGTGCAGCAGCGTCTCGTGCACCATCGCCCGGCCCAGCCCGATCGACAGGTCGCGATGCCAGAAGTGGTCATAACCCTCGGCCCACGGAGAATTCGCCCACACCAGCGCGGCCACCGTGGCCACGCCGAGCACCAGTCCGCCGGCGGCTTCCAGCTTGGCAAAGCGCGCAAATGGCGACAGGATCCGCGTTATCGGCCTCTGCTGCAAATCTATCGATGGCAGCAAGTCTGTCTTTTCGTTCGCTTGCATGGAAATCTCCGGCAATTGTGAGTCGATCTAAAATCCAGTTGGGCCCCAGAGCGCGCCCTGATCTGGCTGAAAAGAGTTCCGAACCCGGCCCTGGGATGGCCGATCGATGAGCCTGGCTACTCTTTCCCGCCCTGCTTTTCCACTCGCACGTTCACCAGCCGAAGCGGCTTCTGACCGTAGTTCTCGATCTCGAGTTCACCCTTTTTGTTGAACTTGATCTTGCAAATGGGAGCCAGTGTTCCGGTGCCCTTGCCCGTGCTGTCGACATTCAGCACGATGATCCCGAACGGGTACGTCGTCGAACGCCCGCTGTTATAAACCTCCCAGAAGCGCATGGGGCGGTCCGTGACCATCACGATATGCATCCCGCCGCCCGGAGTTGGCCTCCACCGCGCAAAGCGAAACGAATTGCCGGTAAAGCCCGTGGGAGAAACGCGTCCCACATCCTTCGTCTTGCCAAAGGCCTTCACCAGAGCATCCGGGCCATTTTCCTTGAGGGTATCCATGAATTCTTTCGCCTGATCGTCGGTCGTCCACTGATCGATGAAGACGGTGAACCCGAAGCTCTTGCCCGCCGCCGCTCCGGCTTGCCCGAACGCGGTTCCCGCAAATTGCAGTGGCAGAGCCAGCGGCGCCTGCCCGGCACTCTGGGCATTCAGCCCGGTCGCCGAGCACAACACGACAGCCACCGTCACGATCAAGTGTTTCAGCGTTCTCTGTCTCATCACTCCTCCAGTTCTCGTCCCGTGTCCGCCGCCAGCACAGCGACTCCGGAGCATCGCCGGCCCGTAGCAAGCTTAGACTGCAGCGCCACGCTTGCTGAACGCTATCCTTTACCGCCCTGCTTCACCAGCCGTACATTAACCAGGCGGAGCGGCTTCTGCAGATAGTTTTCTATCTGCAGCTCATTCTTCTTGTTGAATTGGATTTTGCAGGCACCGCAAATCGTTCCCGTTCCTGATCCGTTGCTGTCCACCTGCAACACAACAATTCCGAACTTGTAGTCGATTGATCGTGCCCCGGAAACCGTTTCGCCAAACGAGAATGGTCGATCAGTTACCATCACGATTTGCCTGTTTCCACCCTTGGCCGGCCACGATCGCGCGTATCGGAACGCGCTGCCAGTGGAACCGCTGCGCGTTAATCGGCCCACGTCATTTGTCTTCCCGAATGCTTTAATCAGACCGTCCTGGCCCTTTGCCTTCAAAACCTCAACGAAATCCCGAACCTGCTGATCGGTCGTCCATTCATTGATGTAGATCGAAGCATTGAAGGTCATGCCGTTCAGCGAGCCTGCTTGTCCGATTGCCGCCGCGTCAAATTGCAGGGGTGGGGTAAAGCCGGGGCCCGTGTCCGATGCTGCCTTCTGGGCCGTCACATATGCCGCCGAAAGCAGCAGCACACCCAGCGCCGGAACCCAACCTCGTCCCGCTCTCCGTCCCATCGCTTCCCTCCTCCGGCAAACGCTGAACCGAGTCGCTGCGAACCTCGGACGGTGCGATTAAACCAACCGCAAAGGCGAGCGTCCACCGTCAAATGTGACAGTGGTTCCATGACACACAACCGACGTCGTGATCACCCTTTACTGCTTCGCCATATCGAGGTCAATGGTCAGCTTGACGTCGTCGCCCACCATAGACGGCGGATACTTTGTCCCAATGCCGAAATCCGTTCGCTTGACCGTCGTCGTGGCCGAGAAGCCGGCGTGCGGCTTCTTGTCCATTCCAGGGAGAGGTCCCCTCGGGCCATCCACCTGCAACACCACCGGCTTGGTGACGCCGTGCAGGGTCAGGTTGCCCGCAACCGTCAGGCCGTCGCCGCTCTTGCTTACGCTCGTGCTGGCGAAAGTCGCAGTAGGGAACTGCGCGACATCGAAGAAATGGTCACTCTTCAGATCCGCGTCGCGGGGAGCAACGCCGGTGTCCACAGTCGTCACGTCAATCGTCACATTCACCGTGGACTTGGTGATATCGCCTTCGTTCCAGACGATCTTGCCGCCGATGTTCCCGAAGTGACCGCGAACCTGCGACAGGCTCATGTGCAATATGGAAAAGTCGACGCTGCTATGTGCTTTGTCCGGAACCCAGGTGGAGGTCTGCGCAAGCGCCAAAGGGGCGGCGAGCGCCAGTGTTCCGAGGAGTGATACCACGCGTCCGATCATTCAAAAAGTCCTTTCTCTTGGTGGGTAGGGAATCAGCTGTGTGGACAACAGGAGCCTGCATTTCCGCCACGGCGACCGCCCCTAAGTTATACACGCCAGTGATACGTTAGGAGCGGGAAGTTCGCCTACCTCCGAATGCTGCAGAGGCTTATCGATAGGGCCTCGACTTTAGCTCTAATCCCTAATCCCTGTCTTTCCTGGCCGATAATTTCCGCAAACCAGCTAGAATAGAATTAGGGATCGAAAAGAAGCCCGGCCGCAATTGCAGCCGGGCTTTTTCGTGCCTCGAAGACAAGTCATTTGCAATGAAACGGTTACAACTGAGTATTTTAGAATGAAACGGTTACGGGCGCGCCCTCATTCCTCGTATAACCCCTGCCGAATCAATGGGTCTCGGCTAGCTCCAATGAAATGAATCGATTACAGTCTACAACCTGCAATCAACATTTAATGAATGAGTTACAAGCCACAGAAAACAGGGAGGGGAGGGGGGACCCCTACTTGCCTGCCTGTATCTCGCGGCTCACGCGCTCCACTTCGCCGAAGACGCGCAGCAGGTTCCCGCCCAGAATCTTGCGGCAATCCTCCGCCGAATAGCCGCGCGCCAGCAGTGCCGCGGTGATTTTCGGTAGATCAGCCGCCGAGTCGATGCCCTCGGGAAGCTGCCCGCTCACTCCGTCGAAGTCCGACCCCAGTCCAACGTGATCCACCCCCGCGACCTTGGCGATGTGGTCGATGTTGTCGATCAGGGCGCTGAGCGGCGGACGCGGGATGCGGTCAGCATACTGCCGCTGCAGCTTTTCAAGATCGCCGTAGGTCACCTGTTTGCCCTCGGCCTTGAACTTCGCCTTCAGCTCCGCAGTCGCCTTCTCAACCTCAGGCTGCTGCGCCATCATTGCATCGCGATACGCCTGGCTGATGAACGCCGAAAAGTAATTAACCTGCACCACGCCGCCATTCTTGGCTACGGCCCGCAGCATGTCGTCAGTCATGTTGCGCGGCGCGTTGCAGATCGCCCTCGCCGAGGAGTGCGAGGCAATCACCGGAGCCTTGGTCGTCTTGATCGCCGCCCAGAATGTGTCATCGGCAACGTGCGAGATATCGACCATCATGCCAAGCCGATTCATCTCCTGCACCACCTGCTTGCCGAATGGAGTCAGTCCATCGGGATTATGCGGCACGCCTGCCTTGCCCTCATCCCCCGACGAGTTCGCCCAGTCGAGCGAGTTCGACCAGGTCAGCGTCATGTAGCGGACCCCGAGCCGGTAGTAGTCGCGCAGCAACCCGAGCGAGTCGTCGATGGAGTGCCCGCCTTCGATGCCCATCAGCGCCGCCAGTTTATGGTCGCGGTGCGCAACCTCGATATCGGCAGGAGAAAAGGCCATCCGCATCCGGTCAGGATGCCGGGCCGCCTGCTGATACACCGCATCGATCAGGTCGAGAGTACGCCGGGCGTACTGCCCCCTGTACAGATCGGGCTCAACCCATATCGAAAAGAACTCCGCCCCAAGATTTCCTTTCTCTGCGGACTCGAAGTTGAGATTACCGCCGTTGAGCGGATCGGCCAGATCGTAGTTCTCATCGACCAGGCGCTGCGTGGTATCGGCGTGCGTGTCGATGACAATCGCGGATTTGTGGACAGCTTCGGCAGTCTTGGGATTCACGGGAGCGTTCTGGGCAGTGAGAGATAGAGTAACGGCGAGCAGGGCGGCGGAAAGGGTCTTCATGAGCGTGGTGGGATTCTAACAGCCCCACCACGCCCGACAAAGAAGGTGTCGCGAAAGAGTGCGTCCTACTGTGTCTTGACGTTCCAGTCAGTGACCGGAGCGATCGTGGTCACCAGCGGCTCGCGGCGCTTCCAGCTGGCGCGCAGGAAGTCGCGGTTCATCGCCGCGATGACGCCAAGTGGAATCTCCTTGGGGCAAACCCCGGTGCATTCGCCGATGTTGGTGCAGTTGCCGAAGGACTCCGCGTTCATCTGCGCGACCATGCCGAGAGCGCGCCGGTCAGCCTCGACCTCGCCCTGTGGAAGCACGCCAAGATGAGCGATCTTCGCCCCCGTAAATAGCGCGGCGGATGCATTAGGACATGCGGCCACACAGGCGCCGCATCCGATGCAGGCCGCGGCATCCATCGCCCGATCGGCAATCTCCTTGCCTACCGGGATGGCGTTCCCGTCCGGTGCATTGCCGGTCGACACGGAGACGTAACCACCCGAGGCGATAATGCGGTCGAGCGCGCGGCGGTCGACCACCAGGTCCTTCATCATTGGAAAGGCCCGTGCCCTCCACGGCTCGAGGACTACCTCTTCGCCCTCTTTGAAGTGGCGCATGGTGAGCTGGCACACGGTGGTAGCCCGTTGCGGACCGTGCGCAACGCCGTTGATCATGAATCCGCAGGAGCCGCAGATGCCCTCCCGGCAATCATGCTCAAAGGCGATCGGCTCTTCGCCACGCTCGATCAGCTTTTCGTTGAGCACGTCGAGACACTCCAGCATCGACATCTCGGGATTTACGTCGTCCATGGCGTAGGTAACGAAGGCGCCGGCTTCGCGCGGACTCTTCTGCCGCCAGATTTTGAGTGTGAGTTTCATTACTTGTAGCTCCTCTGGCTGGGATGAACGTAATGGAACTCGAGCGGCTCCTTGACCAGCTCCGGCGTATTGCCCGGACCGCGATAGCCCCACGCTGCGACGTAAGAATAATGCTCATCATCGCGTTGCGCCTCGCCGTCGGGAGTCTGATACTCCTCGCGGAAATGCCCGCCGCACGACTCGTTGCGGTCGCGCGCGTCGATGCACATCAGCTCGCCCAACTCGAAGAAGTCGGCCACGCGGCCGGCTTTCTCAAGGCTCTGGTTGATGTCGTCGTCGCTGCCCGGCACGTTCACATTCTGCCAGTACTCTTCGCGTAGCCCGCGAATCTGTCCGATGGCCGTCTCCAGGCCCTGCGCGGTGCGCGACATGCCGCAGTAGTCCCACATGATCTTGCCGAGCTCGCGATGGAAGGAGTCGACAGTGCGCTCGCCCTTGATCGACAGTAATTTCTCCGTCATCTGCTGCACGCAGGAAACAGCGCCCTGCGCTTCCGGATGGCTCGCATCGACCTTTGAGAATTTGTTCGTCGCGAGATAATTTCCAACGGTGTACGGAATGATGAAGTATCCGTCGGACAGCCCCTGCATCAGCGCGCTCGCGCCGAGCCGGTTGGCTCCGTGATCGGAGAAGTTGGCTTCGCCGAGTACAAACAGGCCGGGGATCGTGCTCTGCAGGTTGTAGTCAACCCAGAGCCCGCCCATCGTGTAGTGGATGGCGGGATAAATGCGCATCGGCACCTTGTACGGGTCTTCATCGGTGATGCGCTGGTACATGTCGAAGAGGTTGCCATAACGCTCTTCGATCACGTGCCTGCCGAGGCGTTTGATCGCATCCGAGAAGTCGAGATACACTCCGAGGCCGGTCTCGCCGACTCCGCGGCCTTCGTCGCAGACCGCCTTGGCATTGCGCGAGGCCACGTCGCGGGGAACCAGATTGCCGAAGCTCGGATAGCGGCGCTCAAGGTAGTAGTCGCGTTCGTTCTCCGGGATCTGATCGGGGGCCCGTTTATCGCCCTTGGTCTTCGGCACCCAGATGCGGCCGTCGTTGCGCAGCGATTCGGACATAAGCGTGAGCTTCGACTGGTAATCGCCGGAGACGGGAATGCAGGTGGGATGGATCTGTGTAAAGCACGGATTCGCGAAGAGTGCTCCGCGTTTGTGTGCGCGCCACGACGCGGTGACGTTCGATCCCTTGGCATTGGTTGAAAGATAGTAGACGTTCCCGTATCCGCCCGTGCCGAGAATTACTGCATCGGCAAAGTGCGTCGTGATCTCACCGGTGACAAGATGGCGGGTTACGATGCCGCGAGCCTTGCCATCGATAACGATGAGATCAAGCATCTCTGTGCGTGGAAACATCGCGACGGTTCCGGCGTGAACCTGCCGCTCGAGCGCCTGATAGGCGCCAAGCAGAAGCTGCTGGCCTGTCTGTCCACGGGCATAGAAGGTGCGCGAGACCTGCGCGCCGCCAAACGAGCGGTTGGTGAGCGCGCCGCCGTATTCGCGGGCGAAAGGAACACCCTGGGCAACGCACTGGTCGATGATGCTTACACTGATCTCTGCCAGCCGGTAGACGTTGGCTTCGCGCGCGCGGAAGTCGCCGCCCTTTACCGTGTCGTAGAACAGGCGATAAACGCTGTCGCCGTCATTCTGGTAATTCTTCGCGGCGTTGATGCCGCCTTGCGCTGCGATGGAGTGAGCGCGGCGCGGCGAATCCTGGAAGCAGAAGCATTTGACGTTGTAGCCCAGTTCGCCCAGCGTGGCTGCGGCCGACGCTCCTGCGAGTCCCGAGCCCACGACGATGATGGTGTGCTTGCGCTTGTTGGCGGGATTGACCAGCTTCAGATCGAAGCGCGTCTTTTCCCACGCCTTCTCAATCGGACCGGAAGGTGTTTTCGAATCGAGTGTCATCTATTTCACGAGCCCCAGGATAACGCTGATCGGGATGGAAATGTATCCAAGGACGATGATGACCGCGATCCAGACAGCGGCGCCCTTCAGAATCGGCGTGTAGCGCGGATGGTTGAAGCCGATGGATTGAAACATGCTCCAGATGCCGTGGCGCAGATGCAGGCCAAGCAGGCAGATGGAGAAGATGTACCAGACGGAAACCCACCAGACCTGAAATCCCGCGACCACGTTGTGATAAACATCGCCCTCAATGAAGGCCGCGCCCGGTACGAGTATGCCCGCCGTCAGGTGCAGCAGGTGGAAGATCACGAAGGCCAGAACGATCGGTCCTGACCAGTACATCGTCCGCGACGCGTAAGAGGAGTTGATAGCTTTGCGTCGTGAGTATTCAACCGGCCGTGCCGCCTTGTTTCGCAACGCCAACTGCACCGTGGCGGTAATATGCAGGACCACTGCTGCAAGAAGCCCGATGCGCTCTGCCCATAGGATTTCGCCCAGATTGTGCAGGAAGCGCCCGTAGGCATTGATCTTTTCCGGGCCTTCGAAGACCTGCAGATTGCCCAGCATGTGGCCGATCACGAAGATGAACAGAATGGCGCCCGTGACCGCCATGACGATCTTCTTGCCTGTTGTCGAGTGCCAGAAACTCACCACGCGGTTTTCGCGCAGGCTGACTGCGGTTGTACTCATCGAGATTTTCCAGCCTTAAGGAGATGAATCGGGTACATTCCTGATCTTTGCTTATTGCTCTGGGGGCACACGCGCACAGCATATCGATCCCGATGACCGACGAGGCAGAATTGTGAGAACAGGTGCCTGATTGCGGTTGAGACTAATGGAAGAGTCACTATCCATTATTGGTGGTGACAAGAGCGAGCGTCAAGGAAGAGAGGTCTTCAGTCTCACCACACTTACAAATCCTTGGCCGGATCCCACTATCCGAAGGCTGCGACTCCTCAGTCTCCGTAAGCCGCAGCAGCCTTGCCGCCAAAAGAGGGAGGCAGGAGCGAAGATCGCCGTCCCGCCTGTGTCTCTTCCAGCCGGAACTTCCCGATATGCTCCTGCAGCCGCTTCGAGCCGTGCTCGACCGACTCGACGATGCTGTTCGTCGCCGGGATCGACGCCGCACTCTCTTCGCCTAGCTGGTTAATCGCGTCTACACTCTCGCTGGATTGCCGCGCTGCTGCTGCCTGCTGCATGGACGCTGCCGCGATCTGCGCAATCATCGAGTCCACCTGGTCGGCCATCTGGATGATCCGCTTAAGCGCCTCTCCCGCGCGATTGGTCGTCTCAACGCCCAGGTTGACCGTCTGCGTGCCCGCATCCATGGCGTCAACGGCTCCGCGCGTGTGGAGTTGGAAGTCCTCGACCATCTTTCCAATTTCGCTGGTGGCGTTGCGTGTCGACTCTGCCAGCCGTCGCACTTCACCGGCAACCACGGCAAAGCCGCGTCCCTGTTCGCCTGCGCGCGCCGCTTCGATGGCGGCGTTCAGAGCCAGCAGGTTGGTCTTCTGCGCAATCTCCTCGATCACGTTTACGATGCGAATGATCTGTTCGCTCTCCTTGCCCAGGCGCTGCACCGTTGACGCCGTGTTGCGCACCGACTCCGCGATCGATTGCATGCTCACCAGCATCTGTTCAACGATCGAGCCGCCGTCGCGCGCCGTGCTGGCCGCCTGCTTCGATGTGGTGGCCGCGCTTTGCGCGTGGCGCGAGACCTCGGCGATCGAGATCGACATCTCCTGCATTGCAGCGGCCGCCTGCTGCGTCTGCAGGCTCTGTTCCTTGGTACGGCGAAACGACTCGTTGACCGAGCGGCTCAGCTTTGCCGAGTCCTCGCTCACAATGCCCGAAATCTCCATCATGGTGCGGATCATCTCTCGCAGGTTCTCCTGCATGCGGTTGATAGAGCCAGCCAGGCTTGTGACCTCGTCGTTCGAGTCCATGTGCATCGGTTCGCCGGTCAGATCTCCTTCGGCGATTGTCTGCGCGCGTTCGGCCACACGCAGGATCGACCGCACCACGCGGCGCATCGTGATCTCCGACATCCCGACGCCGAACAGTCCGCCGAGAAAGATGAACAGCCACAAATGCATCGCCTCCCGTCGATTAATCTCGACCACTGAAGTCAGGTCCTGGCTGGTCGCGGCCACCAGCTTGCCGACGACCTCGGTCACGCTGTTCAGAAAATCCGCGTTCGCCTTGGCTGTTGGTCCCTGCAGCAAGTCAAAGGCCTTGCCGGTGCCGTCGCTGCCATGCCCTACCGCGACCTCCTGAACTTGTGTCGCTGCCTCCCCGAAGGCCCGGTAATGACTGAGCAGCGTCTCCATCGTTTCTGCGCCGACCAGGCTGTCGTAAGTCGCGCGCGCCCGCTCGATATCCCCGAGCGCCACCAGCGCCCTGATGTGATATCCATGCAATTCCGCGCCATAGCGCCGAGCCACCGTCGGGTCCGCCCCGAACAGGACATAGGACTGCAGGGCAGACAGCTCCCCCAGCTCGGCAACATGCAGATCCCGTACTGCGCTCAACGCGGGAATACGCGCCGTCGCGACCGCCTCCGATAGCTGGCTCACCTGCCGCATCTTCAGGTAGGCGAGCAGGGATCCGAGCAGCACGAAGACCAGCAGCACCAGTGTACTCAGGCGCAGCTTATTTGAGAGTCGCGATTTCAACATGGCCATGGGTTCCTGCCTTCGTCCGGCTTAGCTCAATTGCTGGGCTCAAAATTGATGTCGATACCCACCGTTGACTGTGTGTCGCTGGGCACAAATTTCCACTTCTTCACCGCTTCCTCGGCCGCCAGTTCCAGCATCTTGTTTCCGTTCTGGGCTTTTGCATCCGTAACGCTGCCATCCGGGGCGACGGTGACCGAAATATGAACAAGTCCGCCGATATGCATACGCTTGGCCAGCTCGGGATAAACAGGCTGGACCCGCTTTTCCACCTTCCGGTTCTCCGCCCGGCAGGCAAGGCTGACACAGACCAGCGCCAGCAAAGCGAGCAGTGGCGCGGTGATGCGTCGATGATGCGGTTGCTTGTCACATTCAGAATTCATAGACAGGACCTCAAAAGGCGTAGAAATCGGTTATCCGTGACCGGGTCCGGACAACTTGCCTATCGGCGGCAGGGCGGCGAACTTGAGGTGGATCTGAGGGGAGTGTGCGACGACAAGGCAGAGGCGTTACGAGCGGTGCGCTCCGTCTTTTTCGATGGCCGAAAAAGTCAGGTCAGACGCCGAGCTTCCCGTCCGCTCCCGCCATTCGTCGAAGAGCCGCCCATAGCTGAGCGTGATCATCTGTGTTGGTTTGAGGCCCAGCCGTGCGCCTATCCGGTCGATCCAGTCCCCCGGGCCTTCTAGCTCGGCAAAGATGCCGATCGGCGTCTCGTCCAGCACGCAATGGCCGGTCGCATCGGCGTACTCTGTACGCCATTTCTCGTAGGTGAAGGCGGGCTCATATCCCAAATGCGTAAAGACCGTGCCCAGCGACTCGCCGTCGGCGACTTCGGTCTCCGTCTCAATGCGGTGCTTGTGGCGCGAGTCCGGATTGTTCTCCGGCGTAAGGCACTTGTGAGTGAGCACCCACCGATCGCCGTATTTGCGGATACGCAGGATCGACTGCTGCGCCCGCAGCCGCCTGTCCCTGGTGTCGTAGAGAACGTTTCGCTCAAAAGTGCGCGGAGTAATGCATCTGAAGTTGAGCGCGCGAAGCTTCTCGTCCAGCGCTCCTGGATCGGCGACCTGAAACTTAACCTCAATCTCGACCGCGCTCATGCAAGCAGTATAGGCCGGGGTCGCGCCTTATTGAGTGGCAGAGTTGCCGATGCTAGACTCCACAGATGAATTCTGCCCCGCCGCTCAAGCCCGCGCTGGATGCGCAAATCATGCTCGCCGTGGCCATCGAACAGGCGCGTACAGGGCTTGCGGAGGGTGGCATCCCGATCGGGGGAGCCATCTTTCGCACCGACGGCACGCTGCTCGGCGCAGGGCGCAACCGCCTCGTCCAGAACGGCGACCCTTCGATGCACGGCGAAACCGATGCCTTTCGCGCTGCCGGCCGCCAGCCCCGCTATCGCGACCTCATTCTGGTGACCACGCTGGCCCCGTGCTGGTACTGCACCGGGCTGATCTACCAGTTCGGATTCAAACAGATCATCGTTGGCGACAGCGTCAATGCCCAGGGCGGCCTCGCGTTTCTGCGCGAGAAAGGGTTCGACATCGTCGATCTCGCCTCACCGGAGTGCATTCAGATGATTGACGACTTTCAGCGCCAGCATCCCGAGCTTTGGAACGAGTGCATCGGGGAAGGTAACGGGGAAGGCTGAACTCAGCAATGCCGATAAAAACCCTGCGCCTTTCGGTCGATGCCTCGGACCTGAACTCCGCTTCCTCCAGTGCATCCATCGCTACCGCGGCTGAGATCCTCCGGCGCGGCGGCACTGTCGCCTTTCCCACTGAAACCGTCTATGGACTGGGCGCCAACGCTCTCGATCCCGAGGCCGTCACCGCGATCTTTGCCGCCAAGCAGCGCCCGTCGTGGGACCCGCTTATCGTCCACGTGTCAGACTCGGCAATGTTGCGTCGCGTCGCTGCCGAAATCACCCCGAACGCCAAACGGCTGATTGACGCCTTCTGGCCAGGTCCGCTCACGCTGCTTTTGCCGCGTCATCCTGCTGTCCCGCTCGCTGTAACCGGGGGACGCTCCCTCGTCGGCGTGCGCATACCGCAGCACCCGGTCGCCCACGCTCTCATCGCTGCCGCTGGTGTTCCCATTGCTGCGCCCAGCGCCAACACCTTCGGACGCACCAGCCCCACGCAGGCCCGCCATGTAGCCGAAGACCTCGACGGCCGCATCGACGCCATTCTCGACTCAGGAGAGACCACTCACGGACTTGAATCCTCTGTCGTTGATGCCAGTTGCGATCCCTGCATCGTCTACCGCCCCGGAGTGATCACCCTTGAGCAGATTCGCGACATCTGTCCCGGTACCATCGCCTACGCTGCTCCCGACCTGCCGGAGGCCTCCGAACCCGAATCGCTCCCCTCCCCCGGAGTGGCGCTGCGCCACTACGCGCCCCGCGCCCGGCTCATCCTGATCGATGGAGAAGGTGATTCGCAAAAGAAGGCTTTTGCGAAGGCATTGCTGGCCGAACAAGGCCCCGGAAATCGGATCGGTCTGATGCTTCCCGATGCGTTTGAGAGTCCTGCCCTCGGTCATGATGCTCTGGTCTACCCCTGGGGGAGCTGGGACAACTACGAGGAACTTGCGCAGCGCCTGTTTGCCGGACTGCGCTGGCTCGATGCCGCGGGCGCCACAATCATCCTTTGCCCACTGCCCGCCGCAATGGGGATCGGTGTCGCCATCCGCGATCGCCTGAACAAGGCAGCGCGAAGCGCTTGATTACTGGCCGGAACCTTCGCCGGTTTTGTAGAGGTACTTGATGCTCGACTTGTAGATGAGTGTGCGGCTGCCGTTGCGCACCTTGATCACGTGCCGGTCATACCACTCGATGTAGCCGTCGATCTGCTCCCCGTCCTCCAGCACAAACGTCATCAGCGTTTGCATCTGCACTTGCTTCTGGAAGTAGAACGCCTCGGCGTGAGAGGCCTCGTCGGGCGCCGACGTCATGGTGGACTGGTGTGCGAGCAGCGGCGACTCAGCCCGCAATCCGTGAGCCGAATCCCTCAAAGCTCGTGCAGGCAGTGTTGGACGCACCAGCTTCCGCGGACCGGTATTGGCGCTGTCGGAGGTGTGATCGGCACCGGTCCCGCGTGCGCCCGCGGTGGCAGGAGTCGAAGCCGGTGAATCCGCACGCACTTCACGCAGGTCCCTGGCAGGGATATGAGATAAGTTCGCCATAAATTCAGGGCAGTCCTGCGCAGTTGAGATGCGGCATAACTATCCGCCGTCGCCTCCGCGGAATGCCTTCTGTCTGGGTTTCTTGCCAGTATGGTAGCCGAGACTGCTGTTGAATAGCTACCGTGCTGTGCGAATCTTGTGATTTCCGGCATTCACCTGGATTTCATAATGTAAAAACTGAAGGCTCTGACAGGGAAGCGGCGAAGGAACGGCACCCATGGATTTCAGGACAGATCTCTACGACGCAGTCGCTTATCCGGGTTTCCCGTATCCCGACACCCACCCCGACCACCTCGCCGCCATGGCAATCCTGCATGGACTCTCGCCTGCCCCGGTCGAGCGATGCCGCGTGCTCGAGGTCGCCTGCAACGACGGCGCCAACCTCATCCCCATGGCCTATGCCATCCCAGGCAGTGAATTCGTCGGCTTTGATCTGGCCGGTCTGCCGGTCGAGCGCGGTCAACGGCGCATCGGCAAGCTTGGTTTGAAGAACATACGGATATTTCGAGGCAATCTGCTCGAAGCAGGCGCTGAACTCGGCCAGTTCGACTACATCATCGCGCATGGCGTCTACTCCTGGGTTCCGGAACCGGTGCGCGACCGCCTTCTTGGGCTATGCCGCGAACTCCTCACACCCCACGGAGTGGCCTTTATCAGCTACGCCGCGCTACCCGGCGGCCACCTTCGCAATATGCTGCGCGAGATCATGCTCTACCGCGTGCAGGGCATCGAAGACCCCGCACAGAAAACGGCCGCCGCACTCACGTTCCTGCGTTTCGTGATGAATGCCAGAAAACCGGGCGACCCGTTTCGCGCTGTGATTGAAGAACAACTGAAGTCGATGGAGAAGCGCACTCCCCACGCCGTCTTCCACGACGAGCTGGGCGAAGTTCACCACCCTTTGCTGTTCACCGAGTTCATTCGCCATGCAGCCAGGCATGGCCTTCAGTACCTCAGCGAATCAGTTCTGCCCCCACCCCCCGATCCGGTCAATAATTCTGAATTGGCGCCAATCCTCGCCAGCCTCGCGGGAGACGACTTCATCGCCCGGGAACAGCTTCTCGACTTCCTGCGCAATCGCATGTACCGCGAAACCCTGCTCTGTCACGTCGATCGCGAGGTACGCCGCGACTATCTCCCTGAACAGTTCCAGCGCCTGAGCTATTCCTCGCAGGTCTCGTCCTCACCCGGCGCGAAGCCCGGTGCAAAAATCTTTACCCTGCCCGGAGGCATCAAAATGGAAACCAGCCATCCCGCGGTCATCGCGCTGATGGAACAGCTCGAAGCAGCATGGCCCCGCGCATTGAGTTTCGCGGAAGTCGAACCCGGTCTTTCAGCAAGCGGCTTTGTTCTCGATCACGAAGGCGCGGCGTTGCTCATGCGTCTCGCGGTCGCAAAAATGATCGAGCTGCACGCATGGAAAGCTCCCGTAGCCCCGTCCATCTCGAACCATCCCATCGCCAGCGCCTGCGCAAGGGATGAGGCCCGCACCCGCACTCACGTCACCACGCTTCTGCACACCACCGCGCGCCTCGATGACCCGCTCGTCCGCAGCTTTCTGCAACGGCTCGACGGCACCCGGGATCGCGCTGCCCTGATCGATGCGCTGAAGGCTGAATATCCCCATGTGCCACGCGAACAAATTGAGAAGGGAATCGAGCCGAACCTGCGATTCCTTCACCGCGCCGGAATGCTCGAAGCCTGACTGGCCAGCGCTTTACCGCACCATCGCCGTCGCAAAAGCGTCGAGAGACAACGAGCGCAGCAGATTCCGCCGCATCCCCGACCGCACCTGCTGCACGCCGCGTTCGGCCGCTTCAATCCAGTCGAGGTCGACCTGAGCCGCCAGCGTTCCCAACTCCTTCTCAAGATCGATATTGCGAACCAGTTTCGGTGCGCCGGACTGAATCAGCAGCAGATCCTCAAGCACGCTCAGCATCGCGCTCAACAGATTTGCTGTTTTCTCCTGACCCTCCGCCCCGGCCCGATACGTCTCCGTCATCCGAAACAACGCCGAGTAATCCGGCTCCCGCACCGCGTTGCGCAGGATCAGCAGCGCATCCGCCCGGCTTGCCAGATATCCGTCGAGGTCAAACCCCAGCGCCTGCCCCACCGCACCCTGAGCCAGCCGCGCCACGAGCGCCCGTTGCGCCGGACGCCAATCCCCACGCCGCTCTGCCAGCAGAGCCTCAATCTGATCCACCGGAATCGCACCGAGCCTGAAGATGCAGCTCCGCGACCGAATCGTCGGCAGCAGATCCCCAAGATTCTCCGCCAGCAAAATGATGCACGCATGCGCTGGCGGCTCTTCCAGTACCTTCAGCAGCGAGTTCGCCGCCTCCTTCATGAACGCCGCACTTGTGAAGACGTAAAACGCCCGCTTCGCCTCCGCTGGCATCCGGTAAATCTCCCGCACCAGCGTGCGTACCTGTCCCAGCTTGATGAGGAGTTGTGGAGGATCGGGTGGGATCACCAGCACATCCGGATGTGTCTGGATCAGAATCCGAGTCTCTTTCTTGTCGACCTCGCGGAGTTCCTCGCGGGTCGCGATCGCTTCATCGACCCGCGCATCCAGGTCCGTTGCCTGCCCGATCCGCACGCAGTTCGCGCAGACGCCGCAGGAATCGGGCAGCCCGTCTGTTTGCTTTTGGTTGAGACAGTTGACCGTCTGTGCCAGCATCACCGCCAGCGTGTACTTGCCCGCGCCACGCGGTCCGGAAAGGATCAGCGCGTGGGGTAGCCGGTCCGACGCAATTGATTCGCGCAGGTTCCGAACCGTCGCTTCATTGCCGAGAAAGTCGCGGAAGCTCACGCTCCAGACTAGCATCCGGCACCGAAGCCCCATCGCCTGAACTCGGCAACGAAGAAAATCGCGTGCGCGGAAACGCGTCCGGATATTTCTCCTGGATAAACCGCACCATCTCCTCGCGCACCAGGCACCGCAGGTCGAACTGCTCGCTTGCATTGCGCGCGCTCATCAGGCAGCGGATCTCCATCGTCCGTTCACTCAGGTTCGTCACCTGCGTCGAGCACACCTTCCGGTCCCACAACGGAGATCCCTCCAGCACATTGGCGAAGTGCTCCCGGATCGCCGCCACCGGCACCGAGTAATCGGTATAGAGAAACGCCGTGCCCAGCAGATCCGACCGATCACGCGTCCAGTTTTGGAAGGGATTCTCGATAAAGTAGCTCAGCGGCACGATCAGCCGCCGCAGATCCCAGATGCACACCACGACATAGGTCGTCGTGATTTCTTCGATCCTGCCCCACTCGCCCTGCACGATCACCACATCGTCGATGCGGATCGGCTCAGCAAATGCAATCTGCAGCCCTGCAAGCAGGTTGCCTACCGTCGGCTTCAAAGCAGTTGCCAGTATCAGCGTGGCAACTCCGGCCGAGGCAAGCAGACCGCTGCCGTAATGCCATAGCTGCGGATCCGGAAACGTCCAGAGGAGGAAGCCTATGTCGATAATGACGATAAAGCCGATCAGAAGGCGACGCAGAACCTGCATCTGCGTGTGAATGCGCCGCGCGCGTACATTGTTCTCGGCTTTGATGTCGTAACGGCGCGCCAGCCCGTCCTGCATCACGTAGACGCACCCGGCTGCGAACCATCCGCTCAGCACCACCAGAACGATGTGCAGCGTAACTCGCAGCGGATGTCCTATCTGTTGTGGAACCGGCACCCACGGCAGAACGCTCAACACACAGATGGTCAGAAAGACCCAGCGCGCAGGATGGTTCAGGTGCCTGTAAATGCTCGGGCGGGCAGCGTTCTGCTCAGGCGTCCCGTCCTTGCGCCGCCGCTTGATAATCGCAAAGGTAATGGCGTGAACGACATTGCTGAACAGGATCGCTCCCGACAATAGAAAGACCGGGAGTATCCACTCATGGCCGTGCATCAGGTAATTGGCAATTTGCATTGGGGGAGGAGATGCAATCTCAAAATCCGGGGTTTCCCCGCCGAAGCCCTGTCGCTCAGCAAGAACCTGCGCGAAGCTCCGGAACCATACGAATACCATACTTCGGACGCAGAGTGATCTTCGGCTGCACTTCGAGCTTCTGTCCCGGAATCAGCCGTAAACGCCAGCGCTGCGCGATTGCCGCCAGCACCAGCGTCGCTTCCATCCACGCAAACGACTCGCCAATACACTGTCGTCCGCCCGCGCCGAAAGGGAAGTAGACGAACTTCGATCGCCCGGCTTTATTCTCCGGCGCAAACCGCTCCGGATCGAAGCGCAGCGGATCGGGATAATGTTCCGCGCTTCGTTGAATGATGTACTGGCTGAAGAAAAAATACGTCCCCTTCGGCAGCAGATAAGGGCCAAGCTCTACATCGCGCGTTGCCTGCCGTCCCATCGCCCACGCCGGTGGATACAAACGCATCGATTCCGCCAGCACCATCTCCGTGTACTTCAACTCCGGTAAATCATCGAGCGTCGGCAGCCGTCCTTGCAGTACTCGATCCAGTTCCTCATGCAGCGTAACCTCGGCATCGGGATTCTGCCCCAGCAGCATCCACGTCCACGACAGCGCATTGGCCACCGTCTCGTATCCGGCCAGAAAGATCGTCAGCACTTCGTCGCGGACCTGTTCATCACTCATGCCCGAGTGGTCCTGCTCGTCGTCGCGCGCGCGCAGCAGCATTGACAGCAGATCGCCGCGATCCACGCCCGCCTCGCGATGTTCCGCGATCATGCGATACACCACTTCATCCAGTCGTTTCCTCGCCCTGCGAAACCGCATCAACCCGGGCACCGGCCAGTGCAGATAATCTTCCGCACGCGGCAGCGCGATCAGAAAGTTGTACAGCTTCATGATCGCGTTTACCTCATGGTTGATGCTCAGGATGTCCTCCGTCACCTCCTGCGCAAACAGCGTCCGCGCCACCACTTCAAGTGACAGCCGCATCATCTCCGTCGAGACGTCGATCTCCACGCCCTCACACCACGCCTCGCGCAGCGCCGCCGCCCGCTCCACCATGATCGAGCCGTAAGCCTGAATCCTCTGCCGATGAAACGCCGGTGCCGCAATGCGCCGCTGCCGCCTGTGAACCTCGCCGTCGCTGGTAATCAGCCCTTCGCCAAGCAGAATCTTCATCCGCTTTTGCGTGCGCTCTTTGACGAAGCTCTGCGCCTGCACGATAAGAATCTCGCGGATGAACTCCGGCTCGTTCACCAGCACAATATCGCTCGGTCCTACGCGATAATGCGCCATTTTCCCGTACGTCGCCGTCAGGTGCTCGAAGAGCAGGATCGGATTGCCAACACGAAAAAATCGCCGCGATAGATAGAGCGGAAGATTGAGCTTCAACCCCGGAGGAAAGCGATATCCTCCGCGCTCTTCAACAATCCAGTTGGAAACCTCAGCCATCAGAAAACTTTTCGGAAGAAGCGGCAGCAAACAATCGCGC
>Ga0335073_10003927_pt1 | contig 20719 bp, 29 predicted proteins | sample Lox_Sample_22_FD_207093 | JGI IMG/M metagenome (GOLD analysis project Ga0335073, IMG submission 207093) | Soil microbial communities from Loxahatchee National Wildlife Refuge, Florida, United States - Lox_Sample_2.2 | ecosystem: Environmental > Terrestrial > Soil > Wetlands | place: USA...
CCACTAGAGACGTTCCCCTTAAGCCATTTGACCCCACATTGCAAATGCTCCGCAATATTTCTCTTCGATATATAGGAGGACATTTTCAAATCTTTCCGGACATCCTGAAGACGACACCATGACTCACGTTCCGTACGACGACAGTCTACTCAAAAACTTGAATGGCAAAGTCGCAATTATTACAGGTGCAACCTCACTTGAATGCGAATCTAATGAACCAGGCGGAGCACAAGGAATTGGAGCTGCTGCAGTCGAAATCTTCGTCAATGCCGGTGCTAAAGTTGTCTTTGCAGACAGGAACACAACAGGTGGAAAACAACTCGAAAGTAAACTACAAGGGTACCACACTCTTGTTGCCTCAATCTGACTTGCTGTTCAGGAAAGCAACCTTCATCGAAACAGATATTTCTTCATGGCCCTCCATATTGAATCTTTTTAAAACCACGCATGAACGATATGGTAGAATCGACCTTGTTGCTGCAAATGCTGGAATTCATGGTCATGAACGTTGGTTAGAAGACATCACGACTGCAGACGGAGAACTAGCGCAACCCGAATTCCCTGCAATCACAGTCAATCTAATTGGAATGCTCTATAGTATCAGCCCCACCTTTACTCTTCTAATCTGACAGCGTCCAAATTGGCCTTACACTATTTTGCCAAAAATCCTTCTCCTGGAGGAGCATTGACGATTACTGGCTCGGCATCCTCGTACTTTGACACTGCCCCATTGTCTATCTACGCGGCGTCAAAGCACGGGGTTCTCGGTTTTGTAAGGAGTATAAAGACAATGAGTCCAGCATGGAATGTTCGCGTTAACATGATTGCACCCTGGATGACTGGTTTTCGCATTTGCAGTCTTGGCTTATAATAGACACAAGTTTTGCAGGAGATGCGGCAAAAGAAATGTTTGGTGAATTGCCGATGAATTCGCCAGTCAGTGTTGCAAGGGGTATTGCGCAGGCATGTGCTGATCCAAAGTTGAATGGTATGTCCTTTCCTATCGGCAGCTTGCTGAGATTAGGCAAAACGTTTTGGGTTATGGATAATGAGTTGACTGAGATTGAAGGGCCTTTGCACGATACTATGGAGCTGTGGCTGGGAAAGAAGAATACGAAGTTGTTTAAGGAAGGAGCTAGACGTTTGCAGTTCAGTCCCATCCCAAAGCAGAATAGCACCACTTCATAGATTTCCAATTCAGACAACGCTGCGCACCGTTATTTGATCCTGTGAGATCTAATCTGATGCCAAAGTCTGACAAAACAGAAGACATTCAAATCTGTTCAATGGATATATGTTTCTTATTTTTCGCCCTCTTTGCGACCCAACATCGTCTGTAAGCGACTTCCCGCGGTCTGCTGAGATGCGGCGAAAACTTATGCCTGTCTGCGCGATTTAATTTACGCATTGGCCGCCAAATCTGGCAAACCTTAAAAAAGTCGGCTTCCCTGAAAATTCGCCCCTTGCCACGTATCCTTCCATCACCTTTGCGGCCGTTACGGCCTAGCATTCCACTCATTTGCAATGGTACAATCCACCGAAAAACACCACTGAAGACATTTAGGATCTTGATGTAGTGGAAGGGAAGTTCAGTAGTTACTTCCCACTGCCCTACCGCGTAGCAATCATTATCAACATCGGTACCCCTTTCCCCCGAGTAGTACTGATAATTAGGCATCTGGGCATGGGCTACATCAGTCCATTTCATTTCCTCCTCGGGCATAGATGCCGTGGAAATCCTCCATCCTCGAGCATTCACAAATCATGATCACTCTCTTGACGCTACCCATTTACATCCTCATTACGGAATGCGTCGCGAAACTTACATGCCAGTCTATTACATTGCTATCCTGCTGAGTAGTGTAACACTCATCTCCCTCTTCCTTTTCTGGACATATACTTCTGGTGATGCAGCTGCAGTAGTATCCTATGAATTCCTTCCATTGAGTTGTTTTGCATCCATTTTTATACTTGCATTATGTCCCTTCGACGTTCTCTATCGAGAATCACGGTTCCAATTCCTACGTATAATGAGACGCATTATCATCGGTGGATTGGACGTTGAAGGGAAATTTGGGGATATCATGTTGGCTGATATATTGACTTCTTATGCTAAAGTTTTGGGTGATTTGTGGGTTACAGGATGTATGTTTTTGGGAGGTATTTCCGCAACAGCCAAACCAGACAGAGCTTGTGGTGGGAAATGGGCAGTTCCTTTAGTGATAAGGTTTGTTTTCCACTGGAGAATGTATGATTAATGTAGTTTACCGTATTTTATTCGGTTACGGCAGTGTTTTCTGGAATTTCAACGGTCGCGAGGAGCTGGCACTCAACATTTGTTGAATGCTGCAAAGTATGCTTCTGCGTTTCCTGTCATTCTACTCTCGTCCTTGCAACGGACGTATATTTCGCCTGTGGAAGACAGATATCCTGATAAAGTGTGGTTTGGTGAATCAATGTTATTCAGATTATGGTATTTCAGAGTATTCTGCTTTACTGACTCAGGATACTGTTTGTCGTTGTCAACTCACTGTACTCGTTTTGGTGGGATGTTGCCATGGATTGGAATCTGACCATTCTAACCGATCCTTCTGCTCCAGGACCTAAGCTTTGGGGGCTACGAAAAGTAATCCATTTCCCTCGACCATCAATCTACTACATCGCCATAGCCCTCGACTTAATACTTCGGTAATCATCTTTCTGTTATGCAAGTCTAATCCTAGATTAACGTGGAGTATCAAACTTTCGCCGCACTTGCATCATGTCAACGAACTCGAAGGAGGCATATTCGTAATGGAAACATTAGAAGTAATACGTCGTTGGATATGGATCTTCTTCCGCTTCGAAGCCGAATGGGTTAAACTAACAAATGTCACAGCTGAAACAAGAGTCCCGCGAAGGAATAGTATTCCCGCTATGGAACTCAACAAGATAAATGCCAAACCAAGTATACGATAGATACATACAACCTGGGGAGACAGGATTCGACCTATCAAACTCAATATACTTAATTGAAACATAACTCCCCATTTCGAATTTTCAAATGCCCTGTAAAAACACGCTATAGAGGTAGTAAATGACATCCTAATGTACCTCGTCCACCCCACCCGCTTCTTGGAGTTAATCTGATACTCACTCGAACTTCTTCTCTGAGCACGACTACGTCGATAGCTCTGCCTTCACTGCTTTGTACTACTTCTGCAACTTTGGCGAGTTTGGCGTTATTGTTGTAATATACTGTCCCGAATTTCACTATTTGGTCGTCTTTCAGAAGACCCTATCGTCAGTCAGGCTTCCGTAACGGTGACTTACGGCGTCAGCCGCCGGAGACGAGACAGCTACGGAGTTGACAATGGCAAAAGGAATCAGTTGAGGAGCTACTGTGGTTGGAGCAGTTGGTGTTGGTTGTGCTTCTTCAGTATTTCTGTTTTCCTGATGGAGTGCATGGAGGCCCTTTTCGATACGCAACATGAGATCCTTATGGTCGTTTCTCAGGCGAATGACTTGAGCGCGTACAGTACGGACTACAAGTTAGCTTTATAATAAATATGAACCTTACTTTGAGCAACATCGATATCTGAGCGAGGGAATCCTTGAGGATCGATCAACGGGGTAGACATATCTAGTATAATCAGTCGAGAGCCAGTGGGGGTGACGCAAACCTACACCATGTCTTTCCAAGATGATGTTCAACTCGTTCAAGGTAGATTCAAGAATTACTTTCTCTTCCAGTAATTCATTCAGACATTCAGCAGTCTTGCTTTGAGGAACATTCCGTAAAGAGGGTGAATGAATATCCATATCTTCCAAAGTCCTTCCCATACTTTGGAGGAGACGAGTCCTTCGAGCTTACGAAGCCGAAGATCACCACGATCCTGGATTTACAAAATTTATTGACTTTTACAAAATTTACCGAATCTCGAAGGATTTACTTTGTTTCGTCTCGCAAAACTTCAAGCACGAGGCTAAAGAATTTTCAGCTCGCTCTTCAGTCTCTCCCCTTTGACGACTCACCCGCAATAGTCGTCTTTACTCGGTTGACTTTGAGCACAGTTCTTGACACAATGAGTGACGCTGGAGACGATGATCTTGTTGACGACTTTTTGGCCGCTGCCGGATTAGGAGACGCCGATTCGGACGCAGAAGCACCAGCGTCCCCTCCAAAATCGAGTCCAAAGAAACGCAAAAGCGTATCCAAACCCTCAACATCTAAATCCAAGCGCCAAAAACGATCGTACAACTTCATTATCATCTAAACTAACATGCATTAGGTCTGATTCCTCAGAGTCGGAGCTAGGCGAGATTTCAGAAGATGAATTAGATGATATTACAAGTATTACACCCCAACCTCGCAGTCGTCGAAGAAATGATCCGTCTCCCGATGATGAAGAAAGTTTTGAGAATCCGTATCCTTTGGAGGGGAAGTATAGAGATGAACAGGATCGTGAGAGACTGATGAATATGACTGAAGTCGAACGGGAGGGGGTCTTGTCTAATCGATATGAAGAAATGAAACGGTTGAAGGAGAAGAGGGAACTTGCCGAAGTGATGTCAAGACATAGTAAGGATCAACCTAGACGAAGTGGGAGAGAAGGGCAATTGCGAAGTGAAAAAGCGGGGAAGAGGGATGAATTGACTGAGCTCAAAAAGCGTCGTGAAGAAAAGTCGAATGCTGCAAAAGTTCGAGTGAGACTTTACTTACGCTGCATTTGCTGATCTTTAGACTCCTACGAAGCCCAAGTTTGTGGTTGATGAGGAGGAGGAATCGTCGGCTGAAAGTGGCCAACTCTCAGATGTTGATGTAAAGAGAGTGGATGAGTCCAGTACCCGGATCACTTCTGAGAATGTCCGCCCTATTACCCTCACCCGCGAATTTTTCAGCCGTTACTGCTATTATCCTCAATTTGAGAGCGCTATAACAGGCTGTTTCACTAGAGTGCGGATAAGCGAGAAGGACAACGATTACCGCTTCGCGAGAATTGAAGGACTTGTGACGGTTTCCAAGTACTCTGTGGAAGGAGTTCCTGTCGATCAAGGTTTAGAGTTGAGTCAAGGTGGTACAAAGAAAGTGATTAATATGGATTTTGCGAGCAATTCACCCATCACTCAAGTACCTTATCACATAATTCACAATACTAATCATGTAGAGAGAGTTTGATCGGTATGTTGGCATGCTGTCAACAGCCCGAGGCAGCATCGCCTCTCGAAAACATCTCGATCGAAAGACCAAAGATATAAAAGAGATGCAAGAATACAAGCTTACAGATGCTGATATCACCGCCATGATAGCAAAGAAGAAATCACTCACCCGGATCCCCAAGAATCTTGTTCACGAGAAGACTCGACTAAAGCAACTACTTCTCACTGCCATGTCGAATGGGAACGAGAGTGAGGTTGAAAACGTTCAAGACCAATTGGCTCAGCTGGAAGAGTTGGCTCAAGGAAACCGTGATAAATCGATCAGTCGTGAAAGTGAAATGTTCCGTAAAGTTAATGAGCGGAACCGGAAGATGAATATGGTTGAGATGCGAGAAGCTGAAAGACGGGAAGCCGAGGAACGTAAAAAGAATGGTATCTCTTCATGTTTATGCTGTTACTAACAATGTAGCGCTATCTATGGATGCAAGTGTTGTTGATCCGTTCTCTCGAAGGAAAACTATTCCGAAAACATTCTATGACAATTTGGTATCATCACGAGGTGGATCTCCTGCGCCTTCGTCGGGAGTAAATACACCTACCTTGGCTCCGACTAGTGCAGCTGTTCCTGAGATGTTGGTTCTGGATGCGGTTGCCAAGGTGGAAAAAGATACAACGAATGGTAAAGTTGTGAAGGTGGAGGATGTCATTGCACAAGCAGATTTTGGTATTGATATTGAGATATAATAATTGTTTTTGGATGTACATTATCATTAGAAACGTCTCCTATAGCATATTTAAATACGTACCTGGTAAAATGGATAGAATGGGTCGGCATGGCAAGCATTTAATCTACGTCAATTGGAGTGAATACTGTTTAACCAACATGCACGGTACATTGAAAAATCATTGATATCTCACTCGAGCACCTCTATGAATGCAGTGTAGATGATATCTGTTCCATTTGAACCGGGCTCCTTGTTGCAGATCTGCCAGCCAATCGCTTGGTGAGATGACATCGACTCGCTACTATATAACCAATGAACCATGCCTTAAGCGGAATTTGCCGAACAAACCTTATTACTCCTCTTCAAAAAAGTCATCGCACGACACCGCCGTCAATGAAGACATAGCCTTAGTCCTCTCGGAATTTCAATTTGATATGGATTTCCATAATGTGCCTCCAGTCGACGTCAAAGTACGTGATCTATCGCTGGCAATTACACCACCACCGCCAATCCTACAACGTCTACATTTGAGGCGCGGCGCTGCCGTCGAACCCAAGCAAATCTTGCGGAATGTGTCGCTTGATGTGCCAAGAGGATCTCTCATGGCTATCATCGGTGCAAGTGGCAGTGGCAAGGTATTTCTTTTGTTATCCAAGCTAATAAGACTTCGTTGTTGAATTTAATGGCCCATCGAATGAAAGACAAAAGGATGAAAATGGGTGGCACTATCGAATACAATCGAGGTCCTCTCAAAGATATACAACATGCATATGTCATACAGCAAGATATCCTATTACGTATTCATGTTGAGCAATTCAGGCTAATTGTAGCGACTTTGACGGTTCGCGAGACGTTGAGGTATTCTGCAGCTCTGAGACTCGCACAATCTACGAATAAAGAACGAAAAGACCTGGTGGAACAAGTCATTCTCCAGCTGGGTCTAAAAGATGCTGCAAATACTTTTATTGGTGACGAATTTCGAAGAGGATGTAGCGGCGGAGAGAAGCGCCGAGTGTCAATTGGCGTGCAACTACTTGCAAATCCCAGCGTCCTCTTCTTGGATGAACCTACCACTGGATTGGACGCTTTCAGCGCCTTGCAAGTTGTCCGTACTCTAAGAGACCTTGCCAGAAGCGGTCGTACAGTCATTATCACTATCCATCAACCAAGGAGTGACATTTTCTTTCTCTTCGATTATATCACCCTGTTATCCAGCGGCCAGACTGTTTACAGTGGTCCTACGAGCGAGGCATTAACTTACTTTGATCAACGTGGATTTCCTTGTCCCGAACATGTCAATCCAGCAGATTATCTTATCGATCTTTCAACGGTTGACACGCGTACTGAGAGCGCTGAAGAAACTTCTTCTGCTCGTGTGAACGGCCTCCTTCTTGGATGGAAAGAATTACAATCAGTCTCAGAAGCGACTAACAATCGTCCGATCACTCCACCTGAAGCCCCTATCAAAGCACCAGGGGTACCCCTTATTCGACAAACCTGGTATTTGACGACCCGAAACTTCTGGATTACTGTACGGGATATCTTTGGACTGGGTGGTTTCCTTTTCGAAGCGATATTCATTGGGGTCATAGTCGGATGGATATTCTACAAGATCCCACCAACATTGACTGGAATTCGTTCGATGCAGGGTTTCATATATACGGTTTTGGGACTACAGGGGTATTTACTCCTTTTGTTTACGACGTACAAAGTCAGTGTGGATATGAAAGTGTATGATCGAGAGAGGCAGGATAAGATGTATTCACCAGCAGCCTACGTTATATCCTACCGAATATCTCATCTCATCACTGAAGGTACTTAGATCGAGTGTTTTGTGCTGACGTAGACATCGCTGTTCCATTCATATTTTCAGTCGTCACATATTTCATGTCTGGATACCGTTCTGGCGCCAACCACTTTTTCATCTTCTTCGCAGTAAACCTCCTCAACCAATTCGTTGCAGTAACATTTGCAATGTGGTGTGTCTCCCTCCGAAGAAATTTTGCCGAAGCAACTTTAATTGCAAACGCATCTCTTACTTTTGTCTCTCTCGCATGCGGTTTCTTCATTCAAGCGGATTCCCTGCCAGTCTACGTCAGATGGATAAAATACATAAGCTATGTCTACTGGGCTTTCTGTGCCTTATGTAGCAATGGTACAGTTCCTCGTCAAGGACGTACTAAGATGTAGAATTTGCAGATAACTTCTTCGATTGTCCTTATGGAGATGCAACTAATCCTTCCTGCACACCTTATACAGGAAATTATGTCATGGATCAACTTGGTATTCCTCGTCATTATGTTACTACAGGTTGTCTCGCTCTCATGGGGTTCGTATTGTTTTACCTTGTTACAGCATGGTTATTCCTCACTTTACTTCCAGCCTCAATGACCTTTTCGAAACAAGTAAAGAGTTCGGAACGAGAACGTGGGACCGCCGAAGCCGTTGCTCGGGCCAAGACGTCGGAACAGCGGCCAGCCGAGGTACACATTCACTTGCAGGATTTGAAGTTATGGATCGACAAGTTGAATTTGTTCAAGAAATCCAGAGTCCATATTCTTAGGGGAGTCACATTTGACTTCGAGCCCGGTAAATTGAATGTTATTATGGGACCTTCAGGTATGGGATACAATATTTAAGACTAATGTATAGGTTCTGGGAAGAGCAGCTTATTGAATCTGCTTTGTCGACGATTGCATGGATCGTTGGTAACTCGATATCGATATTCAGGAAACCTCCTATTTAACAATGCACTTCCATCTGACAATGTCATTCGCGCATTGACTTCCTATGTCGTCCAGGACGATAGTGCATTACTCCCTTCCCTGACAGTTCGAGAAACATTACATTTCGCTGCAATAATTCGTCTACCTCAACACATGACAAAATCCCAAAAACTAGCTCGGGCCGAAGAAGTCCTCAACCTCCTAGGTCTCAAACATTGTGCCGATACCCTCGTCGGCTCCGAATTCGTCAAAGGCATTTCAGGCGGTGAAAGGCGTCGTGTCTCGATTGCAATTCAAATCCTCACTGATCCAAAGATATTAATGTTGGATGAGCCTTCCTCGGGATTGGATGCGAATACAGCACATGGAATGATGGAATTGCTGCAAGCTCTCGCTGTGGAGGGAAGGACGATTATTTGTACTATTCATCAGAGTAGGAGTGATTTGTTTCCGTTGTTTGGGAATCTATTGTTACTTGCGCATGGAGGACGGATGGTTTATTCGGGTAAAGCATCGGAGATGGTGGAATATTTTACCGAAGCCGGATATCCTTGTCCGACTTTTGCTAATCCTGCGTATATTGCCTTTTTCTGTTAAACTAATTGGAGTGATTTTGCGCTGGATCTATGTTCAGTGGATTTACAGCAAGCCGATCGAGAGGAGGAATCGAGAAAACGAGTCGAGGGTTTAATTGCATATTTCAACAAACGGAAAGACGTCGGATCGCCAAGGCTTGATCGAATCCGAAACGCTGTTCTTCCTGCGCAATTGGGAGCTTTACAAAGAAAAGTGTCATCTTTCATGACAGTTTATCCTGTTCTGTTAAAACGGAGTTATCTCAATTTCAAGCGAAGTCCGAATCTTGTGCTCACCAGAATTATGCAAGTTTCGAGTTTTGGCGTTATTCTTGCTTTGTTCTATTCTAGACTTGGGAACGATTATGTTGCCATTCAGAATCGAGTTGGGTATATCCAGGAAATCACGCCGCTTGTATTTGTTGGGATGCTGGTATGACTAAATTGCGCTCATCATCTGACGCGTAGAATAATATCGCTGTGTACCCGGATGAACGAGCAGCGTTTTATCGAGAACATGAGGATCGAGCCTACAATGTTGAGCCGTTCTTCCTTTCATATCTCACGCTTGAAATACCATTTGAGATCGTCATGGGTGTTATCTGTACCTTGTTCCTTTGCATAATTGGATTTCCGGATACCGTTGGATCGTTTTTCCTTGTCTTCTTCGAAGTATTTTGTTTTGTCAATTGTGGAGAATCTCTGGGAATTATGTTCTGCACTCTTGTCAATCACAGTGGTTTGAGTGTCAACTTCACCTCCATCGTCAATTCACTTTTCACAGTTATGGCTGGGTACATTCTCCTTTCCATCACAACTAATCAACAGTGTTATTTCTGCGTCAATGCCGGGCTTTCTGCGTGGATTCAATTACATTTCGATCCTCAAATGGGGAACAGGTAATCTCCTTTCAAGTACCATCTGACGGCAGGTGCTGTGATGACAGTCTCGTTACGAGGGGTTACGTTTTATTGCACACCGGACCAACTCTCGGCGGATGGCACTTGTCCGATAACCACCGGTGAGCAGGTTTTGGAGCTGTATAATTTGAATGTGAGTACTGTGGCATATTCTCTTGGGATGGTGGCTTGTTTGATTATATACCGACTTATTGCATATTTGTTATTGAAGTTGAAATTAACTCATTGGCAGTTGAAGAAGGTGTAGACATTACAGAGTATAAGGTCAGAGGGTTGGACTAAGACTATATATCCTATTTGTTGGGGTTAATATCAGTCATCTGGATGAATTAATAGTTCATCTGAGAAAGATTCAAGATCGCTGAATTCGGCCACGTGACAATCGCACTCCTTGCTAATAAAGGGGTTCCGATTTGCAACAAGCTTAAATTAAGGGGCGACTTCTGTTCTCTTCACTTTGTACTCCTCGTCACCTTTGTTCTATTCTTTCATGATCCTTTCCTATACTGCAAGGAAGTCGTTGATCGTTCTCAACAGCTCCGACACCTGACTGACTTGAATTTGACGAGCAAGTCTGCAGATTTATCAGCATGCATCTGATTATCACAGCTCTGTGAAGCTGCATAAAAGCAAAACCCACTAACCTTATTTTATGCGCCGAATCCCCATCCGCCTCTGTTACTGCCACCAGCAACAAGTTGGTAACTTATAACGCAACTTCCGATTCCAAACACACGGCTCTGCATTTCAAGACGTAACTTTCCCCAAATGGCGGTAATACATCATCCTTGAGAATCGCTTTGTATATCCCCACGCATTGGAATACTGGACTTCCCATCTCGGCAATGTTTCTGCAAACAGGAATCAGTTTCGAAAAGGACGAGTTTCGACAAGATGAAGCTGTGAGAGGTATATTACACATTCCGTCCCAACGCTATAAGAAGTATACTAATATCCTTGCGAAAAGGACATGTAGATATCGATATCGATCAGTATCAAGCTCCTCCCGACGGTCGTCGTGATGACTATACCTGTAAATTCAAGATATACGGACAATTCTCCTTCCAACAACCTGATTTTCGGAAATCAACTCTGACGAAATTTAAGAAACGACAACCTGACGCAATGGGTAGTTGGCAGGCGTACATCGTATCATCCCGTTTCTCTGCTGATCCCTGGTGTCGGAAGTGTACTAATGAGCAGGTTGACGGAACGGCATTTGAGTATACAGTGTATTCGAGAGATTGTCCATACCATTTGAAACCCGGTCAAGCAGCACGAGTGCGTAGTATTCCTTTCTCGTTTCACATGCCTACATCGCACTTACCTGCAAGTTTTATTTCTACACATGGGAGGGCAAAGATAGAATATGTTGTTTCGTGTACAACTTCTGCGAAGAAGGGTGCCAAACATACGTGTTCGAGTACTTTTGTATTACTTGCCGCTCCGGTAGTTACGACGACGCAAGTATTTCAACATAATTTCAATGTTGATGTGGAAAATGGAGGCCAAACTTGTCAATTGAGTGCTTCAGTTAGGAACATTATTACGGTACATCTTCCTTACATACCCCAAAGCTGATTGTGAAATAGGTGTCCTATCCCACTAATCTTCTACAAAATTCATTTCAAAATATGACGATCTCATTCCCTGACGAACGATTCACATTACAAGATATCAACCTACGATTAACTTCTAAACTCTCCATTCACGCGGTCAAAAGCACATTTATCATCGAAGAAGATACCACGGATATCCCATGCACCATAACCGATCCCTCTACACGTGTCAAGATTCTCTCTATTCGCGTTCCCTCAGAAGTCATTGAATCCCTAAAATTGACAATGAAGAAATGTACTGTGAGAAAGGAAGAAATTCTCCATGTGTCCTTCAACTATTTCGTTTCTATCTCACCTGAGAAAATCCTGTACTGTACTGTACTTATATCCTTTCAAAGTTTGGCTGACAGATATAGTCTGCGTGTCAATTCGCTGTATCGATAATAGGAGTTCCTCCATCACAAGAGACTCATCAAACTACAAATAACGTACAGACTACAGTCCAAAGACAAGAACCCACTCAATCGCAACCGTTACGACCAACACTCGTCTCACCACACATAGACTCAGACGCACCATCAGAATCAGATATCCCCTCCTCAACAGACGACCAAGTAAAACGTTCTAGTGTCCCCGTTCTCCGTGGTATCCTCAAAAAACCTCGACGTTTCTCACTGGAACCGAAACAGCAGGAGAATCACATTGAGCATGCCACTGAACGAGAAGACGAACAGGAGAGTATTGTGGAGGATGTTCCCAGTGCAATTGGGGAAATAGATCATATGCATTCAGACTCGGAGGTTAGTCACAAGCCGAGAACGGGGGGAGTGGGAATGACAGAGGAGAAGAAGGATGTGAGAAATGGCTTTGCGATGGGATTGGGAGAGGTGAAGAAGGGGAGTTTGCAGTTGGCTGCGTTGGATAGGAGGGTATTTGCCAAGAGGGGACAGGAATTGAGAGATGAGTATATGAGAGAAATGGCATCTTTACAAGAATGATCAACTGAGATGGGTGGCGATCGAAAATGACATTGGAGCATGGTGGAGGAAGGTATACAGGTCGGACAGTGATACGGACACGATTGAGAAAAGGTTTCTTGATATTTATGATAAGCTTTAAATACTTAATGTACGCTACATCCAGACATCCTTACAAATCCCTTGATCTTGGAAATACTGCCATGCTCAAACACTTTATTAGCGATCCAAATCTTCTCAGAAGACCAGTTACTCCTCACAATTCCTTTGCGTTCAAATCTATACAGCAGATCGTTGACTAAACAAATCTATATTCCAATCTCTTTGACCCTCCTCCGTCTCCAAAATCTTCAGAACTTCTGGTGGCGGATTTAATCCCATCTTCTCAGCTCTCTTATACCGTTCCATTCTCGTCATACCTACACACGGTCCATATCTGGGAGATAAATCAAAGTTTCTCAGAATAGTATGTATTGTGTTCTGCTTCTCTCGATGAACTATACAAGTCATTAGTCTGAACATAGAAACCAAAAGGATGAATAGGAGATACCGAATGGGGCTTTTCGATTTGCTTCGATGGATTTTGCTTCTGAGACTAGATCTGGATCACCAGCATTCAAATGTTTGGCAGAGGATTCTTCGAGGGGAGGAGTTGGAGTTGCAGAGGATTTACGTGTTGGCGCTGTAACCGATTTTGGGCTTGTAGATGATGGCTTTTTGATCTGTTTAGGTCCTTTGGAGGTTGGACGGAATGAGTCTGAGATTTTTGATTGAGACGAGGAGCGAGAGACTGTGGGAGGCATGGCTGGAGGATAGGCAATAGGTAGCAAGGAACGAAGGACGAAGATGAAGGCGGTGATGCGTGTGAAGTCAGGACTTGCAGCAAAAGGTCGTCCAGCAAGAAAGTGACATGTCGCGTCTCAAGGTGGAGCACAAAAGAGCACCGTGCACGATCTCTAGATCTCACGAGTGATCGACATTTACATTTACCGTATTCACGATTTAATTAGTTATATTTCTGTGCCAAGGCCCGCCATCGGCAGCGAAAACGACAAGGCTGTGCGCCGGTGATTTTGGAAATTGGGATTGCCTATTCAGAAGTCAGTCGCTTTTTTCCATTCGTTTTTGCGCAGTCTGTCGCGATGCAATAGTACTCTATTTTTCTCTCATGAAATCGCCAGTATCTTGTTGAGATTGTTCACCGGTACATGGTTCGAGTGCTGCCATGACTTCTCGCCAGCGAGGACCTCCGCCTCAATCCAACAGTAGAGCACCTATCAATCCATCCTACAACTACACCAGGCAACCTCCTCCTCCCAAAGACGACAGGGATACCTTGTACATTGATGCCCATGGCGATCGTTCGTATGTTTCGGCTAGCAGAGCCAACGCCAGAGAACATATTGAACCTGCCGAATCATCTATATCCAATCCATATTACAGATCCAGAACAGAATCCAATGTCTCTGTTCAGGGTGGGGAAGTTGCTCGTATCCCTAGAGCACACGTTACAGATGACTCAAGAGCAAGAGGATCTTCGATGAGTTCTAGTCCCAATCGGTCATATCGAGAGGATAATCGACCTCGTTCAGGACAATCGAATGCCCCGCCTACCGCTTCATCTCGAGAGAAACTGTATTACTCTTCGAATGAATTTCAACCTCCGCTGTTCCCGCAGAATCCTTATGGTGCAACAAGACAGTCAATGGCGATGGACTCACAAGATGGCGGAGGAAGACATAGTCGGCCTAGTTCACGAAATCAATCTCCAATTCCTCCATATCCGTCTACACCGCCGCCCACTCAACTTCGATATGAAACTGCTAGTCCAGATCAGCGTGTACGAAGTACTATGAATGGTCGACAAGCACCACCTGAGCAAGATCCGAGGTTACTGGATACACCATATCAACTTGCCCCTTTGAAATTCTCGCCTCCTCGGAATGAAGATGCATATGGACTGTTTTCCGGTAGTCAATTTGATGATGGCAAACCTTCGCAAGGTAATGATCCTTTGAAAACATCACCACCTGCGCCATCTCGTCCCCCTCCTCCACCACCACCTACTAGACGAGTACAATCTCCTAGAGGTCCTCCACCAAATCTCAATCTCGAGCACCATCGTACGTCACTCAACCTAACGGTCCCACATTCACCTCTCGAGTCGGAAGTGTTAATTCGCACCTCATCTAATCGCGATAGCATAGATGATGAATGGCCATTAGAACAAGTGATCGAATTTCTACGTCACTACGGATTCGGCGAGGCCTGGCAACAAGCTTTTCGAGATGGAGATATTCACGGAGACAAATTTCGAGCTTGTACCAGTTTACCTGAAGCCAAGAAATTGATCCATGTCCCTCATGATCCAAACAAGACCCTGTTCAAATTGATTACGACAATCAGAAAAGTGTTGAATCCTGATTCGGATACCCCTGAAAGTGAGACTTCTACACCCACGGCTCAAGCTCGACCCCGGCGATATTCAGATCACGAGAGACGTGCTACACGGAGAGAAACTGGATCATTGGCCGTCGAACAAATTGCTGGAGCAAGTATCTCGACTCCTTCCCTTCCGTCACCAGAATCACCTAACTTCCCTCCTCAACCGAATTCAGCAAGACCGATTCCTCGCAATAACGACTTTTCAAGTTTCACTCCCCCACCAAGGACTGAGCCTCCTCCTCCTCCTAAATTACAACAACCTCCTCCACCAAGAAATCGATCTCCGCAAGATGCTAAAAACCCGATATCTCCGAATGTTGGCGATTTTCGACCTTCTCCCCCTTCTCAAGCAGTTCAGGCAGCTCAAGCGGCTCAAGCAGCTCAGCAAGCAGCTTTGATGAATCAGTATAATCGACATTCGAAAACAACTTCTGTGGATTCGAATTTCAGTGATAAGTCGGGTGTTGCTCTTCAGCCTGCTAGATCGTCACAGGAGGATATGTTGCAGCGGATGAAACAGGATCCTTCGATTGTCACCCAGAGACGAATTGACAAGAAAAAGTCTCATGAGCAAATGGCTAAACCTGGAATTTTCTCACGATTGTTCCAAAGGGATAAGTCTAAAGAAGTTGTTAATGATTCTGTAAGTCTCGGAACGATTCATGGCTAATTGATAGGATGAACAAGATCAATTGTATGGTCAATTGAGTCCTCCTTTGCCTCCTCAACCACCGTATAATCACCATAAGGGAATGAACAATAGTCAATCCTCTCTTGATTCATCCTCATTATCGACTCCTATCGATGATCCTCGCCCGGCTTCATTGGCAACAAGTATCTCCTCTCTTGTTTCAGTTCGTCCTCCTATCGAGCCTACATCGGCACCTCAACCAGCTCTGCCTCCAATCCTATGGGTTCAAATCACGACAGACGGCGAAGACTTCCGCCGCTGTGAATTAAGTCACACTGGTCCAGATTCCTCTGTAATTCGGGAAAGAGTCTGTCAAAAATTCGGTTTCAAACCTAGCGAGACGGCATTGTACATCACGGACATTGATGGAACTCCAGACGATGCTGAGGAATTAGATGACGAGGCTCTTCTCAATGCATGTACTAGAGGAGATTCAAAAGGAACTTTAAAGTTCTTATTGAAAGCCAAACCTGCACCTGCGCCTCCACCGCCTCCTCCTCCTCCTACCAGAACGGCTCCTCCGGTAGGTAAAATCTTAATTCCACCCCCATCTCTGAGACCAGGTGGGAGTTTGTTGAGTGTACCTGATCTTAATGTTGATGGGCGAGATTCGCGATCCATATCGATCTCTGAAGATCCAAATCGAAAGGGTCATTACAATATAACTCCAAGAGAATTGTATGGCGTTGAATATGGGAATGCAAATGCTAGTGGAGATTCAGCAAACACAACAAAATCTGGTCCGTCGGACTATTTTGATATTCGTTCCCCTGAGCCTCTTGAGCCGTCATCTGAGCCATCAAATAGGGATTCTAATGTTCCATTGAAAAAGGAAGATGTAAATACAAGGATATTTGAAGCAGCAGAACGCGCAAAGGAGAATCGAAAGGGAAGGAAGCGCACAGAGTCAGATGGATCTGAGAAATCTACTCCTTTGGATCCAGTGCCTTATCAATTCAATGCAGAGACCCCGTTAATGTCGCCTACTAGAAGACGTCCAAGTGCACAAGAAGAGACAGGATTTGAGAAGTTGGGTGGTTGGAAGATGACACATCCGGGGAGAGTTCCCACACGACAAGCATCGCTTCCCATGTCACCCTCCTCAGCTTCCAGTTTCAAAGTTATCCAGAAAGAAAACAATGACAATGTTGTTGATTTTTCGAATCCGAGACTCTCGCCATATTCAAGTCATGCTCCTACTTTCGAGTCTTCCACTGTTACTCAGACTTCGCAGCACTTACCGACTCGAACAAATTCTGGAATTAAAGCTCAGAGAAGAGCACCAGCACCTCCTCAATTTCCTCTTCTCCCATCTAGAACATCGACTGTGGTTGCCACCCAGAAATTTCCTCCCGATATACCGAAGAGAAGTCAGTATCGGCGAGTTAGTGATGCTTCCAGTTTGAATGGACGACGCTCTTCTGAAGATGAACGACCTGGTTCCCGAGTACCTTCGGATGGCACTATCACACTCGGGTCATCTGATCGATCTGGAAGTGTGCCTACGATTGTTACCCCGGAGAACATGAATCTGGAACCTATGCCTTTGCCTCCGAAACGAGCCCCATCGCCCAATACTCCAGGCGCGAGATTAGGAATCACTGTCGATACCAATATCGGAAGGCCGATTGGAGATTCGCCCCCAACGGAATGGCGTACATCAATTAGTCCATATTCCGGTTACGAAAGTACTCCAGCTCCAGACTCTGGCGCGACAAATCATACGAATGTGACGCCTCCTCCTCCGCCTGAAAAGGTGTCCACAGCACCCGCTACTCTTCCAGATCAATTCAAGGAGAGTTCCAGCATTTCATTCGACGATGCTCCTGCTTTTGATCTTCCTGATGATGACGATGACGAGTCCTTGTGGGCTGTTAAACCCATTGGAGTCGATGATTCTCCCAGTCAGTCGCGAAGAACGAGTGAGAGTGTCAGTCCTCCATTAGGACCTCCAGTGATACGGAAGAAATCATCTCTGCGCAAACCTGGCCGACCTCCAAGCAAACTCACAGTCCAAATTGATCTAAAAGTCACTGAAATTCCCACACCACAATTCTCTGCCATCGCAGAAGAATCCGCAACGCCCACAGTCTCGTCATTTTCCACTTCATCCTCAGCTCCATCCGATTCGTCGAGCAATTCTTCAGTCAGTCGTCCTCATCATCGTGCGGATTCACCTGAATATTACATTGGCGATGATCGCAAAGGACTCAATTCGCCTATGCGAGTTCCTCCATCTCCAGGTACTCCGATATCAGCTGCTTTCGGTGGATCCGGCGGTACAGATCTCACTCGCAAAAACTCATTTGCCAAACATGAGGATGTATGGGCAGTTCGACCTCCTCCAGACGTTGTTCTCGACAATCTCGAAGAATACTTCCCTAATCATGACCTGGATAAACCGATTCTGGTTGACCAAGGAAATTTCTCGCCTCCCAGTTCTCCTATGGACAACTCTGATAGCGACACAAATAATGCGACTGTCAAGCCTGCTGCAAAGCGACCAAATCAACAATCTATTACATCTTCGCCAGCACCTTTTGCAAAACCTACTGCCAGGATGAAATCAATCAGGGTTGTTGCTAAAGAAGCTATGGAGAAACGAAGTCGACTTGCTAATATCGCTAAAAATGTCAAGAACGCCAATCTGTTACGTAGAAGGAGTACCAAAGTTTGGGGAATGAGGATGATGGAAATGACTCCTGGTCAACTTCGGACAGGTCAAATTGTGACTGCAGATTCTGAGGACAAACTTGAACGAAGGCGGACTTTCAAATGGGTCAAGGGTGAGTTGATTGGCAAGGGTACTTATGGATCTGTATATGTTGGACTTAATGCTACGACTGGAGAAATGTTGGCAGTCAAGCAAGTTGAAGTTCCTCATTCGGCTAGCGATCGCGTGGACGAACGGTACAAGCAAATGATGGATGCTCTCAATGCCGAAATTGAGACTCTGAAGGATCTCGATCATCCTCATATTGTCCAGTACCTTGGTTACGAGAGAACGGAGACGACCATTAGTATTTTTCTTGAATACGTTCCTGGCGGGAGTGTTGGAAGGTGTCTCAAGAAGCACGGCCGATTTGAAGAACCTGTCATTCGGTCATTGATTAGGCAGACCTTGGAGGGTCTTGCTTATCTACATGCACGTGGGACATTGCATAGAGACCTTAAGGCTGATAATCTCCTTCTTGATCTCGACGGAGTTTGCAAGATTTCCGACTTCGGTATTTCAAAGCAAAGCAAGGACGTTTATGCAAATGATCACTACACTCTTGCGGGAACAATTTTCTGGATGGCTCCTGAAGTGATTCAAAGTCGAAAGGAGGGGTACAGTGCCAAAATCGATATATGGTCATTGGGATGTGTTGTCTTAGAAATGTTTGCTGGCAAGCGACCATGGTCTACCGATGAGGCTATTGGTGCAATGTTCAAGCTTGGCAACGAAAGAAAAGCACCACCAATTCCTGATGATGTTCTTGAACACATGTCTCCTGAAGCAAAAGATTTCCTGGACAAGTGTTTTACAATGTAGCCCATTTCATTTCGTCTAAGCTTACGGCTAGTGATGCTGACGCCCGTCCAATGGCAGCTGAACTTCTCAAGCACCCATTCTGTATTTGCGCGCCAGATTTCAAATTCTCGGAAAGTAAACTGGGAAAGTACGACACCTCTTTTGTCTGTTACTGACCATCTAGGGCTGTGCGTTTTGGTCAGAAATAGTACATATTAAGTTTTGGCATGTGTTTCGGTATATTCGTGTAGCAACATGGAATAAGGTATTGGGATGGATATAGGAGCAATATGGGTAATTGGCTATATTAATAAGATCTACCGATGATATACCTCTCTCAGGTGTTAAGAGTCTGTACTCCGCGAACTCTCATTCGAACCATGTATGGCTCTGCAGGAGGCTTTACACCCAATCCATATTGCTCTGTCTTCGGCTCGCATGGTTCCGGAAAAGTTGTATGACCTTCAGGTGGGGCAAATTCAAACCATAGCAACGCGATGGTAAAAATGATCAACATCTCATTAGTTGCAAACCTTCGTCCAGGACACTTAGAGTCAGCTTAGATCTCGAGAGTCAGATAACCAAGTGCGATCCTCCACCCCAAATGGCAAGAGGAATCTTGAGATGCTTAGGATCGATCTTTGTGGTTTGTCCATTGACAGCTGCAACTTCGTCACTTGGTTCCTTTTCCACAAACCTATCGCCTTGCCACGTAGATGGGTTGTCGTAAATGTCTGGGTTCCAATTCAGCAGTGTACTAGGGCCCAAGGCCAGACTTCCCTTCTTCAATACATATTCCTTGCCCTCGATTTTTAGGACAGTATCGTCAAGAAGGTCTCTTGGCGATAAGCTATGGCCTTGCAACCGTAATGTCTCTTTTAATCCGGAATTGAGGAGCTCAGACGTTAAAAGTCCATGGAAGTCTATATCTGACGCAGATGGGGAAGAATGCGGGTTCTTGACATATCGCAGAATCTCGCTTCTGAACACATCCTCCTTGGAGGTGAGGTGGAGGTATATTAAAAACCAAAACAAAGTAGGCATTGCGTTGGTCTATCATGAGATAGTGTATTGGAAGGATGTTACCGGCGATGCCCAAGCAACAGTCAAAAGATCTTTTGGGATATAAGCGTCGTGACCATAGTCCTGTGCGATCTGCAATCAGCTTCAAACGCGAGATGGAGGTACGTCTATTCTTTTGCGAATGATGATTCCCGGACTGATGCCTCCCTCATAAAACTTTTGGAGTCTTGAAATCATCTTTTTTGACAAGGCCTTGTGTCTCCATTGAAGGAACTCCGGGTACTTCCAGACGTTTATGACGTGTTCGTCGAATTCCAAGATGTCCCGATACATCTCATCGTCCTTGGGGAAATTGGGGCCCATAACAGCATAATTTGACAAGTCAAAGACTAACCTATAACACCATTCAATGAGATCCACTTCCT
>Ga0335073_10003928_pt1 | contig 20718 bp, 17 predicted proteins | sample Lox_Sample_22_FD_207093 | JGI IMG/M metagenome (GOLD analysis project Ga0335073, IMG submission 207093) | Soil microbial communities from Loxahatchee National Wildlife Refuge, Florida, United States - Lox_Sample_2.2 | ecosystem: Environmental > Terrestrial > Soil > Wetlands | place: USA...
TCCGCGAGGCCTGGCGAGAACGCCAGCCTCAGAACCTAAGTCGTCGCCACCTACCGGACCAGCCGGGGATGCTATGCAACCCTGGAACCCCTGCGCTGATCAAGCACCGGAGTTCCTTACATGAACCGACGGTCTGCGGCTTATGAGGCCGCCGGGGACGACCGAACTCCCCTACCGCGCTGTAGCCCCACAGGGGGTCGAACCCTGTTCGCGGAAATGAAAATCCCGCATCCTATCCGATAGACGATGGGGCCGTGCTCCGTGCCGGGCTCGAACCGGCATTCTCCTGATTGAGGGTCAGGTGAGTTGTCCCGTTCCTCCAACGGAGCATGGACTCGTAGGCCGGGCCGGAATTGAACCGGCGACTGATTCCCGAGATATAAGCTCGGCGCTCTCACCACTGAGCTACCGGCCAGTTGGCCCGGGTGGACTTGAACCACCTGCCTCCCGCGTATCAGACGGGCGCTCTCACCAGATGAGCTACGAGCCGGCGGATCGCGGAGGTCCCGCCCCCCAGCCCCTCGCGGGGCCCGGCCGGTTTCGAGTCGGCGGCCGCGCCTCGGCGGCTTCACGATCCATCGCGGACGGCTTGTACTGGGCCGCGTAGCCGTCGCGCAGCGCGAGCGCGTCGGTGAGCGTGAAGCCCGGCTCCAGCTCGGTCGCGCAGTTGGTACGGTTGATCCGGCGGGCCGGTTCCCGCAGCTCTCCGATCAGCGCCCGGCCCTTGACCAGGAGCTCGTCCGCGTTCTCGGCCGGCTCCTCGCCTTCCTGGTACCGGGCCACCGCGGCGGCCCGCGCCGCAACCTGCTCAAGCTGCTTCCTCTTGCTAGCCCGATCGGCCAGCGCCTCTCCGAGAAACACTCACGGACCTCCTCCCGATCCTCGTCGCCGTTTACCTGGTGCGAGCGGATAACGGGCCTCGAACCCGTGACCTCCGCCATGGCGAGGCGGCGCTCTTCCCGCTGAGCTACATCCGCACTGAGTTACATCTGCATGGAGCCCCCGGCCGGACTCGCACCGGCACCCTCTTCCCTACCGAGGAAGCGACCCGACTTCGGGACCGCGAGGGCCTGCAACTTGAGCCTTCGGCCCGGCTCGAACGGGCTGCCTGCCGCGTACAAGGCGGCCGCTCTACCTGGTGAGCTACGAAGGCATCGTGTCTCCGGTGCGATTCGAACGCACACTGCCCAGCGCCTCATGCTGGTGCCTCCTGCCGGTTGGGCTACGAGGACATCCGAGCCGCCGTCCGGTGCCGATCCGGACCGCCCGCCTTACGAGGGCGGGGCCGCAGCCGTGCGCGGCGGCGAAGCTTCCGGGGCTGGGCTCGAACCAGCGACGGCAGGGGTCAGGGCCCTGCTGGGGACACCGTCGCCCCACCCGGAACCGAGTGCGGGCGGAGACCCCGCCGCCGTCGCCGTCACTCCCGCATGGTGGTGCGCCGCCAGGGGCTCGAACCCCGTATCCCTGGATTAAGAGTCCAGTGCTTCACCCGTATAGCTCGCGGCGCGGAGCGGCATGCGGGAGTCGAACCCGCATTCCCGGCTTGGAGGGCCGGCACACTCGCCGTTTGTGTTAATGCCGCCGCGTGGTTCCCCGAGGGCTCGAACCTCGTGCCTGCTGATCTTCACTCAGCCGCTCTGCCCGATGAGCTAGAGAACCGTCGTCGGGAAGCAAGGACTCGAACCTTGTCCGCTCGGCCCCGGACCGAGCGCGCTAACCCTTACGCCACATCCCGTCGTATGAACCGCTCGCGTGGACCGCCCCGGGCTCGAACCGGGAACCTTCTCCTTGCGGGGGAGTTGCTCTGCCAATTGGAGCTAGCAGCCCAGGCGGGCTGCCCGGGTCCGTGGCGCCGGGCAGCCCGGGCAGGCTCGGCGGGCGCACCCCGGCCCCGCACAGCCTGCCTCCACGGCAGGCCCGCCGGGCGCTCGTTCCGCCCCTCCGACCGGGCCTGCCTTATTATTCGGTGTTCCGCTGTGGAGTTATCAATACACAGGCACGTTCACTCCGCAGAGTGGTGCTCCGCATGGACGGCAGGAATTGAACCCGCAACCACTGGTTTTGGAGACCAGCGCTCTCCCAGGTTGAGCTACGTCCATATGTCGCCACGCAAATGAAAACCGCCCGCCGGGCGTGTCCCTGCGAGCGGCTTCCGGCCGGTTCCTTACACCGTTATCCAGAAGCCTCCCTGGTGAACAGGGCGGTGCCCAGCTGCGAGCACGAGGGCATGGCTATATGCCGCTCGACTCGCTCGCGCCGGTTGCCTGACCAGGGTGTCACCGTGAGATTCCTTTCTTCCCTGTTATTCAGGGTACGTTCCCATGCACAGATGGGCAACGGTATTTACGGCCGGATTCTTCCCGGCCCGTTCCCCGAGTCGCCTGGCAGGCTGCAGACAGCGGCGAGCGGGGCGTTCAGAAAGGCCGGACAGGTGGTCGTGAGGCCGGGACTCAGAAGCCGACGCCGCCGTCGACAAGCTCGCGGATGAAGTCGGCGTGCCCGTTGTGGCGCGCGTACTCCTCGATCATGTGCGCGTAGATCCACCGCAGGGAGCAGGGCTGGCCGTCCATGAGCCCGGCGTCGTCAAGCTCGCGAGCGGCGGCCGCCCGGCGGCTCGCGTCGCACTCGGCCCGCCATGCTGCGAGGTCGGCCTCCCAGTCGCCGGCGTCGAGCGGCTCGAGTTCGCTGTCGGGAACGCCGGGGGCGCGCCAGATCAAGGCCGCGCCGGCGTCGCCAAGCAGCACCCGCTGGAACCAGTTCCGTTCGACCTCGGCCGTGTGCCGCAGCAGGCCGTGCAGTGACAGCTTGGAGGTGGGCACCGGCCGCCGCTTGCGGCCCTCGTCGTCGAGGCCCTCGCACTTGAGCAGCAAGGTCGTGCGCTGAAACTCCAGCCAGGCCTCGAGCATCTGCCGGTCGGCCAGGACAAAGCCCGGCAGCTGCCGCCTCGGGTCGTCGAGATACGCCGCCACCGCAGATGCCTCCCGTCTTGCCGGTCTGCAGGCAAGACTAGATGGCGGCGCGGCCGGCCCGGCGCGGCGCCGGTCCGGGCCGGGAGTTCCCGCTGGTCAGCTAGCTGAGCGGGGCCGGCTCACCAGACGCCATAGAGAATGGAAGTGTCGTAGGCGGCGGTGGGGCCGCCGGCGTACTGCACCCCCCACAGCCCGGGGGTGTACCCGGCCGAGAGCTTGTTGCCGTCGAGCGTGGCGAGCCACACGAGGTAGTTGAGGCCTTCCAGCTCGGACCGGACCGTGGGCAGGTTCGCCAGATCGCAGTAGACCCGCGCCCTGACGTTCATGCTCCTGCGGCCCTCGACGAAGGCCCGCAGCGCCCCGGGCTTTGAGTACACCTCGTTGCCGGCCTCGAAGTCGGCGATGCCGCAGTTGCGGTAGTCGCCCAGCACGGTGATCCACCGGGTGGCGGCGAACCGCTTGGCCTGCTCGGTGGTGGCCGCGTAGTCGCCGTCGAAATAGAGGCACGCGTGCGAGCCCGCCGGGATCTTTGCCGGCTGGGTCGAGTCGTAGAAGTCCACCCGCAACTGTAATCACAGTTCGTCAGCCATTCTCAAGAAATGAACCGGAACGCTCAGCCGAAAGGCGGACCGGCTTTCGCCGGGTGTTACCGGTCCTCGTGCGCCGGCCGGCCGCCGGGCGCGCCGGGCCCCGGCCGGCCCGCGGACCACCAGGCACCGCGACGACATCCGGTGCTGACGCAGCGCGGTGCGGTGTTTCCTGCCCCCTGCAGCCGGGCATGTTGGTTGGCTAGCTACTAGCCGGCCCGGAACCCAGCGCCCGGGCCACCGCTTGAAGCGAGGCGCGCCGATGAGCGAGGAGAGCAGCGGAAAGCACGGACCGGCGGAGGACGAGGCGATCAAGCGCCAGGACCGCACCGACGTGCAGGAGCAGGCCGAGGAATGGCCGGGTCCGGTATCGCCCGACGATCCGCAGGCGGTCTGGGCCGAGGAAGGCAGGTTCGCCGGAACGCCGCCGGCCGAGGACTGGCAGGGCATCGAACTGCGCAGCGACCTGGCCCGCCAGCTGGATCGCAGGGACTTCCCCGTCACCCGCGCGCGACTGCTTGAGATCTTGAACAGGAACCTGGCCGATCAGCGGCTGCTGGACCTGGCGTCCTCGCTTCGGGACGACGCCAGGTTCGACAGCCTCGCCGAACTGCTTCCGGCTATGGGACTGCCCGTCGAACACTGAGCCGCCGGCCTGCACCGCGGAACTCTCCCGGACGAACGGCTCCTCCGCGACAAACCGCTGCGGTATTGAGGGGCGCCGGGGAACCGGGTGCTTTGCCGGGGGGAAGCAAGCCAGCCCGGTCCCCGGCTGGCTCGTCAACCGGCAATTGCGATGCTACTAGGCGCTCGGCGCCCGAGTCCAGAAAGCTCAGACCTATATGACCACCCGGAATCCGTCATGTCGGGACCAATATGTCCGTTGTGCCGCCGGCTACGGTCGGCCGGCACCGTCGGTGAGGGAGTCTTCCTGGCTATGTCCCAAGTCCTTGGCGGCCGCGTCGGCGGCCGTGGCAAGCAGGTCAAGGAACGGGCCGACGCGAAGTCCTCCCTGCGCACTATGCCGGAACAGGCTGTCCGGGTTGACGATGTACCGGTTGCGTCGGCCGATCCGGTCCCGGGTCAGGTAGCCAGCGCCCTCCAGGTCCGCCACGATGGCCTGCACGGTGCGCTCGGTGAGACCGACGACCGCGCTGATGTCGCGCATCCGCGCCTCCGGATTGCGGGCGATCTCCACGAGCACGTGCCCGTGCCCGGTCAGCAGTGTCCAGCTGCGGTTGCCTTCGTCCGGTGAGCTCATCTCGCCGATCGTAACATCGCGAGATGAAGGTCGCGAGAAAAATCACACGAACTTTTTCTCGTGTGACTATTGACAGGCTTCTGCGCCGGGCCGAGTCTGGAACAGACGACTGAGCCACCTTGACGACGCAGGGATGGCTGGATTGTCGTCCCGGACCGCATGACCGGTCGAGGCAGGTGTTGCGGATGCCAGGCGGCTCGGGTCGCATCGACGAGATCGCGGTGCCAGGACCGCGTATCACTGTGGTCGCGCTGCCCGGCCCCTCCGATATCTACAACAGTGGCCTGGTGCACGCGGCGATGGCGAGCGCGGCGTGCCGCACGCCGAAGGCGGCGGCCGGTGATGCCGCCGGGTGCTGGAGGCCCTGATGGCAGCTGAAGAGCTGTATTCGGACGCTGACTGGCTGCGCATCTCGCCCCTGGCCGGACGCACCGGGCTGCGCCTGACGGGCGAAGCGGATATCCATACCGAGGAGATCCTGCGAACGGCCATGGCCGAGCTGCCGCCGGATTCGCCCGAGATTCACCTCCAGCTCGCCGGACTGGAATTCATCGATGTGGCCGCCGCCCGCCACATATCGATGCTGGCCGGGCGGCCGGCCCGGCCCAAAGTGATCCTGTACTACCCTCCGCGCTCCCTGATCTTCCTGCTCCGCCTGCTCTGGCCGGAAAGCCTCGACCGCTGCTGGATCTTCGGCGAGCGCGCGGCCCCGGCACCCCGCCTGATCCCGCCGCAGGCCGGGCACTCGCGTGGAGGTCGCCACTACAGCCCGCCGGGTCTGTCGCGGCCCGGCAGCGGCTGGACGCCAGCGGCCGGATCGTGAACCGCCGTCCGGACAGGCTCGGCCCGGCCCGCCGGCATGCAGCCTAGGCCTGGGCGCCGTCGCCGGACGCTGGCCCGGCGCCCAGCGCGGCCTCCATGCTGGCGTACACGGGCATCAGCTGGTCCAGCCCGGTGAGGGCGAAAGCACGAAGAACGGCCGCCGAGGCGACGACCGCTCGCAGCTCGACATTCATATCGACGGCGCGCCGGCGGGCCAGCGCCAGCTCCCTCACGCCGCTTGAGTCGCAGAAGCTGGTCGCGGTGAAATCCGCGATGACCATGGCGACGCCACGAAGAAACGCCAGGTTCAGCTGGTCGCAGACCCGTGCCGAGTTCTGCATGTCGATCTCCCCGGGCATGGCTACGACCACGTGATCGCTGCCCGCCGCCCCGGCCAGGGGCTCACCATCGTTCATGACCGGCTCCCCCCTCCAGGACCACATCCGCGCTCCCAGCCGAGCCTGCAAGCTGGCCTGCCGAGCCAGCATCGGACCGCGGCTGGTTCGACAACCACCACTAGTCTGCCGCATTTGCGCCGGTGCGCAGAAGCAGGATGCGCCGCGCGCTCTGGCCCTGGTTCGCCGAGCCGCGCCAACGCGCTTACCAGCCCAGGTGTGCGCCATGCCTATCGGGGCAGCAGCCAAGTTGGGACCGCGACGTTGCCGCACGACAGGAGGGCCGAATCGTGGCTATTGCGACGGTCAACCCCGCCACGGGGGAATCGGTCAAGACCTACGACGAGATGAGCGACGCCGACGTCGAGCGCTGCCTGACCGCAGCGGCGGCGGCGCACGCCAGCTACCGCCGCACCGGCTTTGACGCCCGGGCCGGGTGGATGCGACGGGCGGCCGCAATCCTCGACGAGCAGCGTGACCAGGCTGCGACGATGATGACCACCGAGATGGGCAAGACGCTGGCGGCCGCCCGGCAGGAGGTCGCCAAGTGCGCCAGCGCCTGCCGCTATTACGCCGATCACGCGGCCGGGTTTCTGGCCGATGAGGCCGCCGACCCCGGCGCCGTCGGCGCTCAGCGTGCCTACGTCAGGTACCAGCCCCTCGGGCCGGTCCTGGCGATCATGCCCTGGAATTTCCCGCTTTGGCAGGTCATGCGCTTCGCGGCCCCCGCCCTGATGGCGGGCAATGTCGGGCTGCTGAAGCATGCGTCGAACGTGCCGCAGACGGCGCTGTTCCTGTCGGAGCTTTTCGCCCGGGCCGGGTTTCCCGAGGGGACGTTCCAGACCTTGCTCGTGGGCTCGGCGCGCGTCGAGGCGATCTTGCGCGATGACAGGGTAGCGGCGGCCACGCTCACCGGCTCCGGGCCTGCCGGGCAGTCGGTAGCGGCCATCGCAGGCAGCGAGATCAAGAAGGTTGTGCTGGAACTGGGCGGCAGCGATCCGTTTGTCGTCATGCCGTCGGCCGACCTCGCTGCCGCGGCCAAGGTGGCCGCCGTGGCGCGCTGCCTCAACAACGGGCAGTCCTGTATCGCGGCCAAGCGCTTCATCGTCCACGAGGCGGCGTACGACGAGTTCGAGCGGCTGTTCACCGAGCAGATGTCGGGGATGACCGTCGGGGACCCGATGCTCGAGGACACCGACGTGGGCCCGCTGGCCTCCGAGCAGCAGCGCGACGACGTCGAAAAGCTCGTTGCCGACGCGGTGGCCAACGGAGCGAGGGTCCTGTGCGGCGGCGCCGCCCCCGACGGGCCCGGTTTCTACTACCCGCCCACCGTGCTGTCCGGCGTCGGCCCGGACATGCGCGTCCACCGCGAAGAGGTCTTCGGCCCGGTGGCCACTCTCTACCGGGTGACCGACATCGAAACGGCGATCGAACTCGCCAACGGCACCCAGTTCGGCCTCGGCGCGAACGCGTGGACCAACGACGAAGAGGAACAGGGCCAGTTCATCACCGATCTCGCGGCCGGGATGGTCTTCATCAACGGCAACGTGACGTCGTATCCCCAGCTGCCCTTCGGCGGCGTCAAGGGCTCCGGTCACGGCCGGGAGCTATCGGCCCACGGCATCCGCGAGTTCTGCAACGTCAAAGCCGTGTGGATCGGCGATCCCGGCCGCGGCTGAGCCGGTCGTCGCCAACCTGGAGGATCATCCATCACGGCGCGGAGAGCTCCCTGCTTAGCGATCTCTTCCCGCGGAACGGCAGCCGAAATGGCCGGTGAGTTCGGGTAATCGTCCGCAATCGATCGGCCGGCTTTCCGGGTGACCGGCCTGCGTCATGCCGTAGAAGGCGGCGTTGCCTCGACATAGACGCCGGGCTTCATGATGTCGCCGGGAAGGCTCATAAGCGGGCCGACCACAGACCCCTGGACAGGCTCAGTTGCGGTGAGCGCGGCTTCTACGAGGGTGAGGGCATGCTCGCGTGAACCTGCCCAGGCCATGATGTGCCGTCCGCCGCCCGCGGACTTGACCGTGCCGAAATAGAGGTAGAGCTTGCTCATGACAACGGGTGATCCTTCGAACGGTGCCAGGGCGCCTCGCCAGCATAGTCCGGCAATCTCGCCCCCTTCCTCACGGTTGACCGCGACGAGAAAGGCGGGCCGCGCGTCGAGCCGGGTGGCGGCCTCATCGGTGACAGAGATCGCTGGACGCCGGGCGGGAACACGTCGCGTACCTGCCGCTGGTGTGGTTCCGCTCGCCCAGCCACGAAGCCTCCTGGGTGACGTCGCTGCTGGCCGTGCTCGACTCTGCCGCTCTGTACCTCTCGCTATGTCCCCTGGCAGCTCCCGCCGTGGGCTGGGTGACCACCGGCAGGCTGGCCGTGAGTTGACTGTCAACTCGCCCTTGACAGTCAACGCGCGCTGCGGAGTGATCCTTGGCAGGCAAGCCAGACGGCATCCGTAAGCATCCGCAATCAACAGCGCGAGACTCCGTCCAGAGTGCGCGCGACGAACTTGGCTGTGCCTGGGGGTGGCAGCGGCCAGACGTGTGGTTGAAGTTACGTGGCGTGTTTCGCGCGACCGGGCAGTCAGAATGCTCTAGGCTATCTGCCGCACTCCAATGAGTAAGGTAACTTGATGCACCTAGCAGGTTGCCATGCTGCATGGCAACCCAGCAAAAGGATCTTCGTGACCACTGGCTCCAGCCCTCTTGTCCAGCGGCGGCGTTTGCGCGCTGAGCTTCGGCAGGCACGTCTTGACGCGGGGTTGACCCAAGAGACTGTCGCAGAAGAGATGGACTGGTCGCTATCGAAGGTTATTCGCATAGAGACCGGCTCTGTAGGGGTCTCGACCAACGACCTGACCGCTCTCCTGCGGCTCTACAAAGTCAAGGACCGTCAACGGCTTAGGGATCTTGTAACGCTAGGCAGAGCAGCTAGACAGCAATCCTGGTACAGCAAATATCGCGGAGTGATACCACCAACTTATTTTCAGTTTATTGAATATGAGACATCAGCTTCTGTTATTCGCTCATATGAGCCCCTAGTGGTACCTGGGCTTCTGCAGACAGAAGATTATGCAACTGATCTGATGCGTCTATATAGGACCAATCCTTCACCCGAAGCAGTGCAGGCCCGAGTCGAGATCCGAATGAGGCGTCAGCAACTATTGTTGGATCGGGCAGATTCCCTATCTCTATTTTTTGTTCTAGATGAGGCGGTTATCCGCCGATTGATGGGCGACAAACGGACCAGACATGGTCAAATTGCTAGACTTATCACTGCTGCTAAGAAACCGGGCCTGACAATCGAGATTGTACCGTTTTCAGCTGGCCTCCACCGCGGGCTGGCTGAAAATTTTACAGTCTTGGAGTTTAGTGACCCATCGGACGATGACATTCTGTACACAGAAAGCGTTCGCGATTTCATCTTCACCAAAGATGACGTTGAAGAGATCAGCATCTATAGGGAACTTTTTCAAGACCTTCGGAAAGCCTCGCTTGGGCAAAAGGCATCTCTGGATTTTCTTGTTGAGATCGCGGATGCTCTCGCTTAGGCGCGCCGAAGAAAAGCCCCGCATTGTGTTCGCTACTATTCGGGTAGCGGACTCAACTCAGAGGAGGTAAACATTGCCCGGTGATCAGCAAATTTCTGCCGTGTGGCGAACTAGCACGAGATCGAACGGTACAAACTGCGTAGAAGTAGCCTTCTCCGACGAAGCGGCACTTATACGCGATTCCAAGAACCGAAGTGGGGGAATCCTCTCAGTTTCTTTTTCGGCGTGGCAGGAGTTCATTGAAGCCGCACAACACGGCCAGTATCACCTGGATTAGTCAAGTCCCGGGCGGCCTGTGCCATTCGACCGCCCGGGATTCAATTCTGGGAACGACTTTCCTCAACACGCTTACTGATAGCTGTGAGGCGTGTCTCAGTAGCGAGATTGATTTCTGCGTGGAGACTGTCTAGTTGTAGCTCGATACGTCGAAGCCTCGGCCCGACGTTCGCTGCAATCTCCTGACGAAGGTACCTAGCGCAGACCGCCATGCCTACGAGCAAGCCTACGAGTACACCTATAAGAATGCCCACCCGTCACCACCGCCAATCGCGCCATCGCAGGCTGTATGGCCAGTATGCATCTGGCCAGTAGCGTTGCGCAAGGTTCCATCTTGCAACCTGGCAAAGTGACTGAACGCACTGATCGAGTCCGTATTCGAATTTCATGAAATAGCATCGATTCTGGCGCGTCCTCCCGACTGGGCCGGATCATGCCGTGGAAGATCAGTGTCAACTGTGGCGCTTGCGCCATCGCTGCAGGCGACGCGCAGGCGACGCGCCCTTGGGCGCGCCCTTGACGGTGATCTTCGCGCGGCGAGAAAATGACCGGCGGCGAGGAGATACGGCCTAGCCGATTTTCGCGAGTCGCGGCGCACCTGGATGCGTTGCTACGGAAACTGCATGCCTGCGGGCGCGGGCGTGCCGACCTAGTGGCGGCGCCGCGCGCGTCTTCGCCGTGACCCCGACGCGTCGTCTCTGGTTGCCGGCGTCACCCGAGTACTGAACCGGACGTGATGCACGCCGGGTTTGTCACCGCCTACCGCATGGTCGGTGCGGTCTCATCGCCCGCGCAGATCCCGCCCTGCTGGCGTCGTTCTGGAGCACGCTGCTGGACATCGCGGTCAGCGGCGTACGGCGACGATCCCCGATGGGCCATCGTCGCGGATGCACGGCGACCAGGCCCGGGTGGCCCAGCAACTAACGGGACCGAAGGTCGGCAACCGCCGCATTCACCTCGATTTTCAGGTGGACGACGGCAGGTGACAAGGCACTCGCCTCCGCGGGCGAGACGAAGCAGGTAACCATCGAGGCTGCCGCGCCGATGTGCAAGCTACTCTGCAGACCACGCGTGACGCGTAGAGACCACGCGTGACGGGCAGATCGCCGGCCTGTGCGGCAAGGCAATCGAGCAAATCGGCGCGGAATGGCCGAACGGCACGGGCGATGACCGAGGCTGCGGGAAGTCGCGGACTCAAGACCTGTGGGATAACTGGCAGAGCGTTAAATAATGGTTGCTGTCGGCTCTCGGAGCGGCGGTGAGCTGAGGCGATGGGAACAGAGTTCTTCCTGCTTGGTCCGCTGGGCGTGCGCTCCGACGGCACACCGGTGCCGATTCCCGCGGCCAAGCGCCGGGCGCTGCTGGCGGCGCTGCTGCTGCGCGCCAACCATGTCGTGCCGGTGGATGACCTGGCGGAGGTGCTGTGGGGCGAGGACCCGCCGTTGGCGGCGAGGAGCGGGGTGCAGAACTACGTGATGCGGCTGCGCCAGACACTCGGCGCGGCCGGGTCGCGGATCACTACTCAGCCGCGGGGCTATCTGATTCGAGTGGAAGCCGGCGAGCTGGACCTGGATCGTTTCGAGGGCCTGCTGCGCGACGCTCGTACGGCAGCGCGGGAGGCCAGGTGGCCTGACGCGTTCGGCCACGCGGCGGCGGGGTTGGCGCTGTGGCGTGGTGAGCCGCTGGCCGACCTGGGCTCAGACCTGCTGCCGACGCGCGAGGGACCACGGCTTTGCGAGTTGCGGCTGCAGGCGCTGGAAACCCGGATCGAGGCTGAGCTGCAGCTGGGCCGGCACGGTGAGGTGATCGGCGAGCTGCGCCAGCTGGCCGCCGGGCATCCGCTGCGCGAACGCCTGCACGGCCTGCTGATGCTGGCCTTGTACCGGGACGGCCGGCAAGCCGAGGCGCTGGCCGTCTACCAGCACGCCCGCAACGTGCTGATCGACGAACTGGGGACTGAACCCGGGCCGGACCTGAAGCAGCTGCACCAGCAGATCCTGACCGCCGACCCGGCGGTGGTCCTGACCGCGGCCGGCGCGGTGGTACCAGCACCGGGGTCGCCGGTGCCACGGCAGCTGCCCGCGGCGGTGGTCGGTTTCACCGGCCGGGCCGCCGAGCTGGCCGCGCTGACCGGGATGGTGGACCAGGCCGGGACGCCGGGCACGGTGGTGATCAGCGCGATCGGCGGGACCGCCGGGGTGGGCAAGACCGCGCTGGCGCTGCACTGGGCGCACCAGGTCGCCGGCCGGTTCGCCGACGGGCAGCTGCACGTGAACCTGCGCGGATACGACCCGTCGGGCGCCCCGGTCACGGCCACCGAGGCGATCCGCGGGTTCCTGGGCGCCCTGGGCGTTCCGCCCGAGCGCATCCCGCCCGATCCGCAAGCCCAGGCGGGGCTGTATCGCAGCCTGCTATCCGACAAGCAGATGCTGATCGTGCTGGACAACGCCTTCGATGAGCGGCAGGTCCGGCCGTTGCTGCCGGCCAGCCCCGGAAGTCTCGTCATCGTGACCAGCCGCAGCCAGCTGGGCGGGCTCGCCGCCGCCGACGGGGCGCGGCTGATCAGCCTGGACGTCCTCACGCACGGCGAGGCGGTGCAAATGCTGGCCGCACGGCTCGGCGCGGCGCGCGCCGCCGCCGAGCCGGCCGCCGTCGATCGGATCGCGGGCCTGTGCGCGTGCCTGCCGCTGGCGCTGGCGGTCGCCGCGGCCCGTGCCGCTGCCCGTCCCGGGTTCCCGCTAGCCGCCCTGGCCGAGGAGCTGGCTGAGTCGGCCGGGCGGCTGGATGCCCTGGAGGCCGGTGACCCGGCCACCAGCGTGCGGGCGGTGTTCTCCTGGTCCACCCGGCAAATGAGCGGCGAGGCGGCGCGGATGTTCCGGCTGCTGAGCCTGCACCCGGGCCCGGACATCTCCGTCCCCGCCGCCGCCAGCCTCGCGGGAACAAGCGAACCGGAGACTCGCCGTCTGCTGCGCGAGCTGGCCCGCGCGCACCTGATCACCGAGCGCGTCCCCGGCCGGTACGCCTTCCACGACCTGCTGCGTGCCTACGCCGCCGAGCAGGCCCACCGCACCGACAGCCAGGACGACCGCGACGCCGCGATCGGCCGGGTGCTCGACCACTACCTGCACACCGCCGCCCGCGCCAATCTGCTGCTGGACCCGGCCAGCGACGCAGTGGTGCTGGCCCCGCTCAGGCCCGGCGCCGCTGCCGGGCAGCCCGCCGATTACCCGCAGGCCATGAACTGGTTCGAGGCCGAGCACCAGGTCCTGCTCGCCACCATCGCCCTCGCCGATAACAGCGGGTCCGACAGCCGCGCCTGGCAGCTTCCCTGGGCCATGACGAACTTCCTGCAGATTCGCGGGCACTGGCGGGAGTGGGCCGCCATCCAGCGCACGGCGCTGGCCGCCGCGACCCGCCTGGGTGACACCGCCGCGCAGGCCCTGTCCGGCCGGCTCCTGGCGAACGCCTGCAGGGACCTCGGCGACCATGATGAGGCTCGTCGCCACTACGCCAGCAGTCTCACGCTGTGCCAGCGGCTCGGGGACCGCCTCGGCGAGGCCAAGATCCAGCACAATCTTGGCTTGCTAGCCGGACTCCAGGGCCGCCACGCCGACGCGCTCGGCCACTCCGAGCAGGCGCTGCGCCTGTACCAGGCCGTCGGCGACAAGGCGTCCGAAGCCTATGCGCTCAACAACGTCGGCTGGTACCACGGCCTGCTCGGCGACTACCAGCAGGCCCGCGCGTTCAGCCAGCAATCACTCGCCCTGTACGCGCAAACCGGCGACCGCCGGACCGAGGGAAATGCCTGGGACAGCCTGGGCTACGCCGAGCACCACCTGGGCAACCTCGCCGAAGCCGCAGCCTGCTACCAGCGCGCGCTCAGCCTGCACCGGGAAACCGGCGACCGCTACGCCGAAGCGGATATCCTCAGCCACCTCGGCGACACCCGCCACGCCGCCGGCGACCTGGCCCGGGCCCGGGAGGCTTGGCAGCAGGCGCTGGCCATCCTCGAGGACTTCCGGCACCCCGATGCCGACCAAATCCGCGCCAAGCTCGCCAGCACAGACGACAACGCCTCCCAGACCCCGTCCGCCGAGCGACGCCGCTTGCACTCGCCAGCATCACTGCCCGGTTCTCACCAGGATAACGAGCGAGGAAACTGACCTAACTACCGTCTCCCCTTGTCGCTACTGTTCTTGGTCTTATAGGTATCTAAATTCTGCCGGATAACTGGCTGCATGCTGTTCCCAGGGCCGCTGCGTGGCCCCGTCTCATCCCGCGCCGGTGACGACCGCGCGGCCGACGCCGACAGCGGAGCCAGCCGGCGCCGACCCGGTGGACCAGCCCCGCCCGGGCCAGCACGTGAGCGGCCAGCTGGCGGCGACGGGCCCGCGGAACTTCCGCACACAGCAGCCCGTCGGCCACGTTGTGCAGCACCTTCTGATACTCGGCGAGGAAGGACCGCTGGAACAAGAACCCGATCCGGGACGCACGCAGCGCCGACTGCTCCCGGTCGGCCATCCGCGCCAGGTCTAGCCCGGTCACCCGCACCGTGCCGGTGGTGGGCCGGTCGAGGGTGCCCATCAGGTGCAGCAGCGTGCTTTTGCCCGGCCCCGACGGGCCGACCACCGTGGCCAGCTCCCCGACCGCGACCGGCACCGCCAGCACCGGGCCGCCGCTGCTGGCGGTGGTGATGATGATGATGATCAAATTCGAGCCATCTGTGAGCGCACCGGCCGAAGCTAGGAACGGCTGGGAGGAAAGGCGGCCAAGGCAAGGGCAAGCTCCAGGGAGTAGGAAAGATCATGAATCTCAGGTGGATCATCATCGGCGCAGCGTTAAGCGCTCCCTCACTTGGTGCCGACCGGAACCGGCCTCGCGCTGATGTTCTACCCAGAAGCGGCAACAGTGCTCTTCATGCCTCCTTGCTATCGCCAGGCACTCTTCCGCCAGCCCGCTCCCCGGTGCTGAGCGCACCCTGGTCGACGTCATCACGACGCCCAGCAGCAGGACACCGGGCACCGAAGGCAAGGTCCCTGGCAGGTCACGCACTAGTGACACGCAGTCTCTCGCGTTTAGTGCCGTGCCCTCCGACTCGACCTCGGGCCGCTGCGGCGGACCGGGACGTCCGGCCCTGAACATATGCCCACCTCCCCCGGATCAGGCGCCACCGCCAACTGGTCACCACCAAAGCGCGGCCGGCCGCACCCGCGTGGAGCGCACATGACCATTCCCGAAGCTAGCCCGAGCGACCGCGGCGCCAACTCGCCCGCTTTAGACGCCGGGCGTCCAGGCATCCCTTACATCGTGCGCGTAGCCCGGCAGCAGCCACGAACAGCGCCGCGCAGACCGCGGGAATCCTGACTCAAGCAAAGGGACACCGCCTTGCCACAGCAGCGCAGACGCACTTACCGGGGCTGGAGAGAATTCTCCGGCTTGCCACCGTTGTTCTGGCGGCTCACCGCGGCAATGACGTTCCGGGGAATCGGAACATTCGTCTTGCCATTCGAGGCGTATTACCTTGCTGCCGCGCGGCACCTCACAGCAGCGCATGTCGCGATCGTCATGGTTGCCTTCGGCGCAGGATGGGCCGCCGGTGACCTTCTGGGCGGATATCTCGCCGACAAACTTGGCGGGCGAGCGCTCATCATCTGGTCGTGCGCGGCGTCAGTTGCGGCGTTCGCCGCGCTGGCCTACGCGCGCTCCATACCGGACATGATGGCCGCCAGCTGCGCTGTTGGCATCACGTTCGACGCGTGGCGTCCAGCTGCGCAGGCTCTGCTGGCGCAGGCTTCCGCTACTGAAGAGCAGCGAAAGAAATGCATGACGCTGTTCTACTGGGCCATCAACGTCAGCGTTGTCGTCTCGTGTGTGGGCGGCGGGCTGCTGGCGGTCAGTGTCGGCTGGGACTGGCTGTTTCTGGGCAACGCCGCGGCGATGGCCGCGTTCGGCGTTGCCACCTGGATTCTGGTGCCGGCGCAGCGGCGTCCGGGCGGTCCCCGGCAGCGGCGGGCGAGGAAGCGGCAGGCGCTGCGGGGCGCGCCGCGGGTCGACTGGCTGTTCGTGGTGTTCACGGCGGTGACCCTGGTGTGGTGGACCGTCTACGCGCAGACCCTGTACGGCCTGCCCGTGAGGTTCGCCGGGGACGGCATCGCGCCCGTCGGGTTCGGCGTGATCGCGGCCGTGAACCCGGCGACGGTCGGCGTCCTGCAGCTGGCCCTGCAGCGGTGGCTGGTCCGGCTCCCTGCCGCCATGACCATCGCATCCGGCCTGGTGGTCACCGGCGCCGGCGTCGCCATCACCGGGGCGGGCAGCGGGCTCAGCTGGTATCTCGGCGCCAGCGTCATCGTCGTGGTCGGCGAGATCTTGTTCTACGGGCCCGCGCAGGCATTCGTCGCCGAGCTAGCCCCGCCCGGCAGGCAGGGCAGCTACCTGGGCATATGGGGCTCCACCGGCGGCCTGTCCACGCTGATCGGCACCGCAGCAGGCGGAGCGATCATCTCCATCGGCGGGCTGACTCTGCTGTGGGAAGCCTGCGCGGCAGCGGGCGCCGCCGCCGCCTGCGCATGCGTGCCCGTCGCTCGGCGAGCTGCCCGGCGACGGCCACGCGAGAACGCAGCCGGGCCGGCACCTGACCTTGTGCCATCCCACCGGGCCGCCGACTCCGGTCGGCAACCCATCCCTGCCCCAGAGGAGGGAGGTGCAGAGAGATGAGGCGGTCCGGCATAGTCCCTCTTACCGTCCGGTCTGACAGTCACGGATCTGGCCGGGCCGGAGCCGATCGGCTGCAGCTACCGGCCCGACCGGATTGTCCACCCCCTTTGAGTAGATTGGTGAGGCGGTCGTAATGCGCCACACGCTCGACGAGGTATCGATGCTGGAGATACTCGCGGCAGCAGAGTCAGATACCCGGCCTCGAACCGCACCGCACTCTCCGGAGATGTCTGCCGGCCGGTGCTACCTGGAGTTCTTCGACCTGGTCTACGCCCGGTCCGGCAACGATCCCGCGCAGAGCATCCACAACCTCTTTCACCTCAGCGCTGAAGCCCTCAAGAAATCAGGATTCGCCGACGGCTGCCCAATCGCCACCATCGCACTTGAGGTCGCCAGTACCAGCACGCCGCTTCGCCGTGCCTGCGACGCGGTCTTCGCGTCCTGGCAGCAGGCCACCGCGGCTTTCCTGACACAATCCGGCGCCCCACCCGACCGTGCCGCCGACCTATCAACCTACATCCTGGCCGCCTTCGAAGGCGCGATCATCCTCAGCCGCACCGCGCACGATACCCGGCCGCTACGCATCACCGCCGACATAGTCGGCGCCGCCATCCGCGCCCAACTCGCCGCCAGTTGAAGCAAGCGTCCCGTGAATGGGTCGATGATAGCGGCAGCGCAGACCGGAGCTTGGCGCACACGTCGGGGCACACGTCAAGTACGTGTTCTGCCTTACGCTGCGCGGCGTTCAAGGCCCAGGGCTGTTCGGGCAACGGGTTGTCTCGCCGCTAGGTGGAGCATCGGCGAGTGGCTTCCGGAACCACCAGGTCTGGCTCGCGCCGCCAGTCGAGAGCGCCGGTCAGCACGGCGGGCTCCGGGGCGAGCAAGTCGCCAGGCCGCGCGTCTGCTCCGGACTGGGTCACCGGCGTCCGGGTCCGGGTGGCAGGCGGCTAGCTTGCAGCCGGGCGGCCAGCTAGGACCCCACCGCGGCGGCATCCACCGCTTCCAGCACCCGGCGGATCGTCGCCTCGCCAGGCGGCTCGAACCGTCGCGCCAGCGGATCGTAACGGACCCGAGCGCGGCCAGCACCCGCGATGGGGCATCGGCGACCCACTCGCCGATCGCGGTCAACGACCGCACCCCGTCGTCGCCGGCCAGCAGCTCGAACTGGTCGTCGATCCGATCCAGCAGGTGCGCCACGCCGAACGCGTCCACCCGCGCCGGGGCCAGCTCGATCGTCGCGCAGCCAGGGGTCAAGGCGGTGGGCTCAGCGTATGCCCTTGTCACGCATGTTCACCGCCCCCGTCTCATCCCGGGCCGGTGATGATCAAATTCGAGCTGTCTGTGAGCGTACCGGCCGAAGTGATGATCAAATTCGACCAATCTGTGGGCGCACCGCGCGAAGCTGGGACGGGCTGCCGGAAACGCTGCCGAGGCTAAGGCAAGCTCCCGAGAGCAGGAGAGATCATGAATCTCAGGCGGACCATTATCGGCGCAGCGTCAAGCGTTCCCTCACTTGGTGCAAACCGGAACCGGCCTCGCGCTGATGCTCTACCCAGAACCGGCACAGTTCTTTTCATGCCTCGCGACAGCCTGGTTCTTTACGTTCCTGCATCCACAGCCGCCTAATCAGACCTGGGAGGCGACGCGACATGGACACGCTGACTCGCCGGAGGCGAAATGGCACGCCGCGAGAGGCCCGTCAGGGCGGGTGGAGTCACCGCGGGTTGCTGGTCGCGGTGCGGATAGCGTTGGTGTGCGGTGGACTGGCGGCCTGCTCAGGGTCGCCCGCGAGCAGCACAGGCGGCCCTAGCCCGACCCGAAGCACGGTGAGGTCGTCCGGGTCCACCCTGCCGGTGCCGCAGAACCGCACGGGCGCCCCGACCGCGTTCAAGGGCACGGGAATCTCGCTCCCGGCAGCGGTCGATTCGCTCAGCGGCGACAGCGAGCGTGCATACCCGATCGCGGTCTCCGGCTACACGGTGTTCCTTTCGCTGGGAACGTCTTCGGAGGTGATCGACGCAGCTACGGGCGAGACGGTCGGCGTGGTCAAGGTCCAGCACCCCATTGCGCAGGCCACCGACTCGGCCGAGTTGGGTGCGAGCCCGGAGGCGCTCGGCGACACGGGCGGGGCACCGGTGATCGTCGGCCAGCAGGGCCAGCACGTCGCGATCTTCGGCTACGTCGTCTCACTTCCCGGACACGGGACGACGCCGCCGTCCCTCGCGGTGGAACTCGACGCCATGACGACCAGCGGCACGCTGCTATGGTCGATCACCACGCCGACCCGGGCTCAGCCGTCCGAAATCGGCGAAGCGCCGATCCTCACCTTCGTCGGCGTCTCTGGCGATGACGCTTTCGCTACGGTCGGCGACGACGAGGACGGCTACTCAACCTACGCCTTCGACATCGCCAGCCGAACGATCGCCTGGGTGAGCCCGCAGTTCCTCGCGCAGACGGTCGTCGGCGGCACGGTGCTCGGCACGTACGACACGTCCACGCCATCTTCAGGCAGCCTGGGGGACGCCGACACCGGGAACGGGGACACGCTGCACGTCGAGGCGGTCAGCGCGGCGACAGGGAAGACCACCTGGCAGCAGGCGGAGTCCGTTACCGTGGCGGACATCCAGCAGGCGAGCCCGTCGACGATCCTGACCGAGGCGATCGACTCCAGCAGTGGCAACAACGTCATCTGGCTGCTGCACCTCAGCACGGGCCAGGGTTCAGAGATTTACAACCAGGCGGGGCAGGAGCCCTCGCCGTTTACGTGCGAGTTCGACGACGAAACCGCGGTGGTGTGCACCGACAGCGACACCCGGGCGGCTTTCGGGGTCAACGGCACGACAGGCAAAGAACTCTGGCTGCTCCCGGAGAAGAGCAGCAACCAGGTGGCACCCTCCGTCGCGGCGGTCTTCGACGGTGACGTCTACGGCTCCACGCCGTCAGGGCCGCTCGTCCTGAACGCCGTCACCGGCGCCGTGCTGAACTACTCCCCAGGTGTCGAGCCGGTGCTGCTCGACTCCGACCTGGGCATCGCCAGGGATCAGAATGGCCTTCTAGAGGCATACCTGGCCACCAGCTAGAGGCCTGCTTAGGTCTGATCGCGCTGGCGGCCGACCAAGCGCGATCACGCGGCCCGGAGTAACGCCCAACTTCCACAGCGCCCTGATCAACCCACGGCGAAGAGCAGGTCATATGTCGTCCCTTCGGCGCGGCCGGGCGCTGGGTCGCCACGAGCGATGTGGCCTGCGCAGCAGTGATGCTGGCGAGTGTCGCCTGCCACGCTGACGGGACCACCCAGGGCGGTTTTCTGCCACGAGCATCACGCTGGCAAGCGACAAGGCGAGTGCAAGCGGCGTCGCTAAAAGGGCTCTGGGACGGGTGGTCGGTTGTGTTGGCGAGCTTGGCACGGACCTGGCCGACGTCGGGGCGCACGGTTGGCCGCGCAGATCAGCCGGTTCAGCACGCGCCCACCGCGCAAGGTGATCAAGTCGTTCAGCGACCAGATCGCCGGCTACGGCGTTGCTGAGCGGCAGGCTGTGCAGGTCACTTTAGGTAGCTGCCTGATTGGCGGCTCAGTTGCAGGCGGAGTGTTGGTCAGGGATGGCGGATGCGGAGCAGGCCGCGTTGCAGCACAGCGACCGTCCCAGCGAGGCTTGGCTCGGCCAGGCTGGCCAGGTCTTCGATCGCTTTGATGACTGTGGCGGCGGAGTGGTCAGCGAGGCGCAAGATCACAATGCCTGCGTGGCTGCCGGGCGTATAGGCGCGGATGTCGCCGAGGCCGACGTCCAGTGAGATCAGAACCCGCTGGGCTGCGGTGGACGCGGCGACGACGTCCTGGTCGGGCCGGCCGGAAAGGTGCTCACCGGGAACCGTGTCGACGTCATGCCCGGCGGCGGCTAAGACGCCAGCCGCAGAGACGGGCAGGTTCTCGTCCAGCTTAAACTTCACCGCGACTGCGGGATCGGCAGCAGTTCCTCGCGCGCTAGCGCGGCGCCGTACGCTGCGGCCGCGCGCACGCCTGCCGCAGTCACTGTGGGATACTCCGCGGTTATCTGCTCGGTCGTCATGCCCGCGGCGATGCAGTCCAAGATTACGCTGACCGGGACGCGGGTTCCGGCGATCACGGCCTGGCCGTGCATCACCA